>SAMEA104315429__coassemble_382_pt1 | contig 40490 bp, 47 predicted proteins | sample SAMEA104315429__metabat2_high_PE_002 | metagenome-assembled genome bin SAMEA104315429 (sample SAMEA104315429) | gut metagenome | biome: Monkey gut; feature: monkey-associated habitat; material: faeces | place: China | collected 2013
CATCCCGCAGCTTTGATTGAAATCGTAAAAAGTCGTCTGATGAAAATGAATCTTTCTGTACACGGCAGTCTCCTTATATGCAGACAAAATCTGGAATGCCTCAATATTTCATTGCATATAATATACCCCATTCTTAGATGATTTTCAAGTAGTATAACTAAATAAACAGTTATTTAGCAGACACTAATTACAAAACAAATACTTTTTCTTTCTGCGGTTCGTTTACCCTTTCTGAATGCCGGATCCGCCTTTTGCGGCGTAACGGCATGACAGCGAACCGCAGGAAAGCGGATGATTCTTATTCATCGGTATAGGCTCCCAGAGCTTCCAATGCCGGAGCAAGTTCATCCAATGAAGTTACCGGATGATTTTCTTCAGTCATAACGATTTCGCCGCAGGATTCGCATTGAAAATGTGAAACATAACCGCTTTCATGGTCATTTCTTTCGCCATAATCCAAACCATCAGCCCGGTTGACTATCTGGTAGCTTACGGTAACATCGAGATTGATCTCTTCAAAAGAGTCATTTTTACATTTGGGACAGTGGTATCTTCTCATTTTTTCTTCTCCAACGATTTGAATATTTTTCTGATATGTTCGGGCATCAGATAGGCTCCACTCAAATGCTCACGCAAAGCTTCTGCGTTGACTTCTTTGTTTTGACGGGCGTAACGGTTGCAATTTTCCCAATGTTCCCTGATCTGCATACAATAATAAAGATCAAGTACCGTTGGTTTCTTTTTCATTAAGACCTTTTCGTTCCAGAAGTCTTCGATATTGTATCCGATGTAAATGAAATTCTGCCAGAATTCAGCTAAAGGTTCAGCTTCTTTGAAATAAAGAATATTGAAAAAATCCAGTTCCGGAATGGCGGAAGATATTTCCTTTGCCTGTTTCAAAACATTTTCTCCGTAAGTAACAAAAGCTGAACAAATGCCGTCATTGTTCATCGTCGAACCGCGCCATTTCAACTCACCGGAATAAACATCTCCAGCCATCCGACAGATCGTCCTCACGACCTGCCATTTACGGTCGCAGGCAATAGCCCAGTGATGATAAGAGTGGGGATGGACATTGCTTTCTGCCGTATTGACGATCAGAGCGTAAATGGTATCTCCCCGCTCCGGATCGGTACTTTTATAGGCTTTCATGCTGCTTAATAAAGTTGAACTCATACTGCCTCCTGTTTCCAGATATTGTTAAGGTTTTCAATGTTTCTGCTTAAAATTTCAATTCCTTCTCGATGCGTGATTTTCCTGAAAGTGCCGTTTTGCTGATCAATGTGGTAAAAATCGTGACTATGGGGCGAACAGGAATTCTGCAACGCATTGAACTCATCAGTTACAATGTGTTCTCTGGTGGCTTCGCTGAAAAGATACGGTACTTTAACTCCACTTGGCGGTAAATCCTGATTTTTCCATATCCGGAAAATATGAGTTCCGGATTTACGGACGACCCAAATAAATTCTGCTTCCGGATTGTCCTCCATAAAGTCAACATCGTGAACGGAAAAATCAGTTTGATAACAGGTCATGGAGAAGCTGACCACCAATTTCATTTTAAGGTAAATCAACCGGTTCATAAGATTTCCCTCCCGACTTCATTGATTTTTTCAATCAGATCCATCCGAGTGAAGGTAAGGTGAACGGTTCCGGATTTATGATAGAATTTTGCATTGAAATAGGAACACTCAAAAGAGTTTCCGCAATCACAAGCCTCGCTCATTTGATGAATCAGAGATTCTTTATAATCTTGCGGCATCTCTTTATTATCCAGGAACCACAAAGATTTTTCCAGATAATTCCAACGGTTGTTGTCACTGAAACTGATTCTGCCGTAGGAGCTGCAGTTTTTGATAACTTTTGCCGGGATGGAGGCACGGCTGGCATAATGCGGAGAGAAGAACCGGAAAACATCTTCCACCATATGTTTCATACTGATAATCTGATTTTTCTTCAGATTTTGTACTGCTTCAAGAATGTTCTCTGCCGTAAGATGTCCCAAGTGACCTTCGGTAATATAATTTTCATATCGTGTCCGGTCTTCTCTGGTCATCATATCGGTCAAGCCGGTCTGATTGATCAACATATGCCAGCACCGGATACAATGATTCTGCAAATATTCATTGAGATCCTTATCTGAAATATTCCGTAAAATGGAAATGCTGCGTTCATTGAATGGCGTGTAATAGTTGCTGCTTTCCGGATTGATTTTTGCCACCTCTCCAAGCATTGACCGCATCTCATGAACTGCATTGATAAGGTGCGTTCTGGCACTCAAATACGCATCGGCAATGATTTGAGCATCTTCTTTGGTTTTGATTTCCATAACTTAAAATCCTCCTGTTTTTGCTCTTTTTTCAAGCTCATCTTTCATCCATTTGATTTCTTTTTCAATTTTCTTTTTGGCATTTTCATCCTTGCGACAGGCTTCGTCATACTTCCGCCAGCAATGATAGCAAAGCCAATCCAGTATATCCTGTGTGGTGGCGTTGGTTATCTCTTTTTTTCTCATTATGCAGCCTTTCTCATAGGATGAATTTCTTTTACCGCATTATCGCTCCACGCTGAACCGCACAATCCCCAGATTTCCCTGATGTTGTAGCGGCGTATGCAATCAGGCAATGCGGAGTGGATCATTCTGATTGGCAGCCGGATATCTTTTTCAAGGTCAATTTCCAGCATACTGCCGGCCCCGTTCCATGAGTCATAAAGTCCGCAGGTGGTCTTTTTATCTATAATGATATAGCCCCGTCCTTTGCGTTCTTTGGGATAATAAGAATCATTGAGTTTTGCTTCTCTTTTGATTGCATCCAAAAGTTTCAGATAATTTTCCAGAGTAACTTGAACCAGCAAAGCCAAGGCATTGATTCCGGAACTGGTGTTGCAGACTTCCCAATGGACACTCTTCAGAAATTTTGATTTCTGGAACTCTCCGTGCTTCAAAGCATTGGTCAACTGCCGTTTGCTATATCCCTGCTGGCGGCTCAGCCACAATAAAGCGGAACACTCATCAATAACTTTATCGCCTTGTCCATCCCAACTGGCAAAAGGCTGATTCAAAGTAAAATCGTAATTGGCGTCCCCCGTATCCAGCAGAATATCCACTGCAATATCCTGTTTCAGGAAGTGATCGTAAGGCAGCTGCACATAATGATGATCCCACAGATATTCCCTGATTTCATCTTCCGAAGTTTCTCCCTGATTGATGGCTTCAGCAAGCATCTCATTACGGCAAATCTGCTGAAGCATCTCGTAACTATCGTCGTGTTCGCAACTTTCGTAGGCATCTATTACGCAATCGTGAAAAGCATCGCGGGGATTTTCCGCTTCAGAAAGTTTTTTCAGCCAGCTTACCGGAATATCATCCCGGTAATCAGCATAGATCTCGGTGTAAAACAATCCTTGACTATCCTTGAAACACCGCTCATTGAGCAGATCATGGATCTTTGATTTTAATTTTTCATTGAGCATTATTGAGTTTCTCCACTTAAAATATCTTTGAGGGATTGTTTGTAACGGAAGGTAAATCCGGTACGGCGTTCCACTTCAAGGTAGCGTTGTGCCAGATCCGGACGGTTCCTTGCACCGTTGCATAAATCTTTTTCACAAGCAAACATACACAAAGCACAGGACAACCTTTCGTTTCCAAACCCGGTATATGCCGGATGCGGCGGAATACCGCTTTTGTTGATGGTATCCCAGACTTTGGCAACATTCCAATCCAGTATCGGCCGGTAATGAAAGACCTGCCGTTTGCCTGCGGTCAAGGTGTGATGTATTTCAAACTCACAGAGTTTTGCCCGGTGCGGACTTTCTTCCCGGCGTTCCCCGGTAACGGAAAGGATTTTGCACTCTTTTTTCGCCGGATAAAGACTGCGGACAAATTTCTCAATGGCAGAAGTTTTCAAACTGGTACAAAAACGGCAGGACATACTGGGGAACATCCCCCGCTGTTCAATATAATCCGGGATTCCCCGGTGCGGATACACGATTTGCAGAGGAATATCCAGAAGTCGGCAATGATTTCGTACTACGGACGGCGTTTCAAACCATTCTGCATCTGTATCACAATGTACCGCCATCAACCGGTGAAAAACGCCTTGTTCTCTGGCCGCTTTTACGGTTTCCAGAGCAATACAGAGGGAATCTTTGCCGCCGCTGAGTGATACAAGGATCATTGTGTAGGGAGTAAGATCAATCATTTTTTCTGCTGCTCATTTTGTTTTTCAAGACAGTTGGCAAAGTAAGCAAGATGTTGTTCGTCAAGTTCTTTCAGAAAACTCATGAAGTGATGCTGAAAGCGGCTGTACTTACCCTCAAGATATGGTTGTGAAAACTTAAGATGAAAGTCCGGATAGATCTCTTTGCAGAATTGCTCAAAGGTCATATCCCGATGGCATTTGATCAAGGCGTTGAGTTCTTTTACGCTCATTTTCTTCTCCTGTTGTTGAAATTTGTTCTGTGCGGGCACTTGACGCTCCGCACAGAACAGGAGATAAAAAGTTTTTCTGGTTCTCAGAAATATTCACGGCAGGCGTTTTGACGGTCTTCGATTTCCTGGAGTTTATTTGTAATAAAGAGCCGCAGCGGTTTTACAAACTCGGCATAACAGATATGCAAAGGCTCTGTTGAAAGCAGTTTGCACCAGTTTTCATTATCCAGCAGATAATTGCTCAACTCATAGTAGAGATCAATACCGCAATCTTTCCTGCTGTCACGGGATAATAAAGCGTTGCCCAATTTATCACGGTCACCATAGAAAAAGTGTCGGATACTGTCGATTGCCAGAGCCAGACTCCCGTCATCATTCAGACTGCTTATCCGGAAGAGTTTTTCCTGCGGATCATTCCGGAAAACATCGACGGGAGGTTCCTGCGGCAAGTTCCGCTTCTGTTTTTCCTGCTTGGTCAATGGACGGAAATATCCGGGAACTGACGGATCAAACATCAGTTCCCGATGAATTATGGCGCAATTCATTCTGTTTCCTCAACTTTGAATTCCCGTTTTGCCCAGTTAAGTGAATGGACCGAACGGAAACTTTGCCAGGCTGAATTGTTTGGCGACCACCTGAAACCATTTTGTTTGAGCCGGGTTCTGATTTCTGCTTCCGGCTTACTGTCAAAGAAAATCTGAATACGGTTCTCCGGAACATTATCCACAATTCTACCTCCGGCAAAGGTGAATTCCGGCATTTCTCCCGTTTCTTCCACCTTTTCCACTTCTTTTTGATAATTTGAAACAGCGGCGATCCTGGCTTTCAAGCGGCGGATTTCAGCATTGTTGTTAGTTAAGGCATAACCGGGAAAGCCCGGTTTCTGCCAGCTTTGTTTCGGATGAAGCAAATCATCAATACTTTCGGCACTGATGTGGTGCTTATTCATAATAAGCGTGCGTTTTTCTTCATCACTGCGGTTGCTCCGGACAATGGCATTGACTCCCTTCATCGTCTCCTGCAGTTTGATGCAGGCATTGAGTTTTGCATCCAGTTTTTCCAGTGCGGCAGGATCATCGGTTTTGATCGGCATCTTGTTTCTCCTTGTTGGATTTACCCCGCACCTGACCGGAATGATTTTTTGTTCCTGAAAGTCGGCACGGTCACTTGACCGCCGTGCCGACAAAAAATATATCTTATTGATTTATATGGATAATAAAGCAATTATTTATAATAAAACAGCGTACTTTATTATAGATTTCTGCTTTATTATTCTTGATATTTCTTCAAAATAAACCTTGAAAAAATAATAAAGGAGTGTATTTTATTATAGAAACAAGGTTTATTAAGAGGTGTAACGATGGATATTGAATCAATAAAAAGCTATTTGGAGCCGATCCTGGGGGATGCGTTATTGTTCCCCGGTGGTGAAGAATCAATTCGTCTGCCTCTCTTTTTGCGCAGGCATAAATTATTATTTGCGAAATTGCAGGGAATTGCTGTTGTTTTTGCATTTGTCAGAGCGGATGAGCAGACGCCTTTAGAATATCTGCGGTATGCTGAAAAACTGTATGAAGCTTTGAACAAACCTGTGATTTTTGTTTTTGAACACATGGAACCAAGCAAACGCAATGCTTTGATCAGCAACCATGTTCCCTTTGTTATCCCCGGACGGCAATTTTATTTCCCGCCGATGCTTGATTTGAAAGAATGGTCTGCCAAACCAGTCGTATTTGGGGAATTTCTTTCGTATTCTGCACAAGCGGTTGTATTGCGTGAGCTGCTTTTCAAAGATGTTGCAAAAAAATCGTTGAAAGAATTGGCTGTACTTTGCGATTTTTCTGCAATGAGTATCAGTAATGCCGCCGCAGAGTTATGCAAACGGAGTTTGGCAGACTATTCAGAAGAGAAGCGTCCCAAAAGAATTCTTTTCCGTAATCATGGAAAAGAATTATGGGAAAAGGCACTTCCTTTAATGAGATCTCCGGTACAAAAAATGTATTTGAACAAGATGATTCCCGAAAATTTACCATTATCAGGAATATCAGCTTTATCCTGTTTCAGTATGCTTGCAGGGGATTCTATAAAGTCTTATGCGGCAAATAAAGCATATTTGAAATCGGGACTTGGATTTCAGGAGGCTTCTTCCAGAGATGATGCCGGAAGTATTTTGGAAGTTTGGCATTACAGTCCGGTAGTTGGAAACAAAAACTGTATAGACAAACTTTCCTTGTATTTATCTATGAAGGATTCAGATGATCCGAGAATTGAAGAATGTTTGGAAGAAATGATGGAGACGGTACAATGGTAATCAAAGGTTTGGAAACTTTCAGGAATCATTTTAAGAATTATAATGACTCGTATGTTATCCTGGGCGGAACAGCTTGCAATGAGTGGTTCTTTGAAGCCGATCTTGAATTCAGATTGACAAAAGATGTGGATATGGTTCTGCTGCTTGAAGCAATGGAAGAAACTTTTTTTCAGCATTTCTGGGATTATCTGAAAGCAGGAGGATATTCCCGTTGGGAACGGGCGGATGGTTACAAGACAGTGTTCCGTTTTGTGGAACCCTCATCCGAAGATTATCCGTATATGATTGAATTGCTTGCTCATCCACAGGATGTGAAAGTACCACAAGATCAAAAAATAGTCCGTTTGAAGCCGGGCGAAGGTCTTTCCAGTTTATCTGCCATTTTGCTGGATGGGGCATATTATCAGTTGCTTTTGAAGCATCGGAAAGTCTCTGCCTCCGGCTTGCCGCTGGTGTTGCCGGAAATGCTTTTGCTGCTGAAAGCTAAAGCGTATCTGAATTTACTGGAAGATAAAAAGAATGGCAAAGCAATCAAGGATAGGGATTTAAAGAAACACCGCAACGATGTTTTCCGCCTGGTTTATTTATTGCCGGCAGCATTTGAGATGGAAATGCCGGATTCCGTCGCAAACGATTTGAGAAATTTCCTTGAAGTTTTCACTCCGGAATCAGACCAGTGGAAAGGTATTTCTCAAGCATTACGGGAATCCCGTCTTGAAGTACGGCAAAGCGAAGAACTGCTTTCGGTAATCAAGTCGGCATACAATCTATAATTTTCGGCATCATTCTGCCGGTTTTGAGATTGAAATAAAGTTCGGAATAGTCCAGTCCTCCGTGGCGGAAGAGTTGCCAGAGTATTTCCAATACTCCTGTGGCGACAAACTGGTTGATAAATAATCCGTGGCGTTCCAGAGAGTCTGCCATAGAGCAGCTGGTATTGCCGGGGGTATCAAGTTTTTCATCCAGCAATTCCGGATGGATCACCCAAGGGTACGGAAGTTCTTTTGAACCGTTACCGATACATACTTGTCCAAAATCTTTACCGCAACCGCTGTCAATCAGGTATGCATTATAATATTGTTTCAATCCGGCATTGATCGAGGCTCTGGATTTTCTTGTATCAACGGCAGAGATAACGACGACATTTCCGGATTCATAATTCTTTGAGGGCAAGAATTTTTCAGGTACTGCAAACCACTCCAGACCAAAGTGGTAGTTATACCGGGAAATCAGCGTGACGGCTTTATTTTGTCCGATCTCCTGTTCAGAGAAAAGCTGCCTGCCGATATTGGCGGCAGAAACGGTGTCGGGATCCCAACAGCGGACAGCCATCCCGTAGGGATGTCCCAGCTCCTTGATTGCCATATGCAGTCTGACCAATCCGGCAAGGATCAGTGATCCGGTTGCTCCGGCACCGACAAGTTCTATATATACCGGTCTTGTATGAAATTCTGATGGTGTTTGGTGCTTCATCGCAAAATATCCTTTAATTTGAGTTTGCTCGCTTCAAGTACATGGGATGGAAATGTCTTTACTGTGCCTGCTTCAAAATCCTCTACCATCTTTCTCCAGAATTTATCCCGACCGCACGGCATCACTTTTTTATTGATGTCAAAGCCGGATATATGAGAAAAGTGTCCACGGAAGAATATATCCATTGCCCGCATTGCGTATTTGATAATATCCTCCTCCTGCAAATTGCGAAATTGCGGAGGCGGACAAAAGCGGTACTCCCTTGATATATTGGAAAAAGGCGGATTGTAGAGTTGAGTATTTTCTGTCGGACGGCGATTTCTTTTTACACACCAGCAGTATATGTTTCCTCTTGAAATCCGGAAAACCATATTGGGCCAGATGACATTTTTGCCGGAGAGTTCATTCAGAAACAAACGATTTTTCTCCGGAACATTGAAGAATATCGGTCTGACTGCACTTTTAGCAAACCAGATGATCTCATTGCGTGACCATGCCAGGATTTCCGGAGGGAAAAAGCTCATTTTCTGATTATGAGTCTGGGAATGAAACAACTCTTCCAGATCGGATACGGAAAGACTTTTTCCGGCGAGAAGTTTTTTATTTTCAATTTTATGAAGTGTTGCCAAAGTTTTGTAACCGTTCCCGTAAAACAGAATTGCTTTATTGAGTTTGTATTCTTCACAGTTTTGATTGTATTCCACATTCAGCATTACGCGGCCTCCTTCCGGTTCTGCATAATAAATTCAAGTGCTGCATTGAGATACTGGATGGTGTTTTTGAATTCCAGTAATGCGGCAAGGATTTTCCAATTGTTTTCAAAAGTAAAATTCCACCCCAGACAGCAAACAGCATAACTGCTGCCCCAGTTAGCGATTTCATTACCTTGCGTTTCAAGGATATTTACTCCCCAGTCGTATGTGTCCTGATCAATGCCGACAACGATTCCGGGAATGTTCCGATCCGGAAATATATAATGTTTCTGACCTCTTTTGAATCTGCAAAAGCTGTTATGCAGTCTTTTCAATTCATCAGGAATGGGGCCTGTATAATTTTTCACATCCCGCTTATGGCGTTCAAAAGTCCAATCCGGGAAGTGATCTGCAAAATCAGCGTAACGAAGAATAATCATTTCTTCAACATATTCTCTTGCTTCTTCCTCACTTTCTCCGGAATCTATGTACTCCTGATAGCGTTCATCCCAAATCATCTGTTCATCACTATCACCGTACCAGCTGTATTCACTTGCCATCTCATAAAGCATTGCCGGAATACCGATGGGGAACGGACAATAGAAAAGCAGTTTCAGGATATATTGGGGAAGATCCGGGTGGATTTGCCGGTAGTGATCCATATCAATCCAAATGGATGGTTCATAGTAAAACTCCTCAAATCCAAAATGAATCATTATTTCATCTCTGCCGATATCTGAATACATTTCACTGTCAATCTGGTGATTTTCCAGTATCTGCAATGTGAATGGGAAACGCTCTATAATTTCCGGATTCATCAAATCCTTTACCCAACAAGTAAAAGACTTTTTCAGAAAATCTACCGGATTATCGGAGTTTTTCAACACTTCATCAAGTGGATAGATCCGGTGCAGAAGAGTCAACAGCGTTTCCGGTAAAGAGCAGTCCATCTTATCTGTAATAACTTCCTGAACTCCCCGTAAATTCGGCAAGGTCAAATAAGTGGCGGCAGAACTTTGCTTTCCACCGGATTTGGTCGGGCATTTTCTGCCGCCTGCCGGAGTTTGACGGCAAGTTTTCTTTCCTCTTCGGAGAAATCGTCCGGAGTCAGACATTTTTTGCTCTTTCCCTGATAAAATTTTTTGTAAAATTCCTGCCATGGGTGTTCAGCCATATCAACCGTCTGTTCCAATTTTTACCTCAAGTTTGTAGCTTTCAACGCCATCACTGCCGACAACCGGACCTTTAAGTTCGGAGTTGGTAAGTTCCGCATTGAGCAGAGTATGAAACTCCAATACCTGCTGCGGAGTCATAGTGGGATCGGGATCTTCCAGCTGTTTGCCGTTGTAATTGAAAATTCTTTTCTTCGGGACAGTAGTTAGATTGCTCATTTGCTTTTCCTTTCAATTTGAATTAAAATTCGAAATCCAATTCGGGCTGCTCATTATCTTTTATTTCCACTTTGGGAACAACAGGTGCTGCTGCCGGTGCGGGAGATGCCGCAGGACGAATTGCAGTTGATGCAGATGGGGGTTCCGGTTCTGCAGCAGCACGCAGTTTAGCTTCAATAGCGGCAGTTTTTACTTTTTGCAGGAATCCGGGAAGCTGTTCCTCAAATTCCTGATCGACTTTTTCCCTTTCTCCCTGACAGATCAATGGCTTATCTTTGCCATTGCTGATTCCCATTATGAAAGTACCATCAAGTTTCTTTTGTACAACAATCCGGACAGAACCTCCGGAATCGGCAAGATCATAAATTGTTTGATTCATTTTGTTTATCTTTCTTTTGTTGTTATTGTGTCGGCACGGTCACTTTGACTGCCGTGCCGACAAAGAAGAGATCGTTTATTCTTCTTCATCCGGGAAATCAAAATTCAACTTCTGAAGCCGTTTTGAAATAAGGTCGCATATCAGAGAAAGCATCATCCAGGCTTTTTGCAGGTCTTTGCGTTTATCATCAATAACACTTCTTTGGATTTTCAGCAGTTCCTCCTGAGTAAAGCCGCCATTCTGCCCGATAAAAAGATGCGGCGTTCCAAACAGAGTAAATTGATGAACCACTGTTGTATGTTTATCTCCGGGATATGTACCATCCTTACGCGGGAAATACAACATCGTCCGGTGAATGTCGTTACAAGTGGTGATTTGCTTTTGAAAATCATCGCACATCTGATTGAACTGCCGGAACATTGCCATCAAAAGCATCTTTTCCAGATATTCTTCCGGAATATAGCAGGATGCTACATGGGAAGGCTGATCGATCCAGACTACCGGCAAATCATCTTCATACTGATTATTCATATAATAGAGTTCTTTTACGCCGAGAAGGGATTTTTCTGCCAGGGATATATCTATATAATATATGGATTTATCTTCCGGAGCATAAGGAATTTGTTTGACTACTTTTTCCAGTCTTCCGGAACTGGTGTTGAAGTTGATAAAAAGAACAGTTTTCATCATAACTCACCTCAAGCGGCTTCTTTGATAACTTCCGTTTCTTTGGCAAGAGAAAACGGCGGAATGGCACTCCAGAAAAACATCAGCACGCTGTTGTCACTCATATTGGCAAGATCATTAAGATAGTTTTTTTCTACAAATTCCTGAAAGAATCCTCCGATACTGCGGCTGTAGTTTCCGGCAATTTCCAGTTGCTCTGCGGAAGAACAAGAGTGCCAGAAAGCAAGTTTCTTTTCGGAAAGCTGTTGCCGCAGTTCTTCTTCCAGTTTTTTGCGTTTCAGTTCCGCCTGCTGTTCTGCAATCCGCTTCTTTTCTGCCTCCTGTCTTGCCAATTCATCTTCTCCGACCGTCAGTGCTGTGGAGTTCCAGAATATCTTTGCCAGCCAGTCAGCCCGCCGCTTTAACGGTTTATGCTCATTGGCAAGATCCAAAACACCGATCCAGCGGGCATGAAGTTCGCTTAAATCAGTTTGATCCAATCTTTTTCGCAGCCGGTCAGACATGATGATCTTCTCCCGTTCCATTGATTTGTACAGTTCTTGGCGTGTCATACTTCCTCCTGTCATTAAAGTGAAAATTCCCCGGTTCACTGGGAGTGACCGGGGAATCGGAGAAAGAAAAATAATGATGCTTTTACAAGGTTTCGTAGTCTTGTTGTCGTTTTTTCAAAAACTGCATAATGGGCTGATGAAAAGCGGGGCGTTTGTTTTCCGGCAGTTCATGTTCCCATATCAAAAGCTCCTGGGGATTATGAAATACCAATACTCCGGAAATACAATTTCTTGTAATTTCTATGGCGGCATCACTTTGAGTCGGAACCTGATGCAGTGCGGCGAGAAATGACCGGTCATAACTCCCATCACGGTATTTTACCATTGCAACAAAGTCACTTGACATGGCACAACCTTCCTGATAAATCCGTTCTGCTTCCTTGCCGGAAGGTGTCTCTTTTTTGCGTTCTGCCAATAATCGGCTGCGTAAAGCCGGCCAGTATTCAATCGAAAATTCCATTTGAAATTTTTCCCGGCAGTAACCGATCAACTCGTGTTCAGGAATCTCATTGATGGCATTAAAGTTTCCGTTGCGATCAAGTTCCAACAGAATGACCGCTCCTCTGGCAGCCCGTTGCTGCCGGTACAGCATAAAAATCTGGAACAGAAGCAGGATAATACAGAGAAAAAGCGAAGTCCACATAGCATTGAGCAACTCATTGTTACAAAGCGTTTTTGTGTCCGTTGCAAACATAAAAGCGGCAATGCCCAATATGGATGCCACGGCAGAAGCAGTCATTACTGATAACAAAGAATATTTTTGCATAGGAGTTCCTCCTTTCATTTGGAAATGGGTAAATCTTTCTTCCGGGATTTGGGGATCTCCGGAATATGTTCATCAATTTTTTCCCGGAAGTTCTGTTCCCGGCGTCGTTGTTTTGTGCGGGAATTGCTTTTTGACGGAGACGCAACTTCCAATGCAGGTGTATCGTCTTGCGGAACTGTATTCCGGATGATCTGCAGAAAATCCTTCCTTGCGGCATCTGCCTGACTGATGGTATCATAAACAAAGATTTTCTGTTCTATTCCATTTTCAAGAGTACGGCTTGTATCCTTGCTGAATGAGTCAATATGTTCAATGGAGCTGATTTCCGGAACAGATTGCGGCGTTTCTCTTTCGATGCAAAGGGCGTATTTGACTGGAGGTTTCAGAGTATTGTCAGCGGCATACCGCAGCCAGCTTCCTCTTACGGAATCGGCATCATTTATATCCTGAAACACAAATCTTTCAATGAACCGCTCATTGATATCATCGTAAAAGATTTCACTGCCGGGATGATCAAAAGTCGTTTCCATAGAACAAATGTCCATACAATTACTGTACGAATAGATGGTAAAGCCGTAATTTTCCTGTTCAATTTTTTGATCGGATTGTGTATGTTCCGCAAGAGGCATTACTCCGGCTATCTGCATTCTGCGAAGTTCCGGATAAAGACTTGCTGCATAACTTCCGGCAATTTCCCTGCCGATGGCATCGGCGCCATCGGTAATCAAATTTTTCAGATATTCCGGCGTATCCGGCAAAAGTTTTTCTGCCAGATAGTTGGCTGAAACTCTTCCGCCAATGGTGCGGCAGGTGCGATAATATTTACTTTTAATCTGTGAAGTTTCGTCCAATTCAAGCAGAGATGAAGACTCCTCTCTGGTATGTTGAGGCAGAGATTTCCTGCATATAGAGTCAAGAATCATATTCCGCAACTCTCCGGAATAAAATCCATCACTGTCTCCATGAAGAACAGTTTGTTTTTGAAGATTTTGACAAAGTTCCTGATATTTTTGCATAAAAGTTCTCCTACTTTTTTATTGATTTGCCATCTGTAAAGCAGCGGTGCGGAAATGAACTGCTGATTCATAAGATGAGAAAACCTGTTTGTAGAAATCATTTCCGAAACGAACCTCCATTCCGGATTTATCCTGATCAAGAGCAGGCAGAATCTCTCCTATTTCAACTTTTCCGTTCGGGTAATATGTTTCGGTAAAATAATATTTGCGGTGCAGTTGCTTCTGTGACGCAATGAAGTCGGCGTTGCAAAGACATCCCCAAAGCAGACACAGCAGCGGACAGAACTCTACATAAATTTTATCACTTTGCCTTGCCGCTGACCGACCGGCAAATTTTGAGAAGAAATTTTCTGCACTGTAACTGCCGCGATATGCGAGAATTTCAGCAATAACGGCATAAGAGCGTTTCAAGAAAGCTTCATAATCCATTTTTTCTTCCGGCAAAAGCGGAGAAGCGGTCATTGTCAAAATGATCTCCAACGCAAGGTCACGCTTTGCACTGTCCTCAATCTCTTTGAGATGATTAATCAACTGCTGCCGGATACCCAGCATTCGCAGAACATGGTCATTGCAAGCGTGTTCCAGTAATTGCAACCGTTTCAGGCTGTGCTCCTGAATTTTCCCGGCGGCGTCTTTATTCAATGGTGTGAATAATTTGAATTCAAGATGAGCCTGATGCTGTTGAATACTTTTGGCGTAAAAATTCCCCTGGCAGCAGTAAAACTTGAAAATCATCCTGTCCCAGGCACACTTGAGTTGCAGTATTCCATTCACTCCCCAAGTGTTAAAAATATCCTGAAGTTCCGTTTTAAATTGATTGGAGTTTTGAAAAGTTATTTCCAACGGCGGAAGCAGACCATAGAGTTCATCTATTTTTGCACTTCCGAATCCGGCTTTGCTTTGGAGCAGAGATAAAAATATGTTGATCTCACGAGGAAAATCAAGTCTGTAAAGAGTTTGTTTCAAGAGTGACATAACATAGTTTCCTTTCCCGGTTGCGGTGATGGGGTTAAAATAAATTTTTCGGGATCATCCGGAGCGACATCGAGAATTCCGGAAGCCGGTTCTCCGGAACGGATGAGTTCAAAAATAAAATGCCGGATCTTCCGCTCTATATTGCTGCGGAGTTCACGGGCCCCGTTGCGGGTGTTGTCGATACTGCGCAGGGTTTCTTCGATGACATCAGAAGTAAATCCATAGATATCAATGTTGTGGGATTTTTTGTATTCCGGCAGCAGCAGCTTGTAAAACTTTCCGGCGATCAACCGCAGATGCTCCGGCTTCAAAGGTCGGAAAATCAGAATTTCATGTCCGAATTTTCCGAAGCGGGCGATGAATTCCGGGCTGAATCGTTCTTTTAACTGCATTTCAAGATTCTGCTGCAGCCGCCTTTCTGATAGATGTTTGATATTCTGAAAGACCTGTGCCCCGATATTACTGGTGGCAACGATAAAAAATTTGCTCAAGTCATAGGTTTTATTGTTACTGAGCGTAATTCGTGCGGCATCCAACTGCTGAAGCATGATGGTAAAGATGGCAGGGTGGGATTTTTCAATTTCATCATATAATATGACCCCTTCATCGCATTGCTCCAGAAATGCTCCCATTCTCCCGGAACTTTTGCCACCGGGTGTTCCGATCAAATTCATCAGAGCCTCTTCGCCTGCCTGCCGGGAAAATTCGGACATATCCAGCCGCAGGAAATTCCGGTCAGCAGTACCATACATATACTCTACTGCCGAACGGATGGATTCTGTTTTGCCGACACCGGTGGGCCCCAGCAGAAAAAGCGTTCCTCTGGGACGTCCGGGAGTATTCAGGTTTAACATTCCGAATTTGAGGCAATCGCAGAGCGGCGAGAGGATTTTATCCTGCCCCATGATTCGGCTGTCCAAAAAATCTTTCAAGGCTTCCAATTTTTTCAATGACGGTACATTTTCTCTGCTTTTGAGCGTGTTTTCCATGGTTTCAGTCTCCTTTCCTGAACTTTTTTTGATTTTTTTTGCAATTTGCTCTTGACTTTTTCATCTTTCGATGCCATTTTATAAATACAAAAGCGTAATATTACGGATTTGCATATATAATACCACGTTTAGCCAAACTTTTCAAGTAAAAAACCAAAGAAAGGAGGTAAAAAACAAAACAGTTTACTCAAAACCGTAATGTTAAGCCATCAAAAACACATCAACATGAAAGGAATCAAGATGAAAAAAACAGAATGGATCAAAAATAATCGGTATTTTCTGGCACTTCTCGGTTTGCTGGCGTGGCCCGGCAAGGCACAGGCAGCGGTTCAACAGGTTACACTGGAAACCGGTTTGGGGTATGTCGGGTACTTTATCATCGGCATGATCATGCTGACCTCCCTTATATTGATCGGAGTCGGCGGCTATCAGATGAGTCAGGATTCCGGTAAAGGCAAGATGACCGTGGCGGCAGGTGTGCTGATCCCGGTTTTTCTGGCTGTCGTTTACTACATCTTCAAAACCGTTTTGAAGATCGACCTCGACTTTTCACCTAATCTGTGAGGTGGATATGAATGATGTATCGCCAATAACAATCACCCGCAATCCCGCTCAGGCTGTATCTTCGGTAGTGAAACTCTTTGGTTTCCGCGTCCGGGGGAATACGGTCTATGTCTTTTTCGGCGGTTTGGTTTGCGGAGTATTTTGTGCGATTGCCGCCTATCCGGTGCATATTCTGCTTGCCGGAATTGCCATGATAACGCCTCCAGTGCTTTCAACACTCTTTATCAGGAAATTCATCGCGGATAAACCACGCTGTTTTTTCTGGTTCTGGTACGACGAAAAGATGCAGGGGCGTTTTCTGCGTAAACCCAAACGCAAGGGAGGTGTTTATGCTGCAGCTTCCTGACGGATATATCGTCCGCACCGAAAAGCCGGAAGAAAGTTTCATCATTTACGGCGATCTGAATCCCAAAGGTTTTGTGAGTAAAGGATACCGCCTGGAGATCCCGAACCTCAACAACGCCGGGAACGGATTGAAAAATGATCTTTTTTTACGGCTTTCCGGATGGCTGGCTTCCCAAACTCTGGATAAGCGTATTCAAATCCGCTATACCCGTGATGCAGATTACCGGGATATACTTTATTCTTATCAGTCTGATACTGACAATCTTGCCGAAGATGTATGGAGTAAATACACCCGGCAGGAAATCCACGCTAAAATGCAGAGCAAAATTGCCAACCGGACTTTAAGAAGAGAGTATGTGGATGTATATTTTTCCCGGAGTTTGGGGAATTTCCTGAAAAATGGTTATATTCCTGAATCTCCGAAAGAAAAATTATCCTTTGAGAGAGAGGTCACTTCGTCCTTTGCTACAGACATGTCCGATTTGGGGGCTTTTCTGGCACTGCCGGTCCAGCCCTTGGACAACATCTCTCTGTTCCGGGAGTTCTACCGGGCGGTCAATAAATCAGCTCTTGATCTCAATATTGATTACGATGCAACTTTTGATTGCCGTCTTTCAGAGATTTACAGCTGTGAATATGCCGGTATCACGTCTGAAGAACCCGGTCATGCCAGTTTTACTTCCGATGGATATTTCCACAATATCTTTACTTTGCACGATTTCCCCAAAAGTGATCTTGTGCCGTTCTATGGAGCAAAACTTCTGGAGAACTCTCTTCAGAATCTGACTATTGTGGTCAACATTGAGCCGCAGGATGTGGAAAAGACCATTGAGGAAAAACAAAAACATTGGAAGCGTGTCCGTGCCGACTTGCTGGAAGAGGAAAGCGAAGTTGCCGCATCCGCAGGATTGGATGCTTTGACTGAACACATCTACCGGCTGGGTAAAGGAGAGGACTTCCCGTTGAAAGTAGAGTATGTGATCCACACCTGGAATCGGGATCTGGCTGAACTGCAAAGTGACTCCACCATTCTCAAACAGGCGGCTACCGCCATGTTTACCAGTCTGGATTCCTATGATCTGGGGTTGCAGAGTCTGCATAATTTCAGCAAAACTCTGCCGGGAAATCTTTTCTATCCCAGACGGGATGCACTGCTGGATTGTATGCACCGGCCATTGGCGGCACTTCTGCCTTTTTCCAGTTCCTTTGTGGGGAAAGGAAAAGATGGGAATATCCTCTTTGAAGGAGATCACGGCAATTTGATGACATTCTCTTTCTTTGACGGAGGCACACCGCAGCATACACTCTGTCTGGGGCAGACCGGATCAGGAAAATCGGTGAATTTTGTTTCCATTCTTTCCCAGTGTTACCACGAATTTTCCAAAGTGGTCATTATTGAGGAAGGCGGCAGCTACTTCAACCTGACAAGGATTTACGGCGATGAAGCCCAATATATCGTTATAGACTCAAGTGCCAATTTGACGCTGAACTATTTCGATACAGGCGGCTTGCCGCTGACTCCGGCACAGATTGAATTTGCGACAACTTTTCTGGTGGCAATGTGCGGAGAAAGTACCGATCTGGAAAAAATTCAGGATCGTGCGGCAATCATTACCCCATATGTTGTGGCAGTTTATACCGATTCCTACAATGAGTGGAAAAACCGGCATCGGAAAGAACTTGAAGAAGCTGCCCGTATGAGCCTTACCATTGAGAGTATCATTCCCAAACTTCCGCTGGATCAGAATACAGCACAGGATGCCTATTTTGAACTGCGGGATATTCTCAATCATTCCGGAACACTGGATTCTTTCGGCAAAGAGGTGCTGGAACTTTATCACTCCTGGACGGTTCAGGACATCAACAACTGCATCATTGATGACCCGGAAATGCTGCGTAATATTGCGTATGCCTTTATGGGCAAATGTGATATGCCGTATCACAGTCAGCTGGTGGAAGCAATACGGGAAACGTCTTTATCCAATCTGGAAAAGAGTGAAACTTCCCGGATCGCTGCCCGGTTGGCAGTTTACTCTATTGAAAGCGGCAAAGGTTGTCTTTTCGACGGGGAAACGACCATTGATCTTTCCAAACGGTGGATCCACATTGAGCTTGGAAAAATGGCACAGTCCGGCAATGCCCTGAAAAATCTGGTAGGCATAGTGATCAACAATCTGGTCAAAAATCAGATTATCAATATGCCACGTTCAGCGAAAAAAGCATATCTTTTTGAGGAGGCATCACGCTTTCTGCTGATTCCGGGAGCAGCTGAAATTATGAAACAGACCTATGCACAGTTCCGTAAATTCAACTGCGTGGCGATCACGATCACCCAGTCCATTGCCCAGATGGCACAATCCGGTGTGGGGCAGATCATTATGACGCAAAGTAAAATGTTTCTGTTCCTGAAAAATACCGACAGTGCCGAACTGGATCTGATCCGCAACTACATTCCCATTTCAGATGAAGCCAAACGGAACATTATGGATTTCCCGGCTCCGGAACATCTTCCGGCAGGAAACAAATTTTCAAGTTTCCTTTTGTTTGCCCAGCGGGCGAACTGGCCGATGGTGGGCGTGGGACGGAATTATGCTTCCAAAGCGATTCTTTCTGCCGCGGCGACCAGCGGAAATCTTCACAGCAAACTTACCAAACTCTTAAAAACCATTTCGGTTCGGACACCGGAAAAAGAGTTTGCCGCAATGCTGCTGGATGCCACAGAGGTGCTGCATGAAGAACTGAAAGTTTTTCAGCTCCTGAACAAAATCGAAGAGTGCGGGGATGACCGGATCAAGTCCCTGGTACTGGATACAAAAATTGAACTTAAAGCAACGTTGGATCGTTCCGGGATCTGACAAACACAGAAAGGAAAAATTTATATGAGGAAAACTTTAACCTTGACATTTCTCTTTCTTATTCAAGTGCTGGGCGTACCGCTTTTTGCAACGGTCACGATCCAGGGAACCGGTGGTGATACTCTGAAAACGATTGTCGTTCCGAGTAATTACGACGGCAAACAGGGGACTTTCTATGCCTACGGCGGGTGGAGTACATGGAGTGAAGACTTCGTTCTGTCTCCACGCCCGATAGAAATTCTCGATCCGAATAATTATCAGGTTGCATTGTCTGGTTGGGCAAATGAAGATGATACTTATGTATCTTTGGAAAAAGATGTGAAACTCAAATCTGGTATTTATAAAGTTCGCTCATATAAAAATGCCTTCAATATGGAGCTGGCTGTCATCCAGTATGCTTATCTTGTTGTATGGGATACGGATACCGGGGATTCCGGAGGCGGCAATACCGGAGGCGGTGGTACAACAGTGGTCGTTCCGACTCCGACACCCAGCAACGACGGCGTTGATCTGGAAGCATTTATCACCTCCATTACCACCTCATTGGAAGGTTTGCGGGCGGAACTTAATGGCAATCTCAATACCAAAACCGCAGAACTTCTGCAGATGATCCTTAATTTGCAAAGTCAGCTCAACGATGCTATTGCCCGTCATGCCACGGATCAATCCCTTGTTTTGAATCAGATTGCTTCGGTTCAGACCGATCTCAACGATAAAATTGCTGATCTGAAAGTCCGTATTGCTGAATTGCAGACCAATATCAATGAAAAAGGTAATCAGATCCAGATATTGACCAATCTGCATAATGCGGATGTTCAGCGGATCGAAACAGCGATAGCCAATCTCAAGGCACAGCACGAAACGGATGTTGCCGGTATCAATGCCGCCATTGATGAGATCAAAACCAGACTACAGGAACTCAACACCCAATTCCTTAACGGCGATAAAGCCTTGCAGGATCAGATTGATGACCTGACAGAAAAACATGATCTTCTGAAAGCGGAACTTAAAGCAGCAAAGGACAAGCACGATGTGGATGTGGATAAACTCCGCAGCGAAATGATTGCCATTGAAGCATCTATCCGGGCTGCCCATGACCGGGATATTGCCGTTTTGAACGGAACCATTGACAATCTCAATACCCGATTTGAAACTGAAAAAACAGCTTCCAACAAGAAAATTGAACAGTTGGAAACGAAACTTGCCCAGCTGGAAAAAGAGTCTGAAGATGGGGATGACGCTCTCCGGGATCTCATTACAGATACCCGTTTGCAGCTCTTGAGTGCCCAAAATGAACTTACCGCTCTCAAGTTGCAGCATGACCGGGAAATTGCGGAAGTCAAAGAAAAAATCACCAAAGCGGAAAATGATCTTACCAAAAAGATCGATGATGCCACGGCGGATTTGAAACAGGATCTTCTGACTGTGGACAACCGTTATAAGGACCTTTGCGCCCAGCTTGACAGTAAAATCCAATCTGCCCGCGATGCTCTCAATGCGGAAATTGCCAAACTCAATGATACGGATAAAGACCTCTACAAAGAGATGTCCGATCTGAAAGAGAAACAGGCTGATTATTACGCCCGTCTGGAAAATATCAAACTTACCCACGAGCATGACAAGCAGGCGTTGGAGGCCCAGATCAGCGAACTTGACAAAAAGTACAAGCAGGAAGTTGATGTTCTGAAAAATGAGATCACTTCTCTCAAAAATCAGATCAAACAGGCGGAAGATACCCACGCAAGAGAAGCCGCAGAACTGAAGGCCCGGATCGACAAACTGGTAAATTCTCTGGATGAAGAGGTAAAAAAGATCTATCTGGAACTGCAGTCCCAGAAACAGGCTTTGGAAGATCATAAAAAAGCAGCTCTTGCCAAATATGACCTTCTCCAGTCCCAGTTGAACTCCATTCAGTCCCTGCTGGAAAAGCGGGTGGATGAACTCAACCGGCTTATCAGGTACAGCACCTATTCTGAAGAAAAACTGCAAACTCTTCTCAAAGAACTGGAAAGCAAGGTTTCTGCCAAAGAAAAAGAGATTGCGGACCTTCAACTGGAAATTCAGGAAAAACTTGCCAAAGGCGAAGATGTAACCTCTCTGCAGGAGGCTTTGAACCGCAAACTTTCCGAATTGCAGGATTTACGAAAGGAATTGGATGCCATCAAACAGGCGCTGCAAATCAGAGATGATGACAGCGAATTCAATGTCATTAAAAATCAGCTTGCCCAGGTGGTTTCAGAATTGGCACTGGTCAGCAAGAAAGCGGAACAGATGGTGGAGGATTTGCGGGGCGACCTGCTTGCCACTGAAGAGCGTCTTCTGGCATTGATCGAACAGATCCGCAAGGAATCCCAGAGCGGCGATGCCGATTTGCAGGCACAGCTGGATGCTTTCAAAGCACAGGTCATGGAACTTATCAAGCAGTTGCAGGATAAGCAGAATGCCGGTGATGATGAACTGAAAAAGCTGATGGCTGAAATGGATGAACAGCATAAAAAACTTCTGGAAGAATTGCAGGGCGACTTTCAGGATCAGCTTCAGGCACTCAAATATCAGCAGGATGTTCAGTATGAAAATCTGCGTACAACCATCAACAATATTGCTTATCAGCAGCGGTATTCCGGCGGCAATACCAACAGTGGAAATTATGGATTGCCCTCCATGCAGGATAAGGAAGTACCTACCGACAGCCGCGATTTGCGGGTAAGCCCCACTGAAATATTGAGCTTCTGACAGGAAAGGAGACAATCATTATGTTGCGAATTACACTTTCATCTTTACTCTTGTTGAGCATCATGCTCATTGTCAGCGGCTGTTCCGCTACCCAGATCGCTCAAACCAAAGCATCGCAGGTGGTTTCTCCCGCATTGGGACTTGCCGGTGCCGTAGGCGGATTATTTGCCTCGGAGGATGAGTCCCAAGGAACACAAATTGCTGTTACCACAGCGGCGGCTGCCGGTGGTTATCTTCTGGGACAGTTTATTGAAAACGGTTTCAAAGATGAGAAACAGAAAGAATTCCGTGCCGGTTATGATCTGGGGCGTTCCAATTCAGCCAAAGAACTTTACTGGCTTTATCAGAAACTTCATCAGGCGGAAGAAGGCGGAGAAACCCGCACCCGTCTGTATGAACTTCCCGTGCAATACAAAAACGACGGCGTGAAGCGTGTTCCGGATTCGATCCTGCTTCCGGTCGTGGAATAAGGAGGTTTTATGAGGCGTATTTTTTCAACAGCATTTATTGCACTGGCACTGTCGGCAGTCTGCATACCGCAGGCACATGCCACTTATGCTGTGCATGATGCAATTACTTACATTCACGATACCATCAAAGCGGTTCAGGATGAACTCTATCAGCAGATCGATCTGGATACTGCGGCAGAAGCATTGAGTGTTGGGCAGGATACTTTAACGACCTGCCGGGATACTCTGAAAACTGCCCGTGATACCTACGATACTGCGGTCAACATCTATGATACAGCGACCCATATGAAAAATTATATCGGTGATCCCGCCCGGATGGTGGCATATATCAACTCCCGTTTCTGGCATGACCGGGAAATTTCTGCGGCACTTAATGTGACCAAAGAAGCTCTGGAATTGGCGGATGGGGATGTTTGCAGTACGGCGGATATTGAATTTCTGCTGGATGATATTGATTACTCCATGCGTCTGGCACAGCAGCGTCAGTCGGAACAGCTTGCCAAGACCCAGAAAGAGGCTTTGGCAACGCAGGAGATCATGAAGAACTGGGAGCAGAAAATGCTTACTCAGTTGCGTGACCTCAACACTCACGATCAGCAGTATGATTCCCGGAACTCCACCTTGAATGAACTTCAGCACGCCGCCTATAAAAACAGCATCTGGCAATCCAACACACTGGGGCAGATGTTTGCGGCACAAACTGTTCATTCAGCGATGGTTGCCCAGCAGATGTACTCTGACAATATGCGTCAGGATGAGATCGACTACAAAAAAGCCAAAGCGATTCACGATTCCCGCAAAATCAATGAAAGCGGAGCATCGGAACTGGAGGCAAAAGGCTCTGTGGGCAACAACTTCATTGAACAGTTCATCAACCGGTGAGGTACTCTATGTCTGGTGCTTTAACATTTCAAAACATCAATCAGGTGATCCTGAATATGCTCGATCAGATGCACAATGTCTGCATTTGTATCGCTATGCTGATCATTTTTCTTTCGGTGTACCGGAATTATCAGCAGTTCGGGGAATATCTGGGGATCAAGTACCTTGCCGGAGTATTGCTGGCAATCGTCTTTATCGCTCTCTTTCCTGTTATGTCAGACTACCTTTTCAAAGGTATGCTCAGATGGGGAATGGATGCCGGTAAACGGGTGGAAGAATCGGTTAAAGTGCTGCTGTCCATTGAAGTTGACGGTTCCTGGTATGAAGCTGTGGTCGTCGGTATTGCCAATCTGTTTTACCGGGGCGGTATATGGCTTGGGAAATGTGTACGGGATCTGATGATACTGGTTCTTTGCGGACTTTTTATCATTCTCAAAACACTTTCGCCCTTATTTATTGCCATGCTTACCGTTCCGGAAACCAAAACGATCGGCGTCAACTTTATGACCATGACTTTCGGATTCATTATGGCTCCATTGTGTATGTTTTTCGGAGATCTCACAATGGTATGGGTAGTCTGTCAGCTCTGGGAGCATACCGGAATGGCGGCGGCAGCGGCAACTGCCATCGGAGCCAGCGGTGCGGTGTCAGCCGGACTGGCTATTCTGGCGGCATCTCCTCCGGGAGCGATCGTCATTGCTGCCGGTGCCATTGGAGCTTTGTTTGCTTTCGGCTGTGTATTTGTTCTGCTCTGTGTAGTCATTTACATCGGTATTCCGTGGGCGTGCATATCACTCTTCCGCGGCGGCGGTATCGGCAATGCTTTGGCTATGTCGCTTAATACTGCCTCCAATGTAATGAATCTCACCAAAGCCGGACAGGCTTCTGAAAAGAGTCTGGGCAAATCCATTACCGATGCCATGACCCGCAACAACAGCGGAAATTCCGGGGGCGGAAATGCTTCCGGAGGAGGCGGCAAATGAGGAAATTATTTCTTTTTCTCCGGCGTCATGGAGCGTTCATAGGCTTCCATTTGGATACGATGCCATTTGCGGGCCTCTTCGATCTGGCGTTTCCGTTTGGCTTCTGCTTCTTCCCGAGCCCTGCGTTGAGCCTGAGCCTCTCGGGCAAGGATTTCCAGATTCCGTTTGCTTTCTTTGGATTCTCCGCAACCGGCAAGTATAACGGCAGTTGCAGCAGCGAGCGTGATGGCGATGATCTTTTTCATGTTTCTTCTCCATTGTTGAAAGTTTGTAAACGGGTCTTCCCGTCCGCTTCAACGACGGGAAGACCGGCAAGAAAGGAGGTCTTTTATGGTTGCTAAACCTCAAACCGATATGTACGCAATCGTCTTGCAGGAGCAGAAAATCTTTTGCGGATTGATCATTCTGCATATTGTTTGCGTAACGGCACTTCTGACGGGAATGCTTTTTGCATACCTCTATATGAAAATGCCGGATCGGGTCATCGTCATGGCACGGGATAACTCTATTTATCTGGGAAATTCCGCACCTCTGGAATCCCGCAGAGTTATTGAAGATGCCGCCATGCGGGCAACTTTTGCTCTGCTTTCCAGACGCTATGACATCCAAAATGAGAAAGCGATCAACTTTGCTTTTACCAAACGCGGACAGGGGCAAGCCAAAGGCTATCTCAACGATACGCAGGAAACTTTTGAAAAACGCAAGATTTTTCAGGAGGTCGAAACTGCCACCGTGGAAACGGCAATTCTGCAGGGACAGCATCACGCTCTGGTCAAGGGTACTTTGCTTAAACGCGGAATCTATTTCGGTCATCCGTATCAGCAGAAGCGGGATTTTGCTCTGATGATGCGGCTTGAAAAGAGTGAAAGCGATACTGAACTGCCTTACAAGGTAGCCGGTATGCGCTATTACGAGGAAGAACAGGAAATCGTGGAGGTACCCAAAGATGCTTCAGAAAAATAAAAACCGCATTTTGCTCTCTTCTCTGATTGCTTATATGGTGCTGTCCTTTATTACTCCGGTAATGATGTACCAGCTTCGGGACAATAACCGTCTGATCGTTATTGACGGCAGCAACAGTTTCCATGTTTCGGAGTATTCCAGCAATGAGCAGTTGATCCGGCTGTATGAATATACAGCACGGCAGGCGACCGATGCTTTGTTTATGCGTAATCCTAACGGTCTTGACCGTCCGGATCTCTTCAATGAGATGTATACCGGAGTTGCCCGGAACAAGGCTCTGGATCTTCTGAAACAGGATGTGATTCAGTTCGGTACCAGAGATATTCACCAGAAGGTTGAAGTTCTGCGTACCAAAGTTCTTGAAGCCGACAGCCGGAAATCCTTTGTGGAGATCGAAGGACAGCTTTTGCGTTCTTCCCAGATTGAAGGAAAACGGGAAAGTGCGGTCGTCAAATTTGCTCTCACAATGAGTTTGAGCGTCAACTATGACCTCGGTAAAAATGCGTTGTATCCGTTCATCGTGGCGGATTTTTCCTACAAAGAACAAAAATGAAAGGATGATTTATTATGCAAAAAAGAACACTTTTCTCTCTTACAATGCTGCTGTGCAGCGGGATTGCTCCGGTATTTGCGGCTGATTTACCTAAAGAAGTCAAAGCAATCAACCAGTTCCGGGAATTCCGTCTTGATCAGGGACAGATCTATGAACTTTATGTCAAAACCGGAGACGGTGTGACAACGGTCACTTTTCCCTCGGCGATTTCCAAAATTGCCGGAGTAAATGTTTCCGTGGATGGCAGCAGCGATTTTCTCATCTCTGCCAAACCGGGTTCCTATTACTTTAATATCGTTGCTCTCAAAAAAGGAGCCACAGGAACTCTGACCGTCATTCATAACCGTCAGACTTACATTCTTTATTTGAAACAGGATGACAGTAAGGCTTATGCCGCAGTCAACTTTGCCGCATCATCCGGCGGTTCGGCGTCTGTTTCCGGGCGTGGTTCGGCGGTTTCACCGGCACGCTTGCTTTCTCTGATTGATATGACCAAAGGCTATCATGTGCTGAAACAGCGTTATCCCAGTGATTTGCGGGATACGATCCATGCAAAGAATCACCGCTTTTTCAACTTTGATAAATTCCGTATCGAATTGCAGGAAGTTGTACGGTTCAACCGGGAAGATACGCTGGTTTTCAAACTGCTTATGCACAATGACTCCCCTGAGGAAATCGCTTATGACAAGTTCAGTTTCTCGGTACAGGCAGGCAATAAAACCTACTATATGAGTGCTGCGGATGCCAGCGGTATCATGCCGCCCAAGTCGGCGACCTGGGCATTTTTCAGTATTACAGGAACTCCTGACGGCGGACGCAACAATCTTGCTCCGGACAATAATTTCCTGATCGGAGTCACGGCAAAGTACATGGAAGAAGCCTATAAAATCCCGCAGGAGATCAATGATCCGGTAGTGAAGCGTCTGGTCGAGCTTGCCAACCGTCTGGAAAAGAAACTTGCTGAAATGGAGAGCAATAAAAAAGTAAATGAAGAGAAAAAAGAAGTCAAGAATGAAAAGAAAAATGAAGTTCCCGCTGTTCCCCCGTCTGTCAAAGTGCCTGCCGAAAAGCTGCAGAAAAGTTCTCCCCAACCGCCTGTTGTTCTGGCGTCGCCCGCTGTGGCTCCGGTCAAGGCAGAACCGGAAGCGGTGAAAGAGGAAAAGAAATCACCTCCCGTTACGGCAAAGCCTGTTCCGGAAGTAAACGCTCCTGCTGTTGATGAGAAAAAAGCAGAAAAGATCGAAACAACAGCAGAAATCAATCTGGTTCAACCGGAAAAGAAAACAGAGGTGAAAACGGAACCGGAAAAGGTTGAACATCCGGAAGTGCCTCAAACTCCAGCCAACGAGGAAAAGAGTGTTGCCGAAAAAGGTGAAACTCCGACAGAGCCTGCTCCTGAAAAAGTAACCGGAAAGAGTGAAGACACTTCTGAAAAAGTTGTTACAGCTCCGGAAGAGGTGAAAACGGAAGAAAAAACAGAACCTTCTGAAACAAAGGTTTCTGCGGAGGATCGGGAGGTATCATTCTGGGATTTTTCCGAATTTCCGGATAATCTCTATTGTCTGGTCAGCTGGATGATCTTCTGGAAATAATGGAGGACAGAGTATGAATTTGCGTGAATTTGTAAAAAAACTCCGCAGTCCCATGGGGACGACGATTCTGTTTCTTTCCGGTCTGGTAATTCTGATTTTATTGTTGCTGCCTATGCTTCTGCGCGATGATGCGGGAAAACTGGAAGTCAACCGTCCGGCAGGTGGTGAAGGCACCTTTGATATCAACAGTAATATCAAGGCTGTCACTACACCTCCGAAGAAGCCGGTTCCGAAACAGAAGCAACCGGAAAAAGATGGTAAAGACTCGGACAAAAAGAGTCCCCGTCCGCCATTGCCGCCCGGTCGCAGTTCTAATGGAACATTCCGCAAGAGTTCCGGGCAATACAATGGCGAGCGTTCAGATTCTTCCAATTCCCGTAAGTCCCTCATTACGATTATTGACGGTGATGGAAACAATGCCAAAGAGAAAACCTTTGTTTCGGAACGTTATGCTCCTTACGGACGTCTTATAGCCTGTAAGATGGTCAACACCGTTGAATCCGGCGACACTGATACGCCGCTTCTGGCGTTTGTCACCGAAGATCTCTGGTGGATCAACAGCAAAGGGGAAAAGAAGCTGATTATTCCAGCCGGGACCGAAGTTCATGGAACGATCCGCGGGGCAAAACCACTGCGCAACCGTCTGACTACCGGAAACAACTTTGTTCTGGTATGGCAGGCTACCAGTGATATGGTGGGATTTGAACTTCAGCTTAAAGGTATTGCTCTGGAAAAATCCAACCATCCTGATACCAAAAACAAAGCGACCATCAGTGATATGGCTGCCGGAATCCCCGGTCAGGTTATGAGCAATGAAAATCTTGCCAAATTCCTGATGTACACTCTGGCATTTGCTCAGGGTATGGCACAGGGCTATCAGACGACCGAACTCTATACTGATGCCGGAGGGATCGTCAGCACGCAGGAAGGTACTCCTGAAAATGCTCTTGCCCGCGGTACGGAAACCCTTGCACAAATTATGCTGCAGGATGTTTCCAAGCAAATCAGTAAAGAGTCCTACTACATCCGGGTTGCCGCCGGAACCGAGTTTTATCTCTTTGTCCAGCAGGTCATCAACCTTGATGAAGCGAAAGTCGCTGATACTCTCCTTAATAAATTGGAAGCCGAAAAAATCCAGGGACAGGATAAACGGCGTTCTGCAAGAGATATCCTCAACTCATTCTCCAAAAAAGAACAGTAACAAAGAAAGGAACCATTTGTTATGCAAAAGAAATTTATGTTTGTGTTCAGTGCCGGGTTATTCACTCTCATTGCCGTTTCCGGATGCCGGAGTAAAGAACTGCCGCCTCCGCAGTTTACCCATGTGCCGGTTTATGTCGCAGCCCAACAGATCCCGGCAGATGATCAGAATAAAATCCGGAGCAATCCTGTGATGCGGTCTTACGCCATCGGCAGATATGTTGATCCCAACCGTAAATCGGTAATGCACGAACAACATACCATTTACCGTGAAGAACAGTCTCCCCGCTGGAATCTTATTCCGCAACCCGATGCCGATCCGGTGCAGATGGCACAGAAACAGCGTCAGGAACGCTATGCCAATGCTCTTGCCGGACAGATCGCTCTGGCTTCCAAAGATATGCGTGATACCCGCAACATGGTGCGCAATGTTCTGGAAAGCCAGCTTTCGCAGGAAAACAAGACCAGAGAATTGCTGCATGTGATCGAAGATCTCAAGAAACGCTACGGCATTGTTTCCGGCAATCTGGTGAAATCCGCAGACTATATCAACAAACTGGAATCTGAGCTGAACAAACTTCAGAAAGAAACTGAACTGCTCAAACTCCAGCTCCGCAGAAAGGGTAATTGAGTATGAGGAAATTTATTGTCCCGGTGATTTTTGCCCTTCTGCTGCTGATTACCGGCATCCACAATCTGGTGCTTTCCGGCAAATGTACCAAACTTCAGCAGGAACTTATCCGGCAGGATATGCTTTTGCTCAAACAGTCAAAGATCCTTGCCGTTAATACGGTGTTGTTGAAAACGCTTGTATCTGACCGGCAAAGCAAGAAACCTGAAACACTTAAATCCGGAAAGGAGGGACTTAAAATGGATAAAATGCCGTAATGAAAATTTACGGCAACCGTCGCTCCAACAGGCTGTTTTCTCCTGTTGGAGCATCGTCAAGGCGATAAGAAAAACTTATAGAGAGGAACGTGTTATGAATACCATCTCCCCCGAAAAACTGGAAAAACTCGATGTTCTGTATGCAAACGGTCAATTTGCAGGTATTGCCCCCGGAGAATTCAAATATCTTCAGGAACGCGATATTGATAATTTGATCTTTGAAGCAGGACAAAATCTGGCAGGCACCTATCAGATTCCCGATAAAGCAACCCGGGAAAGCGTTGACAAACTGCTGGATTCCGGTGTACTGCCGTTCACTCCGGAGGATGCACGATATTTGAGTCTTATGGGCGCAAACTCTCTCATCTGGCTGGTATACAGCAGTAACCGCCATCGGACTTATGTTCTTACGAAACCTCAACAGAAGCGGATCAGACACCTGATCAACAAAGGTTTTCTGCCGCATATGAGCGATCGTGAGATTGTAATGCTTTCCAAAGAGAAAGCCAATAGACTTATTGAAGAAGGTGAAAACAACGCCCTTTATGAGGAGGAATTTTAAGATGAAAACTTTTTATTTGATTGCCGGTACCAAGGGCGGGATCGGAAAAACATTTATTGCAACCTTGCTTGCTGATATGGCTCTGCAAAGCGGTAAAAAAGTTGTCCTTTATGACTGTGATGATGAAAACCATACTCTGGAAGAGTCTTATCCTGTAAAAATTGAAAATCTCACCGTTAATCCTGTTGCCATTGATTCGGCAAGAGATATGGATTATCCGCTGGATCAAGTCGTTAACGATATTATTTCTCAGGAAGAAGCAGACCGGAAGGAGAATTGTTTTTATGTTGCCGACATGAAAGCCGGTACCAGAGCCAGAACCATGCAATGGATGGAAGGTCTTCCTTACGATTGGTTTCTGGAAAAACATATCAGCATAGTGCTTATTGGAGTGGTAACTTCTGAAATTGACAGCGTTGCCACACTTGCCGTCTGGATACGGACATATCTTGACGATATCCGTAACGGGAAGCTACATCTTGTAGTGATAAAAAATGATGTTATGCAGACGGATTTTGACTATTATGATGCAAAACTCCATCCGGCGTTGAAGAATTTGCCTTCAGTCCGAGAGATTGTTCTTCCGGCGATGAGTATTAAATCATTCAAAAATATCCGGGGCAATAAATCTACCGTAGGACAGGTGGCAGGAGGTATAGACAGTGCAGACTTTCTCCTGCCAATGGAGCGTTACCGCTGCCGGCATTACTTTCAGATTGCATCAGAGGCATTGAAAGATGTTTTTGAACCTTTTGAACAGAAAGAGTCAAGTTGAAAATGCCGGAAGAAGCTCTGAATCAAATCATAATGTCTGACCAGGAACTGACAGCTCGACTGATCCGGATGGGAGCAGTTGCCCCGATGGATCTTGACTTGCTCAACGCTGAAAAAGTTGAAGACATCACCTCGGCATTGCCCACGGTGTACGGCTGCCGTTACTCCACAGCTGATGCTTTGGGCAACTCTATAACAGTAGATTGTTATGCTCTTTCGCCAGAAGGTGTCAACCGTCAGTTTTTTCAGGCGATGCAGGGAAAAAGTTTCTCAGCATTTCCTGACCGGTCCATCATTCCGGAGTATTCCCCGGAAGCCTGGAAGGGATTTTTGCAGCAGGATTTCAACGGTATTGACCGGAAAGATCTGCTGCAGCGTTTCCGCCGCTGGGGGATCCCGCTGGAATCAAGACGCGTGCAGTATGGTTTTGGTAAAATCAATACCATTCATGAACTCAGAGCCGAAGATATACTGAAAAGAGATCAGCAGGATCTGCTCTCCCGTCTGGTCAGGATGGGAGTTGTGGAACCGGTGGATCTGGACCGTATCAGCATAAAAGAAGCTGATAAGATCATTCGTAATCTTCCGGCTCTGACAGAATCGGAAATTATTTGGAAAGGAGAAAAAGACTATGAACGGAAATATTTCATAAATCTGGCGGAGTTTCATATTTCCAACCGGGGAACAGCTCAGGATTTTCATCCTGAACTGGATAATCCGGTAAGCGATGATGAGTTACGTACTCCCTGTTATGAACAGGCACAGGCAAGAAACGACGTTTCATATGACAGTGACTTACAAGGTCCCAATGTCCGTGCCGGAGCCCATACACTTCATATGCAGGAACGTTTATTTTTCTCCCAAAATGAAGGTGTGGAAGAAAAAATCGTGCATCGCCGAGAGGAAATTACAGGCGGTTATGCCTGGCTGAATTACTTTCGGCAGAATCAGCAGGAGGCATTGCCTAACGGCAGTACAACTGCCTTGCGTAATGCGTTCAAAAACTGGGGTATTCAACTCAAACGGGGAAATTTGGAACTGGGATTTGCCAAAAGCGTAACAACAAACAGAAAGGAGGCACAATTAAGTTATTATAAGGTTTTGTTTTCCAAGGTCGTCAACGCCGGTATCGCAGAAATGATGCCCAAACAGGATTGGTATAATCTTGACCTGAAAAAAGCAGAAGCCTTTGCCGCAAAAATTCCAATGCTTCCTGAAATGGAGCATCCGGGGGAATGGCTGGATTTCTTTCGCAGTCCGGCTCCCCGAACTCCCGCAGAAATAGCGTTGCTGGAGGCTCGTTTCTATGAAGCGGGAATTTATTTTGATGAAAAAATGATTGTAACTGCATTCCCGAAAATACCGGGCAGCGGTTCGAAAACGAAAGGAATTCAAACTATGCAAGATATTACTGTTGATGATTACAAGAAAATGATCGGTCGTCTTACGGCATCCGGCAAAATGGAACGCATGGGAGCGGAAGAGTTCAAAAATCTTACGCTGGAAGATGCCAGAGATTATGTCCGCGGATTTGACGCTCCGGCATCGGATAAGCAGAAAGTTCTGCTTCGTTCCATGTATGATGAGGGCAGACTGGATATCAAGGAAAAAGATATTGATCTGCTTTCCCGGCAGGAGGCAAGTTTTGTTATTGATCATGCTCCCAAGCAGGAAATTTCCAAAGAAAAACCGGAACATCCGATGGAAGATGATACCCGCAAAGAGTTGCGGCGGTTGATTGACAACGGCGATACTCCGCAAATCCCGTATTCCCGTTTCAACAATCTTTCGGAAGAAGAAGCCCGCAACAAAATCGATCAGGTTTACGCCCGCCGTCCGGCTACGGAAAAACAGAAGGAGTTTATTAGAGAAGCTCTGGAAAAGAAATCATTTCCCCCTGCGGCAATGCGTGAACTCTTCAAAAAGCCGACAATAACTCCGGCAGACGTGGAAAGTCTTAATCAGTTGCAGGCAACGAAATTGATCGGCTCTCTGCCAGCGACAGAAAAACAGATCGAAGCGGTAAAACAGCTTGTGGAAGATAAACGCATTGAACCTTTGACAAGTTACGATCTTTCAGCGGCAGACGCCAATAGAATTTTGAACAAAGCCTACCGGGAAGCTGCGGAAATCGATCCAAATGGTCCTGCTACCAAACGACAGAAAGAGGCTTTGGAAAAACTTTTGGCAGATAAACAACTCCCTGCTGAAATCACTCCGGAAAAGATCAAAGACATTTCTTTTGCTGAAGCCGGGCAACTTTTGGAAAACTCTCCGGCAACTCAGGCTCAAAAGGATATGATCGGTCGGTTGGTGCATGAGGGTAAACTTACAGCCATCCCCAGAGAGGATTACAGTAATCTGAACCGGAAGACCGCCAGTCTGCTTATTGATATTGCCAACGGCAAGCGTCCGGAAAGTGATATGCCTAAATTTTCTGAAGTGGAACGCCCCCCCACCGAAGCGCAGATGAAACTGCTGGAAGAATTGCGGGAAAAAGGAAAAATTCAGGAAATTCCGGAAAATCTTACCCGCAACACTGCAAGTCAGCTTATCAATGACTCTACTGCGGGAGAACCGCTTGCACCTCAGCAAATGGCGATCATTGAACGCAAAATTGCGGAAAACAAGATCCCCAATCTTTCCGAAGAGGACAAGGCAAAACTTACTCAAAAAGATTTTGCCCGTTTGATGAAGGAAAGCAAGAGCGTTGCTCCGGAGAAAACACCTGAAAAAGCTCCGGAACAGCAAGCCCCGGAAAAGGGAAAGAACAAAGAAAAGGCTCATAACGCACCCGGCATGAGCCGCTGAAATCATAAAACGCCGCCTGTCTGCAATGGCAGGCGGCATATATCAATGGAGATTTTATGTCACAACAACAAAATTCTCAAAGAGATCATATTACATTACGCAATGCAGTTATATCCTGCATAATGGAAAATCCTGTCGGCAGAGATAAACTGCTGGAAATTCTCTCCTCTTACGACAATTGTGGAGCTGAAAATGATATTTTTTACGCTCTGCTTTTGAAAATGGAATTACAGCAGAGGTCGTTGGAAATGCTTGATACCAAACACCGGGAGTTTTATAAAACGCTCCGGAGTGACATTCAGAGCATATTGGGAGAAGAAATTCAAAAAATGAATGAACTTCTTTCCACACAACAGGTTATTTTCCGGTCTCAGTTCCGCCGTCTTTTGGCATTGCATCGTGAAACTTTTTTGATCCGTGTACTGATTTACGCCGCAGCAATCATCGTTTGTGCCTTTATCGGTATCGGAGCTTTCGGATTTTATAAACTTTTTGTATAATGGTGGCGTATGTCTGTACTTGATCGGGAAATTATGAATTTTGAGGGTAACTCCTGGACTACCCGTGATGCGGCAACCGGATTGATGTGTTTCGGAATGACCGGTTCCGGCAAATCTTCCGGTCCGCTCCGCAGTATTGCATTGAAATTTCTGGAATACGGTTACGGCGGAATTGTTTTTTGTGCAAAACCGGATGAGTGTGACACCTGGATCGATTATGCAAAGGAAACCAAACGGGATAAAGATATTATCAAGCTCAGTCAGGAAACTTTTTGTTTTCTGGATTATGAGTTCTCCCGTCCGGCAGAAGCCGGTGGCGGTCAGGTGGAAAATGTAGTCAATATCTTTCTGGAAGTTGTTAAAATCACCAAGGATAAAAAGTCCGGAGGCACTTCTGACGAATATTGGCAGAATGCGATAAAACAGTTTCTCCGCAACACGATTTCTCTTCTGGTAATGGCACAAGAGGCGGTAACGCTTCCCAATATCAAAGCTGCCATCGACAGTTCTCTGAGGGATAATTCTATTGCGGAACGGCTTAAAAATTATTTGAAGGAGTTTAAGGATGCCTGTTACTCCGACTTTGAAAATATCAATGTCGCTCAAGAGAATTTTTCCGACTTCATTGCTGATTTTGAGCAGGATATCCGGCAGAACCACGCCAACAGCAGTGATTTTTCCGATGCAGTCATTGCCGCATCCAAAGATTACTGCACCAAACTTCTTTTGAAAGCAATCTATTTCCGGCAGGATGACACCCCGGATTATGAGTTAGCATACAACTATTTCCTTGTCGAGTTTCCGCAACTTGATGAGCGAACCCGCAGTAATACCATATCGTCTTTTACGGTGTTGGCAGACTCCATGCTTCGTGGCGAATTTCTCCGCTGTTTCGGAGCCAAAGAGAGTACGCTTGTAATGGAAGACCTCTACCGCAAAGGCAAAATTCTGATTGTGGATCAGGATGTCAAACGCAACGGTATTGTCGGACAGATGACCGCAGCAATCGTCAAACTCTGTTTTGAAAAGATGATTGAACGGCGGGAAGATATTTCTGATCCCGATGCCCTTCCGGTTTTTCTCTGGGGGGATGAGTGTCAGTTTTTTGCCATTGATTACGACCAGAAATTCCAGACCACAGCCCGTTCTTCCCGGACATTGACCGTATATGCCACCCAAAACCTTGATAATCTTTATGATGGTTACGGCAAGGAAAAAGCCAATTCTCTTCTGGGAAACCTCGGAACAAAAATATTCTGTCAGAACGGCGACCATACCACCAATAAATGGGCCGCAGACAGTATCGGGCAGGAAGTTTTACGCCGTCACAGTCAGAATATCGGAGACAGTAAATCCGGTGGGATGAAGGGCGATTACAGTAAATCTGATAACTATTCCGAAGGCTGGTCGGAACAAAAAGATTATAAAGTTGATATCATTCAGTTCACTACCTTACAAACCGGCGGTCCCCGTGGACAATGTCAGGTTGGATACATCTTCTGGCAGTCCGGCCGGGTGTTGAAAAATGGTGATGTTTATGTCCGTTCAACCATTAAACAGAAATGCAGGAAAGTATGCGGAGCAAAGTTTGAACGCCATTGCCCTCCTGTACCGAAAGCCGGAGCCAAAGAAGAAAAAAAGGGCATCCGGCTCTATGGTTACGACTGGTTGACTTTTGCAATTTGCATTATCTGCACCGGCATTGCCATCGGCGGCTTTTACCTTATTTATACGGAGCAGGATCACTTTTTATTGCCAATTCCCGAAATCGGGATCATTACCGTGGCAACGATTCTTTTGTGGTTTATCGGTATCGGATTGGATACAATGTTGGCTTCAATCGGTATTATTCTGGAAAATGCATGGTGTCTGCTCCGCCGTAAGAGCCGTAAAAAGTGCAAAGTTATCAATCGTGTTCCTCTGATCGTCATTACCTGGCTGTATCTGGGATTTTCTCTGGCATTGGCAGTCTATCTGCAAGATTGTATCTATGAACAAAAATCCCTGCTGCCGGTTGCCGGATTATGGCTGGCTGCAGGGATCGCTCACCGGCTTTTCAAAAGTGCCGGTGGAAGAAAAATTCCAGTGGACTGAAAATTACTTTTCCGGTCTGCGGATCATTATTTTTTCATCGGTAATGTCCAGATAGTGTTTTGTAAAAGCAAGACTCCGCTGTTCAAAATAACGCATCATTTCATGCAAAGACCAGTCCCCATGTACCAGATGATGATAACCGAAGCATTTACGCAAAGTTACTGCTCCTACATCTCCGGGAAGAGTTATTTGGCTTTTCTTTGCCGCATCGCTCAAACAACTGCTGATATACCGGCTGGTCATGGGAGCCGGTTTATCTTTTTTGGAGTTGCGGTAACTGTTTTGAAAGATATAAATATCATCCGGATTTTCACTGCGAAGTTTATCCAGTGCTGCCAGTGTGCGGTCGTTGAAGTAAAATTTACGGGGTTCATCCTGAATTTTGCTGGGCATAAGAATATACGGCTCAACCTTGCCGATAAGGTTGCCCTTCTTTTCAAGTTTTATATCATCCCATTTCAAGGTCAGGAGAAAGGTCGGAAGCAATCCCAGATCAAGTCCGAGAAGAAAATAGGTGTGGATCTTTCTTGAACAGTTTGCTTCTATATACTGATCCCATTTTCTCAAATCAAGGGCATTTTTGATCGGAATCAAAGTCGGTGTCGAATTTTGCTGCATGGTTCATCCTCTACTGTTGGTAAATCATTTTGTTACTATAGCATCTTTCCACGAGAATTTCAATCTTTTAATATCTCATTTTTGCATTTTTTAGAAAATAAAAATCCATCAGACAGTTTCCTGCCTGATAGACAAGAGTGCGTTGCTTATTGTTCTTTCGGGTTGGCGATACTTTCACGGTACATTTTCAGATAACGCAGCATCGCAGGTCTGGAATGTCCAGGAATCGCCTCATCGTTGAGCAGCTCATTATCTGTAACCGGATACGGGCGATTGGCGATAAATTCTTTTCTTGCTTTGGCGGATGCGGTACGCTGACAGAACCCCAAATCCAAATATTTCTGGATCAAATCGTGAAATTCTTTGCCCCACACAAGACTTCTGGCTGTATGGTAATCTATTCTATTCAGATGTCTTGCAACGTGTTTTTCGGCAAACTCAAATGGCTTTGATACCGGAAAAAGCTGCATCTGTTGACGTGATAAACTCTTATGCCACAAACTGGATAAAGAGTAAAGCTGACGCAAACATTTTGTGTCATCGGTATCTTTCAAGGCAAGGAGCTTCCGGCACATTTGCCAGGCTTGGGAAATTCTTTCAATACATTCTGCCGGTGGCTCCGGATATTTTGCTGCGGACTCATAGACAGATTCTATCATATCTGTTTGCACAGCAAGCCGTTTCGCCCCAATAAACAATACTGCATTATTCTGTTCAAAAAGCCATTGCTGCAAATCATCAAGATAAATGGCTGTTTTCTCCGGAAGTTCTTCACTGTCAAGATTGGAATAGTTTTGAATACTCAATGCGATGGCATAGGAAAGCAGATTGCGAACAGCGGTTGCTGCTGCAATCTGTACTGTCATTCCGGGAGTATCAAGAGCCGGAAAAACCGTCAACGCAGATGCGTTGATCAATGTCGGTTCTTCGGCTCTTGCTTCTTTCAGCCGGGTCTTCCATTGTTGGGCATTCAGTGTCATTTTTAACATCTCATATTTGAGTAATTATAACTTATACCGCTTTTGCGGAAAAGTCAATCTCAAACCGTCAGAAAGTTTGTTATTTTATGGTTTCCATTTCAGAAACTCCGCGTTTGGTTCTGCATTTTTCAACGAATTTTCGGATACTTGAACAAGTGATACGGGAAGTTCTATGACCGAGTTTCACCAATTCCAGCTCTCCGGCATTGACCAGATCGTAAACACCTTTTACCGTCCGATCCAGAAAGCGAGCAGTCCGCTGTACTGAAAACATTTGCAGGTCTTCCAGCGGATTTTTTTCCATGTCCGGAATTTTGTCCGACTCATCTGCTGTGATCAGGCAACGCAGTTCTTCCATTTCATCTTCCGGAATCACTCCACATTTATGAAGCGGCTCCACAACCTGAAGCAAAGTTTCAATTGTTTCTTTCTTTAACATATATATCCTCCTATTGTTATGGGGTTTACTATCATATTATACTATACAGGAAGATACATAACAAGCACTTTTTATTTGGGGAATGTAACGATAACACAGATGTTACATCTTTTCATCATTCGGCAGCAGTTTCACGGCATCAATGGTCACTTCTTCGCCGGAACTGATCTGTAATTCATTGGCGGCAAGTTTGTCAATAATTACATTTAACTGCAAAAGTTGTATTTCTGTAGCCTCATTTACGAAAGAGGTGATTCGTTCCCGCAAAACATCACGAAGCGGAGAGTATTTTATGTTCTTCACTTCCGGTTCTTTGGAAATCAATCCACGCATCAGTGAAATTCCCTGCAAACGGGCTTCCCGGTCAGCATGACTCTGATAATGTCTGGTCATTGCAGATGTCAAATGCCCGACAATACTCTGAACGATAGGCAGTGGTACACCGCGGATACCGGCGTAATAACAAAAGCAATGCCGTAAACTGTGAAAGTCTTTGACGCTTTGCACCCGTTTGCGTCCGGGAACACTTTTACTTGTCGCTATTCCAAGCGAATGGAGATAGCCGAGAATTTTTCTGTTCAGAACGCCGTGATGAGTCAGATAAAGTTCAGCGGCTTCCGGGACAATATACTCTCCCATTCCGGAAACCTCCCATTGTTTTTCCAGAAAATCTGAAAGTTCGTATTCAATGGGAATATGCACCAGTGTTTTAGTTTTCCGGGTGATCCGGTGGATTTCTTTTTGGAAGAAATCAGGATTGCCGTCTGCATCGAAAACTGTCATTTCCACATCTTTCCAGCGAAGCGTAGCAACATCCCCCAGGCGTAATCCTGTGCAAATTCCAAGAGTGAACAAGGCTTTCTGCAATGGCGGTGGATTGGCAAAGATCAGTGCCAGTTCATCTTCAGAAAAAATTTCCCGTTCCACCGGTTCCAGTTTTAATGGTTTGATATGGAAAAACGGGTTTTCTTCCAGAGTGTACCCCAAATCTGAAAGCAGGAATGTAAATACCGCTTTGCAGACAGACTGATAACGGTTCAGTGTGGTATTGCTCAATACTCCACCTGATTCATAATCTTTGAATGGTTTGCGTTGCGGGCAATTTCCGGCAATATATCTTATTGACCGGTTCCAACGACCGTTTTTGCGGATGTAAGCAATATAGGCTTCGGCGTGTTCCTTTTCAACTTCGTCCAGCGTCCGTAAATTGAAATTGTCTTTGAGGTACGAAGCAAAGTCATACCAATACCGTCTGTTGACTTTTTCAATTTGAGGAGAAGCTACCCGTGTATGCGGTTTTTGAAGATGAAGATCAAAGGCATCATCCAGGGTGATTGTCAGGCGGGCTTTCAGTTTTTTCAATTTTGCCCGTTCTTCCAGATACTCGGTTCTGGTATCGACTTCCTTGATCCGTTTTCTGCGTTCAAGAAAATCTTTGGCCGCAGCTTCAGCCTCCCGCTGAGTGGTGATATGTCTGCCATTGGCAGTTTTCAGGGTTATGGTTTTGCGTTTACCATCGGAATCATAGTATTGCAGATAAAAATGCCCATTCGATGGATTTTTGCTTATTGATCCGTTACCATGCTGCTTTCGTTTGGAGTTTTGAGAAGCCATATGCAGTCCTTTCACGATTTTTCTGCGTTTTTCGTCATCATACCATGATTTGACGAAAAACGCAACGGAAAAGGACTTGAAAAATGTAACTGGCTGTGTTATATTAACGTCATGTTAGATTAAGCTGAATTTATTGCAGTTTTTGAGTAAAATCACTCAAAACCGTAATATTAAAAACAATCCGGAACAGTGCGGATTTCACCTCAAAGCGACTTTTGCTTATTTCTGCTTTTTTTGCATCGACACCATCCAAAACACCGAAAAATTGAGCTGAACAGAAGTTTTGACAGAAAAATTGAAAAATTCTGCCATTAAAAAGTATTGTAAATCACAAATACTTGATAATCAAGAAAAAGAAAGAAACAAAGGTCAGAAATTCTGCACCGGCAGGATAGTAATGATCGC
>SAMEA104315429__coassemble_404_pt1 | contig 37611 bp, 33 predicted proteins | sample SAMEA104315429__metabat2_high_PE_002 | metagenome-assembled genome bin SAMEA104315429 (sample SAMEA104315429) | gut metagenome | biome: Monkey gut; feature: monkey-associated habitat; material: faeces | place: China | collected 2013
CCAGCGGAGCTGTATGTTTTGACCACGCGCTCATGTGTTTGCCGCAATTGAAAATCGGGAAGGGTTCCCATTTCTGAAAAACCGCCATTTCCGGGAGCGGCCGCATCCACAGTTCCAGCGTGCCGGTATCCGGATCCAGAACGGAACGCATTCCTTCATAGTTCAGCCCCATTTGGAAACGCAGAAATCCGGCAGGGGTGAAATGACGTTTCCGGTCAAAACGCATGGCTCCGTCCGGCTGTCCGTCAACGCCTTGAACTCCCGGCATGATTTCACCGTAGCCGAGGGCTTCGACATTGCCCCGCGAAAAACGTGCCGCCGGATTCCCATGGTCAAACGGCACATAAAAAGTCAGTTCTGCGGAACGGTCCACTGCGGGGAGCGGGGCGATTTCCGGCATGGCGATTTCCGCCTCGCCGTAAAGTTGAAACTGCACCGTGACCCAGCTGCCGGTTTTCTGTTTGGGGATCACGGCTTTGGCGGTGCGGTAGAAGCGCCATCCCGGCGATATGAGGAACGCATTTTCGGTCAGAACAGAGGAACCGGTTCCGCTGTGTTCCTTGAAACGCATGGTGAGCGTTCCATTGCCGCGCGCCCAGAATCCGCCGTAATGAGGGGCTGTGTGCAGGGTTTCCGCCTTGATCTGCTGTCGGCAGATCAGATCAAAAAGATCCCAGCGGTTTTCCGGCAGTTCCCAATGGATCGCATGACCCGCTGTGCCGTCCGGGAGCGTGATGGGAAGGAGTTCCAGCCGTCCGGCGGTGTAGGGCGCGATTCCCCGGTTGTTGATTTCCCAGTTTCCGGGAAGCAGACCGTCTTTGACGATGAACTGTTTGGCATTCAAGCCGTTTTTCTGCGCATCATCCAGCGGACGGACTGCGGAAAAATCGTTATTGCCCAGCAGGTTGGAACGTCCGCCGATCGAAGAGAAATTTTCTGCAAAAGGTTCACTCCCGGAAACGGCAATGGTTTTGACCGGGAGATTTTCAGCTTTGGCTGTTACTTTTTTTTTTGCGGGGCAGCCGCGTTTTTGGTTCCTTTATAAATCCGGAAATCCCGGATTTTCGCCCGGCAGAAACCGCCTTGTCCGTCTCCTATCCGGAATACGGAATCAAAAACACTGCCGCCGCGTCCGGACGACGCCAGAAATTTCCCGTCCACCGCAAGGAACATGCTTTTGGCGTCCCAATATGCCTTGAGGTGATGCCATTTCCCATTCTGCAGCGGATATTTATTGTAGATTCCGGCAGGTTTCCCTTCTGTTGTTTTCGTCAGAAAATAAATTGCCGGAACTTTGCCCGGTGAGGTATAGAATCCGATGGAATATTTGCCGGAGATGAACAGGGTACTGGCATGAGCGGGGGCTTTTTCCGGCAGATCCGGCTGAAAGAAAAATTCAATGCTGCCGCTTTCATTGTCCAGAATATCCTTGCTGGAAAATACCGCGGGATCCTGACCGCCCCGGAAAACGAGAGCCGGTCCTTCTTCCAGCTGTTTGATTTCCGTGCGCCCGGACACCACGCACGGGTCGCTCTGTTTGTCGATGACACTTTTCCCGGCGATATCCGGAGTCCAGAAATCTGCTCCGGAAACAGCCGTGACCAGCGCCATTACAGCCGCTGCACACCATGTTCTGATAGACATGCTTTTGCTCCTTTTTTTATTATACTTTTACAGTGGATTCTTTTTATTGCAAGCCAGATACCAGACATTTCTGGTGATCCAGTCAACGCCGCTGGAGTAAACCAGCGTTTTGCCCGGCAGAATTTTCGATTCTACATGCCCGTCTGCCCACAGCAGATTGCCCGTGCGGTCATGAGAATCGGCAATCGTACTGACATAGTTGATGCCCAAAGGAATATCCCAGCCGCCAGCCGCTTTGTTCTCTCCGATGAGCAGAGTCATCCCTGGCTGCCGGAGCTGTGTCTGTCTGGCGGGATGAGCGGATTTTCGGTCAAAGAGCTGAGTCCATGCCCCGCTTACGTAAGTGCCGATGATAAACCAGTTTCCGCCGTAGGTTACGCCCAATGGATAGAAAGTCGGATCATTCGGTTTGTTTTTGATTTCCCGGAGCTGATATTTTGCCGCGGCATCCTTATAATATCTGGCGGCATGGGATTCGCAGATGAAAACTTTCACATTTGGTGCATATTTCAGTTTGGAGACCAGTTTGAAAACCCAGGAATCTTTTCCTATGGTAATCTGCGAATCAAAGATTCTGTCGGTGTAAGGCGTATAATATTCATTGAAATCGTTGATGTACAGATTCATTGCCAGTCCCTGCTGCCGCATATTGCTCATGCAGCTGGAATTCATCGCGGATTTTTTGGCTTTGTTCAATGCCGGGAGCAGCATTCCCGCCAGAATGGCAATAATAGCAATAACGACGAGGAGTTCGATGAGCGTAAACCGTTGCGGTTTGCGCTTCAAATATGAAATATGAAATATGAGATATGAAATGGATGTCAGCGGCGGCGGATTATTCATGGCTGGGTTCTCCTTTCTGCTCTTTTTTTTTCTGTCTATGACATTATTGACAATATGAAACCTTTTCCCTGTTTTTAATGTTCCATGCTCGTGAACTCCTGTTTTTATTTCATATTTCATATTTGTTCATGCCGTTTCTCTGCTGATGAATACAGCCGGCAGCCGCCGGGAAATCAGAGCCGAATAATCCGCTTTTTCGTTAATCAGTTTCACCAGCAGTCTGGCGCCCTCCACATGGATTTCCGGCAGATGAAAATCTATCGAAGAGAGGAAGGGTTTGCCGAAGGGACATTGCCCGATCCGTTCCAGATTGTCAATGCTGACCAGTTCATAATCTTCCAGCGGGAACCAGTGTTTTTCCATGAAAGCACTGACCAGGCCGAAGGAGAAGTAATCACTGGCGGAAAGAATCACCGGATGTTTCCGCGTCTCCACAAGCTGCAGTCCGAATTTATATCCGGCAAGCTGTCCCAGGTCGCCCGGAATCATCGGCGTGATGCACATTTCCATAGATTCGAGAGGGCGTCCGCCGGCTTCTGCACAGAAACGGAAACTTTCCAGCCGTTCCACACCCACCCGGTTGCGGCTGGTTGTCAGCAGAATTTCCGGACGGTCCCGCCATTTTTCCAGCAGAGAGAAAAACGCCGGCTGAAATTCACTGCTTACCGTATGAAGCGAAGTCGGTTCAATCGTGCCGACGTGAATTTCGACCGCGGGAATACCTGCCTGATGCAGTTTCTTTCGCAGTTCATACGGAACGGCGGTTTTCAACAGCAGACCGGCAATGCCTTTCAGGTCTCCGCCAATGCCGTCAAGCTGTTCCCGTGAAATAATTTCCGTTTCAAACCCCTGTTCATAAAAATATTGAACGGCACTGTTTCTGCCCAGGAAAAACGGCGCGGAATTGTAAGTGGCGAAAACTTCATTTTCGATCAGCGGACTGATGCACACCAGTATTTTCCCGGAATGTTTTTTGCCGATTCTGATTTCACGCCCGGTTTGAGCCCCTTGTTTTCGGCGGTCCAGCTCTTCCAGCACTTTCAGCGCAGTTACTTTGGAAACGCCGAACACACTGGACAAGTCTTTGGCACACAGCAAGCCCAATTCGGAATCGGCAGACTGTTTCCGGGAGACGAACTGAAACAGGTATTCCGTCAGAAGTTCCACTTTTCTGCGCGGATACTTTTCCAGTTGTTTCAGCAGTTTTTCCTGTTCCGTGTTCATGATGTTTTTTTTTTACTTAAGTTTATTTAAGTTTTTCTTATCTTTACCGTAAAGATAATGCGAAAAAATATATTGTCAAGTAATTTTTCGGAAAAATATGAAAAAATTCATCTTTTCTTTTCAAATATTATCTGAAAGAAACGAGAGGGAAAAATAAAAAAAAGCCGGAGGAAAATATCCGCCGGCTTGCTGTGAGACCGGATGAATTCAGTCTGCGGGGGCTTGCTGCGCCGCCAGTTTTTTGCGGTTGTACCGTTTGGCGATGTCAATGATTTCCATGAGTTTCTGACGCTGAACATCCGACGGAAGGTCGGCAAAGGCATCCAGCAGAATTTTTTCATCGGAAGTCAATTCCAACGGTTTGTGGTGCGTTTCCGCTTTTTTGGATTTGAGCTTCAGCAGCGGCTGAATGCGTTTCCAGGTGTCTTCCCGGATGGACGCCGTTTCGCATTGCAGGTATTTGGTTACCGTGTCAGTGCTGACGTTGGCAAATTTGGCAAATTCGGAGACGGATTCAAAACCTTCTTCGATACATTCCTGAAGCGCTTTGGCTATTTCTCTGGTCAGTTTCATTTTTTTCAAATCCTTATTCTGAGGTTGATCCGAAATTGGTGTCTATGTAACGGCAGGCGTCTTCCAGCGATGGGAGAATCTTGGTGGAAAAACGCACAATCCACGGGCTGCAGTTTTCAAACGTGAACGGAGAAAACGAAATCACAAATTTTCCCAGATCATGTGCCGCATAAAAAATTTCCATGGAAGTGCCGATGGACGGTTTGTTGTAATTGACCAGCACAATATCCGCATCGCGCACATCCTGAAGGTCAAATTCCACGATTTCATTGGCACTGTCCACCTGACGGTCGATGAATTTCCGGCGCATGGGATCCAGCATCCGGAATCTGCCGCCGAGCATGGCTTTGGCAGCGGCGCGCCATTCCCGTGCCGCGCCGTCGTGTTCATCCATGATCGGACCGCTGAGATAGATGGTCATTTTTTTATCGGCAGGATTCATGGATTCAGCCTTTCCGCTTGTCGCTGAAGGGGTTGAATTTCTTCATATCGACGTGATAGGGCTTCAGCTGCCAGATGTTGTCGGCGTATTCCTGAATGGAACGGTCGCTGGAGAATCTGCCCATGTTGGCGATATTGATGACGCAGCGGCGGTTCCATTCACCGGGGTTGCGGTAGAGTTCGGAGACCGAATTCTGAACGGCGCAGTAAGATTCATAATCGGCGGCGGTCATGTAGGTGTCCGAATGCAGGGAATCCAGCAGCGGACGGAAGATGCCGCGTTCGCCGGGCGAGAAGAAATCGCTGTCGATCAGCGCCATGATCCGTTTGAGCATGTCGCTGCGTTCGATGAATTCCATGGGATTGTATCCAGCGGAACGCAGATTGCGGACTTCATCGACATTCATACCGAAGATGAAGATGTTTTCCGCGCCGACCGCGTCGTGGATTTCCACATTTGCACCGTCCATGGTGCCGATGGTCAAAGCGCCGTTGAGAGCGAATTTCATATTGCTGGTTCCGGATGCTTCGGTTCCTGCCAGAGAGATCTGCTCGGAGAGGTCGGCGGCGGGGATGATTTTTTCCGCCAGGGAGACACGGTAGTTCGGGACGAACACGACTTTGAGTTTGTCTTTCACATCCGGGTCGGAATTGATGATGTCCCCGATGGCATTGATGAATTTGATGATCAGCTTTGCCATGAAATAGCCCGGAGCGGATTTCGCGCCGAACATGATGGTGCGCGGAACGATGTCCGCATTCGGGTTGTCCTTGATGTTCAGGTACAGCGAAATGGCGTGCAGGGCGTTCAGGAACTGGCGTTTGTATTCATGCAGACGCTTGACCTGGACGTCGAAAATGGAATCGGGGTTGACCTTGACGCCGCAATTGCTTTCCAGATATTCCGCCATGAGCAGCTTGTTGATGCGTTTGGATTTGGCGAGTTCTTCCAGGAAAGATTTATCCGAGGCATACTTTTCCAGCTGTTTGAGCTGTTCCAGATCACGCACCCAGCCGTCGCCGATCCGGGATGTGATAAGAGCGGACAGCGACGGATTGGCTTTCCGCAGCCAGCGGCGCGGGGTGATGCCGTTGGTCACATTGATGAATTTTTCCGGGGTGAAATCATGGAAATCCTTGAACAGACCGTGTTTCAGCAGTTCCGTATGCAGAGCCGCCACGCCGTTGACTTTGCGGCTGGCGACTACGCACATGTACGCCATGCGCACCATTTTTTCCGAACCTTCCTGAATCAGGGACATGCGGGTCAGACGGTCGTTGTCACCGATGTAGTGAGTGGAAACCTGACGCAGGAAACGGAAGTTGATTTCGTAGATGATTTCCAGATGCCGCGGCAGGAGTTTTCCCATCAGAGCAACGGACCATTTTTCCAGCGCTTCACTCATCAGGGTATGGTTGGTGTAGTTGAAGGTCTGCGTGCAGACTTCCCACGCTTCATCCCATTCGAAGTTTTCGATATCGATGAGCAGACGCATGAGTTCGGGGATCGCCAGAGCCGGATGTGTGTCGTTCAGCTGGATCGTGGCATATTTGGCGAAATCGTGAACATCCTTGCCGTAGAATTTGATTCTGCCCATGATGTCCTGCAAGGTGGCGGAGACCAGGAAATACTGCTGTTTGAGCCGGAGTTCCTTGCCTTCGTAATTGTTGTCGTTGGGATAAAGCACCTTGGTGATATTGCTGGACAGAGCGGCTTCGAGGTTCGCGCTGATGTAATCGCCCTGGTTGAATTTGGAAAGATTGAATCCGCACTGGGATTCCGCAGACCACAGACGCAGCGTGTTCACCGTGGCGGTTTTATAGCCGGGAATCGGGGTGTCATACGGCATGGCAAGCACATCCTGGGTATCCACCCATCTGCGGCGGTACCGGTTTTGCGTGCCGTTGGGGTACGCTTCCACGCGTCCGCCGAACTGAATGGAGCGGGCGAGTTCCGGACGGCGGATTTCCCACGGATTGCCGCGGCTGAGCCAGTTGTCCGGTTCCTCCACCTGATAGCCGTTCTGGATGATCTGACGGAAGATGCCGTAATCATAGCGGATGCCGTATCCGTAGGCTGGCAGCTCAAGCGTTGCCATGGAATCCAGAAAACAGGCGGCGAGACGCCCCAGACCGCCGTTGCCCAGTCCCGCATCGACTTCTTCATCGCGCAGCGCGGACAGTTTGAAACCGAGTTCCTTCATGGCGGCTTCAACGGCGTCATAGACATCCAGGTTGATCATGGCATTGCCGAGCGTACGGCCCATCAGAAATTCGAGGGAAATATAGTTGACCGTGCGCGGCTGTTCTTCTTCATAGGCATCCCGTGTAGCGATCCACCGTTCCATAATAAGGTCACGGACGCTCAAAGCCAGTGCCTGATAGCGGTCCAGATCGCTGGATTTGTCCGGACGTTTGCCCAGGGACAGGGTAAGGTGTCTCCGGAATGAAGTGATGATGGCGTCTTTCATAGATGTCATGATACTCTCCTGATGAGTAATGGTTTGTCTTTTGTTGTATTATCGCGTAATATACAGCGGAATCCTGTATTTTACAATGATTTTACGTTCCGGCGGGACAAAAAAATCCGCAGGAAAACCGGAATTCAGTTTCCCTGCGGAGAAAAAACGGGCGGAAAAATCAATAGGAACGCATCGTTTCAGCGTCGAACAGGTTCTCCCGTCCCGGCACAAAAACAGAACAGCCGGAATGGTTTGCGGGAGAAGGCCGGCAGCCCGGCAGCTGGAGTTTGCCTGCCGCCAGTTCCGCCAGACGTTCCAGACAACTGGTATAGGATTCCTTGATTTTTGCGGGAACAGTTCCGCCGGGTCCCCGTTTGTAGAGTTCATATTCGGCAATGCACAACGCCCATTCCTCTGTAAGTTCACAGGGCGGCAGGGGTGTTTGATAACGGTTCCCGGCATAACTGTCAATCACTGCTTCCGCGCGGCTGATGATTTCGGCAGTCAGGACTTCCGTTTCGCTGCCGGCGCTTTGACACAAGGCGTTCAAACGTGCGGCGGTGATGCGGCGGGTCAGGGTTTCCAGAGTAAGATAATTGCTCATGGCATAATTCCTTTCAGAAAAAAAGGGGAAAACAGGACAGCGCCGGTCTTCCCCTTCGCAGGTTCAATGAATCACGGTCAGACTTTGCCGCCGCGGTAAATCAGATGCGGGAAAGCAAGAAACGCTTCGCCGCGGGCATCCGATCCGTAAATGTATTCTTTACGCGAAAATACATTTTCATCGCTGTCATTGTCCAGCCGGACCAGTGTCGGCAGTTTGCGCTGCTGCACGAAAACGGGTTTCAGCACGCCCGAAGCGGCGCAGAGGAACCAGAGGTCCTCATTGTCGCCGGAGAGTTCCGGCAGAACCAGCAGTTCCGCCGACCCGTTCCACGGATTTTCCGTTGCGCCGACTCCGGAAACGGAAGCCGAACTGTGCGTTTTGAGCATCAGCCGGTCCTTCAGAATGGAAAAAGCGGTCGCTTCGTTTTTGGGGCCGACGATCAGCAGGTTCGGGATAATGCCGAGCGTTTTGCCGTTGTGTCCCCGACAGGACATCATGGCGGCTCTGGCGGTCGCGTAGGCGTCGGCGGAAAGCGCAGATGAAGTTTTGTTGGAAACCGTGCTGCTGCCGTATTTCCGGTCTGTCGCAAAGAACGCCTTGTTGTCGATCCAGTTGTTTTCGGAAAGCAGGGCTTCGACAGCCAGCTGCTGCCAGAGCGTGCCGGCATTGTGTCCCATCTGCGAAATGAGCAGCGAATAGATTCCGTACTGATCATCTTCGATGTCATTGCGGGGAACAGCCACTGTATCTTCGAAATCACGGTTGACGACTTCCAGTTTCCGGCTGACCAGGTTTTTGATCTGACGGTCGCCGATCCATTCGCGCATTCCGCCGAACTGTTCGAGGAACGGGTAGATGTTGGAAGCGGCTCCCGACGGAATCACGCCGCAGAAACGCTGCCAGGAATCCGGTGCATTCTCCAGAGCCGCGGCAAATTGGGTGTTGAAACCCTGAAACAGAAAATCCATATTCTTGCGATTAATATCCATGGTGAAAAATCCTTTCCGGCATCAGCCGAGGTTGAGAGTTCCGATTTCGACGATCACCTGACCGTCGCTGTCAATATCGCGCAGGATGCCTGCTTTGATTTTGTTGGTTCCGCCGACTTTGCCCACGGTATGGTCGTCCAGCGCATAAACGGTCTTGTTGAGGGATTCAAGCCCCAACGCTTCGGAGGACGTTCCGTTGTCGAACTTGAAAACTCCGCTTTTGATAACCGCGCGGCCATCGGAAGTGAACCCTTCGACTCTGCCGACGACCGCCAGTCCTGCGGCATCGGCTGCAGGTTCCGCCAGCCCGGTGGAGGTGGAAACCGCAGCAATGCTGCCGGTATACAGCGTTGTATTGGCTTTGATGCTTTTGATACGATGAAATTTCTGGGAGTGACAGAGAATTTCCGGAGTGTTGCGGTTGGAGGTGAGAGCAGACATCAGCAGATTCCTTTCATATTCTTATTGTGATTCTGTTCAGACAGTCCGAGCAGACGCAGAATGCGTGCTTCTTCGGAGCCGGGAACGGCAGTCTGGTTGTACGGTGCGGCGTCGGTCTGGGGAATTCCGGTATTGGCGGGAATGATCCGCGGTGCGGCGTTGCACCAGTCGGCGAAAGCGGCGGGTTCATTTTCCGCGAACCGGAGAGCCCAGGGACGCATGTTTTCGGAGAGTTTACCATCGGCAAAAGCCTGACAGACTGCTTTTTCAGCGTTCATGGAATGGAGAGTACGGAGTTTTTCCGATGCATTGGCGAGATCCGTCAAGCCATTGATCTTCAGAAAATCCTGAAGACTCTTTTCCATGTCGGTCAGAGCGCAGAGCCGTTGTTCGATTGCCTTGCAGCGTTCTTCTTCATCGGCGTCGCAGAAGGCTTCCAGACCCAGCCGGGTCAGAAACTGATTCATGTTTTTTCCTTTCAATTTGCTGGATGTTTCATTGATGATTCCGGGAACGGCAGCTTCACTTGCTTCATCGTTGGCGGAACCGGGCAGGTCATCGGCTACCAGAGCCGGAATCCCGTGCATCGCCGGATGGTTCGTGAGTGCCGTCGAGTGTATCGCCGTAACCCGTTTCCCGCTGCGGGAAAAGCAGAGTGTCGGCGAAAAATACCGGTATTGTCCCTGAAGCAGGAATTCCTGTGCTTCGCGGGTCCAGTATCTGATTTTTGCCAGAATGCCTTCGGAGGTTTTTTCCAGACTGCCGATCCAGCCTGCTGCCGGAGCTTTGCCGCCGTGCAGACTCTGATGTTCAAAATCAATCACCAGATCACGGCTGCGGGCGGCGAAATCCTGCAGAACGGCGTCTGCGTCTGCTTCCGTGAATTCAAATTCGCCGGTTTCCCCGTTCTTGGAATAGACATTCCGTCCGAAACGGAGCAGCAGAAACTGTTCGGGGAGAGTGCGTACCTGCGGTTCGGCGAGGGCGCCGCCTTCAAAAAAAGCAATGCGTGAATTTTTCATTTTACGTGATCCTTTTCAAGTTCAATGCTGAAAGTTTTTTCCACCCAGCGCGGGTTGATCCGGAAACCGCTGCCGGCAAGAGTTTTGACAATGTCCGCTTTTTCCGTGAGATTTTCCGGCATGGAATAATCCAGCTTGAACTGCACGGTGTTTTCGCTGCCGAAGCGGAAGCGTTCCAGCGGATTGAGAATCTGCCGGGTAACGGTGGACATCAGAGCGCGGCAGTCGGCTTCCAGAATATCGCGTCGGACATTTTCCTGTATCTGACCCCGGCTGAAACCGGAGGCGTCGGCACTGGAGGCGGTCTGCCCCAGAATCAGCAGGGCAAACAGCTTGTCGATGTAATTCATCCAGTTCTGATAATCGGTGGAACCTCCCGCCGGCGAAAGCACCTGAAGTTCGGAACCTTCCGTGATGACTCCCGCGCCGTCGGAGCCGACTCTGGTCAGAGAGGAAAGGATGGAAGCGCGTACGGATTCATTTTCAAAATCATCTTCCCGGATTTTGGCAATCAGAAACGGTATGCCGAATTTTTCCAGATACCGCGCCCGGTCGCGCATGGCGTAGTGTTTGAAGAAATACAGCCAGAGCAGGGGACGGAGCAGACCGCCGCTCTGGCAGGAACCGGACTGCAGTTTATGGGTATGCAGGACAAACTGGTTCGGATGATACTCCGACAGTGGTCGGGGCTGTCCGTCCAAGGGAATCAGCGCGGGATTGCCTGCCCGGTCAAATGTCCAGTTCGGCGTATGAATTTTCCGGAAAGTCTGAATGCCTTTGCCGCCTTCCTCCCAGATGATGGCGGCTCCGGAGTATCCGAATGCCAGTGCATCCAGCAGATGCCGCAGCAGACGGTGTATGCCCGCCTGTTCCAGAATTCCGGTCAGTTCATGAACTTTTGCGGGGTCATCGCCCTGAAGCGACCAGTCGCAGGACAGCACGGAAAGAATGCGGGTCTGCAGATGTGCCGCAATGGCAGGTTCCTTTTCCAGCATGCTGCGGTAAAGCAGAGCCTGTTCCGACGCGGCTCCGGAATCTGCGTTTTCGGTCAGTCTCCGCAGCAGTCCGGCAGTCAGTTTCGGCCCGGACATGGAATTCCAGGCACAGGTGAATTCATCGAAATCCCCGGACGGATTTCCGGGAGCTCTGCGGATTTTCCGGCGGACTCTTTCTTCATAAGACAAGCCGTCCGGCGCCCGGAACTTCATCATTGCTTTCGCCAAAGTCCGTGTTTTGAATCGCATATGTTGTTTCCTCCTTTTTTCAGCTGCTCCCGCAGCTTTCGGTTCATTCCGTCGTTTACACCTGTATACGGAACGTCAAACAGAAAGAGCTGTGAAAGTGCATTTTTCTGTATGCCGGATGGAATTTCATACCTGAAAAGCTGCTGTGTGGCGTCAAATAAAAAGCTGCTCCCCGGCGGGATGCCTGATTTTTTCTTCCGGATTCAGCCTTTTGCGCCGGAGAAATGGTTGCTCTTACTATTTTTCATAGAAAAAAAGCCAATATTCATGAAAAAACAGGTTGATTTTTTTCATATAAAGGGTTATTTTGATTCAGTAGACAGCAACCACTTAAAACTGGAGGTATGAACATGTATCCGAAGATTGGTATCCGTCCCGCTATCGACGGCCGCCGGAAAGGCATCCGTGAGTCGCTGGAAGATCAGACCATGGGAATGGCGAAAGCCGCCGCCGAACTGATTTCCAAAAATCTGCGTTACACCGACGGCAAGCCCGTTGAATGCGTCATTGCCGACACCACGATCGGCGGTGTGGCGGAAGCCGCCGCATGTGCCGACAAATTCAAACTGGAGAACGTGGCGGTTACTCTGACCGTAACCCCCTGCTGGTGTTATGGTTCCGAAACCATGGACATGGATCCCCACACCATCAAGGCGGTCTGGGGGTTCAACGGAACGGAACGTCCCGGCGCTGTTTATCTGGCGGCTGTGCTGGCGGCCCATTCCCAGAAAGGCCTGCCGGCTTTCGGCATTTACGGACGCGATGTCCAGAACGCCGACGAGAAAAAAATTCCCGCGGATGTAACGGAAAAAATCCTGCGTTTCGCCCGTGCCGGCATGGCGGCTGCCCAGATGCGCGGAAAATCCTACCTGTCCATCGGTTCCGTCGCCATGGGAATCGCCGGTTCCATCCTCGATCCCGATTTCTATGAAAAACACCTCGGAATGCGCTGCGAATCCGTGGATATGTGCGAAATCATCCGCCGCGTCAATGAAAACATTTACGACCCCGCGGAATTCAAGAAAGCCATTGCCTGGGCAAACAAGAACTGCAAAATCGGCAAAGACATCTACAACGGCAAAAAGGGCCTTTCCAAACAGCGTGCAAAAGAAACATTTGAATATTCCGTCAAGATGGCGATGATCGCCCGCGACCTGATGGTCGGCAATGAATATCTCCGTGAAAACGGTTTCAAGGAGGAGGCTCTCGGCCATAATGCCATCGCCGCCGGATTCCAGGGACAGCGGCAATGGACGGATCACATGCCGAACGGCGATTTCATGGAAACCATCCTGAACTCGTCCTTCGACTGGAACGGCATCCGCGCTCCCTATCTGCTGGCAACGGAAAACGACGGACTGAACGGCGTCGCCATGCTGTTCGGGCATCTGCTGACCAATTCCGCTTCCGGCTTCTCCGATGTCCGGACCTACTGGAGCCCCGAAGCGGTCAAGAAAGCCACCGGCTGCAAAATCGACGTTCCCGGATTCATGCACCTGATCAATTCCGGCGCGACGACTCTTGACGCCGCCGGCTGCCAGAAAAAAGGCGGCAAACCCGCCATGAAACCGTTCTGGGAAATCACCAAAGCCGAAGCGCAGGCATGTCTGAATGCAACGGAATGGGTTCCCGCCAACCTCGGTTATTTCCGCGGCGGCGGCTATTCCTCCCACTTCTACACCAAAGGCGGAATGCCCATTACTCTGGCGCGTGTCAACCGCATTTACGGTCTGGGTCCGGTCCTTCAGATCGCCGAAGGTTACACCTATCAGCTGCCGGACAAGGCGCATCAGATCATTGACAGCCGCACCGATGCCGGATGGCCGACCACTTATTTCGTGCCGAACCTCACCGGCAAAGGCGCATTCAAGGATGTCTATTCCGTGATGGCAAACTGGGGCGCAAACCACGGCGCGTTCAACTACGGACATATCGGAGCCGACCTCATCACGCTGGCGTCCATGCTCCGGATTCCGGTCTGTATGCACAACGTGGATGAAGACAAAATTTTCCGTCCGTCCGCCTGGAATGCGTTCGGAATGGATCTGGAAGGCGCAGATTACCGCGCCTGCGCGAACTTCGGTCCGCTTTACAAATAATCTTTCCGGTAAAACAGAAACGGAACTGGACACGGGCATTTCCCCGGTTCAGTTCCGTTTTTTTTTCAGGAAAACAACGCCGTTTATTTCAGCGCTTTTGCCAGCGGACAGCTTTCCTGATCGACATCTTCACCGGCGCGGTAGCGGCTGAGCAGAATACGGGAACGTTCCGCCAGACGCCGGCGCACTTCGCGGCGTTCGCCTTTGATCCGGGCAATGGTCATGTGATCATAGGCAGTGGTCTGATGCCGCATCCAGGCAATGACTGCGGCTTCGGCGCGGGCGGAAAGCGGAATGCGTTCTGTACGAGCTACGGTTCCGCCGCCGACGGGAACCGCCTGGTCGGTAACCGCATCGGCAAGCGTCCATGCCAGGTCTTTATAGCGCGGCGCAAAAGCCAGAAAATCCACTACCGCCTGACGGAACTGAATCACATAGGCGTCCTGTCTGGCTTCCCGTGCTTTGCGTGCCGCTTCAAGTTTCTGCTGATATGCCGCACTGGAACGTTCCGCTTCCAGCCGCGACCGGATGCCGGGAACCCGTGCGCTGTCGGTCCATAATCCGAGGGATTCAACACGGTTTTTCCGCCGGTGAACCAGCACCCAGTATTCACCGGTTGCCTTGAGCCGCCGGGTCAATCCCGGATCTCCGGCGGGGACAAAAATCCAGCCGGCAGGCGGTTCGGTTTCTTTGCCGTCTTTCAGAAACACATTGTGTCTGCCGGTCTTCCAGACCTGGATTTCATTTTTCTTCATTGCTGCCTCCGGTTGATTTCTCCGTAATATATCATGAAAACAGTTTTTTTTAAAGCCGCCGGGTACAATTCTGGTTGTATTCCGCGTTGGATATGATATATTTTACAGTATAAAATTCAAAAAGGAGTTTGCCATGGAAACGGTTCATGAAATTTTTTATCCCTGCAAATTTGACCATACCCGGCAGCCTGCCATGTGTCAGCCTGCGACTGGAACACAGCCGCGTCCGCTGGTGGTTGCGCTTCACACCTGGAGCGGAGATCACACGCAGGCAACATACCGGGAATTTGCCGCTCTGGCAGCGGAGCGCAACTGGCACATGATTTTTCCCGCTTTCCGCGGACCGAACTGGAATCCTGACGGCTGCGGCTCAGATCTGGTCGTTTCCGACATGGAAGACGCGGTATCTTATATGAAAGAAAATTATGCGGTTGACCCTGACCGGATTTATCTGACCGGCGGTTCCGGCGGCGGACACTGTTCTCTGCTGCTGGCGGGACGCCGTCCCGATCTCTGGAGCGCCGTTTCCTCCTGGTGTCCGATCAGCGACATCGCGCTGTGGTGCAAACAGAGTTTCATACTGAAAACAGAATACGGCAACCATATTATAACCGCCTGCGGGGGTGATCCGGCGGAGTCGTCCGCTGCTCTGCGGGAAGCCCGGTTCCGTTCCCCGCTCACCTGGCTGTCCAATGCCCACGGTCTGCGGGTTGACATCAGCACCGGCATTCACGACGGACATACCGGCAGTGTTCCGGTGGGACAGGCAATCCGCGCTTACAACCAGCTGGCTGATGCGGCGGACCGTATCTCCGAGGAAGATATTGCCTATATCGAGAAAAATGAAGCAATTCCGGCACATCTTGCTGAACACGAAGAAGATCCGGCGTATGGAAAATGCGTGGTTCACATGCGGAAACAATCCGGCAATGTACGGCTGACATTGTTCGAAGGCGGACATGACATGCTGCCGAAAACCGCATTCGAATGGCTGGGACGGCAGTCTGCGGATCAGCAGCCGGACTGGAAACCCGGCCGTCCGCTAGAACAGGACGGTTCAGCATCTCTTTTCCGGTAATCCCTGTTTTACCGCAAAGAAGACTCCGGATGCAGCCATATTTCCGGAGTTTTTTTGTCCCTGGAATCCGGGCATAAAAAAACCCCGTATGAAACGGGGTCTTTCCATCGTATCTCATAACCCGGCGAAAACAGGAAACCTATTTTACCGAAGACGGCAAAAACTGCCGGATGAGACCGAAATCTTACATTCTGGAGCCGCGGATACCGAACTCGTCAGCCAGCTCAAGATACTTGGCATGGTTTTCTCCCGCCAGGTAACGCAGGAGGCGTTTGCGGCGGTTGACCAGAGCCATCAGACCGCGTCTGCTGCTGTGGTCTTTTTTGTTGCTGCGCATGTGTTCAGTGATTTCCGTGATACGAGCCGAGAGAAGGGCGATCTGGACTTCGGACGAACCGACATCGCCTTCTTTGCGGGCGTACTTGCTAATGATCTCAGTTTTTTTTGTCTTTTCCATGATACCTTGATTTCCTGATTTTTTTTGCGAAAGCAGAAATGTAATATATCTTCAACTCTTTCTTTTGCAAGTCTTTTTTTTCAAAAAACAATTTTTTTTCCGGAAAAAACACAGATTGACTTCAGTTTTTTCTCAAAAAAGAGTCCGTAATCCGGATTTATGGTTTCGGTTGTTTCGGAACTTTTTTCGCTTTCTCCGACTGTTTTTCCGCGGGCGGCGCATAAATTACTCCGATTTCCGTCAGATCTTTTCTGCCTTCCGGGGAAATGGTCTGCAGCGAGAGCGTGTTGACCGTGCGGATCATGGTCAGCAGCGTTCCGCCGGCAGATTTCCGGATGGAATCCCACCAGGGAAAGCCGGCGGTCTGCGGGACTGCCGTAATGCAGTAAAGCGCAAACGCCGCAATGAGTCCGCCTGAAAGGAAAGCGGATATCAGAGTTCCGGTCCGTTCCGCCGCCGCGGGAAGCGGGAGTTCCTGAGTCAGGTTCGGCAGGACTTGTTCCGTCAGACGGCTGAGCAGGGAAAATACGACAAAAAACAGAAGCAGTACTGACAGACAGACTCTGAAGCCGTGATCCAGTGAAGGAATCTGCAGAAGCGGAATAATCAGTGGCGACAGAAACAGTCCGGCATAGAGCGCAAAGCATGAATTGACCAGAAACGTCCAGCACTGGATGAAATTCAGTTTTCCTGCCGAACCGACACCGATGATTCCGCCTATGATGATTATCAGTAAACCCATATTCTCTGTCTCTCCGGTCAAATGTTGATGTTTACACGTTCAAATTCGTCGATGGGAATCGTGCCGTTCATGACCATGTTCCGGGTAGACGCCAGAATGGACTGCTGCCCGGGGTATTTCTGGATATATGTCTGAATTGCGGAAAATGTTCCTTCCGGCGATTCCATCAGTGAACGCAGTTCCGGTGTCATGGTCAGAATTTCAAATATGGCTTTCCGTCCGGCGTATCCCGTATGATCGCAGACCGGGCAGCCGCACGGCGACATGACGGCTGCGGGAGGAATGGCGTACTGTTCGCAGACAGCAAGCTGTTCCTGATTCAGCGCAGTCTGCTTTTTGCAGGAAGGGCAGAGTTTGCGGACCAGCCGCTGGGAGATGATCAGGTGCAGGCTGGCGGCGATGGACCGCAGGGAAACCCCCAGATCCGTCAGGCGGACAATGGTTCCGGCATTGTCGCTGCTGTGAAGAGTTGCAATGATCAGGTGTCCGGTCTGTGCGGCATGGATGGCGATTTCCGCGGTCTCCTCGTCCCGGATTTCTCCGATGCAGATGATGTCGGGATTCTGCCGCAAGGCGTTCCGCAGCAGGGAACTGAAAGTGATGCCGGCTTTGACGTTGACTTCCATCTGGCTGATGCTGGGAATGATCCGTTCCACCGGGTCTTCGATGGAAATGACATTCTTCATGCTGTAATCAATGGCTTCGAGCATGGAATACAGCGTGGAGGTCTTGCCGCTGCCGGTTGGACCGCACATCAGAATCATGCCGGACGGGATTTTGACACCGCTGCGGATCAGCCGGAGCTGTTCCGGAGTCAATCCCAGCTGATCCAGACTGCGCCGGCTGTTTTCAGCGGCGATGATCCGGATGGTGATTTTTTCGCCTCCGAAAACGCCGACAGATGCCACGCGGAAAGCAATGTTGACTCCGTTCAGCTCCACGCTGAAAGAACCGTCCTGCGGCCGTCTTTTTTCGGCAATGTCCATGCCGGCGGCGACTTTGAACACGCTGATGACGGAAAGTCCTTTGTCGCCCAGCAGTGTATCATAAATGCGGATCATGCCGTCGATCCGGAACCGGATCATGCTGGCGTCTTCCTTCGGATCAATGAATACATCGCTGGCATTGCGGGTGATTGCCTCGTAAAGAATCTGTTTTGCCAGATTGACGCCCAGGGACAGGTCTTCCCGGTTGGCGAACATATCATGTCCGTGGCTGTTCAGAAAAGTCAGGTTCATATAGGCGGTTCCGGTTTTATGACTCCCGTTTTTGCTAAAGTGTCGCAGAAAAGAAAAAAATTCCCGGTTTTCCTGAAAATACAGATACAGCAGCATCAGCGGACCGAAGAAAAAGGACAGAAAATTGAACAATTGCGCATGGGATCCGAAAACCGTTCTGCCGGATTTTGTCAATTTCCGGAAAGCATACAGCCCGGACAGAAACCAAAGGTACAGCACAAGCAGTTTGAAAAAACCTGTATTCACGATCTTACTTCCTCTTTTTTCTGTCTGTATCAGCATTAATATAATATGAGCCGAAATAAAAAGCAATCGGAGAAGCGGGGTTTACAGCTGAAAAACGCGGGAAACTTTGATTCCGGTCTGGAAAAAGCCGGGGAATGGGTGTAAAGTAAGGTATGACTAACGAAGGAGTGCTTCATGGATTGGGAAGCGATTGTCAAACGCGGCGTGGAATCGGACGAACTGGATTACAAGGCGGCGCAGAACTGGAACCGGCTGACCCGGACCGGACGTGCCAAATTTGCCCGGCATTGCATGGCAATGGCAAATACCAAAGGCGGGTTCATTGTGGTCGGTGTCGGGGAGGATGCTTCGGGGAAACCCGCTCTGTTTACCGGACTGACCGAGGAAGAGTCCCAGTCTTTTGATCCTACGGAAATCGGCAATTTTGTCAACCGTTTCGCGGATCCTCAGGTGGAATTCACATTGGAACGTCCGGTGGTGGACGGGCGGCGGTACGTGATTTTTTCGGTCAAACGCTTTTCCCAGCTGCCGCATGTCTGCACGGGCGGCTGCGACCATGAACTGATTCAGGGGGTATTTTATATCCGTACCGCAGATGCGTCGAGCCGTCCGGCATACCGGGCAAGTGAAGTCCATGCGCTGATTCAGCGTGCCATGCGCAATCAGCGGGAACTGCTCGGACGCATGATCCGCGGTCTGCTTTACGAAAACCACATGGCGGCACCCAGTGCGGAAAGTCAGAGCCGCTTTACGGAAGAACTGAATCATTCGCGCCGTTTTTTCCAGAAATGCATCCGGCCGGAAAATTCCGCCGTGCAGCTGGAACTGTCGATTTTTCCGGAAGTATATGAAACAGAGCGTTTTTCATTGTCTGAACTGCGCTCAGCCGCAGCGGAACCCGGAGGCATTACTCCGGAAACCGGGTTCATCGCTCCGGATGAATTGCGCCGTGCTTATTTCACCAATGTGTCCCTGCGTTTCGGCGGTCAGCATCATGCCTGGCAGCTCTACCGGTCGGGGCTGTTTCATTTCCTGCGTGTTTTCCCCGAACTGCGGCACGGTCCGGTGCAGTATGAACCGCTGTGCGCCCTGCTGACGGATGCCGTTTCCTACTGCGCCACTCTGTTCGGGGCATTGGGTTTCAGCGATGAAATTCTTCACATTGAAATCCGGCTGGACAATGTGGAAAACCGCCAGCTGATTTTCCCCGGAGGCGAACCGGCGGATGCGGTCTGCCGGATTCCGGAAATTGCCGTGCATCGGAGCTGTTCCGCCGCAGATCTGATTTCCGGACGCGCCGCCCATGCGGATGAACTGATCCGCCGGGTCTGTGAACGTTTCAATGTTTCCGACGGACGGCACCGGGATTTGCCGGGCTGGATCCGGAGACGTCTGGAACTGCCGGTGGAGAACTGAACCTTGCCTTCCGTTTCATTGTCTGAAGAATGAATTTACCAGAAAGGATGTCATCATGAGATTCATAATGCTGCTCTGTGTTCTGAGCATGGCTTTTTCTTTGTCCGCCGGAAAACTGGAACAGAAAACCGCGCGGGATTCCAACGGATATACTTATCAGTACGTAACGGATGACCCGTTCAACGGACGGGAGTATACACTGTCCAACGGACTGAAGGTATATCTGGCGAAGATTCCGGTCAAACCCCGGATCACTTTCAAACTGGCGGTCCGGGCAGGCATGGCGGATTCCCCAGCGGATGCCACCGGTCTGGCTCATTACTTTGAACATATGATGTTCAAGGGAACCGACCGGATCGGCGCGCTGGATTATGACCGTGAAAAAGTCCTGCTGGAACAGATTGAAAAACGGTTCGAGGAGCGGCGCAGAACGGATGATCCCGCCCGGAAGGATGTCATTTATGCGGAAATCGCTGGCTTCCGCAGGCGAGTACAGCAGCCTGATTGCCTCCATCGGCGGCATGAATCTGAATGCGTTCACGGCGTCGGATATGACTGTCTATGTGGTGGATATTCCCGCGCAGGAACTGGAGAAACTCCTGAAACTGGAATCGGAACGGATGCGGAAGCCGGTCATGCGTCTGTTTCATACGGAACTGGAAGCCGTGTATGAGGAATTCAACCGCGGTATGGATAATGACGGACGTCTGCTGCTGGAAGCCATAAGCAGCGGTCTTTTCCCCGGACATCCCTACGGCTGGACTCCGTTCATCGGCAATCCGGAACACCTGAAAAATCCGTCCATCACCGCCATCCGGAAATTTTTTGACCGCTATTATGTGCCTTCCAATATGGCGCTGATTCTGGCGGGAGATCTGGATTTCGACAAAACCATCCGGCTGGTGAATCAGTATTTTTCCCATTTCCCCGCCGGACAGATGCCGCAGCGCGATCTGCCGAAAGCCGGCGCATTGACCGCGGACCGCAAGGTTCAGGTCAGCAGTCCGAAAGCGGAATCGCTCCGGATCGGCTTCCGGGTGGAGCCGGGACGGCGCAATGAACTGCTGGGCGCGCTGCTTGCCGATCTGCTTTCCAACGGCACTGCCGGCCTGCTGGACCGCGATCTGGTCCGCGCCCAGAAAGTGCTGGAAGCCAGTGCTTATTTCGACGCCCGCCGGGATTATTCCCTGTTTGTACTGTCCGGACGTCCCCGCAAAGGGCAGACTCTGGATCAGCTTTCCGCGCTGCTGCTTGCCGAACTGGACAAAGTCCGTCGCGGCGATTTTGACCCCGCTCTGCTGTCGGCGGTTACTGCCAACTACCGGAAATCGCTGGTACTGTCCAGAGAACAGCCGGATTCTGCTGCCTGGACGTATCTGGATGCTTTTGTCAAAGGACAGAGTTATGCGGAAAATCTCCGGATATTCGATGACCTGGAAAAAATCACGAAAACGGATATTGTCAACTTCGCGCAGTCGCTGGGACATTATGTCCGGGCGGATAAAGTTACCGGTCCGGCGGATTCTTCCGGCAAAGTGGCGAAACCGGCAATGACTCCGGTCGCGGTCAATCCGCATAAACGTTCCGATTATGCCGTTCAGTTTGCCGCCTTGCCGCGTTCTCCGCTGCCGGCTCTGGATGTGATTGATTTTCAGAAGGATTTCAGCATTCTGCCCGCCGGGAAATATGACCGGCTGTTCTACAACCGGAAGCCTTCTCCTGCCAATGACACTCTGTTCACCCTGCAGATGTACGTGGAAGCCGGGTCTGCCTGCGATCCGCTGCTGCCGCTGGCGTTGGATTATCTGAATTATCTGGGAACGACCCGGTATTCCGCGAATGCTCTGCGTCAGGAATTTTTCCGGAAAGCACTGGATTTTTCCTTTTCCTGTGAATCGGAACGCAGTTCATTGAATTTGAGCGGATTCGGTTCGGATATGGAATATGCGCTGGCATTGTCCCTGTATTTCCTGCGGGATGTCCAGCCCGATGAAAATGCCTGGCATGTTTATGTGGAGCGTCTGCTCAAAGGCCGGGCGGACGCCAAAAAGAACCAGCAAGCCAGTTTCCGGGCTCTGAATTTTCTTGCCGCCTACGGCACGGAAACGGAAAACAACCCGATTCTGTTTGCCAGTTCGGTCAGTGAAAAACAGCTTCGTTCCCTGACCGGCGCGGATATGGTCGCTCTGGTCCGGAAATATTTCGGTGATGCCGGCTTGCCGCGACTGTATGCTTACGTCGGACCGGCGGCGGACAGCGAGGTGACGGAATTTCTCCGGAAAACGGACAAAGACCGTCTTGCTCCGGCGGTCAAGGCTCCGGCGCGGAAAGAGTTCCGCCAGCTGCCGACGGAACGGCCCCGCGTTCTGCTGCTGCCGTATGATTCCGCGCAGTTCCTGATGGGTATCCGCAGCCGCGGGGTGGAATTTGATTTGTCCCGTTCGCCGCTGATCCGGCTGTTCAATCAGTATTTCGGCGCGGGCGGTCTGGATGACGTGGTGTTTCAGGAGATCCGCGAATCCCGCAGTCTGGCGTATTCAGCGTATGCCGTGTATCAGGATGCAATGGAAAAGAACCGTTATGACGTGGTGTTCGGTTTTGCCGGAACGCAGCCGGATAAATTTTTCGAGGCGGCGGACGCCATGCTCGGACTTTTCCGGAAAATGCCGCTGTTCCCGGAGAAAGTCCGTCTTGCCAAAGAGAAACTGCTGAAAGAGATGTCTGCCCAGAAACATTACGGCAATCTGATCGGTTTCTGGTTCAAAGCCCGGAAAATGGGGCTGAACCGCGACTGGCGTCCGGAATTTTTCCGTCAGCTGGAAACACTTACCGCTGAACAGGTTGCGGACTTCGCCGCGAAGGAAATCGCTCCGCTGGATTTCGAAATTCTGGTGGTGGGACCGGCGGACAAACTGGATCGCGCCAGACTGGAAAAATACGGTCCGGTCAGGACGGTAACGCCGCAGGAGATTTTCGGTTATTGAAAACAGAAAACAGAACGCGGCTGCCGGAAGGAAAAAAATCTCATCCGGACAGCCGCGTTTTTATGTGTCTGACAGCGTTTATTCTTCGTCGCTGACGTCGGTGTATTCGATGTCGTTTTCGCTGAACATGTGTTTGAGGTCTTTGCGGTCGATGGCTCTGAACAGCGCTTCGTCCGGCGACACAAAACCTTTTTCCACAACTTCAAACAGGCTGTTGTTCATAGTGCGCATACCCTGTTTGGTTCCGGTCTGAAGGACCGATTCGATCTGGAAGATTTTGTTTTCGCGGATCAAGTTGGAGACTGCGGAGTTGACCACGAGGATTTCCAGAGCGGCGATACGTCCCTTGCCGATACGTTTGCACAATGTCTGGGCGACCACGCCTTTCAGGGAGCCGGCCAGCATGGTGCGGATCTGCGCCTGACGGTTGGCGGGGAACTGCTGAATGATGCGGTCCACGGTGCTGGCGGCGGTGGTGGTGTGCAGGGTTCCGAACACCAGGTGTCCGGTTTCTGCGGTTTCCAGCGCGATTTCCACGGTTTCCAGGTCTCGCATTTCACCGACCAGCACAATATCCGGGTCTTCACGGAGAGCGGCGCGCAGCGCGTTGGCAAAACTTTCGGTATGACGCCCGACTTCACGGTGGTTGATCAGGCATTTATTGCTTTTATGGACAAATTCCACCGGGTCTTCAATGGTGATGATATGGTCGGTCCGGTTTCGGTTGATATAGTCGATCATGGCCGCCAGAGTGGTGGATTTACCGCTGCCTGTCGGTCCGGTTACCAGCACCAGCCCTTTGTTCAGGGTGCAGAGGTTGGCGACGACGGGCGGCAGGTTCAGCTGTTCGAACGTCAGGATTTTTGCGGGAATGAGTCGGGCGACGATGCCCACGCCGTTGAGGTCGCGGAACACGTTCACGCGGAAACGGTCTCCGGTCGGCAGGGAATACGCCAGGTCGGTGTCGTTGATTTTCTTGAACTGGTCGATGTTTCTCTGTGGCATGATTTCGAATGCCATGGCTTCAATGTCTTCGGTCCGCAGCGGTTCCGATTCCGTGAAAACCATTTCGCCGTCGATACGGTAAGCGGCGGGCATATTGCTGCTCAAATGGGCGTCGGATGCACGCTGTTCCAGCATGAATTCCAAAAATACATCTATATTCGGCATTTCATTGTTTCCTTGTTTTTAGCACTGAAATATTATCCTGCTACAATAGCACGGGATTGCAGTTTTTTCAACTCCGGCATCCGGATTATTTTCCGGGAAATTCCGCCGCGAGAAATTCATGAAGGGCATTTTTCCAGTCCGGCATCGGAGTCATGCCGGCAAGACGCAGCATCATTTTATCCAGCCTGGAATTGGCGGGACGTTTCGCCGGAACCGGATATTCTGCCGTGGTACACGGGTTGATCCGTTTTTCGATACCCAGGAAAGAGAAAATCTCCTTCGCGAATTCATACCAGGTGGCTTCCCCTTCGCAAGTCAGATGAAAGGTGCCGGCAAGCTCCGGACGCAGCAGAATTTCGCGCAGTTTCCGGGCGGCGGCGAGCGTGCTGGTCGGATTGCCGTGCTGGTCATTGACAACTTTCAATTCCGGTTTCGCCGGATCTTTGCCCAGCCGCACCATCGTATGAACAAAACTCGGTCCGCCTGCGCCGTACAGCCAGGAAAGCCGGGCAATCACATGATCCGGACACAGCGACCGCACCAGCTGTTCCCCGGCAAATTTGCTTTGCCCGTAGACTGTGTGTCCGCCGTCCGCCCGGTCAAATTCGGAATAGGGATGATCCGCGCCGCCGTCGAAAACGTAATCCGTGGAAACGGCAATCAGCCGGACATGATGCCGATGACATGCCGCCGCGACATTTCCGGTACCGAACGCATTGAGCCGGTATGCGGTTTCCCGTTCGGTTTCACAGCGGTCCACCGCAGTCATGGCGGCACAGTGAATCACGGCGTCCGGTTTCAGTTCGGACAGCAGAGCGTCAAATTCTTCCGGAGACGTAATATCCCCTTCGGGCAGGTCGGTCGGCAGTACTTCAAATCCGGTCAGTTCGGCGCAAAGGGTTCTGCCGAGCATCCCGCGTCCACCGGTGAGCATGACTTTCATTTCGGCATTTCCTCCGTTTCATATTCCAGATATTCGGCATCCTTGAACAGCGGATTCTTCATGTCTTTCGGAGAAAGAATGAAATGATCCGGTCTGACTTTCCAGTCGATTCCCAGTGCCGGGTCGTTGAAGGCAATGCCGCGTTCATGGGACGGCATGTAGGTGTTGTCGCATTTATATGCGAAGATCACTTCTTCGGACAGCACGGTGAAGCCGTGGGCAAATCCGCGCGGCACAAAGAGCTGGCGTTTGTTTTCGGATGAAAGTTCCACGGAAAAATGCTGTCCGAAAGAGGGTGATCCTTTCCGGATATCCAGAATCACATCCAGTACAGCCCCCTGAATGACCCGCACCAGTTTCGCCTGCGTATAGGGTGCAGCCTGATAATGCAGACCGCGCAGAACTCCGAACCGGGATTTCGATTCATTGTCCTGAATGAAATCCGCTTTGATTCCGGCGGCTTCCCATACTTTCTGATTCCAGGATTCAAAGAAATAACCCCGCTCGTCTCCGAAAATTTTCGGCTCCAGAATGACTGCGCCGGACAATGGTGTTCTGATCGTGTTCATGCGGCGAATCCTCCGTTCAGCAGATAATGCCAGAGCAGCAGTCCGCATCCTGCGCCGAAAGCCGCCGCAAACAGCAGCCAGAACAGAATTTTCAGCCAGCGGAAAGAAGATTTGGCTGTTTCCGGCAGACTGTCCAGCTGTTTCTGGAAAAGAGTGCGGACCACATCGGTTTTGTCCGCCAGGCTGTTTCCGGGAATGGCAGGCCGGTCGGTGAAGATTTTGCCCATGACCCGCGAAAGTCTCATGCGTTTGTTGAGGGCAAGCCCGCCGGCTTCCAGAAAGACGGCAATGTTGCGGCGGTAAAGTTTGACCAGGGAAATCGCCACCATCGGACCGCCGAAAATCAGCATGATGACGAGGAACACTCCCAGCACATTCCAGAACGAAACGTTTTTCAGCGACTGGGCAATGAAGGCAAACGCACTGCCCATGGCAGCCAGTCCAATGCCGCCGCCCATCAGCATCATGGAACCGCTGACCGCCGGAGTCTGGACTTTTGCCGCCGGAGCCGCCGCCGGTTTGAAGTTCTGCGCCTGTGTCATGGTTTTGTCAAAACCCTGCTCGAATTCCTTGCTCTGTGCCGAGAAAAATTTATCGACCTGTTTGCCGATGAAGACTCCAAAACGGTAGAACGGCATTTTCAATGCTTCGGAAAAGGAAACCGGCTGCTGAATGTAATCCACTACTTTTGCGTCCCATACCGTGCCGTCCGGCGTGAAGAAAACACCGTATTTCCCGACAAACAGATCATACATGTCGCCGGAGGTAACTGCCACCGCCAGCTGCATTTTCCGCAGGGCGTCCTTCTTGCCGGTCTGGGCGTCGATATACATGGTGCAGATGTTGCTTCTCGCAGCAATGGCTTTGTGGTCCGCGATGGAAGCAACCCGCGTCGCCAGCTTGAAACAGCGTCCGTCCATGACCAGTATGCCTGCCTGAAGGATGGAGTCCACCGAGGAGGCAAAGAGAATTCGCAGATTGACGTAATTGTTCAGGAATTTCAGCAGGTTTTTCTGATACAGAATCAGTTTCCGGACATCTTCAAAACCGTCGATCTCTTTTGCGCAGGAACGGTCTTCATCAATCATTTCCTGAAGTTTCTGCGGGATTCTGTTTTTGATGGCGGCCCGCAGAATGTCATGATCTTCGCCGTCGAACAGATCCGACGGTTTGGCGGCTTTCCAGGCGCCGAAGGGAGCGAATTTTTTCTTGATGGCAATCCATTCTTCCGCGGACAGCGTATCCTGATCCGGCAGAACCAGATTGAAGAAATTTTCAATGGCGTTGCGCCAGAGCGGATTCAGATCCGCACGGCGGGAGAAGATATTGGATTTATCCGGCATTGCCGCCGGTGCTTTTTTCAAGGCGTCGGCAACGCTTCCGGTGTCCAGCAGATTATCCAGAGCGGTATCTTTCTTTTCACCGAACATCCGCAGAGCCGCGCAGGATTCGAAATAGCGGTCCAGCGCTTCGCAGACCGCCTGATACGCATTGTAGAGCGTGCCGGTATCGGATCGGAACGGCAGAATCGCCGGATTGCCGGCTGGTTCATCCAGCCATTGGATGTAGGCCTGCGCCGAAGCCGTGAATTTCTTCAGGGCGTCTTCATTGAAGCCGTCCGCTCCGGAAGCATCCTTGACCGCGCCGAACAGTTTGACGATCATTGCGGCGATGGGAATCAGCCGGGGATCTTCCAGCATGGAGACCGGAATGACTCCGTCGCCGTTGGAAAGCCCGGCGGCAATCAGTTTCCTGCGGTCGCTGATATCCGCCAGAGAAATGGTTTCCGGGTTGGCGATTCCAGTGTTTTTCAATGCCAGAGTGGCGGAATCCAGAATGTTCCGTGCTTCCGGGGCATCCGTGTTCAAATCCGCCAGAACCAGAACATCGGATTTTTTTTCGACTCCGTTCAGGTTTTTCATGCGGTCTTTCATCCACTGAATGGCGCGTTTGACTTCATCCACACGGATTTTTCCGTTGTCGTCGTCATCAATGAATTTCAGAAATTCCGGATCCATGGCAATGGCGTCGATGGCAATGCTGGTGATGGACCAGTATGCCGGCGGCAGATCCAGCAGGGCAATGACATCGGCGGCGGTGCGGACGATCGGCTGCAAGGAGCCGCCGACTTTTTCAAATTGGATATGAGGACTCATGATTTGTTCCCCTGGGGGTTGGTGTTGTCCGCCGGAGCCGTTTTCCCTGAATATTGCAGGATGGTCAGCAGCAGAAGTATAGTGATGCCCTGTGCGAGCAGAATGAAACAGGAACGTTCATCTCCCCACAGCAGCGGCATAGCGCCCAGTCCGGAAATCAGACACAGCAGATGCACCAGCAGGACAGCCCGTTTCCGGGTCATGCCCATGTGGAAGAAACGGTGGGAGATGTGGTTATGGTCTCCGACATAAATAGGCTTGTGGTTCAGCAGCCGGATGACCACCACCGCGAAAGTATCGAAAATCGGAACCGCCAGAATGAACAGCGGAATCAGCACGGTCAGGCGCGATGCCGATATTTCCGGGTTGTAATAGGTAACTCTGGCACTGATGACCGCCAGCAGATACCCCAGCAGATGACTTCCGCCGTCTCCCATGAAAATGGATGCCGGGGAATGATTGAAGAACCAGAATCCGATGGCTGTTCCCGCAGAACAGGCGCCCAGACAGGCTACGAAATACTGTCCGTTGACAATCGCCGCCGCCGTGAAGAACAGGAACGCGATTGCCGCTGTGCCGCTCGCCAGACCGTCCATGTTGTCGAAGAAGTTGATGGCATTGAACAGAAATACAATCCAGAAAACGGAAATGGTCCAGCAGATGACCGGATGGTTGAAGAACAGGGAAATCCGCACCCCGCCGAAGGTAATGGTCGCCACTGCAATCAGAATCTGCCCGATCAGCTTGGTCCGGGCGGACAGCGCATATTTGTCGTCGATGGTTCCCATGGCGACACTGGCGGCGGCGCAGATGCCGACGGTGATGATTTCCTTGCGGATTGCCGTCAGCCCTTCAATGCCGCGCAGCAGATTTTCCGTTGCCGCCGGCAGAAAATACCCGGCAGCCGTCAATGCCGCGCAGCTGGTCAGGAACCATGCTCCGAACATGGCAAGCCCGCCCAGCAGCGGAGTTGATTTTGCATGAAGTTTATGCTGTTCGTGTTTGGGAATATCCAGAAAACCGGTTTTCCCTGCCAGCAGCTGACACAGCGGTGTGAAAATCAGCGACAGAGCCAGTGCCATAATGAAGATTCCCACGTATACTTGCGCCCAATCCAAGACTTTTCTCCTTTTTTTATCGTTTCCGGTTGGATTCCGGTACCATATTGTAATATATTAATATAATACATAATTTTTTTATATGCAAAGGATTTTCTGGCAAACATGAAGCAAATAAAGACAAAATGTGTGTTCGGACCCGTTCCGTCCCGGCGTCTCGGCCTTTCTCTGGGCATTGACCTGCTGCCTTACAAGACCTGTTCCATGGACTGTGTCTACTGTGAATGCGGCGCAACCACTCATCTGACTTGCGAACGGCGCGAATATTTTCCAACCGATGCAGTCATCGCGGAACTGGATTCCGTGCTGGAGAAACATCCGAAAATCGACTATGTTACCTTTTCCGGCGTCGGCGAACCGACTCTCCATTCCGGCATCGGACGGATCATCCGGCATATTCACGATCATTATCCCGCACTGAAATCCTGTTTGATTACCAATTCCTCGCTGCTGGGCGATCCGCAGCTTCAGGAGGAACTGGCGCCGGTCAGCCTCATTGTACCGTCGCTGGACGGCTCCACGGAAGAGGAACTGTTCAAGATCAACCGGCAGGATGCTTCCGTTACGCTTCATTCCGTGGTGGAGGGTCTCTGCTCATTCCGCAGCCGTTATCCGCATATCGCCATGTGGCTGGAAATCTTCATCGTTCCCGGCGTCAATGACAGCATGGAATCTGCGGAACGCTTCCGTCAGCTGGCGGACCGGATTCACCCCGACAAGGTTCAGCTCAATTCGCTGGATCGTCCGGGCGTAGTGGACTGGGTTTATCCCGCCGACCGCGCCGTACTGGAAAAAATCGCGGAAGTGATCGGCAAAGCTGTTCCCGTGGAAATCGTGGCGCGGCACAAACAGCAGGTTACCGTGCAGCAGAATGATCATCCCGATGTGGCGCAGTATAATGAACTGATTCTGAAAACCGTGCGGTCCCGTCCCTGTACTGCGGAAGATCTGGTTTCGGCTTTGGGAATTCCCGCCGACCGCATAGAACCGCATCTGCGGCGGATGGAACGCGCCGGACTGGTGATTTCGGAAGAAGGAACCCGCGGCAAGTTCTACCGCCCCGCATAATTGTTTCTGTCCGCAGATCAAATAAACTTGGAGTCATATCATGAACAAACGCGGAGAAATACCGGCACTCCCCGCCGTGGGAGTGAACGTGCATAAGGAACGGCGGAAACAGCAGCTGTCGCAGGATGCGCTGGCGGCGGCAAGCGGAGTTTCCAAAGCCATGCTGTCGCAGATCGAATCGGGAAAAGTCAATCCGACCGTGGCGACTCTGTGGAAAATCGCTCATGCCCTGAATGTTGAGTTCGAAACACTGCTGCAAGGCGAGGGGGTTCGGACCAAACGGTTTGAACTGAATCCGGCGGACCGGATCACTTCGTTCACGACGGATCGTTCCGGAACCAGTTTCCGGGTACTGTCTCCCATCCGGATGGCGGAAGATCTGGAGCTTTATCTGGTAACGCTTCAGCCGGGTGCGGAGCATCATTCCCAGCCGCATCAGGAGGGTTCGGAAGAATTTCTGACCATGCTGTCCGGTGAAGTGGAAGTAACCGCAGGGAAAAACAAAGCGATCCTCCGCAAAGGTGATTTTCTGGATTACCAGAGCGATGTGGAGCATTCATTGTCCAACACTTCCGATGAACCGGCGGAACTGTACATGATTGTACGTTTCCCCGTCCATTGAAAAACGGATACGGAAAATTCCGGGTGGCTGAAAATCAGAAAAGATTTTCCTGAATCATTTTGAGCCGGTTCTTTATCGGCCGTTTGCTTTTTGGCAGACGGAAATTCTCGGTGATGCCGCAGACTCTCCGGGCTTCCGCCCAGCTGCCGCCGCCGAGTTTTTTCATGCCGTAAGCCAGAAGATACTGATGATTCTTGCGCATGTTGGAGTACGCCAGATCTTCGCCGTTGCGGTAAAGCCGCTGGATTTCCTCTTTGATCTGCGGCACTGTCATGCTCCGGCGTATGCGGATGGTGTTGTAGTCAATTCCCGCCATTTTGATTGCCGTACCCCAGGATTTGAAACGGTGGATCGCCGCCATGTAGAGCGCCTTGAAATTATTCTGGATATGCTGGCTGGACAGCGGTTCCCCGTTTTTGTAACGCTGGCGGATTACGGTAATGATGCGCATACGGGTCCAGGTGCGGTATTTCCGGATGGAACTGTAATCCAGTCCGCAGGAAGTGATGGCGTTGCCCCAGGAACCGAAAATACGTTCCGCCGCCGCATAGACACTGGGATAAGTCGTGGAAAAATAATGAGAATTCAAAGGTTCCTTCCCGTTAGCGGAAAGAATGATGTCCCGTATCATATCCGGCGTCCATATCTGTTTGAACATATCCTCTGAACTCTCTTGCTTTTTTTTCTTTACTTAAAACCCACTGCGAATAGACTTATAATATAACATGTCAAAAATCGTTTTGCAAATCAATAAATTAAAAAAATAAAAAAAACTCCGGCATAGTACCGGAGACGCCACTGCCAAAAGTCCGGAAATCGAGAAATTTCATAAAAATGCAGTTATGTTTTGAGCGTGAACAATGTATGGGAAAGCTATTGTTTTTACCCGCTGCAGACTTTTGGCAGTGCTGTCGGAGTTTCAGAAATCGGCAGAACTGCGCGCTCAGTTGTTGGCAACCAGTTCCTTCACATTCCTGATGGCGCGGATGCAGGCGGATTTGCATTCATCCCAGCCCTCTTATTCGATGGACAGGAAGCCGCTGTAACCGGCATTTTTCAGAATCTTGACGATTGCCGCCAGATTCACATCGCCGTCGCCGGTGATTGCTCCGCGGATGAACCGTCCATGCAGGGTTTTGATGTAGCCTTCCGGATTGGAGACCGCACGGCGGATATGGAAGTCTTTGAAGTGAACCATGGAAGCGAAGCCGACGTTGTTCATGGCGGCGCATTCGGGATCTTCGTCCACGCAGAGGAAGTTGCCGACGTCCATGGTGGTGCGGAAGTTGTCGCGGTTGACTTTCAGGACCAGACGCTGCACGCGTTCGCTTGCCTGCACGTAGAAGCCGTGGTTTTCAATGCTGGTGGTGATGCCGTAGGGCTTCGCCTTGTCGGCAATCTGCCCGCAGGCGTCCGCAAAAATTTCCAGATCCTTTTCGAAATTCGCGTAAGAACATTCTTCATGCGGACGCCAGGCGCAGTCATGACGCATCCGGGTAACGCCCAGTTTCGCCGCAATTTCAACTTCCCCTTTGACCCGTTCGATTTCCGCATTCAGTGCTGCGGCATCCGGCTGGACAAAATTTGCGCCGATCGTATAGCTGGAGAGTTCCAGATTGCATTCCTTGGCGGTGGTCACGATTTTTTCAACCAGACCGGGAGCTTTCATGTCCTTCAGTTCGGCAAATGAACCCGGTACGATTTCCATGTGTTCCGCTCCGTTTTCCGCGGCAAAGCGCAGTGCGCTGACAATGTCCATTTCAGGTGCGCGGGAAAGACTGTAAGAGCTTAAACCGATTTTCAGCATCTTGTTGATCTCCTTTTTATATTGCTTTGAACAGGCGTATTCCGCCTTGAAACATCACACTATAGCATCTTTCGGCAACTATTCAACTTCCTGCCGGAAAATCTGCGGAATTTTTCCGCACACGGTCCGCGGATTTCCGCATTTCATTTCTGACAGCGGTAAACAAAAGCCGGCGGGAAATTCTTCCAGACCACCGGCGATTTGCTTACAGATGAAAAATATTTGTTCAGGCGTTTGCGGAAATGCAGTCCGCACGGCAGAATCACACCCTGGACATATGCAAACGTGGTGAAATATCCGCCGGGATGGAGGGAACGGACAACTGCCGACAGAATGTCATCCTGCAGCTGATCCGGAAAAATTGCCCAGGGCAGACCGGAAATCACGGCATCCAGTGCGGCAATGTTTTCTTTCCGGAGCAATTCCGTCAGATTGGCTGCGCTTTCGTTGTAAACAGTAACGTCAGGGAAGTTTTCCCGGAAAGCGGCAATGACTTCCTGATTCAGTTCAACTGCGAAAAAACGGCTGTCTTTCCGCATAGCTTTCAGAATGCTGCCCGTAATGGCTCCGGTGCCGGGCCCCAGTTCCGCGACACATGCCGCATCTTCGATTCCGATTCCGGCTATCAGCATTTTCGCCAGACTCAATGAACTGGGGCAAATCGCTCCTGTCGTGAGCGGACGTCTCAAAAATTGTGCCAGAATCGTATTCTTCATGATCCCCTTTTCCCGGAACTGTTGTTGTTTTATTGCCGTTTAATTTACACCGTAACTGCTTTATTTCAAGTTCCGGTTGAAAGAAAACGCCGAATCAATAGTTCCGCCGGCGGAAGTGCAGACAGAAAAACGCCGCGGAGGGAGATCCCGCCGCGGCGGAGAAGGAAAAGGCAGAAATGAATTATGCCATCGTCAGAGAACTGACGTCAATCAGATACACCTGGCGCGAACCTTCGTGAATCGAGTCGATGCAGACAGTCCGTCCGTCGCGGGACCAGTTCGGGTGCAGGTCGCACCGGGTCGGAACCGGGTAGGACGGATCGGAATAGAAACTGCCGATTTCGTAGGCTTTCTGTTCCGCCAGATTATACAGAAACAGTTTGCGGCAGTTGTCATCCAGCGGATACGAGTCGGTCAGCATCCATTTGCCGCAGGGAGAATAGGAACAGTGTCCATCGCCGGGGAACACATCTTTGGCAATGATTTCCGTTTTATGGGTCTGGTCGGTGTAAAGGTAATACTGCCAGCCGTGGGTGTAGCGGTTGGAGAAATTGATGATCTGGTTGTTGGAAACCCAGGTGTAATGACTGCTCATGTATTCCAGGTTCAGCGGCCAGATGTTCGAGCCGTCGCGGTCTGCTGTAAACATGTGTGTAACATGCCAGCCGGGCGTGCCGTCCTTGTTCCACAGACGCCAGCGGTGGAAGAACGCAATTCGTTTGCTGTCCGGGCTGAACAGCATGTGGTTGAACCAGCCGGGCGTATTTTCCATATCCGAACGGTAATACAGGTCGGTAACTTCCGCCACGCTGACCACCAGTTTCGAAGTGTTGTTCTTGAGGTCAACCAGCCAGACGCCTTCATCGTCGGGGCAGTTGACTTTTTCATTTTTGTCAAATGCGCCGGGATAGCCGTATCCCGGACGTTCGCGGTCCAGACGGGAGAAATTGAGGCTGAGCGCCCACTTGCCATCGGGGCTGAGACAGTAGATCGGGCGGCAGATGGTCTGCTTTTCACCGGTTTTGACGTCCAGAATGCGGGCAACGAAATGGTCGCCTTCGCGGTCGTTGTAAATCACTTTGGTTTCGGCGTCGTTGAGCCATTGGAACATGCAGCCCTGCTGCCAGCACCAGGCGTCGGTTTCCGCCAGCGGGATGAATTTGTTGTTGTCCTGCAGGTCGATCATGCCCAGAACGGCTTTTTCGCCGGGAACCGGCTGCCGTGCGGTGAACCCGATTTCCTGTGAAAGAATGCAGCGCCCCGATTTGTCCCAGGGAAATTTGTCGAAATATCCGAAGAAATGGTGCTTCGGACCTTCTGTGATTCTTTGGACTGGAAGATGATGTTTTTCGATCATGATGAACAGTTCCTTCTGTTAAGTTGATTGACGTGGTATCAAGGTCTGCGGCACGGCAATCTGAACCGCAGGTGTGTTTTCTTTCTGAGTCAGACGCTGCCGCATCAGATTCCAGACCGCTTCCGCGCAGGCACCGTTGTCGAATCCGATGGTGGTGAGCGGCGGACAGGAGAACTTGCCGAATTCAATGTTGTCCACACCGGCAACAGCACATTGTCCGGGGACGTCGATTCCGTGTTCGCGCAGTGCCGACAGAAATCCCAGTGCGCCGAGGTCGTTTCCCGCGATGATTGCCTGCGGCAGTTTTCCGCCGGAATCCAGATAACGGTTCATGGCATGGTATGCCGGTTCCATGCGGCAGGCGGGCAGCGGTATCAGCCGGATATATTCCTTTAATCCTGCTTCCAGCATTGCCTGACGGTAGCCGGTGAACTTGTAGTCTTTATCCGTATTCAGCACGAACGCAATGTCGCGGTATCCTTTATCAATCAGATGGCGGGTCAGACGGTACGCGCTTTCCTCAAGGTCGATTTCCACACAGTCCGCGTCAAGTTCTCCCGGCAGACCGAACAGCACAACCGGAATGCGGTTCGATTTGCAGTCCTGCAGCAGTTTTCCCAGTACATATTCTCCGGAAACCTGCCAGAGCGCTCCGATGATCAGACCGTCTACGCGTCTGGCGAGCAGTTCTTCCACGGCCGCCATATTGTCGGCATCCCATTTATAGCGAAGAGATGTGGTGAGTATGCGGTAGCCGTCGCGTTCCGCTCGCTGCCGGAGTTTTTCACAGAATTCCATGCGGACGGGATTGTCGCTTTCGGTAACGGCAAGTCCGATGGTGGAGGTTTTCTGCAATACCAGACTGCGGGCATTCAGATCCGGACGGTAGCCCAGCGCGGCAGCGGCTTCCTTGATCCTCTGCCGGGTTTTTTCTCCGATGTCGGGTTTGTCTTTCAGTGCGCGGGAAACAGTGTTGACCGATACTCCCATCAGTTCCGCAATGTCTTTCAGTCTTACCACCATACTTCATCTCCGGTTGTTTTGTCCTTAATATAGCAACATTATCGTTAATGTCAAGAAATTATTGAAATATTTTTCAGATTTCCTATTGACAAATCCCGAATTCTGATTATAATTATAGAACAGTTCACATTAACGTTAATTATTATAATGGAAAGGAAGAATCGGAAAGAACTGCCAGGCAATCATTTCGTCCTGACCGGAATGAAACAGCCTGATCGTAAATGAAAACCGGCAAACCCGCTTCGCATAATATCCTTTATGTAAAATGCGAAACGGGAAAATAAACAGAAAAAGCTGAAAAATTAAAAAGAAGGAGAAGGAAAAATGAGGAAAATCAGCTGTAAAAGGTTAAACATAAAGGATATTATGCGACACAATTTTACCTTGATAGAACTCCTTATCGTGATCGCCATCATTGCCATTCTGGCGGCAATGCTGCTGCCGGCGTTGAATTCGGCGAGGGAAAAAGCGCGTGCCATTTCCTGTTTGAGCAAAACCCGGCAGCTCTACAATTACTGGTTCATGTACGGCAATGACAACCGCGAATGCGTGTTGACTTTTTATTACGGCGAAATCGGGTTCGGCAAATGGTGGTGGGAACGCATCCTGACCGATTATTACAACGACAAGACCGCCGCGCAGGTTACGCCCGCACAGAAAAAATTATTTGAATGCCCCAGCGACAGTTACAAGAATATGGTTTATTCCAATGTCAAAATAAATGTGATGAGCTACGGCATGAACAAAGGATTCACCATTCCGTCCATCGCCAATTATCTGTCCGGCATCTGCTCCGCCGCCGTTCCGCTGTATAAACTCGGTCAGTCAAAACGCTATACGGAGAAAACCATGGTTTTCGGCGATTCCTGGAAATATTACGGCGATACCCATGGCAAAGTCGACGACCCGCATGTCGTCACCAAAACAGCCCTGGATTCGACCGGTTCATACGACATCGGGATCCACCGGGCGCACCGGGGCGGAATGAATGCCGTGTTCATGAACGGCAGCGCCAGTGCCGTCAATTCACGCTGGCGGCATTCCAGCTGCTGCAAAAATGATTTGTGGAACGTGGGAATCAAGGGCTCCGCAGCAGAGGAAAGGTTTGAGTGAATATGTTTATCAGAAAAAGTTTATGGATGGCGGCAGCTCTGCTGTCGATGGCGGTGCAGGCGGAAACTCTGATTCTGGCGGATCAGGGAAAAACCGATTACAGTATCGTGGTTCCGGATCAGCTGAAAACCGGCGATTCGCTGGTGATCAGGGAATTGCAGACACATCTGAAATCGGCGACCGGTGCGGATTTCCGTGTGGCAAAACGATCGGTTCAGCCGGCAGGAAAGCGCATTTATCTGGGAATTTCCCCGGCTGGTTTCCGGATGGATTCTCTGGCGGAGCAGGAACATTGTGTCATGACGCGCGGAACAGATCTTTTCCTTTTCGGAAAAGGTTTGAACGGAGCGCGTTATGCCGTTTATGATTTCCTGCAGAAAGAGCTTGGCATTCGTTTCTTTGACGCCCGCGGCGGCGTGAAAATCCCGAAGACCGGAAAACTGCAGATTCAGGATTTGAACCGCCGGACCAAATTTGATTTTGAGGTCCGGCGCACAACCATGTACTGGCTTTTCAATCATCCGCATTCCACATATTTCCTGTACCGCAACGGACAGAACAACGGAGTTTCACCTTACTTCCAGCAGAGGGGCATTCAGTCCGCTCCGGATGATTTTCAGGCGTTGTATCCGCTGGGACATTCTCTGCCGAGGTATATTCCCGTCAACAGCAAGGCTTCGACTTACAGCTGGATACGGAAAGAATATCCGGAACAGAATCTGTGGAATGAGCATCCGGAATATTTCACCATGAACAGCAAAGGAAAACGGCAGCCGGGACGTCAATACTGCATGAGCAATCCCGGTCTGCGCAAACTGCTGGCGGAACGCATTCTGGAGAATATGAAACGGAATCCGGACATGAATTCCTTCGACGTCAGCGCCAATGACACGCCAGACCGTTTCTGCTGGTGCCCGGACTGTCTTGCTCTCGAAAAGAAATACGGCGCCATCGGCGGTCCGCTTTTCGATTTCTTCATGGAATTCTGTCCGATTGCCGCGAAAAAATATCCCGGCAAATATATCACGACTCTGATTTACCGGAAGGGGCAGACTCAGAAGCCGCCGGAAAATATCCGTTTCCCGGATAACTTCGTGCCGGTGTTTGCGCCGATTGATGATAATTTCGCTTATGACTGGAATCATCCGGACAACCGGGAAACATATGAGGACCTCAAGAAATGGTGCGGAATCACCGGCAGGGTGCTGGTCTGGTATTATCCCAATCCCTATACCAGCCATATCAATCCGCCCTTCGGCAATGTGGAACGGATGGTCAGCGACATCCGGCTCATGAAGAAAGCCGGAGTGAAGGGAATGGTCTGGGAACACAATGTCGGTGTTCCGGAGATGATTGGATTCTCCGAAATGCAGAGCTGGCTTGCGCTTCAGCTGTTCCAGGACGTGAATCTGCCCTGGAAAGAGATGGCGGATGAATTTATCTC
>SAMEA104315429__coassemble_507_pt1 | contig 29410 bp, 28 predicted proteins | sample SAMEA104315429__metabat2_high_PE_002 | metagenome-assembled genome bin SAMEA104315429 (sample SAMEA104315429) | gut metagenome | biome: Monkey gut; feature: monkey-associated habitat; material: faeces | place: China | collected 2013
TTATTTATGTTCAGTACAATAAAAATGTTTTCGTCTGACTTATGCACGGCAATTGCCTGAAATCTTGCACCAAAATGTTAGAAAAATATATTTTTTTTGAGATTTTTTTATATACCCCCCTTGACAAAACGGCATTTATTGATTATAATTAATGTAACGCAACATCAAAGGCTCTCTTTCTTTTGAAATACCGTTTTCGAAAAGTGAGGAGAGACCGATGCAAATATGATGTTTCGCTGCATTTCTTAAAAATGAAACAAGGAGAAGAAAAGGATGAGGTTTTGGAAGAAAACAAGAAGCTGCATGGGGCTTGGAAATGTAACGAAGAAAGGGAAAAGAATGAAAAAACGTGTGGTCTGCTTTACTCTTATCGAACTCCTCGTAGTGATTGCTATCATTGCAATTCTGGCGGGAATGCTGCTCCCCGCCCTGAACTCCGCCCGTGAAAAAGCCCGCGCAATTTCCTGTGCAAACAATCTTAAACAGCAGGGACTTTTTTTCATGAACTACATGAGTACATTCAATGATTACATATTACCCATCAATCAGGGACCGCTTACAGATACAACGGGCGGCAACAAATATTATCTGTGGTGTGAGACATTATTGGCAGATTCTACGGGGATTTTGCCAGGAACTGTCCCCGGCGACTCGAAATCAGCATTTCCACATATGGCAGACTACACAAAACGGAGAAAAGCGCCGGGCATCTATTTCTATTGTCCATCGCATAAACTGACAGCAGCGGAAAATACACATCATTATACGGTTTCTGTTAATGTGCCTGTCATTCTTTCCTATGGCTACAATCCGGCATTTCAACTGCCGGTCCCGAACACCGCACAAGGAGGAGTGAACTGGAACTGCGCACCGGTAGCATCCAAGGTCAATGCAAATGCTATCAGTAAACTGATCAGCGTCCGCAATATCTCCAGCATTCCAGTTCTGGGAGACAATTATAATGGTTATTACTCCAATATGGCTGTTGTTCGCAGTATTTCCTATCTGGCAGGAAAGTATTATTCTGTCGGCAAACTTGGAGCTCACACAAAGCAGGCAAACATGCTCTGGGCAGATGGACATGCCGCGCCGTTCACTGATCCAGAACTTTCGCTCATTCCCTGGGTCAATAAATAATAAATAAAGGCATTTTCCTTATGAAACTTTCGTCACAATTATTTTTTGTTTTGCTTATTGCATGTACCTGCGGTCTTCTGAGCGGAGCCGAATTCATTAACGGGATCTATGGATTACCGCCGACAGATGAGGCTTATGAATGGGCAGCAAAATCAGGTTTCACTCATGTGATCAATTATGTCGGTCCCGATCAGCCGGAGCGCCAGTTGCAGGATCTGGAGTTGTGCAAAAAATACGGACTCAAAATGGGCTTAAACGTCTATGCACGGCTTTATCTGCCTCCGTATCCGATCAACAAAGCTGAACAGGAATTGCGTGCCTTTGCCCGCCGCTTCCGCAATCATCCGGCACTGGGATTCTATTATCTGCGAGATGAACCGGAACGCAGCGAAAGAAATACTATGATGCGCTTCTGGAAAATTCTAAAGGAAGAAGATCCCGCACATCCTGTTGCTCTTTGTCTGAAACGGTACACTGAAAACGTTTTCGGTGATTGCGCCGACTGGCTCATGGGAGATGACTACCCTGTTGTCAATCAACCATTTCCGCAGGCAAAGCTGACATGTTACAGTCGTTTTATCCGCAGTCTCCATCGCTTTGGACGTCCTGTGATTGCAATCGGACAATACTTTATTTGGCCGGAAGCGTCAACCCGTCAATTTGGTTTCGAAGACCGCAGATATGCCAATATCATAGAACTTCGCTACTTCATGTACAGTGCCCTCAGTTCCGGAGAAAATCTCCGGGGAATGTTTTGGTATGTATATGCAGGCAGAAACGGTGTTGAAAACGTTCCGGAATACAGAGCGAAAACAATACCGCACCTCAAAGCGTTCGCAGAATTTGTTCATAGTCTGCAAAGCACATGCGGAAAAATCATTCACGCAGCACAGAACGAAGATGTATCGATGATTCTTCTGGATGGCAAGGATGGTTCGCAATATTTGGTTGTTACACACGATTCGCCTCTGTCTGTCCGATCGCTGCTGATTTGGCCGGAGTTCCATATTCCTGATGCGGATCTGATTCCAGTGCACGGCAGCCGGAATGTCAATGCGGAATTTCGCGGAGAGGGTATTCGAATTCATGGGGGACTGACTCCATGGGAATCTCTGGTATTCAAAGTTGTTCCCAGGAAGCCACAGTAACAGCGGAGTGTCTTTCTCCGGGTTCATTCGCGGCCTTCAAGTTTTTCAGAGCAATGCCCTGACATAAAACTGAAGGCCCATTGAGAAATATTATTGATTCGGCAATTGGATAAATTGCATATTCTATAATTTGGATTGCATAAACCGCAATCATTGTCTGCGTGATATTTTATTGCCGGATCAATATGAATTGAATTCAATAATCAACTCCGATTGTACAGACAGCATTTTTTATAAAAAGGAATAATTATGACAGATTCTTCCGAAACCAGAAAAGAAGAAAAACGATCAACGCTTCCTTTTACAGAGCGTGAAAAGCAAAGCTTGACAGAAAGATTACAAAAAATACCGGCAATAATTCAAAATATGGTAATCCGCAGTCCCAAGCTCCAATATCCTTTTCTATCTGTTGGAGCCGGCTATTCAGGCATCTGGCTGGAACATAATCAGGATAACCTGTTTATTACGGATATTGACCCGGAAGCGGCTTGGGGATCTGTGGAAATTTTTATCCGCTTTCAACGTCAGTCCGGTCTGCTGCCTGCCTTGATTTGCATTCCGGAACTGCAGCCTAAATATGGTCACGTTCAAACTGTTTATCCTTTTGCCCGCTGCGCTTTTGAACTTTATCAGAAACTCAAACGTCCGGAACATGATTTGCCGCGGATCTATGATAGTGCAGCGAATTATGACTGCTGGCTTGAACATTACAGGAACTATGACGGAACCGGGCTCGTCAGCATGTTCTGTGAATGGGATACAGGTCATGACAATTCTCCCCGCTGTATGGATGGAGGACTACCTAAACAATGCCCAGACTGCGAGGCAAAAAATATGCCGAATCTGCGCGGTTTGCCTATTGCGGCGGCTGACCTTTCCTCAACGAGATACGGTGGGTTAACAGCCTTGGCAGAGATGGCGGAACTGCTGGGTAAAAAAGCAGAAGCTGAAAACTGGCTTCGCAAAGCAGAAAGACTTCGTAATGCAATCACAACATATCTTTATTGTGCCGAGGATGAATTCTTTTATGATCTTGCTCCGCATGGATGGCGTAAATACCGCACAGAACATATTACGCGAATTTTTTTGAACAGGGTTGTTGATCAACCGCTATTTAACCGGATCTGGCAACGTTATTTTTCTTCCTCTCAGGAATTTTTTACAGAATATCCTTTTCCATCGATTTCAATTTCCGATCCGGCATTTCGTCGGAATTTTTCGCCCAACTGCTGGGGCGGAAATACTCAAATGCTGACATTGCTCCGGCTTTTATTGTTTATGGATTTCTACCGGCACAGTTCAGAATTGGAACATATATTAACTCAGTTTTTGCGGGCTTATCTGAAATATCCCCAAAACCAATATTCACAGGAAATCAATCCATTCACGGGAGAACCTATCGGCAATGCAGTCAATTATCTGCCAGCCATGCTTCTAATGCGTGAAAGCTGTCTCCGTCTCGGTTTGAACTGATTGTATGGATTCTCTTTTTTACTGAAAGCTCAAAAATTCATGGAATAAAAACAGAATTTTTTGAATTTTTTTTTATTTTAGGGCTTGAAAAAATCAAAAACACCTGTATATTGGGTAACATCATCTGATAAAGGTGATACGCTTCAAAAAAGCGGGGAAGTAGCTCAACTGGTTAGAGTGCCACCCTGTCACGGTGGATGTTGCGGGTTCAAGTCCCGTCTTTCCCGCCATTTTTTTTGCTTTTTTCTTCTTTATCAAAAGGTAAGTCAACAGCGCATGGAACGTATTCTCGAACATTTCCTCGGTTATGTTTCATTGGAACGCGGTCTTTCTGTAAACTCTGCCGACGCCTACAAATCAGATCTGCTGGATTTCATTGATTTTCTTAAACAGAACAACATCAGCGGCTTTCCTTCTGTCACGCGGGATACGATTCTGGATTATCTGGGGCTCTGCAAGGACAAGGGAATGGAACCTGCCACCCTGGCACGGCGTCTGGTTGCCATCAAAGTTTTTTTCCGTTATCTTTCGCAGGAACGCATTGTTTTTTCGGACATCACCGATGTCATGGATTCTCCGAAACTCTGGCGGATTCTGCCGGAATTCATGTCCGCCAGTGAAGTGAATGCCCTGCTCAATGCTTTTTCCTCCTCTTCCAAAGATCCGCTGGTATTCCGCAACCGCTGCATACTGGAACTGATGTATGCCTGCGGACTGCGGGTGTCGGAAACAGCCGACCTTACCACAGGAAGTCTGAATTTTGACGAAAATGTCCTCCGTGCTTACGGCAAAGGTTCCAAGGAACGGATCGTCCCCATCGGCAGAACCGCGGTATCACTGCTCCGGCGGTATCTGGAAGAAATCCGTCCGCTGCTGCTCCGGGATAATTCCGTGACGGCTCTGTTTCTTTCCAACCATGGACGGAAAATGGATCGTGTGCGGATCTGGGGAGTTGTCAAGGAAGCCGCCGCGATAGCCGGAATCCATAAGAATATTCATCCGCACACACTACGTCATTCCTTTGCCAGTCATCTGCTGGAAAACGGGGCGGATCTGCGGGTGATTCAGGAAATGCTCGGACATGCCGACATCAGCACCACGCAGATTTACACTCATGTGGATCAGCGGCGTCTGCTGGCAGTTCATAAAAAATTTCATCCGCGGGCTTGAACATGCTTGCTGCCCGAAAACGGATTTTACTGTTCGGTCTGCTCCTGTTTCTGGCGGGAATCGGAGCTGTTTTCCTGACTGCTCCGAAATCTCAAAACAAATATATGCAGACCCGTACCTTTCCGGTCATGGGGACCATAGGAAAAATCACGGTATCCGCAGACAATCCGGAAACGGTGGAAAAAGCGTTGAATCTGGCGCAGGATGCCGTCCGGGAGATCGAAGGCACATGCAATATTTTCGATCCGGAAAGTGAGCTTTCCCGGCTGAACCGGGATGCGTCTGAACGAGAGGTCGTCTGTTCGCCTCTGCTGTGGGAACTGCTGAATGAAGCGGAACGTTTTTACCGTTTGAGCGGCGGAGCATTTGATGCGACTGTCCGTCCGCTGATGAAACTCTGGGGCTTTCACCGGAAACGTTCCTCTCTGCCTTCCGAAACGGAAATAGAACAGATCCGGAAAATTGTCGGCTGGGACAAAGTATTGTTGAATCCGGAAAGAAAATCTGTCTTTTTCCGGGTCAAGGGTGTTTCCATTGACCTGGGAGGCATAGCCAAAGGTTTTGCCCTGGATAAAGCGGCGGAAAAAATCCGCTCGTCCGGTCAGTGTTCCGCGGTGCTGAATTTAGGGGGAAACATTCTCTGTATAGCACAAAAGAATCAGCGTTCATTTCACATAGGAATCCGTGATCCGCTGTCACCGGACCGCATATTCGAAACTCTGGAAATGCGCAACCAAGCCATTGCCACCAGCGGAAATTATGAACGCTATGTGATCATCGACGGAAAACATTATACCCACATCATGGATCCGCGCACAGGAAAACCGGTTCAGGATATGTTATCCGTCACAGTAAGGACTCTGCGCGGAGTGGATTCCGACGCCCTTTCCACGGTGCTTTTTGTGAAAGGGACAGATTTTGCACCGGAAATCTGCCGTATTTTCCCGGATACCGGAGTCATTGCAGTGCGCCGCAGTACGGAAAATCCATCGGGAACGAAGATTTCGCGTTACGGCACACTGGCACAGAAAAAGTAAATTTTTATTTTCCGCGCACAATCAGGTAAGTAGGCAAACCCGAAACATCGAATTTTTTAAGAACGGAACTCACCGCCGGACTGGAAATATCCGTGGCGTCAAATTCCACAAAAATGAATTTTTCCAGTTCTGCGGAAACAGCCGGATCCGGGAAAGTATTTTTTTCCATCGCTTTGCAGTTTTTGCACCATTCCGCCCGGAAATCAATAAAAACCAGCTGTCCGGTACGCGCCGATTCCTGAATGGCTTCCGTCAGAATTTTTCGGCTTTCCACTATGCTCTCCGGTGAACGCGACTGGGAAGTTCCTATCTCGAATGCTGTCCAGCCGTAATAAGCGCCCAAGCAGATGATAATCACTCCGAAAACATATTTCACATACTTCATCCATGCACCCGGTTCAGGCATTACGGAAAAACCGCCGGCAGCCAGCGGCCAGGGAAAAGCCATGCCCGCTCCCAGAACAAACGGCAGAAACAAACCTGCATGTTCTCCTGCATTATACATTTTCCCCGCCTGCAGCAGAGTTGCCGCCACCACCGGAGCCACACACGCACCCGCCAGCAGAGCGGAAACTGCTCCCATCAGAAAAATGCCCGCATAACCTGCTCCTGAAAAATTCCCGAAACGGGAACTGTAACGGGAAAGGTCCAGCACAAAAACATCAAACAATGAAAGTCCCAGCAGAATGAACAGAACTGCCGCAAAAGCATTGAACCACCAGGTGGAATCAATGATGCCGAAGCTGGAACCGGTCATGACTGCCGCAATTCCCAGCATACCATATGACAAAGCAATGCCGCTGCCGTAGACAAGTCCCCTCAACACACAGCTGCCGCGGCTTCCTGTCCTTGCTCCGATCATTGCCAGATTGACGGGAATCATCGGCAGTACGCAAGGTGTAAGATTCAAGGCTATTCCGCCCAGAAAAACAAACAGCAGTATCACCAGAAAACTTTTTCCCGAAAAACTCAGAAAAAGTTCCTGTTTTTCCCCTTTCAGAAACTGCAGAAATTCCGGCGCTGCCAGATACCCTGTTTCTGACCGTACTATTTCAAAAGACGGAAAAACCGCATTTTCTTCAGCAGCCGAAACATTTTCAGGGAACAATTCCGGCTGAACTGCAGATTTGAATTCCTTGAAATAAGCCTCTTTTGAACCGGGAAGGAAACATACCGGCGATTTTCCGTCAGATCCTTTGGAACACCCCTGCCAGTGAATCTGAATTTGAACCGGATAATGGACATTCCGGAAAGTCCAGCGGAAAACCGCCGGACCTGAATAAATTTCCGTTTGTCCGGAAAATGAATCATTATACTGTTCTGCAGCAGGAAGTTCCGACGGAACAACCTCTTTTTCGCCGGAAACAGCCCGAACCTCTGTCGATTTCCGGTACAGATATTCTCCTGCCGGTATTTCCGCCAGAACGGAAATACCGTCTTTCGTCATGATGTATTTCCACACAGGCTCGGCGGAAAGTCCCATGACAAAAGAAAACAGAACAATGACAAACACTGCTTTCAGATTAAGTTTTCTCATAATTATCCCCCCTTCAATTGATGATATTTACTTGCCGTGCAATTCCTTGACAAATTCAGCCGTTTTGGCCATGGCTTCCTTGATTCCTTCCATGGAAGTGGCGTAGGAGCAGCGGACAAAACCTTCTCCGCACGCACCGAAAGCCGAACCGGGAACCACTGCCACTTTTTTGCTCATCAGCAGCTGTTTGGCAAATTCCATGGAACTCAACCCGGAGGAAGTAATGTTCGGAAAAACATAAAAAGCGCCCTGCGGTTTGAAACACTTCAACCCCATGGAATTGAAACTGTTGACAATCACATTGCGGCGATCACAGTATTCCTGCCGCATCGCTTCCATATCCGGCAGACCGGAACGCAGAGCTTCCAGCGCGGCTTCCTGTGCCGTGATCGGAGCACAAAGCATGGAATACTGATGAATCTTCATCATGGCATCGATGATTTCTCTCGGTCCGCAGGCATAGCCTATGCGGAATCCGGTCATGGCAAAGGCTTTGGAGAAACCGTGCAGAAAAACGGTACGTTCTTTCATTCCTGGCAGAGAAGCAATGGACGGAGTCATTTTTCCGTAAGTGAGTTCCGAATAAATATGGTCGGCAAGCACAATCAGATCATGTTTCACCGCAATTTCCGCAATACGCTTTGTCTGTTCCATAGTCAGAGTGGCACCGGTCGGATTGCAGGGAAAATTCAGCAGAATCGCACGGGTTCTGGGCGTAATGGCTTTTTCCAGATCTTCAGGATCCAGTGAAAAATCATTTTCCTCCCGTGTTTCCACTGCCACCGGTACACCATGCGCCATTTTGATTTCCGGATTATAGGAAACATAGCACGGTTCATGGTAAATGATTTCATCGCCGGGACTGGTTATTGCGCGGATCACCAGATCCAGAGCTTCACTCACTCCAACAGTTACAATACATTCATGCACCGGATCATAATTCACCTGGAAAGAATCCGACAGATAATTGCAGATGGCTTTCCGCAGCGGCAGAATTCCGAGGTTGGACGTGTAATGCGTATGTCCCCGTTCAATGGAATACAAGGCATTTTCCCGGATATTCCACGGAGTTACAAAGTCCGGTTCCCCGATTCCCAGGGAAATGACGTCATCCATCGTGCTGACCAGGTCAAAGAAATCGCGAATGCCGCTCTTCGGCAGACATGCAATATGCGGTGCCACCAGAGAACGTTTTTCAGGGCGTAACTTTGAGTCGCTCATGATCGTCCTCCTCCTGCATCAGTTTGCCCGCTTCCTTGTATTTCTTCAGAAGAAAGTGGGTCGAAGTAGAAAGCACTCCGTCTATTGTGGAAAGACGGCTGGACACAAAGTAAGCCACATCGTTCAGGCTTTTTCCTTTGACTTCCAGCTGCAGATCGTACGGACCGGACATCAGGTAGAGGGAAGATACCTGTGGAAAACGGCTCAGACGGCGGGCAATTTTATCGAACCCGCCTTCCCGTTCCGGTTTCACTTTAACCTCAATAATTGCTTTGACGGCGTTTTCCGGCAGTTCGGCTTCATCAAAGATCGCCTGATAGCCGATAATCACATTTTCCTGTTCCAGAATGCGAATTTCTTTTTCAACTTCGCTGGCGGCCACGTCGATTCTCTCGGCGATTTCTTCCGCCTGAAGACGTCCGTTTTCGCCGAGAAGACGCAAAATGTTTCTTCTCAATTCTGTTTTTTCCATTTAAAAACTCCGTAGTTTATGGATGGAACAGTAATATGCCTTATATTTCCAAAAAAGCAAGTAAAGTATTCTTGCCAAGAAAGAAAATAAACAGGAAAATGGGAGCTGTCATAAACAGACTGTCCACCAGGTCATATACTCCGCCGATGCCGGGAATGGCATGTCCGGAATCCTTAATTCCTGCCGCCCGTTTGATGACGGATTCCGCCAGATCCCCTGCCATTCCTCCAAAGAAAAAGAGAATGCTCACAACGAAAATTCCCGCAATATTGGGAATCATCATAAACCAGTGATGAAAAGCACAGCACAGAAGGGTCGTAATGATCAGCCCCCCGGCCGCTCCTTCCCAGGATTTTCCCGGACTGATGGACGGCACCATTTTATGATTGCCGCCTTTCAGCAGTCTGTTGGAAAGAGTTCCCGTAATATAAGCGCCAATATCTCCTATTTTTGTCATCAGAACAAAGAACAGAAAAATAATGTTATATTTTCCATATGTTTCCAGTCCCATATAATAAATGGACGCTATCATAAAAATCGGAATTAATATAAAAATATACAAAGCAATGGAATGAAACAGCTTTCGTATTCTTTCCGCCTTATTTTCTGTAAACAGCAGATAAAGAATACAACCGATAGAACAGATAAAAAACAAAGACATAACAATACTGGTTATAATGTAGTTATTTGAATTTTCCGGTGTAGACATATTGAACAGAAAAACAGATAAAACAGTCATAAACTGTACTGTTTTATCAAAAACTTCCATATTCAGCTTTTTGAATATGACACACATTTCCCTTGTCAGGAAAAAGGTAAGCAGAGTGGAAAAAATCCAGAAAATCCATACATTATACGGATGCGGAGCAAAAATCATGCCGCCGAAAAGAGAAAGCAGTACAATACTGCTGCATAATCTGGGAATAAACATATCAACGTCCTCCAAATCTGCGATTGCGGTTCTGATAGCTTGCAATCGCCCTGTCCAACTCATTCACGTCAAAATCCGGCCAGTAAGTACTGGTGGCATAGAGTTCCGAATAGGAAAGTTCCCACAGCAGAAAATTGCTGAGACGCAGTTCTCCGCTGGTGCGGATCAGCAGATCCGGATCCGGCACTTCCGGATGATAAAGATATTGTGCAAACAGTTTTTCATCAACCTGTTCCGCCTTTATTTTTCCTGCGGCGGCATCCGCGGCAATCCTGGCGGCGGCATCTGCAATTTCCGCACGTCCGCCGTAATTCAATGCCAGAATCATCGTTGCAATATAATCCGCGGAGGTTTCCCGGATGGCGTTCTTCAATTTATTCCGGGCTTTTTCCGGCAATCCTTCCATTCTGCCGGTAACCAGCAGACGCACCCTGTTCTTCTTCAGCACTTCAAGATTGGCGTCTATGAATTCGGAAAGCAATTCCATCAGAGCATCCACTTCCTCTTTGGAACGTTTCCAGTTTTCCGTGCTGAACGCATAAAGTGTAACATATTCAACACCAGAATCTTTCAGATTCTCCAGCAGGGTTTTGACCGCCATGGCTCCGGCGCGGTGTCCTTCCACCCGTTCCAGACCGTGCTGTTCTGCCCAGCGTCCGTTGCCGTCCATGATGATGGCAATATGTTTCGGTATATTTTTACCGTTTTCCATAAAAAGCATCCTCCAGCATCATGCAGAGACAATGATACAGCGGCAGGTGATATTCCTGCACTTTGAATGTTTCCGATTCCGGAGCACGAAGGATCAGATCGGCAAATTCTTCGCAGATTCCATGTTTCAGTCCGGTAAACAGAACCGTAACAATGCCTTTGGCGCGAGCCACTTTGAAAGCATTGCAGATATTGGCTGCGCCGCCGGATGTGCTGATTCCGATCATGACGTCGCCGGAACGCCCCAGCGCAAAAAGCTGCTGGGCATAAATCATATCCGGGTCAACATCATTCATATATGCCGTATTCAGAGCCGGATGGGAAATCAGCGAAATGCAGCGCAGTCCCATCTGCAGTTTTCCGGCAAGCTGGCTGTCTCCCGTTTTATCCGTCATTTCTTTGGCAAGTTCTGCTGAAAGCGGACGGCGCAGCAGAAATCCCTTCATCAGTTCCCCGGCAATGTGCTCACAGTCGGCGGCACTGCCGCCATTTCCGGCACAAAATAAGATTTTGTCATTGAAAAAACTGTTTTTGATAGTAGAATACACTCTGTCGAGACTTTCGGCGGCACTTTCAAGAGCCGGATATCTCGTGACCAGCTCTTTGATATATCGTTCTGCTGTGTTGTCAGTAAACATGTTGATAACCCTGTTGAATAATGTTAGAAACCTGTTGTCAGTTTTTATGACTATCAATAGAGCATAACTTGTTGAAAAAATCAAAACAAAATCTTAACATATTGGAAAAATTTAGATTGAGTTTGATTTTAAAGGTTATTCACAGTATTGACATCTATAATAGTAATGATATATTACCTTTAAAAGAACTGAATTAAATAACCAATATAAGGGGTCAACATGAAAGTAAATGTGAAGAAAGACGCGTTTTTCAAAGCGCTCCAGAAAGTCAGCAATATCATTGGAAGCAAAACGACTCTTCCTGTTTTGGCAAACGTGCTGCTGGAAGCAGACAACGGAAAACTGACTCTGACCACTACGGATCTGGAACTGCGCATTGTAACTTCCATTGACGCAGAAATCGAAATTCCCGGAAGCACGACTCTGCCCGCCAAGCGTCTGCTGGGACTGGTTTCCAAATTCAAAGGGGAAAATGTTCTTCTGGAATCCAATGAGAAACATCATACCCAGATCTCCTGCGGCACTGCCAATTTCATGATACTGGGACTGTCTCCGGAAGATTTCCCTGTTCCCGTGGAATTCGAAATGAAACGTTCCCTCAAAATCAAACAGAGCGACTTTGCCCGTATTCTCGACCGTATTTCCTATGCTGTCAGCATGGACGATTCCCGCAAAGTGCTTCAGGGCGTTCTGCTGTCCGTCAAGGAAGGCAACCTGACCGCAGTCGCCACCGACGGCAAACGTCTGGCTCTGGTGGAAAAACAGCTGGAAGACTTGGCGGAAGGTTCCGACGGCGATGTGATCATCACTATCAAGGTTGCCAACGAAGTCAAGCGTATGCTGGAAAAAGACGGCGAAGTGATTATGGACATCGGTGAAAAACAGGTTCTGTTCAAACTGAAGGAAACCATGATCTATTCCAAACTGATTGAAGGCAATTATCCGAATTACCGTCAGGTCATTCCTGCCAGTTTCAGCAAGAATATCATTGTTCCCAGCACGGATTTTGTGGATGCTCTGGAAATTGTCAGTGTTCCGCTGTTCGACGCTTCTTCGTCCTTCGTCAAAATCACTTTCATGCAGAACAAACTTCTGTTTGAAGCCAACAGCAATATCGGTGAAGGTAAGGAATACATCAATATTGATTATACCGAACCGGAAGAAATTTCTCTTTCGTTCAACCCGCAGTTTCTTTCCGATCCGTTCAAACATATCGGGGTGGACAAGGTTACGGTCAAAATCAATGATGCCTACAGCCCGATTGCCCTGGAAAGCGGCGACGGCTTCCTGTATGTCATCATGCCGATGAGAAGCAAATAATATCTGCTGCCCAGAAACTTTCTGTTCCGGTCGGGATGAATATTCCGGCCGGCAGATTTTCTTTTCCCGGATGAGACGGATATATGATCATAGAGGCGTTGAATCTTGAGAATTTCAGAAACTTCAGCCGCGCCGGTTTGAATTTTTCCTGTTCTTCCGTTTTTTTTGAAGGAGCCAACGGACAGGGCAAAACTTCTTTGCTGGAAGCGGTGTTCTATGCGGCGAATCTGCGTTCATTCCGGACTTCCAAGCTGAATGAAATCAAAAAGATCGGTACGCCTTCCTTTCATGTATCATTGAAATTCAGGCGTCCGCAGGGATGGAGTTCTCTGCTGGAAGTGGACGCCGGACAGGTCCGTACTTTGAGTGTGGACAGGGTTCCGGTCAGCCGTGCCAGTGATTTTACCGGAAAAATAAAGACGGTGGCATTTCTGCCGGACGATCCGCTCATTGTCAGCGGACCTTCCGCCTTGCGCCGCCGGTTTTTCGATATGTTCATTTCCATGCTGGACAGAAATTATTTTTCCGCCCTGCAGAATTATTCCCAGGCATTGCGTTCCCGTAATTTTCTGCTGAAAAACAGAAACCGGGATATGGATATATTGAATTCCTATTCCGCAGTTCTGGCGGCGGCGGGTGCTGAAATTGTCCGGATCAGAAAAGAATATGTGAGTTCCGTTTCCGAAGTGATGAGACGTCTTTTTGCGGAACTTTACCCTGCTCTTTCCAATTTTCAGATTTGGATGCGTTACGTTCGCGAAACCGAAGAAAAAGAAACATATCTGAAGAAAATAACGGCAGATATTCCGCGGGATTGTCTGCGCGGACAGACTTCCTTCGGTCCGCACCTGGATGATTTTGAATTCATATCGGATGACAAGCCGCTGCGTTCCTTCGGTTCACGCGGACAATGCCGGATGACCTCTTTGATTCTGAAGCTGGCGGAGCTGGAAACTGTCCGTCAGATGCAGGGGGCTTTGAAAGATACCGTGGTGCTGGTGGATGATGCCACGGCTGACCTGGATATACATGCACGCGAGGCTTTTCTTTCGAAAATACGGGATGCGGGACAGACTTTCTTTGCGTTTACGGAAATTCCGCCGGAATTCAAATCCGCGCAGAATGATGTTTTCCGGGTGGAAGCCGGAACAGTAAAATGAAATCTTTATTTGATGTTTCCGTTTCAGGGGTTATATTACTTTCTGAAATATAAAATGGAGTATGAACAGTATGACCCTTCATGAACTGGGTGAAAATTTGGAGCAGTTTTTTCTGGATGTGATCCGGGAAAGACGGCATGATGCGGTGGGCAGTATTCTGAAGGGAATTCTGTTCATCGGTTCCAGATTTTACCGGAGGGCAGTTCAGTTCCGGCTGTGGATGTACGATAACCGGGTGATCCGCAACCGGGCTATCGGATGTCTGGTGGTCAGCATAGGCAACCTTTCCTGCGGCGGAACGGGAAAAACCCCGGTGGTGGAGGTCTTTGCCCGCACCTTGAGTCAGAAAGGGCGCAAAGTAGCCATTCTGAGCCGCGGATACCGCAGCCGTGATAGGCGTTCCTTCTGGACAAAACTGCAGCAGAAGTTTTCTTCGGAAAAAATGGAAGTCCCGCCGCGGGTGGTTTCCGACGGAAAAAATCTTCTGCTGGAATCCATTACTGCCGGTGATGAACCGTTCATGCTGGCGTCCAATCTCAAGAATGTGGCGGTTCTGGTGGATAAGGACCGCGTCAAATCCGGGTTGTATGCCATTGAAAAATTCGGAACGGATACTCTGATTCTGGATGACGGTTTTCAATATCTGAATCTGAAAGCCCACATCAATATTCTGCTGGTGGATTCCACTTCTCCGTTTGACAATCATCATGTTCTGCCGCGCGGACTGCTCCGGGAACCCATCAAGAACATCCGCCGCGCCGATTATATTTTTTTGACCAAATCGGACGGTTCACCGCGTCTGCGGCATCTGAAAGCATTTCTCCGCCGGCAGAATCATCTGGCGGAAATCATTGAATGCTGTCATCGTCCGCAATACCTGGAAGATGTTTATCACCGCGGCAGCCGTGAACCTTTGAGTTTTCTGAAAGGAAAGAAAGTGGCTTCCATTTCCGCTATTGCCAATCCTGCCAGTTTCAATGCTTTTCTGAGCGAACTGGGGGGAGACATCGTGGAAGAAATTCATTTTGCCGACCATCACCGCTATCGTCAGCAGGAAATGATTGACTTCATCAACAAAGCCAAGAAAGCCGGTGCGGAACTGATCATGACCACGGAAAAGGATGCGGTGCGTATGCCGCGTCTGGACCGCCGGGACCTGCCGATTCTGTTTCTGCGCGTTCAGATTGATATTCTGAGCGGACAGGAAAACTTTGATCAGTGCATTTCGCGTATCTGTTTCATTTAAGCCTGATCTGCAGAAACAGACGTGTTCCGGCATTTTCCGGCAGTTCGAAAGTTTCCGTGCCATGCCAGAATCCCTTTTTCCATTTTTTGAGAAACGGAATTTCTTCAGCATATTGATCCGGAGTCCGGTAAATGATCAATGATCCGCCCGGTTTGAGCAGTCCCAGAGCTTCTTTGATGAGAATATCTGCACTCGCTACGGCTCTGGCAAAAACAGCGTCGTAAGACCCCTTGTAAGGTTCTTTTCTGCCTAATTCATTGCCGCGTCCGTGAACACCGGTCAAATTATGAAGTCCTATTTTTTCAGCGGCATGATTGACGTAATCAATTTTTTTCCGGGTGGAATCAATGGAAGTGATGGTTGTTTCCGGAAAAGCCGCCGCCAGTACAAGCGAAGGAAATCCGGCTCCGCAGCCCAGATCCGCCAGTTTGTGCGGACGGTTGAAAAGTTCAGGAAAAAATAATGCCGGAGACAATGAATCCGCCACATGCCGGCTCCAGAAACCGTCTTCCTTGATTGCGGTCAGATTGACCTGCCGGTTCATTTCATACAGAAAGTTACCCAGATTTTCCATTTTTTTCAGAAAATCCGCGGATTCACCTTTCAGACATCCGGCAATGAAATCTTTTATTTCACGGGAAGGTGCTGGAATACTCATTACAGAACCCTCCCCGCCTGCTGAACCAGTAATATCAAAGCGGACAAGGACCAGAGAAAAGCCGCCGTTGCTCCTGTCCATTTCCATTTTTTATTGCGGCACATGGCACGGAAAGAATCCCGCATCCAGTAAGGTTTTGCTGCTGTACATATGGCATAAGTGCCTGCTGCAAAACACATAATGGCAAAGAAAGAACTTCCTGTCAAATCTGCATTGAATGATTCAGCCAGCATCCGGTGAGCCAGCAGAATCACTGCCCCCGCTGCTGCTCTGGCAAACAGATGATCCAGATAACGCCAGCACAGAAAAGCCAGAACAAAAGCCGCCGGGACAAGCCAGTACAGATTGTTTTCCGGAGAAAAAAGCGGTTTTACGTTGGGAATGAATGCCAGCAGAGCGATCAGTCCCGTTATGCCGCCTGCGGTTCTGTTCCGCGGCAGTTTTTCCCAGAAATTCAGATTCTTTTCATTCATCCGCAGAAAACAGATTCCCAGAAATAAAAAGAATACGGTGATGAACAGCAGTAATCCGGCAAACAGCATAAAAATTCCTTTGCAGTTGAATGTTTCTTATTCGGAGTCTTTCAATGTTTCCACTTTGGAAACGTCGTTTTTATTGATGGTGTACTGAACTCCCGGAGCCGGACCGAAAAGATAGGAATCATTCAGAACCTGAATCATTCTTCCGGTTTCAGTTTCTCCGTTTTTACGGATGATCCGGGTATCGGGAATCCAAAGAGAAACATTGTCCAGCCGGACAATTTCCCCTTTTTTGATCTGGAAATGAATCGTTTTCTTTTGCGGCTTTCCCCGTTTGTGAGCAACGGAAAGCTGATGTTCACCCATGCTCAGATTGCGGAATTCCAATTTTTTGGAAATTCCGGGTGAAGCGGGATCTTTTTCGGAAATGCCGACAGGTTTGCCGTCCAGATAAAGTGCAACGCCCGCCGGCTGGGTGATAATATCAACACCGCCGGTATTGCTGTCCATTTTCAGATTTACGTCCAGATTGCTTCCTGCCGGCAGATTCACTTTCCGGGTTACGGAATCGAAACCTTCCTTTTCCAGCCGGATATTGTACGTGCCGGGTTTCTGATTTTTCAGGGTAAACGGAGTATTGCCGTAACTGCTGCCGTTGACGAAAACTCTGGCACCAACCGGATTGGAAACGATCCGGATGGAACCGGTTTTCACTTCCAGTTCTATGTTGGAAAGAACGGCAGCTGTTCCTTTCTTGACGTCCACATTCTGTGTAACGGAAACATAACCGTTCCGGCGCAGCTGAACAGAATGTCTGCCTTCTTCCACCTGTTCCTTGAAAGGAGTTCGTCCCATGACTTTTCCGTCGACAACTACTTCCGCATTGTTCGGTTTTGAAGTGATCTGGAGAGTTCCCATATTGGAAGTGAGATCAGCCTTGACCAGCTGCGGAACTGCGGAGTCTATTTTCCAGACAACAGATTGACGACTGAATCCGTAACGGAAAAGTTCCGCTTTGTAACTTCCGTGCTGCAAAGCATTAATGACAACAGGAGTCATCCCCAGTTTTTTCCCTTGAAACTCCACTTCCGCCGCCGGGCTGCTGGTAATCATGACAGATGCGGTTTCCGGAACAAGATGTGCGGTTATCTCTTTCTGTTCTCCTTGCTTCAATTCAATTTTTTCCCAGTGATCCTTGTATTTTTCCAAAGAAAATTTAATGATATAGGTATTGGGTGCAGCTTTCAGTTTCAAGGGGGTTCTGCCGGGTTCTTTTTCCCGGATGACCACAGCAGCTCCTTCCGGAACTGATTTCAGAATCAGCCGCGAAACCGGTTTTTCCGGTTTTTCAGAACAGGAAACCGCCAGCAGAGCGGCTGCAGTCAACAAGAAAACAGTGAAGATATTTTTCATGGTTCAGCGTTTTCCTTTCTTTCTCTTCTGCAAAGAAAGCTGTTTTTCCAGAGTGATTTTCAGATCACGGGTTTTCTGATAAATTCTGTTTTCCGGATCCAGCACCAGCAGCAGTTTATTGCATTCCTCCACAGCTTCAGCATATTGGCGTTTCTTGTAAAATACATTGATATTGAATTCGGCATTCTTTATGGTTTTCTTCATAAGCCGTTCGGCATCAGCAAGTTTTCGTTTTGCTTCGGTCCATTCTTCCGGTTTGGGGTCAAACTGATCCAGAAAATCAATGACAATCTGATAACGGAAAATGGCATTGCGCAGATTTTCCGGTTTTGCCTGATAATTCGCCAGCAGTTCCTCCGCTTTCCGGAACGAGCGAATGGCTTCTTCGCGCATTTCCTTTTCCGAAAGAGAAATCGTTTTCAGACCGTAATCTTCGGCAAAACTGTTCAAGGCGGATTCTATATCTTCAAAAGAACTTTTCGGATAAGTGTTATGAACAGTAACTGAATTCAAACTGTTGTCATAACCTATTGTAAGTGAACGTTTTTCGTCAACTTCTCCGGACGGGCTTTCTGCCGGATCGGAAGTTATTTTCATGAAATTCGTTTCTTTCACCCGGTTGACCAGTTTACTCAGAATTTCATCATCCAGCTGTCCGATTTTTTTGGAAAAACGGCGCAGATGTTTCAAGTCATCCAGCCGGAAAACGGCGGATTTATTTTCGATTCTCACATAGAAACGGAATACATTGTCCTTGGAAATCAGAGTTTTTTCGTATTCCAGCAGAAATGGATTGCGGTACTGTTTCCGTGCCTGGGCATTTTCATTGCCGGAAGGAGGATTGGAAAGAATGGAGAAAACTGTCAATGCCGCACATGCAAGAACCACGACCAGCAGCAGAAAGAGCAGGTTGGCAATCCGTTTCCGAGGAGCAGGAGCTTCCTCTTCCTTCTGCCGGGAATCTGTTTTTTTGCTGAATATGTCAAAATCAATTTTAACCGGACTTTCGTTTGAATCCGGAGAACTGTTTTTTTTGGGTTCCGTCTTTTTCAAGTTCGGATTTTTTCCGTCTTCATCGAACAGAATCAGCTGTTCCCCTATGGAAATTTTCATGCCGGGGGTAAGAACGGTTTCTTTTCCGATTCTGATGCCGTTCGCCAGAGTTCCATTGGTACTGCCCATGTCATGAACTTTCCATGTTCCTTCGGGGGAAAACTCTATTTTTGCGTGATAACGGGATATGCCGCCGGTCAGCAGCTGAATGTCATTGTCCTCTTCCCGTCCAATACTGATGCCGGGCGGAACCAGATCCCAGGAGCTGCCTTCTTTTTCACCATTCAGAAAATAAAGTTTCATTATCAATCCTTTGTCTTGACCGGGAGGACGTTTTCTCTGGAGGTCCGCAGCATTTTTTCTTCAGACATCCATTGTTTTTCAGTTTCTCCGGAAAGCACGCCCGTCATATCCAGCACATCATTTTCCCTTGTTCCGGAAGATTCAATTCTTCCGGAGGGTAACTCTATCACATAAAAGGCATTTTTGCAATAGAGAAAAGGGCGCCACGGCGGAAAATTTTGCACTGTTCTGAGAACTTTTCCGCATTCATCGGCGAAAATGACGTCTATGGGGAAGCGCATGAAAAAAGTATGAATGGCATTGCAGCGGTCGAAAACCATGCCGTCCATGGAAGCGGAAAAAGATTTTCCGATCAATCCGGTCAGACGTTCGGAAAACCCGGAAGCAAAACGGGCGTTCCGTGCCGGGATAGACAGTCTGGTCAGGTTCCGTATCAGCATTTTACAGGGCTTTCACATGGAAAGAGTCTGCATAGCCTGCGCGATGATCGGGGCTATCAGAATGATGAAAACGGAAGGGAAAATAAAAAGAACCACAGGAAACAGAATCTTTACCGGAGCCTCATTAGCCATGGTTTCCGCACGGGAAAAACGCTTGTTCCGCAGCTGATCGCCCTGAATGCGGAGCAGCTGTCCGATTCCGACCCCCAGTTCATCCGCCTGAACAATGGCGTTGACCACAGAAGTAAGCTCCGGCTGATGCACCCGGAACGCCAGATCGCGCAATGCCTGCTGACGCTGTTTGCCCAGCTGTATTTCATGAAGAGTGCGTTTGAGTTCATCTCCCAGGGAATCATTGGCGCGCCGGGCGAGAATGTCGCGCAGAGCGGTCAGGAAATCCTTGCCGGCTTCCACGGAAAGAGTCAGCAGATCCAGCACATTGGGCAGTGCCTTGAGAATGGCAATATGACGGAGCTTTACTGTCTTCCGCAGCCAGGCGTCCGGATAAATGAAGAACAGTCCAAGAATCAGAAATCCGCAGAAAGGCTGTCCTGCCATGAACATCAGGACCATCAGAATCAGACCCGTGAACAGGAACAGAATGCGGATGCCGATGAACTGATTGGGGGTGATTGCCTGATCCAGTCCCGCACTCATGATCATTTCTCCGGTGTTTTTCCGGACGGAATCCAGAAAACTTTTCCGGGTGATAAACCTCAGACTGCCGGCAAACGGCAGATACATCCGGAACAGCAGCGGCAGTTTGCGCCGTTCATTTTCTTCCGGGTTGCCCCGTTCCAGTTCCACATGTCCGAGCAGTTCCGCCAGCAGCAGAAAAAGACATCCAGCCGCGATTCCCGCGGAAAGAGAAGCCAGTATAACGATCATGGTTGAACCTCCTTCTTAAATATCGATATTGGTGATTTTGCGGATCAGGATGAATCCGGTTATGTCCAGTATGATGACAGCCCCCAGACAGAGAAAACCCGGAACCGTGGAAAAGAAAGCGTTCATCATGTCCGGCGCAATGTTCATCATGGCAAAAAACAATGCGACCGGCATCAGCCCGATGATGACAGCCTGCATACGCCCCTGTGCTGTCAGCGCCCGGATTCTGCCGGAGATGCGGACGCGTTCCCGGATGACGGCGGCAAGACGTTCCAGCGTGGACGTCAGTTCGCCGCCGGTCTGCCGCGCGGTCAGGATGGATACCGCCACCAGTTCGAAGTCGGCGCAGTCCAGACGGACCGACATTTTATCCAGGGCGTTTTCCAGAGTTACCCCCAGCCGGAGTTCCTGGATCAGCAGATTGAACTCAAAGGAAATGGGTTTGCGGTTTTCCTGCGCAATGACTTCCAGTGCCTGATTGATGGAAAATCCCGCTTTGAGGGAACTGCTCATGGAAAGCAGAGCGTCTTCCAGCTGTTCATTGAATTTGCGCATACGCTGTTTTTTCAGGTGACGCAGATAAATGCGCGGCAGCGGAAAGACCGCAGCGGCAGCTACAGCTCCTATGATGATAATCCGGGTCAGGTTCAGTTCCCCGGTGTAGAAACCGACTGCACCGACCGCGGCAAACGCACTCAATGCCGAAAAGACCAGACTCAGATCCAGAATGCGTGCCGGCGGCATACTCAGCAGAACATCATCCATTTCCACTGCGGTTTCCTTGAGATACTTTTCCTTCCAGCGGGCGGAGAACATGCCTGCGATTTCTCCGATCACCAGCAATCCCAGCGTTACCGCCAGTCCCGCGCACAAAGCCGCCAGCATCGTCGTATTCATCAGTAATTCACTCCTTTCAGGTCAGACGGCGGCGTGAACATGGAGATGTCCAGATTCAGCCCCGCCCTCCGGATGTCATCCATGAAGGTGGGTATGCCGCCTGTCGGAACATAACGCCCGCGGATTTTTCCATCTTCGGTCCAGCCGTCCTGATGAAAAACGAAAATATCCTGCATGGTGATGACTTCCCCTTCCATCTTGGTGATTTCACTGACTTTGGTCACTTTGCGGGAACCGTCTTTTTCGCGGGAAATCTGAACCACGATGGAAATGGCGGAAGCGATCTGTTCCCGGATGGCGCGCAGCGGCAGATCAAATCCCGCCATCAGCACCAGTGTTTCCAGACGGGAAAGACAATCGCGCGGCGAATTGGCGTGAATGGTGGTCAGCGAACCGTCATGACCCGTGTTCATAGCCTGAAGCATGTCCAGTGCTTCTCCGCCGCGGCATTCCCCGATAACAATGCGGTCCGGACGCATACGCAAGGCGTTTTTGACCAGGTCCCGAATGGTGATTTCCCCTTTTCCTTCAATATTGGGGGGACGGGCTTCCAGCCGTACCACGTGATCCTGACGCAGCTGAAGTTCCGCGGCATCTTCAATCGTGAGAATGCGTTCGGTCGCCGGCAGAAATCCGCTCAATATGTTCAGCAGAGTTGTTTTTCCCGAACCAGTTCCGCCGGAAATGACAATGTTCTTGCGCAGTTTGACGCAGATGTTCAGAAAATCCGCTATGGGCTGGGAAATGGAGCCGAACCGGATCAGATCGCTCACCTGCAATGGATTTCTGGAGAATTTCCGGATAGTGATGGAAGGCCCGACCAGCGACAGCGGAGGAATGATGGCATTCACGCGGGAACCGTCTTTCAGACGCGCATCCACCATGGGGGAACTTTCGTCGATGCGCCGTCCGAGCGGGGAAACAATGCGTTCAATGGCGGCAATGACCTGACTGCTGTCGGCAAACGCCAGATCGGTCCGGTGCAGTTTCCCTTTGTATTCCACATAGATTTTGTCCGGTCCGTTCACCATGATTTCCGTAATTTCCGGCATGGCGATCAGCATTTCCAGCGGACCCAGTCCGATCGCTTCACAGACCAGTTCCTTTTCAATCAGTTCATGAGTGATTTCCGGCGGCAGCGGAATGGTTATTTCACTGACAATTTCCCGGATGGTGCTGCGGGCTTTTTCGTTCAGGGCATCCTCGGAGACGCCGGACATCGCCAGACGTTTCAGGTTCAGCCGTTTGATGAGTTCCACATGCGCACGTTTCTTGATTTCTTTCAGCAGCGGGCGTTTGTCCGCCGGCACACCGGAAATATGCAGGACTTCTACTCCCGGAATTTCATCCTGTGCCGTTTCCATATCTCTCTGATGGACAACAGGTTCCTCCTGAACCGGAGCATTCTGCAGAGATTCGTTGATGGACGCTCCTTCCGGACCGAGCAGACGGATCACAACATCTCCCAGCCGTATTTCCGAACCCGGCTGTGCATCCACCGGATCACTGCCCAGCGGACAGCCGTCCAGACAGACCGGGAAAGCGGGGTCAAACGCCAGCACCCGAAGATTATCCCCATTCACAATCAGCTGACAATGACGCGGAGCGATTCCATTTCCGGAAAGCTGAATATGACATGCCGGACTGGTACCGACCCGGTAAACGCCGGGAACCAGTTTCGCTTCGAACGGTTCATTGCCTGCGGAAAGAATCGTGATTTCATACATGGTGATCTGCTCCTCCGGAGGTTCAGCGGCCCTGCTTCATCATATTCTCGCGTTCCCGCGTGTAGTTGAGAATATTTTTCTGGAGATAATCCCAGTTGACGCTTTGCAGCTGTTTGGTCACGGCGGATTCCTCATAATTGCGCAGACTCAGATGAATGCGTCCTTTCTGAGTGGCGAAGATAATCATTTCCACTTCTTTCGGAGTCAGTTCCAGCGTGACAGTGCTGTATCCGCGCGAACGGATGTCGCGGTTTCCGGTTCCGGTCAGTACTCCCATATCCGTACCGGTGGCAATGACGCGCACTCTCTGAAGAATGGTGAGCGTGATGGTGTCCAGAGAAGTATCGCCGCGGGCGTCCGGGAAACGGAATGTTCCGATCAGGTCGACATAGTTGTTGGGCTGAATGAGTCCCGTTACCGAACTGGTGGCGTCGACGGAAATGGAGATGGCGCGGTATCCCGGACGGATCAGCGCGGTCAGACCGTTGCGTCCGGTGGAAAGTGAGGTTTTCAGGTCGCTCCATTGAAGGAGGGACCCTGCCTGAATCAGGGAGCGCACTTCCCGTCCGATGACCATGTTTCTGCGGTCATATTCGATTTCGCGTCCGGCGGCGGAATCCATGCTGCCGCGGAACCGGCGGACTTTGATTTCCCGTATGGCATCTTCCGTGATTTTTTCATTTTCGGCAAGATCGCGGGTTACCTGAATGAGGTAGACATCCTGTGCTTCTCCCCGGATTCGGGATTTTTCCTGATTGATCTGATGAAAAGTGAACATGAAAGCCAATACGCCGAAGAACACGGCGCCGAGCAGCAGCAGTTTCTGTTTCATAAAGCGGTCATCCATCCGGTTGTTAGAGAGTTCCATTTGAAGGAAATATACATGCCGTACTGAATTTCGCAAGAATCTTTCTTTGGAGTCAGCCGGTTTTTGATTGATTTTTTGCCGTCAGGCTGGCTTTTTTGAAAAAAATGTATTTTTTTCCGGAAAGCTGTAGATTTTTCGAAAAAACCGCATTCTTAATGACGGAGCGGAAAGGAGAAGCTCCGACAAAACAAAAATTGAAAAAAATGGAGGCAGAACATGAAAAGAATCATGACCATGGCAGCAATCGGGATCATCGCAATCGGATTCGGTACCGCAACTCTCAATGCGGCTGAAACCGGAACCGGAACAAAAATCATGAAAAACGGACTGAAGGAGGGGTTGAAGAACGGAACAAAGAACGGAATGAAGAACGGACTGAAGGAAGGTTTGAAGAACGGCATGAAGAACGGAATGAAGAACGGAATGAAGAACGGGAAAAAGAATGGAGATAAAAAGTGATTCCCTCTTCTCCGCCGCTTCCGGAAAAAATACCGGAAGCGGTTTTTCAGATGTAACAGCAAAATATGCTGATACATCTTCAGACTGTTCCTGCATCTGAATAATCATACAATATTGCCGCTCAACTTCAATAATTGATTATTTTCTTGTGGGAACAGTATTTGACTCCGGATGATTTTATGTTATATTCCATTGATTTATGAAAATTTATCAGGAGATTTATTCCATGAATGAACCGAACACTCTTCAGCTGAATCTCTGGGCGGAGCGTTTTCTGGAATACAGAGAGCAACTGCTGTCTCTTGCCCGCAGAAATCTGAATCCCGTTCTGTTGAAACGCATTTCCGCGGAAGACATCGTACAGGATACGATTTCTGCGGCATGTGAAAAAACAGATTATTTTGAAAACAATCCCGAAATTCCCGTGTATTTCAAATTGCGGACAATTCTTTTTCAGACAATAACGGCGCAGGAAAGAAAGCATCTGCAGAGTCAGAAACGGGATGCTTATAAAGAAGTGGAAGTAACGGAAAACGAAAATACCGCAGCTGCCGGAGTTAACTGGAATCTGTTTGCAGATACGGTAACAGGTCCTATGACCAAAGTTGCCCGGCAGGACCGTTATGCTCTGCTCCGTCATGCCATGGAATCTTTGCCGGTAAACGACCGCCAGATTCTTGAACTCCGGCATTTTGATGATATGTCCAATTCAGATTGTGCGAAAGTTCTTCATATAGAGCCGAAAGCAGCAAGCATACGTTATGTCCGCGCACTTCAGAAACTGGAAAAACTGTTGACAGAATACAGCGAGTTCCGCCATGAATGAAATTTTTTCTCTGGAAGATCTTGTGGAGCAGTTTCTGGAACGCTGCCGTGCCGGAGAAAACCTGGATGTGGACAGTTTTGCCGGAGAGCATCCCGCTTACGCTGCGGAACTGCGCCAGCTTCTGCCGCTGATGAGGGATATGGAAGCCATACGGAACAATACTGCCCGGAAAACAGAAGTAAAACAGTCTGTCAACCTGAATCTTCCGGACCCGGATTATCGTCTGATCCGGAAAATCGGCAGCGGAGGCATGGGAACAGTTTTTGAAGCATTGCAGATTTCATTGAATCGGAAAGTCGCAGTGAAGCTGCTTTCCTCTCAACTGCTGAAAGATGCGCAACAGCGCAGTCTTTTTGAGAATGAAGCAAAAGTAATTGCGATGCTTCATCATCCGAATATCGTTAAAATTCTCAGTGCAGGCTGCGGACCGGAGAGCTGTTATTACGCCATGGAGCTGGTCGAAGGAAAAGGTCTTGACCAATGTCATTTTACGGATATGCGCGAACTGGCGCGAATTGGTCTGCAAACGGCTCAGGCTCTTGCATATGCGCACCGCTGCGGCATTATGCACCGGGATATAAAGCCCGCCAATCTTCTGTTGGATTCAGCGGGTGAAGTGCATGTCAGCGACTTCGGTCTGGCTTTTGTTCTGCACGGCGGATATGAATTCGTGGAAAAAAATGGTTTCCGGAGCGGAACTCTCCGATATATGGCACCGGAACGTCTCGCACATGGAATCAATACTTTTTCCTCGGACCAGTATTCTTTCGGAGCAGCTTTTTATGAACTTGCCGCCGGAACTCCTTTTTTGCAGGCGGGTTCCAAAGAGCAGATGATGCAGAAAATCTGTGGGGAACCGGTTCTTCCACTGAAGATTTCCGAACCGGATCTTGCCGCCATCATCAATAAAAGTGTCAGCTATCATCCGGAAGATCGTTACCGGAACATGGATGAACTGGCGGAAGATTTACAGCATTTTCTGAATCACGAACCGGTTGCCGCTGCGGAACCCTCGCCAGTCCGCCGGCTGATTCTGTGGTCCCGGCGGAATCCGGCAGTTGCCGCATTGTCCGCCGCCGCCGTATGCTGTGCCGCTGCTTTTGTCATAGCTCTTGCAATCGGATATATTCAGACAAACAATGCTTTGAAACTGGCAAAACGCAATGCCTCGGTTGCCGATACAGCACTGTCGCGGATTTTTACCCGGATATCCGAACAGCCGCCGTCGCAGAAAAATACCAGTATGCTTTCGGAACTACTTCCGTATTATCAGCTGATCGCCGGTACAGCCGGACTTTCTGATGAAAAAATCTGCGAAGCCAATTTCATTCTTGGAGAATGTTCCATGCGTGCCGGCAGTTATTCGCTTGCGGAAAAAGCATTTCGCAACATGATGAAATACCGAAATGATCCGTTTCCCGTGAATCGCCTTGCCGATTCTCTGATGAAACAAGGAAAAAAGAATGAGGCGGCCGCACTTTATCGTGCTGTTGCGGAACGGAATGCTTATTCAGACCGTCCGGCAGACCGTTATGAAGCGGTTCGCGCTCTGCTGGCTCTGTCCGATTCTCCGGAAAGAGTGGAGCGTACCAGAGCCTTCAGCATTCTGGAAGAATTGCTCCTGCAGCATCCGGATAATCCGGAATACCGTTTTCAGTATGCCTGCCTGTTGGGCGGCAATCCGCGCTTATTCCGTTCCTTGCGGATTCCGGGAGTGGAACCGAACGCGATTGTTCTGCTGCTTCAGCTCGCGGAAAAGTACCCGGACAATCCGGAATACGGAACGGCTCTGCTGGAACTGATGCTGCGGAAATCCCGGTATGTACGTTCTTTTCAGGAAAAAGACCGGCAGGGGCTTGTCCAGACTGTGAATCTGTCGGAACGTCTGCTTGGCCGTTGGCCGAATGACCCGCAGATTGTGTCTGCCGCCGTTCGTCTGCATCAGTGCTACATAGAATTTCTGCGCCGGCGCGGCGAGAATGCTGCCGCACGGAAGGAGACGGAACGTCTGCTCAGTATTCTGGAAATTCTGTTTTATCATCCAGATATATCCGATACAGTTAAGGAAAATCTTTTCCGTTTGCAGCTGCAGCGGCTGAAATTGCTTTTGCATGACGGCAGAAAAGAGGATGCCGCAGTTCTTCAGGAAAAAATTACCAGGGAACTGGAACAGTATCACGGTGAACAGCTGCCGGAATTCAGGCGTTTGCTGGAAGAAAGCGGAAATATTTCTGCCGGGGAGATTCCCCGTCGTCCGGCACGGCGGACCATCAGATAAAAAAGGAGTTGCAGGAAATGAAAATACTGGTTCTGTTTTTGCTGGGAAGTTTGTTTTTTTCTGCATTTGCCCATAACCACCGAGCAGAGAATCTTTCCATGGAAAAAAGTATTCACCGGGAATTTTTTCAGGGAAGAAACGGCGGAATTTCTTATTGCCGACTGGATGAGAATATGGATTTACCCGGAACACCATATCTGGTGCTTGTTCTTCATGGAAGAAGCGGTTCGGGTGATGACAATTCCCGGCAGCTGTCTTCTCCGGTGATTCAGCCTTTGCTGGATTTTGTCCGTTCCAGCCGGATGAAAACCGTAATCCTGGTTCCGCAGTGTCCGTCCAGCCGAGACTGGCTGCGCGGAGGCTCCAGTTCCATGTTGTCCATTGCATTTGAACTTGCGGAACAGATTTGCCGCAAATACCGGATTCCCCCGGCGAAAAGATTCATCACCGGTGTATCTATGGGCGGTGGCGCATGTTATGCTCTGATGGCGGAACATCCGGGATTTTTCTCTCGTGCAATGATTGTCAGTGCGGGCGGACGTCCGGAAACAGCCTCCCGGATGCGTGGATATTTCTATCTGATACACGGAACGGCGGACCGTTTGATTCCAGTGGAACGGGTAGAACGAATGGTTTCGGCATTGCGCCGGAATCAGAATTGCCGGGTGCAGCTGAAACTTCTGCGCGGAAAAGGTCATGCAGACGGAGCAGATGCCGCCTGTACATCTGAAAGTCTGAAATGGCTTTTTGACATTGCCCGTTGAAGCAAAAACGTGGCAGAAACGGCTGCTGAAAATTCCGGCAGTCGTTTCCGGAAGCAGTGATTATGGCAGCGGCACAATGGAAATATCATCGAACCATGCGGTTCCGGAAGCGAATGCCAGCTGCGGACGTACGGTGCATTCTTCCGGTTTCGCATTTGCCGGAACCGTGAATTCGGCACTCTGTTTGAGCCATTCCGTCGTATTCTGCACTCCGTTGACCGGGATGAAGTAATTCCGTCCGACCCAGATCTGAACGCGGGCGCCTCCGTCGGGATGTTCAGTAACCACCCCCTGCGTTTTTACAAAATATGTGAGTTTGTAACGTTTTCCGGGAATCAATCCGGGCAGTCTCTGCCAGGCTCCGGCAAGCGGCTGTTTCAGAGAAACTTTTTTCCGGGTCAAACGCAAACTCCCCGGAGTGCAGAATCCATGGTTTGCGTCACGGACGGCGGAAAAATCCGCAGAACGGTTCGATTTCCAATCCGGCAGATCTGCACGGGCAAAATCGCCTCCCCGGATCAGATTTCCGGCTTCCTTTTCCGGCGGACTCAACCGAAAACGGGCAAAACCGGATATATCGCAGAATCCGCTCTGCGGAGTCAGAAAGGGAGAAACACTGTAATATTCCGGTGTTCCGCCAAGATACCGGGATCTGCTGAAGTTGGCGGTCATGCCGTTTTCTCCGACTGGACCGAGAAGCGTTTGCGGAATGCGGATTTGCGCTTCCCAATATCCTGCATGGCGGCGCGTACGGACGGAAATCGTGCAATTCCGAGTGATATTCTCGGACTGTCCGTTGTCTTTCCGCAATACCGTATAATTGCCGGAAGCATTGACCAGGATCTGGAAAAAACTCTGACGGTCGCCGGCGGCATTGATGAAAATTTCGACATCGTCATCCTGCCAGATTTTTTCATCTCCGTTTTTCCGATGATAGTGCGGCAGCTGTTTCATTTCAGGTTCCATACAGATGAATTCTGCATGAAACTCCTGCGGGTCAAGAGAAACGGAAACAGTGGTTTTCACCGGTTCGGCGATCTCCCGGAACACTGGTTTCAGCGGCAGCTTCTGCGGCAGGACGTTTACAACCAATCTGGAAAACTTGCCTCTAGTGTCCAGTCAAATTTGAAAAGATGGATATAGGCGATGCAATTTT
>SAMEA104315429__coassemble_536_pt1 | contig 28016 bp, 34 predicted proteins | sample SAMEA104315429__metabat2_high_PE_002 | metagenome-assembled genome bin SAMEA104315429 (sample SAMEA104315429) | gut metagenome | biome: Monkey gut; feature: monkey-associated habitat; material: faeces | place: China | collected 2013
CCGATCAGTTGTGCTTTCGCGTTTGCCGCATCGTTTTTCAATGCAAATCCGGTCGAAATCCCCATGATCAGCGTAAAGATCAGACCGATGGCCATGATGATCCACTGCACATAGCCGAGTCCCGAAGAAGCGTCGATGCCGGTGTTGGCCGCCCATGCCCGGCACATGGTAGCATAGGTCGCCAGAAAACCGGCCAGCTTCTTGGATTTCAACAATGGGTACAGCGGTTCAAACCCGTCCTGAGTAAACGGCATTTGCAGCAGCTTGGCAAGTCCATGGAACTTGTTGGCAAGAGATGCTCCTGTTCTGATCATTTGCATTTTCATGATGATGTCCTTTCTGATTTTAGGGAGTGTTTGCGATTATCGCAGACGCTATTTAAGATACGCCGAAAATACGCTCTTTCAATAGCGGATTTTAAGCTGTAATATATTGATTATAAAGGTGTTGCATCAATAGAAAACAACATGGAAGGAGGAGAATGTTGGTTGCCGCGTTGGGTTGTCTGTTTCAAGTTCAAGTCAGGGAAAAATACTGATATTGAGCTTATTCAGACATTGCACAAAAAATAAATTGTGGTTTGCTCCCGGTCAAAAAATTCCTGATTGATTTTTATGCAAAATTGAGCGGGGATGACACAACAAAAAAAACGAAAAAAAATTTGTTGCCATGGTTTTTCTGGAATTTTCTGCAAATAAACAGGTTAAAGCTATTGAAAAAAGTTTTTCTTTATAATACAGTGTCCTTGAAGAAGAATCTCTTTGCATAAGAAGACAGAGGAAGAAAACATATGATGTCTGCTCATGCCTGTTGTTAAACTATACTGCAAACAGTTCGTGGAACTCGGAGCCCCGGCATGATGGTTCCTGGAAGGAGTTCTGTCATGCAGGATATAGCAATTGCTATCGGTGAAAGGATACACGAGCTGATTATTCTCGAAATTCAGAGAATGTGCAGGGAGGTGATGGAACAGCAAGATCAAATCACACGTCGGTTGACGGTTCTGGAAAACTCTTTTCCTGTCAGAAAAGAAATTCCCGTCAACTTCAACCAATCTCATCAATCCAGAATGAAAGGAGCCAATATCATAGCCATTCGCAAACGCCTGCAGTTGTCTCAGGCTGTTTTTGCTCGATTGCTCAACGTCGACAGGGCGAATCTTTGCAAATGGGAGCATGACAAAGTTGTTCCTTCCCCTGCGACTGCGGTAAAAATCGCAGCTTACCGCAATATGGGTAAAAAAACGTTGCGGAAAAAACTTCAGGAGCTTGAAGAGAAAATGTGGGACAATTGAGTTTATAAAAACCAGTCATCATTCACTGGAGCTTTCATGTCGGGGATAACATGAAATTGAATTGTCACCACTTTCTTTGAGCCCCTTCTATCGTCATACCCATTTCCGGTAAATAATTCTCCAATCTGAAATAAGAATGACTTCCCCCGATGGAACAGAACTTCCTCGGGGGATTTTCATATTTTCCCGTTTATTTGCAAGCCTGGCTGATGCCAGGCCTTTCTTTTTCAGACAATAGAAAAAGATAATTCTTTCCTTCCGGTGCGGCGTTCGCATTTGCTTTTCCCGCCTTCCTTGTTCCTTGCGGAAAGAATAACTTTCCAGAAAGGTGTGAACATGAGTAAAGAAAACAAAACAGTTGTGCTGCTGGTTACGGCGGAGAAGCGGCAAAGTGGAACGCAAAGTCTGACGGAATATTCCGGAATCTTTGCAACAGAGGACGGTGTCCTCAACGAAACCGAGAGGAATGTCTTTGAGATGGTTCGTGAGCGTCCCGACTGCTGGAGTTCGGGTTGTGTGACCGGCTATCCCGAATCCCTTTTTACGGAGGAAGAGAGGGAAGCTCTCCGGAATCACGGGATCGGCAAACGGTTTTCAATGTAAGGAAGGAGGTTGTTATGTCATTGAACTGGAACATCAGCAAGGTCAGGAATTGGCAGAAGAAACAGGAAAAAGACGGTCATACGTTGGAATGTCTGATCTGGGCGAGTCTTACCATCGGAATGGGTGATCTGAATGAAAAGACCGCAAAAGAGTTTCTTTATCGTTTGAATCGCTACTCCCGCGAAGTCGGAGCAATCGCGACTTATCCAAACGGCAGAGTTGTCGTCTGGACGCTTGCCAGAGTAAAACCGTGGTTCGGGTTGCATACCAATGTCCGGACGATTTCAAACAGCGCATTCGACAAACTTGTCCGGGAACGCTCCGGACGCTGAACAAGGAGGAAAATATCATGCAGGTTATGCACATGAACTGGAAAACCGGGCAGATGGAGCCGTGCGTGGAACATCGTCTGGAACGGGGACAGATTGTTATGGGGATTGATGGACCAGCCCATGAATATGATGGCGTTGTTCTTGAGCGTGTGGAGAATGGGAAATGGGGTACTTCCTGCCGGATTCTCTGGATTGATGATCTGCGGGTATCCGGTCATCAATTCATCAAGCCGATTACGGAACGCTTTGGCATCGGCGTCTATTTTTACCCCGGCAAACTGATGCCGGAAGAGAAGATCGCTGAACTCGAAAAACGGTTTCTGGAAAAAGAGAGAGCCGAAGCACTTGAAGCCGAAAAACGCCGGATCGAAAATGAACGCCTGGCTGTAATCGGCAAGGAACATTTTGCCGATGCGATCAAAAAACATGGAAAGCCTGTGGCATTGATTTTAGCCGTAAAGCATGAAGACGTTTCGGAATTGCAAACCGATTACTTCGACTATCGAACAGTCCGGACTGTGGTGTTGGCATTTTCAAAACACAAGCGGAATTTGTTTCCGGAAATGCGCAAGGCTGCGTTGAACAGCGATCTTCCGGAAATCCGGAAGCTGGCAACGGCTCCAGCCGACTGGGAGAATCGTGAGGACTATTCCGGTGGACACGGTTACTATCTTGCGGAAAGCAAATACAGCGGCTGGTCCATTGAAAAAATTCCGCTTTATAATGATGAACAGTTGGAACGTTTCTACTGCAATGCAGGGAAGCCGGGAGGCTTCTGCATAAAATAAGTGGTTCTTGTTTGTTTTGCCGGATTGTCCCGACGAAACGCCGTTCGGAACAGTCCGGCTTTTTTGTGCCCAAACAAGAACGGAAAGGAGATTAAAATGGGAATGATTGAAATAGAAATTGAGTTCAATGAATTATGGAAACGCAACATTGTGCGATTCGACAGAAATGACGATTGGCATCCATATCTGCTTGTCAATACGGATCGTGCGTATTTCGATCTGAACGGCAACAAAATCTCTGTTCTCAGCCGGGATTTCAGCCTGTGCCGGGATATGGCGCAGGTCAAGCGGGAACAGAACTACTGGAGCCGGATACACCGGAGAAACGAATATGCCGATCAGCGGAAAATCTACCGGATTCTTCTTGAACGGTGCGGTCAGATTGATCGCGATTGGCACTCCATCGAAGTTTCCGAAACGGAATTCATTGCGGAATATCAAAAAAGAAATCGGAGGTGAAAGATGAAGGTTTGCAAAGACTATCTGAAGGCTCGCGCTGTCTGGAAACGCCGGTATGCCGAACTGGAGCAGCGTTATGAGGAAGCGGAACGCACGGAACAATGGGATCGCGCGGAACACATCGGGGAAGCATTGGCTGAGATGGAGCAGCATTCCGGCTTCAAAAAATGTTTTTCCTGCGGTAGAAAAGGCTGTCCGGCACACTTCGACGGCTTCGTATCATGGGAACCGATGGATGAAAAGTGCCGTATAATTGAAACTGCCTGAAAGGAGGTTCTGAGATGAAATTTATTTGTCCGAAATGCAATAAAGAGACGAAAATTGAAGTCGTTATGATCAACTGCACTGTCACCGAAACCATCGTATATAACGACAATGGTGAACTCGAATACGGAACGCCGGAGATTCACGAAAGTGTGAATTCTCATTATCAATGCAAAAACTGCGGCTGGAAACTTCCAATTGAACCGAATCAGGTCGATGATGACGTATTGCTGGAGTGGCTGCATGATCAGCCGCAGAATTCCGAATGGATTTTGGGGTGAACAAACACGAAAAGGAGGCTGAAGAAGATGAAAAACGATCAGGAAAGAGAAAACAGATTGAAGGAGGCAGTCAGGGACGCTCTGTCCACAGTTTGCCGGAAAGATGAAAACGGCGTGTTTTATGAGGAAATCTATGCGGATTACCGGGACACGCTGGATGACTGCACACTCAAGAAAATCTGCAATGACGATCATCCGAGGGAGAAGTTGTGGGAACTGCTCGACGAGTGGTATCGCGACTGCGAGTGGGAATATGCGGACAATGTCATCAAGCAGGTTCTCGAAGACGAAGACGTGGCGGAGCTTATTGAAAATCCAGATGCGGATGAAATCCGTGAACTGATCCGTGATCAGTTTTACATCCGCTATCCGGAGAAACATTTTCTCAAGGAAGATGTTCTGATTGATCTTGTCATTGATACAGGCGATCTGAATTATGACTTTACTTCCAACATCATTGGCGGGCATTACAATGCCAGTGATGATTCGATTCCGGAGGAGGCCAGTCTGCTCTGGCTGGCGCGTCAGCAGGGATATAAGAAATCTGAACTCAAAAAGGCACTGGCCGACAGGGGAAACTCGCAGTCGCCTCTGCTCAAGTCGATTTACCATGAAACATTAAATTGCGGTTCGCATATGAATGCACTGGTATTTCTGGTCAAAATGACTTTGGAAGAATATTTCACCCTTCGCGATGGCATCGACAAGGAAAGAGAGCGGAATAAAAGCTACTGCCCTTCCGAACGTACCGGTCGCGGCTATCTGCTTCTCTCCAAGAACACAACCTGTGGGCTTTATGATTCCTGGAACGGCTCCGGCAGTATCTTGGAAATCAAACTGGAAAAGGATGTCCGTCTGCCGTTCCGCTGTATCGCTTCGGCAGACCATGATGGTTGTCATGGCTACGGTATCCGGGAAATTTACGGATGCGGTTCTGATTTGTGGAGTGATAATGCCGTCAAACTGATCCGCCCGATGAAAAAAGCTGCGTAAGAAAGAGAAACCATGCCGACAACCAGCCGAATTATCATGACCCGTGAGGATCTACGGCTGCTCATTGAGTGCGCCGAAAGACAGGAAAAAGTTCTGCGGAAAAAAGCGGAACATCAGAAAGAAATGTTCGATCCGTTCCGTCCCTTTACCTGGCGGCGGAAGGAGGAGGCAGAGAGGGCATTGCATTACTGCCAATCCGTCCTGACGCATCTGTCTTTCTATGAGGAACATTGGGACAATCTGCCGCAGGAATATCAGTGAACAAAAGGAGGTCGCAAACATGAGCGAAACATCGAAAATCTTTGGACATTTCAATGTCCGTATCCTGCGCAAAGGTGAGAAATACGGTCTTGAAGACTGTCTCACCCACAAGGAACGCAAACCGCTGGTCGAATTCTACGATTACCGGCATCGGGACGACAAGGAGTGGAAACGCGGTCAGTTCGTATCCCGCTACTATGCGGAAACGCTTCTGAAACACGATCTGAACTTCGGTCTCTCGCTGGATGGCGGTGTTCCGGAATGGACGGTTGCTGCTGAATCCATGCGGGAAATTCTCGCATGGCTCCGGCAGGAACTCCGGACGGACGAACTGCCGAAACTGTCCGATCATCTGGCTGAGGATAATTTTGGTCAGTATGCGTTGCGGATTGAGGCAAATGGACTCTGCAATCAATATGCCCGCGCATTGATTCGCGCCATGCACAGTGAGCACAACGGAGTCTGCTGGCTTGGTAAATTAAATCCGGATTTCGGCGAACAGCGTCCCGGACTGCAAAAATATACGCACGGCATGGTCTATAACTTTTCCTGTGATCTGGTTCTTCCGGAATTTGATATTGAAATCGACCGGATGCTTCGGGAATATCGTGCCTGTCCGGGAAAAGTTCAACTGATTGAAAAGATCAGGAATCATGTCAAGGAACTCCAGGGACATTGGGTTTACTGGAGTTGATATAACGTTTTGTTCGACTTGCCGCGCTTTCGGAAGTTCATTCCAACTTCCGGCGCGGCTTTTTTGTGCTCGAACAAACCCTTGAAAGGAGTTGAAAAAAGATGGAAACGTATCAGGAATTGAAGGCGCGTCATGAAAAGGAAGTGAACGCCCTGCCGCTTGGCTTTGCTTTTTCGGAAGAGCAGTTTGAGGAGATGAAACTCAAACTTGGCGTCAAAGAAAACAGCGAACTTTATCGTCTTGGCAACACCGGAGGCTTCTACCGGAAAGTAGATTCGGAACTGATTCACGGCACGTTCAAACGTCACATGGAAGAACGCAGAAAGGCGATTTTCACCGAGTCCGGAATCAATGCCAAGTATGTTCAGAGCATGTTTTATTATGAAATGTGCAATCATGAATTTGGCATCAACTGGGATGGAAAGGCAGATGTCTTATCCGCTTGCGACCTCAACGAAAAGCAGCTGAATTCCATTCCTGAGCTGAAACAGGCATGGAATGCCGCAAAAAAACAGTATGATGCCGCCGCTGAGAAAAACGGCTGGTTTTAATTATAAAACATCAAAAAGAAAGACAACATCATGAGAACCGTATCTGAGTTGCTCGTCCGCGTGATCGAAGATCATGCGGAAATCCGTCATGACTATTCCGGACGCGGAATGTTCGGTGAAAAATGTTTCGGATTTGTCGTAGAAAATCCGGAAGCCGCCATTGCCGAGATTCAAGCCGACATTAACGGCATTTACGAACCGGAGGAACTGCGGCAGGAGTTTTCTGAACTGCTTCAGCATAGTCGTCGCGACAGTATGGGATTCGACACGATTCTCTACTTTCCCGGCTATCAGACAGTGGAAACCGGTAAGGAGGCAGAAGAAAATGATTGATTTGACCAAGCTGGAATGGGGACTTCAACCGTTTAAGACCGGTAATTATCTGGCAGTGTTCGGAGCCCGAACGATTTGGGATGGCAATATAATTACATTTTTGCCGGACAGACAGCAATTCATCGGCAATTCAAAAGCGAGTGGAGTCTTGTGCAATTGGATCAACAACAAGGCCTTGCCGAAACTGAAACAGTACATCACCGATCATCACTGGACAGGAGCGACCAGAGAAATCTATACAGATGAGACCTGGCTGTATCGGATTGAGGTCAGTCCGAATGGTAGTCATGGTTATTTGTATTTTTCGGTTTATATGAAAGGTTTCGATGAATTTCCGACAGGAAAATGGTCCGGCAATTTTATCCCGAAAATCGGAGAAACGGTTTTCGCTGTAGTCAACGATATCGGCAAATGCCAGATTCTCGGCTACTACCTTGAAGACGGATGGATTGGTGTCATGGCCAAACCAGCTCAACCGCCGGAATGGTTTGTCCGTCAAAACGGCGAAAATGCCGTCTGCGGACTTTTCGGAACGGAAATACGGAAATTGGAATCCGGACATCAGAAAGGTGACAACGAATGAGTTGGGTTGCCGGCGTTCATTTTTATTTATATTTTGCCTCTGCTGCCGATGCGGCAATTGCGAAGCAAGAACTGGAGAATTTCATTTATCAGGAAAAGCATCTGGAGCGTTTCCTGCGGGTAGAGCTTCTGGAAGGCAATACGGTAACGATTCAGGAAGTCGATAATGAAATTTTTGATATGGAAGGCATTGCTATGGAAATTCAGAATTTCTGCAAGCAAAAGTTCCAGCAGGATTTGCAGGGGAGCTGGCAGGAAGAAAACCGCGATGGCAGCCACTATATCAACGAAATGCTTGATGGAAAAGTCGAATCTGAAAATGGAGACTGGTTGCTGGATTATCCGATCCAAGTCATCCGGCAACTCAGGGCGATTGCCCAGATCATTACGAAAAAGACTTAAATAAAACACGCTTCTTTGCGGGTTGTTGAAATCCGCCTGTTCTCCGGCATTCGCCGTTTCCGGCAGGCGGATTTTTCAGTGAACAACCCGAAAGGAGAATCAGGAAAAATGAATAAAATCAAAGAAACAAATCACTTCGCAGAGAAAAGTCAGGAAAACACTGAAGTGGAAATTCCGACCTTTTGCCCTTCCTGCCTCAACCACGAGTGTGTGGAGCTGATTGACGAAGGAGATGAACAGGATGCGGATGGTGTTTTCGGCAATTATCATTTCCGCTGTTCTGTCTGCGGACGCCGGACCGACAGCATGGATAGCCCGGCGGACGCGCTGGAATCATGGCAGTCTCATGAGGTCAACTACATCGGGTCCTGCGCAATACTCATGCCCATCAAAAATTTACGCAAGCTCTGCAAAGACAGCAAGGGCTGCTGCCGGATTTGCCATGATTGCGGGAAAGCCAGGGAGCTGAGAAAGATGTATTGATAATTTCCCATATTCGCAACTTTACAGAAAAACATAAAATCCATAACAAGAGAGGATTACAATGGCAAGAGAAACATTTGATGAGGTCCTGCAACATCGCGACGGCTATACGCAGGAGGAAGTTGATGAGGCCAGACAGGAGATTCTGGAACGGATCGCGGATGGAGAGGATGGCTTCGACATCATCGACGAATACGGTCTGGAACCGGATTATCTTGAGGATCTGATCTGCTGGTAAGAAAAACGGATTGTTCGTCGGCTTGCGCTTTCGGAAGTTCATTCGGACTTCCGGCGCAAGCTCTTTTGTGTCCGAACAACCCCGGAAAGGAGAAAAAGAAGATGTTGCTTGAGGAATTAAGTAAAATCGCCGCGCAATGCGGGAACTGCCGTCTTGTGATCTCTTACAATGGAAATGACAAGTATGCGCTCGGCGTCAGCGACGGCGTGACGACTCCGCTGGTCGTCAATGGCACGCTCGTGGAATTGCAGACCGCGGTTGCGGAAAAGCTGCCCGGTTATCTGGAACTTGCCACTAAAGAGGCCGCCGAGAAGAAGTCCAAAGAGGAAGCCACCAGGCATGAAGCGGAACTCAAAGCCGCGGAAGCCAAACTCAGACAGGAAGCCGCCGCCCGCAAAGCCGCTGAAAAGAAGGCGGTCGAAGAAAACAAAGCCGCTCAAGGGGAATTGTCCCTTTTCTGAAAACAAACATGGAGGATTCAATCATGCCCGAAACCAATGAAAAAACTGCCGAAGCTCGTCCGCGCAAATTCGTTTTCAACGGAATGCAGCTTGCCGATCCCGATCCGAAGATGACGCCGCAGAAAGTCGCAGAGTTCCACTCTCTGCTTCACGCGGAACTGACCAACGTCACGATCAAGGGGCCGACGAAGACTGCGGACGGATTCGATGAATACAAATTCATTCCGCAGGTCGGAACTTTCCGATGAAGAAAAAGAATTTCCAACCCGTAAGCGAGGAACGTCTGTTCCGGCATTTTCTGCCGGAACAGATAAAAAAGAATGAACTCAATCCGGATGAATTTCCGGAGGAGAGTGAAGAATGTACCAAAAAACTGGTTCATGCGGTCAATCATACGCCGACGATCCCGTTGGATGCGGCGTTCCTGCCGCCTCTTCTATAACGATTCCGCATCTGGTTCTGCCGACAGAGTTGTATTCACAAGGAAGTCTGTCACGCATCCTCCCGATTCTTCACGGAATCGGGCATTATACCGACCTCGAACCGTTGTTAAAGAACGATTATTCGCCGTTGTCGGTTCTGAAAAAAGCTCTGCAGCAGTGGTTCGCAGGGATGTTGCCGAAAAAAATTGAACAGACATTGGATTTTGTGGTCGATTTCATTACGGAACCTGACAATCAGGGCTGTTCCGACTTGGAGTTCGATTCCGCTGAGGATGATTATGTGCTGCTCTTTCGTCTCGGTTCGCCTTACGCATCGGATTTTACCGTTGAAAAAGCCATCCTCCGTTATGAGACGGAATTTCCGGGGCTGGGGCAGAAAATCCTGCGGAAAATCAGCACGGCAACGCCCTTTGACATCGGTACACCGCAGCTTTTTCTGAATGTTGTCCGTGACAATTGCTGGAACGGCTATGAAGATGAAAAAGAATATGTCGATGAAATCTGTTCCTGTGAAGATGAAGAAAACCGCCAGATGTATCTGGATGAGATGATGGTCACCCGATCTGACTTTGAGGTGAATTTTGAACACTGGATGCTTCAGCCGGATGAGAATATCTTTCAAGGTCTGATCCCGGCGGAACTGGAAGAGTTATTCCAACTTCCGGACAGGAAATACAGCCATACAGAATATCCCTGCTGCAATACGAACCTGCCGGGAATACTCATCTGGCAGAATGAAATGCTCTTTGACTGCTTTGACAATATTTACAACCAGACAGTCAATGAAGGACGGGATATTATTCTGAATGGGCTTTACTGGACATTTCCGAAAGATAATGCTCATTTGGCGGAAACTCTGGAAGAAATCAGCCATGCAGTCGGTTCGCTCGGCAGACTGCTGCTGATACTCAATCAAATCCATACGGAGGAAGAAGAATATGAAAGTAATGCTCCCAAATGAAATGAGGTTTCGGCTTAATGGCGCAATTCTGTTCTACCGCCGCTGGTCGGAATATGGATACAGCTATTCCGCGCATAATGCGGCGGCGGTTCTTCACAAAGTGAACGAAAATGGTTCGCTGGCACCCGGGCGGGCTCTCGACATGAAAGCACTGGAATATTTCTTCCGAAACTCCAACGGCGCCGACAAGTTGAAGTTTCAGGATTCCAAAATTCTGGCCCGCTCCTATGACGGCATCGTATGGTATGAGAAAAGCCGCCTGGCTCCGATCTATTTTCAAATTGACCGGGAAAAAGAGCCCGGCCGGGCGATTTTGAACAAACTGTCGGGGCGGCAGGTCATGTGGCCGCCGCTGCTTTTCATGATTGCAAACGGGACACTCCGCTGCCGTGCTTTGAAAAGCAATCGTCGTCCTACTCCCAAAACGAAGCTCTATATCGCACTTCTGACGCATATCAATGAAACCGACGGAGCAGTCTGTCTGCCGGAGGGTCTCCGGATTGACCGCCGGAACTCACTGGAAGAAAACATGAATCTGGTATCCGAGCTGTTCTATCAGGGGAAATTCGGTCATGCGACTCACTCCATGCAACAGATCGAACATCCCGGGGGACATGATGGATTCTGGATCAAGTATCTGAAAAAGAAAAAGCATGACCGTTTCCCGGTTGAACTATTGAAATCAGCCAATCAAACTCTTGGAGACCTTTTGAAATGAAACATACGGTAAAAAACGGATTTCACACAAATCCGGTCAAAATCAATCTGGTCGGTGTCGGCGGAGGCGGATCGCTGGTGCTTTCCGGGCTGGTCCGACTTCATCTGGCAATGAAAAGCCTCGGTCATCCTTACGGACTGGATGTTGAAGTATGGGACCCCGACAGAGTCTCCCCGGCAAACATCGGACGGCAGCTTTTTGCCGCTTCCGAGGTCGGACTGAATAAAGCGGAAGCGCTTGTGAACCGCTACAATCTCGGTTTCGCCTTGAACTGGGAAGCACATCCGGAACGTTACCGCTTCACCCATATCTTTGATATCCTCATTGCCTGCGTGGATTCCCGGAAGTCGCGAAAAGAGATCTTTCAAACTCTTCCAAAAAAGAATGGTCCATATGTCCTTGACGGAGGTGTCCTCGCCACCTGCGGGCAAGTCATCATCGGCAATGGCAGTAAAGAGCTGCCGTATCCTTACGTGGAACTGCCGACGCTCATTGACACAAAAGTCAAGGAGCAGAATCTGCCAAGCTGTTCCCTTGCCGAATCGCTTTCCGTTCAGGAGCTGTTCGTAAATCAGTGGCTCGCAACCGCTGAACTCGAATTGATCTGGCGGCTGTTCCGCAAAGGCGGTCTCGACTACCGCGGATTCTACATCAATCTCGATACCGGACGCATGAATCCGGTTCCGATCAGGGAATGCTCCCAGTCAAGCCACTGAACGATAATATCATTCCTGAAACAGAAAATCCGGCAGCGAAATTACCTCTATTCCCGCAATACCGTCGCCATGAACTTGGTCTAATGAGATAATCGTTTTCGGATAATTGTCCTCAATGGCAAGCAGCGAACGGGTTTCTCGTTCCAGAACTTTGGAATCGTTCAGGGACGCCGTGACTTGATAGTAATGCGGTTTTGCGTTCTTTTCCGCAATGAAATCAACCTCCCAGCGATCGATTTCTCCTGTATAAACCCGGTCAAACCGACGGCGTAATTCCATAAAAACAAGATTTTCCATCAAATAGGAAATATCGCTGCTCCGGAAACCGATTTGAGAGTTTCTCAATCCCAGGTCGGCTGCATAATATTTATGATTGATCTCAAGCTGCTTTTTCCCTTTGATGTCATAGCGGGAAGCCTTATAAAATAATTGAGATTCTACCAGTCCAGACAGATAGTTGATCACAGATTGAACATTAGTCTGGATTTTCTGATTCTTCAAGTAGGCACTGATGCTGCTTGCGGTCAACGGATTGGAAATATTATCATAGGTAAAACGGCAAATGTCGTCCAGCAATGAAGTATTCCGGATATTTTTCCGTTTGACAATATCTTTCAAGACAATTGTATCATGAATGCTGCGCAGGAACGGTAATGCTGTTTCGTCTTTGAGTTCATCCAGCATTCGCAATCCGGGCATTCCGCCGTACCGCAGATAATTTTCGAAAAGAACCTGCCGTCCATCAAATTCCGGATAAAACTCCTTGAATTCCTTTAATGACAACGGATATACAGGAAACTCAATGAAACGTCCGGTCAGCTTTGATGCAAGTTCCCCGGAAAACATTGCAGAGTTGGAACCCGTGATGGTTACATCATAACGTTCCGGCTGTCCGGACCAGGACGCGACAACCCGCTCCCATTCGGTAATATCCTGAATCTCATCAACAAAAATATAAATTTTTCCGGAAACCTTATCCGTCATTTTTGTGACGTGTTTATGCAGGTCATTGTATGTCCGTATGAAATCAAAACCAAGAGACTCCATATCCACATAAAGAATATTGTCCGGAGCAATCCCTTGATTCCGCAGATGCTCAATGAGCTGCCGGACAAAAACACTCTTCCCGACACGCCGAAGTCCCGTGATGGTCTTCACCACTGGCTTTCCGAGGTAAGGCTGAATCTTTTCGAGATAATATTTTCTGTTTATCATAATTCCTCCCGGCTGTTTTTCAAATATAACTCATAATATACTTCACAATTTCAATATTTCAAATAAGACTGAATGCATTTAAAAATACGGAATAGAATTCAAGTATGTTTGAATTCGGCGCGACCGATATTGCCGGAAGATAAGGTACACTTTATTCGACCTTCGCTTTCCCCGCCGACTATTCAGTGGCGGGCGCTCTTCCTTTGTGTTCGAATAAAGTGTTTGAACTCAAAAAAATAATAGAAGGAGTCCGAGGAAATGAAATGCACCGTTGGGAAAGAATCGCTGCCGGCACATCTGCAGAAAGTCTGTTCATGACAGCGGCCGGCAAGGGATTTTACTATATTCTGATGTCTTTGCGAATTAAACAACTTGAAAAATAAAAAACACCCTGTAAATTAATTGCGGGGTGTGTGGAAAGGTTTTTATGTCCACCACAAAAGAATTCCCGCAACAGCTCGTTCGGACCGGGCAGTTTCGTTGTGTCCCCGTTTCCGAATGGGAGGCGTTGACCGAGAATCAGCGCAAACAGCTCATTCGACAAGCTCGAAATACACCGCCGCTTACTTATTCGCCGGTTTCTCTGGAATGTAAGAATCTGCTGCGCTCCTATCATGCGCAGGGCTTGCTTCCCGGTTTTCATCCGGAAGATCTCAAGGATTTGACCGCGCTTGAAGCGGATTTCCTCATCCGGTGTGCCGAGGATAACCGCTGGCTGACGGAGAAAAGCCTGTTCGATTATTACCGGCAGACAGACATCGACACCGCTCCCGCCGATCCGGAACAGCTTTCCCGGATCATCAAGCTCGGCAAGGACGGGCATCTGCGCCGGATTTCTTCAAAAGTTCTGCTGAAACTCTGCCATCTGTCCGCCGAACGCCTGATCTGGCGTGGAGAAATGAACCGGAGGAGGACTGCCGATGTATCTGACTGAATTGGAACATGAGGCATTCCTGCGCGGCCGCGCCGCCGGACTGATTCCGGCGGATGTTCCGCTTCCGACCTGTGACAAGGAAATCGACGAACTGATTCTCCACGTCGGATTCCTGTTCAGTCGGAGAATCGCCTATCGCAACCGGCAGAAGAAGCTCCGGCTGATGACGCTCACGGCGTTCACGGAAGAACATCTGAACGATTTGACCGTTCGTCTGCCGGAACTCCGGCCGGAGGAAGTATTCGCCGTTACCGGGCTCCAGCGGGAGGTCTATCAGAATCCGCTGGAAGGACTGTATCACTACTTCGCGTTCGGCAGAAAAATCGTCTCTGCGGACGACCTCGCCGGACGACTCGCGGCCGATGTCACTCCGATTCCATCCTCTCAAATCCTGCGCGGATTCGAGATGGAATATGTTCCGGTCACGCGGACCGGACTTGCCACGTCCAGGCAGAAAGCGGTGCTGGCTGAAATGATCTGCAACGGCAGGCTTCCCACGATCACCCGTCGGCAATGGGAGAACATGACAAAAGAAGAAGCCTCACAGCTCATTTCGTCGGCGCCGAAGCTCAAAGCGGAACTTCCGGTTTCCGTTGCGCTCGTGCTGAATGTCATCGACCGCCTGAACCCGGAGGAAAGAACGCTGCTGGACGAACTGATGAACCAACACAACACCCAGGAAAGGAAAATTGCATGAGGATCGTCAACAACAGAAAATTCGTCACCCTGAATGAACTTGCCACCCATCTGAACTCGAAAAAATCGGAGGAACGATTTTTTTACGGAGTTCCGGAGCTTGCCTGTGCATGGGCAGACACCCGCGCCAAACGCTATCAGGCAACCGGAAAGCAGGTCGAGGAAGGAGTTCATTACGTCACCGGCGACACGTCGGCGGAACATCTGCTGTCACTGGAGGGTTGCAGGCTGATCGAAAAATACGCCACCGTCGATGCCCACAATGTCCCCGTCATAACCGACGGAGCCGCTGAATTGTTCAACTAATCAAAAAAGGAGCTGGGCGGGACGCGAAAAAGCGTTTCCCGCCCGGATTGACATCATGTATATTCTTCTCTCTACACCTGCAGCTCTAATACTTCTGGTCTACAGCATTTACAAATGGATCATGCGTCAATCCGACCGTGAGAAAGAGTTCTGGATTGATCAGAAAGTATACGGACATCCCGTTTCGCTCAAACTTTACGCGCTGATGAAAGCTGTTCTGTTCCTGATCGCCATCGGCGGAGTCATGCTGATTCTGGTTTCATTGGTATATGGTCAAGTTCCGACCTGGCGGGATTTCTCCAACAGAAAATTTCTCCGGGCTGTATGCGGTGCCGGCTTTTTCATCATTGTGCAGTTCGGGCCTTTAGGACTGATCTGGCTGATCAGGCATGTCGGAAAGTTCAACACAGGAAAAGTGATCCTGTTCTTTCTGCTGATCGGGATCATCACCGTCATACTGCTCGCTGGAATCTGTATCGCGGCATTTTAAATTACTTGCCGTCAACAGGAGCCTCCGGAAGAAATATCTGCCGATCCGTCACTTCCGCAAGAACTCTCATTTGAGAAATGGCAACCCGGTTCAACTTCAGCAGTCGTTCTCCTTGCGGAATCCCGTCATTGATAAAAACGGCATTCAGACTTTCCAGATTGGAAAGGCAGATCAATTCATTGATATTGGCGTAATCCCGGATGTTCCCTTTTTTATCGGGATTGGCTTCCCGCCATTCCTGAGCAGTCATCCCGAACATCGCCACGTTCAAGACATCCGCTTCATTCGCATAAACAATGGAGGCTTTGCGGCGGTCAAGTTCCGGCGGAATCAGGTTCTGCTTGATGGCATCCGTATGAATCCGGTAATTCAATTTGGCAAGTTCTCGCTTCGCGCTCCAACCAAGCTGCTTCTGTTCTTCCTCTTTTAGGCGCTGAAACTCTTTGTAAAGATACAGCTCAAATTCAACGGAAATCCAGCTTGCAAATTTAAAAGCAATGTCCTTGTGGGCAAACGTCCCACCATATCGTCCGGACTTTACGCAAATTCCTGCAGCGTTGGTGGTAATGACCCATTTCAGTGGAGATAAGGTAAATGCATTCAGCCCAGCCTCTTTTCTAAACCCCTCGAATTCGAGGAGTTTAAAATCCGGATTATAGAGGGTTTCCCATATTCCCAGATATTCTATTGTATTCCGGTTGCGTATCCAATTACCAATAACCGCACTGGGTTCATCCGATTTTCTTTTGGCAATATCAGTCAAAGATATAAAATCGGATTCTTTAAATCTTAAAACCGTTATGGATGTATTGTCTACAACTATTTTTGACATACCAAAATCCTCCAGTTATTCAAGATAAGATGTTTAGAAAATACATATTATAATTTATCATATCAAATGAAGATTTCAACTGAGGTCATAGTAAACTGATGCCAATATAGAAAAGAAACTTTCGTTTGATTTCCCGGCTGCCGGACTGGATGACGCTGCATCCTGTTTCGGTCCGTCAACCTCCGGGCAAAAAATCAACCGAAAGGATAAGGATGATGGAAGCAATACAGTTGGATTTGTTCGATTTTGCCGCGATGCAGGCGGCGGTTCAATCGAAGGTGCGGGACATTCCGGAAACGGTCGTTCCGCGGAACTTTCAGAATGACGGCAGGCATAGGATGCCGACGACTCCGGCAGCGAGGATTGAGGCGAATTTCAAGGCGATCCGTCTGCTGAAAGAACTCGGAGCCGGAGAACGGGTTCCATCGCATGAAGAGCAGATCACGCTTTCGCAGTTCAGCGGCTGGGGCGGGCTGATCGAAGTTTTCATGGAAGCTAATCGCCATTATCAGGTGCTCAAGGAACTGCTTTCCGACGAGGAATATCAGACGGCACAGAGTTCAATTCTCGACAGTTATTACACGCCCGAATATATCATTGATTTCATGTGGGACATCGTCCGGCAGGAGTTGGGGATCAAGTCCGGCAAGGTTGCGGAGTTGGGAGCCGGGACTGGAAATTTCATCGGGCTTGCACCCATGCAAAGCGGATATAAATTCACCGCCGTTGAAATCGACAAGATTTCCGGGAACATCGCGAAGACACTTTATCCGGAGTCAGACATCCGGATTGCATCGCTGGAGACGGTCAAGCTGCCGGAACAGTATGACCTCGTGATTGGCAATGTTCCGTTCGGCAGATTTGCTCCGTATGACCGGAATTACCGTTCTTACAATGCCTGGAATCTGCATAATTATTTCATCGCCCGTGCTCTGGATTGCCTGAAGGAAAATGGCCATGCCGTCCTTCTGACCTCCAGTTCCACGATGGACAAACCCGGTTCCATGCCGCAGATCACGAACGGGCGGGCGGGACTTGTGAAGGCTTACCGTCTGCCGAACAATACTTTCGCCGGAACGAAGATCGTCGCCGATATTCTCATCCTGAAAAAAGGATATCGGGAGAATCTTTCCGGCAATCTGCAATGGGTTGACACCGCCGATAATACGGGAAGAATTGAGGTCAGCTGTTACTTTGCGCAGCACCCGGAACATGTGTTCGGCAAGCTCTCGAACACCGGCAGAATGTATGGCAAACTGAACACACCTACTGTTCTGCCGGGTGATAAAAATCTGAAGGAACATTTCGATATTGCGCGGAAAGAGTTCATGTCCGCTCTGCCGGAAGTTCCCAAAAATACCGATCTGTTCGGCAATGCACTTCCGGAAGCGACAACGCCCAAAGTTGAAGTCATTTCCTATGCGAATTGGACGAATATTCCGGAGGAGAAAGAGCCGCCGGAAAACTGCCGGGAATACAGCATCTTTTCCACCCTCGACACCGTTTATCAGGTCATTGACGGCATGGGACACCGCATGAAGGACCGCAAAGGGGCAAATCTCACGATCAAAGAGACGCAGAAAGTCCATTCCTTCGTCAAGATCAAAAATGCGCTGAATGAACTCATTGAGGTGCAATTGGATTTCAATGCCCCGGATGAAGAAATTGAGGATTTGCGCATCCGGCTTCGGTGTATTTACAACGATCATGTTGCAAAATACGGCGTGCTTTCCAATAAAACCGTTCATAAATATTGCGTGAAAGATCCCGAATACCTCAAGGTTGCGGCGATTGAAAACTGCCGCAAAGTGACTGAAACCAACAAAGCCGGGATCAAGACGACGAAAAAAGTCTATGAACCCGGTGACATCCTTTTCAAACGGACGCAATGGCCGTGGCGGGAGCCGGATCATGCGGAAAACGTCGTCGAAGCCGGACTGATCTCACATGCCTATCGTAACAGCATTGATCTTGAATACATCGCGCGGATTACCGGCAAGGATACGGAAAGTGTCAGGACGGAGCTTCTGGCGAGCGGTGAATATTTCTACAATCCGGCTGCACAGAGAATTGAACTCAAAAGCCGCTATCTTTCAGGGCACATCAAAATGAAGATCGAGGAAGCGCAGGCGCATGGTCTGACCGCCAATGTGGAGGCATTGAAGACGGTTCTGCCGAAACCGCTGATCATTGAAGATATCGACTTTGCGCTCGGTTCCTTCTGGCTGCCTGCGGAACTCGTTCAGAAATGGATTGCAAAGGATTTGAACGGCAAAGTTGAAATCCACTATGACGAAGATTCCGACAGTTGGAAGGTCGATACCGATTACCGGAGCCGTCAGCTTCTGAATCAGTATAATCTCGACAAACTCGATACCGTGGAGTTGATCGAACTCATTTTGAATTTGAAAGATCCGGTCATCCAGAAATCGGTCTGGAATGCGGGGCGCAAAGCGTATGTGGATGTCATAGATAAAGAAGCGACTCTGACGGCGCGTCAGTATAAGAATGAAATCCAGAACCGTTTCCACGACTTCGTGATGGATGATCGTGAGCTTGCGCTGGAGGTGGAACAGGTCTATAACGAATGCTTCAATAATTATGTTCTTCAGCAATACGATCTGCCGACGTTCGACGTTTATCCGGGCGCGAGTTCGGTAATCGACGGCAAGCCGTTCATTCTGCGCGAACATCAGAAGCGGGCGGTCACGCGGTGCATTCAGGAGAACAGCCTGCTGGCGCACGCGGTCGGAGCCGGCAAAACGGCGGTGATGATTACCGCCGCGATGGAACTGATCCGTCTCAAACTTGCGACGAAGACGATGATTGTCGTTCAAAATGCCACGCTTCAGCAGTTTGCGGAATTCGCTCCGAAACTCTACCCGACCGCCAACATCCTGGTCGCAACGAAAAATGATCTGGTCAAGAAGAAACGCAAACGGTTTCTCGGGCGCATTGCCACAGGCAAATGGGATATCGTCATCATCGCTCAGAGTTCGTTCAATATGATTGAAGACAATCCCGACCTCGTGCGGGCGAAATATCAGGAGGAACTGGACGAGATGGAGCGGGTACAGGGTGCGCGCGGCGTTGCCATGCAGCTCAACCGCCGTCAGAAAAAGGCGGAGGAACAGCGCAAACGCAGCCTCAAAAAACGTCTGGACAGACTGGCGGACCGCCATGCCACCGAGGATATCGTCTACTTCGACCAGCTGGGCGTGGACTGCATCTTCATGGACGAGGTTCACAGCTACAAACGGAACTTCTTCGTCACGAAAATGACGCGGGTAAAGGGACTGGACAATGCCGCTTCGCAAAAAGCGTTCAGCCTCACCTTGAAGCTGAATCAGATCCGTGAAAAAACGGGCGGCAGGAATATCTACACGGCAACTGGAACGCCTGTCACGAACCAGCTTCCGGAGCTGTTCAACATGGTTCGTTATGTGTCGCCGGAGAGTTTGTCGGCGTTTCATGTGGACACCTTCGACCGCTTCGCTTCGACTTTTACCCAGAGTGAAACGGCGATGGAATTGAATGCCGCCGGACGCCTCAAAATGGTCTCGCGGTTCTGCAAATTCACGAACATCGTGGAGCTCTCCAAGATGTTCCGGAGCTGTGCGGACGTGATTCTGCCGGAGGATCTGACCGGCATTCCGAAACCGCCGATCAAGGGCGGACATCCGGAGCAGATCCGTCTGCCGCGAACGGAACAGGTCTCCCGCTTCATGGATTATCTGAGCGATGTCTACACCTGGTTCGAGCAGCTTGACAACTCGAAAAAGCGGGAATTTACGCACATTCCGCTGCTGATCTACGGACTCTCCCGCAAGGCGACCATTGACCTGCGTCTGATTGCCGCCGATGCGAAGGACGATCCCGGTTCCAAGCTCAATGTCTGCGTCAATAAGATTCTGGAAAAATATCATGAATACGGTTCCATCAAAGCCGCCCAAGTAGTGTTCAGCGACCTTTACCAGCTCAAAAACGGCAAGACGGTCTGCTTCGACGTATTCCGTGAAATCAAGCGGAAACTGGTTGCAGGCGGCATTCCCGCCGATGAAATCGCGATCATCAATGACTATAAGACCGACAAGCAGCGGCAGGAGGTGTTCGACATGGTGAACAGCGGCGATGTCCGCGTCATCATGGGATCGACGCAGAAGCTCGGAACTGGTGTCAATATGCAGGAACGTCTTGCGGTGGAACATGATCTGGATGCCCCGTTCCGTCCGGCTGACGCCGAGCAGAGGACCGGACGTCTGGTCCGTCAGGGCAATATTCTGCCGGAGGTCGAAGTGATCCGCTACGGCATGGCGGAAACGCTTGACGCCGGGATGTATCAGATTCTGACCCGAAAGCAGAAGTTCATCAACGACGCGTTGAAAGGCAAACGCCGCAGCATGGATGAGATCAATGACACTTCGATTGATTTTGCCTCGTTTTCGGCGCAGATTTCCGGCAATCCCAAGCTGATCCGCAAAGTCGAAGTGGAGACCCGTCTGCGGGAACTGCAGTCGCTGGAATATCAGTTCCGCCGTTCGGTCCGCCGCGATGAAGATTTGAAATCCGAGTTTGAACGGGCAATTCCGCGCATTGAAAAGGACATTGTGCGCATGAAAGAGCTTGCGGCATATCCGTTCCCGACCGACTTCCCGCAAATCGAAATCAACGGCATTGCCTTGGAAGGCACGCCCGAATACCGGATCAAACAGCTGGCGAATCATCTGACCAGCAAGGGGATTTATCAGGCGATTCGGCAGGCTCGTATGGAGCGGGAAGATGCTTCAATCGACCTCGGTTATGCGAAGATCAACGGCATCGAAATCGAACTCAAAGCGGTCTGTCCGTTTGAAATTTACCATGCCCGCGAGGATCAGGCGGTGATCCGTTATCGCCTTGCCGGAGAATCATTCTACAACGGCAAAATCCGTGTCGGAAGCGATGTCACGACCGGAAGCGGACTCATCACCAGCCTGAAATCCGTGCTGGACGCCAAAGCGAAAGAAGCCGTCGGCGAAGCGGAATCGCTGGAACTGAACCGGCAGCGTCTGAAACAGCTTGCCGAAACCGAAGGCAAGCGTGTATTCAAATACGCCGACGAGCGCATCGAACTTCAGAAGGAACTCGACAAGCTCCTTTTCGAGCTGAACGAGCTGGATCTGCTCCATGAAGACCGTCGTATCGAAGTCATGCCGCGCCTCTCGGATTACCTCGACCTCGGTGTCGAAGTGATTGCCGAAAAAGTTGAAATCACCGATGAGTCTGATGATGAAGATACCGGAGAGGAATCTCTTGAGAAGAGCGCCTGACCAGTCTCTCTGTTCTTTGCGCCGCTTTTCCGGCGAACGGATTCCCGTTCTCCGCGTGGCTTCTTGGCGAAAGAACAGAAGTTCTCAAACTAAAATCCAAATAAGGAGTACGAGAAAATGGCTGCGTATGCAAGAATCTACGGATTTCAGGTTGTCGATGGCAAACACATCGAAGGTCGGGAAGAGGAATTTACCTGCCTCGGCGGAAACTGCTATCTCTCCAATGGCGAATATGAAATGCTTGAGGAAATCCTCGAAAAAGAAAATTGAATACCAGGAGGTAAGATAATCATGAATAAAAACAGCAAATCCATCACCGTTCGCAACGCCTCTCCGCAGGAGGTCGCAGAATTTATCCGTGAGGTCAACGGGAAAGAAATCCGGAAATTCAAAATTGTCTATGACGACGGGCGAATTGAACAGAAACGGCTTTTTGTCAACGGCGACCGAATCGGTTATCTGGCGCCCCGCAAGAAAAAAAACGGATATCTTTTCGAGTTACAGGGCGTTTATGCCATTTCCTGCGATTTGCCACGGGAAGTTGACCGGAACGTGCAGTTTGAGCGAAACGCGAAACGGCTGATGGAACTATTGGAGAAGTCCGGACTTTGGGCAAATATCCGCAAGCAAATTCAAGAACTGCTGGATTTCGGCTATGAGAACTATTGCAGACAGGGCTGTCCATCAAAGATCTTCAGCCCCGACTTTGCCTACAGTATTCTTCACTGGAACGTCAAGAAGATGGATTTCCGTCCGCGACATGCCGGACGAGAAGAAGCCGCCCGTTGCAATGAAATCACTCTGAATGCAATCGCCAAAGCAATGGCGGGTCCGGACAATGAATACCAAACCCGCGTAGAAGGGCAGAGTTACGATATTTCGTTTTCCTACAATGCCGGACAAATCGGCAAGCCCATGTGGAAAGCCTATCCTAATGACGCTCAAGGAGACGGGATCAGGCGGGCATGGTATTCTGAAGAATATCGCGGTTGCGGCAATGGTCATTATTATCTGGCTATCAATGCAACTCACGCAATTTACTACGAAAAAGACTGAGAAAGAAAGGAATCTGATCATGAAAAAAAACATCAAACGGGACAGTGCCATCGACCTGTTCAAAGGTATCTTGAAAACGGCGCGCGATGCCGGCGCGTTGCAGGAACTCGACCGGATAATCGACTATGATTCCGCGTGTGAATTTGAGGAGAAAAACAAACGGTCAATCTCCAATTATGAATTCGCTACTGAATTTCGAGTTGAGTTCGGCGGTTCGGAAGGCATCTACATTGACGCCTGGCTCGACGGTTATTTGGATGAGTCCGGGCATACGCAACGGCTCCATTTCGGCACGATCAAAACGTTGGAGCGCGATCTTGACGCGATGAAAATCATGGGCGAAGCCTGCGGAATTCTGCAATACTACGCATCAGATTATCTCAACAAGAACCTTTCCCGCTATGAACCCGATCCGGCGAAATTGTCACTGTTCCATAATTCGGATACGCCATTCTGCTGCCGTTCCTGCAAATCAATGGGAAATATCGCCGTATTGAAGCGTCCTTGCCCATGGTATGAGCAGATGGAGCAATATGCCTTCCGCTGCCAACTTTGCGGTGTGGAAACCAATTATTTTTCCACCTCCGCCGAGTTGCGCAAAGCCTGGAACAACGGCGAGTACTGGATCAGAAAAAGTGATGCGATTCTGGTCAAGCGTGATGCTCTGCAATCCGCTTGCCGACTGCGAGGTCAGGAGCCTTGCAATCTCGACTGTGCCCAATGCCCGTATCAAATCATCCGGGAGTTGCGCCAGACGGTATAACATCTGGTTATCGAACAACATTTCAAGTTAAAAACAAAATTCAGTTCTTCCGGCCGCTTGACCGGCGGATGAAGTCTCACCCGCCGCGCGGCTTCTTTGCGAAAGAACCGAATTCCCCGATAAACCAACAAAAAGAAGGAATCAAAAAGATGAACAACACACAGAACAAGGACAACGTCCGTAACACCAACAACACCAATTCCGCCGGAAAGTTCACGATCACCGATCCGGACTCCCCGGCAACCAACAGCCAGCGCCGCGCGATTGGTCACGCAATCAAGAACGGTTCCTGGAAACGCTTCTCCTCGGAAGACTGGAAGAATCTCACCAAAGGTCGTGCTTCGGAGATTATCGACCAGATCCGCGCCAAAGAAGGTGATCCGCTCGCCTCCTGGGGACAGAAAAGGCGTTTTCTGGAACTGGTCCGGGAAGGATTCCTGCGCGGCGTCAAGCGTGAGACCTTCAAGAATCTCCGCAATGAGCAGATCAAGCGCATGATCTACAAAGGCATGAAGAACAAGGAAGCCGGCACTTTCGCCGGACCGTATATCCATCCGGACGATCCGACTCCGGCTGCCGCCTGAACCGCCCCATCTCCCGACTGTGAAACACATCTCACAGCCGGGATTTTTTACTTTTTGTCACGATCTGCCGAGAGTATTTCACGAACTCCATCCATCAAAGGAATCAAAGTCCGGTATGGTTGAGGAATATCGGACTTCGTTCGATATACAGCAACGCCCATCGGTTTATTGAAATCCCGTATCGCCAACTCCACAACTGCTTGATTCGCCTCCTTGCATAAGTAATAAACCGATTATTTTTAATTTTCTCCACACAATATCAATGTAGTATTTTGCTACCTGATTTTTAAAGTCAGTTTGATAATTCGTCATTCTATTGTCATACCGAAAAGTGATGGACCACACCGACAGGACCAAGCCCCGCCTCCACATCCACCTGACCGAGCGAATTGAAATGGAACTGGTTCTCCCCGAATCCACGAAGAAGAACCAGCTCCAAACCTACAAACTCCTCTACAACGGCGAAGGCCAAGATGGAAGAAGGTTTTTTACTCGGTCTTCGCCCTTGATTCTCCCTCTGTTCACTCCGTATTCATAAGAAAAAAGCAATGAAATGACTCAATATCGGAGTTTGGTGTTCTATTATTGGCATCTCAATTACTGCTTTCGTGGGATATCCGAAAGCCACCTTGACAGTAATTTTCTAAAATCACTAAAATCGACGAATGACAAAATATCTACACTTAATGATTGTATGAAAGACTGTTCGGATAAATCAGCAGGGAGAGCTTTTATCAACATTTCGTAAAATGGCTTATTTGCTCCTTCATCATATGTTGGATATTTGCATTTAAACGTTGCGATGATGCTATTTATTCCTTGCTGATTGAAATATTTATCATTAATTATTTTATAGCAGTTGAAATCATATTCTAATATTAGTTTTGAAAACAAAAATTTCTCTATACTTGGAATTGGAATGAACAACTTCATCAAGTTCGTAAATCTCTTTGCTGCATCTTTTTTTACATCTCCATCAAGTATAGAATAAATTATTGTATTGTTTCCTAATGCATTTGACTCGTACAGAAATTGATGTAACTGCAATGTATTTTTCCATCCTCCCGCAGGAATAACTTTTATGAGCTTGGAGTCGCTCAATTTATCTTCTCGGATAATCGTGTCTATTATATTTTTTGCCAACACGTCTTCTACAAGTATAACAAAGTCATATCCACTATGTTCATAAAGACTTCTAATAGCGTAACAGGGGAAACAAGGAGTTATAGCCTGCCTAGCTCCTCCAGAAAAATTATTTTGAAGCAAAAAGATATTTGATGGTAATAATTCTTTTACCACCTCAGAAGAATGTGTTGTTAGATATATTACAAGATTATGATATTTTTGAGACAACTGCTTAAATAATTGAAAAAGACGAGAAATAGCAGATGGATGTAGAGCAAGTTCGATTTCATCAAGAAGCATTAAAATTTTTTGGTCTTCTGGTATTGATTTATTAATTAGTGCATTATAAATGAAGTAAAGCAACGAGAGCAATAAGCATTCTCCAGAACTCATCTTATATTGGCTAATAAAATCATCCTCATATTTATAGAAAAATGGCACATTTTTTATTCCAAGGTCTTTAGCAGTTTCACGATTTTTTAATTTCCAAAGATTGTCGTAATGTTTTGGCTCTCCATGAAGAATTATACTTAGTTGTTCTTTTATATATTCATTGGCAGGAACAATGGTATCTTCCGTAATTTTCCCACTAGTCCATAAGTCATCAATGCTTCGTGAATCATTAAATCGTGTGCCATAAAATAAACTTCCTTCATACATTCCATTAAAGCTAATCTGCTTGTTTTTTACTCTCCACCATCCCCCCGTGGATTGCTTCCATTGGTCAACTTTTCCTTCATATTCAAATTCGATTCTTGAATCTTTATTATAAGGCAAAATTGGAGGATACCGTTTGTACAAAACAAGTGAAAGAGCCGCAAGAATGGTACTTTTTCCAGAACCATTCAACCCAACAAAGGCATAAATGCCAGAATTCAAAGGAAGTGTTAGTTGAAAATTATTTAATGATTTAACATTTGTCAATTTTACAGTCAAGTCACTCATATTAATCTCCCTCTGAAATAATGTTTTTTGCCTTTTTCATAAACTTTACTCCCACTCGGTCAAATACGCGCGGGATATAGGAATCCGGCCTTAATACTTTCTGGCCGGAGCAGAACTTTTTCCGGTTAATTGCATTGGTCGTAGCCTTGGCGATTTCGGCGGTGTGTGTAACGGTAATGACCTCGGTTTGGGCCAAGACCTGTCTGCCAGATTTCAGGGTGTAGATTTTTGCCTTTTCATCGAATCGCTGGATTTTATCCCATGCAGCCTGTAAGGTCAGTTTGCCGAGCTCGTAATCCCAACGCATGTAGACGAGGTATTGGGCTTTCTCTTCCAATGAGTGGCCGACGACTTCCGCTTGACAGGCTTTGCGAAAAGTGCGGATGATTTTCGCATTGGTCTTCAGGAGTGAGGCCCGCTTTTTCTCGTATCGCAATCGGAGTTGTTCGAGCCGGACATTTTGCAGTTCGGTAATGTTCCAGCGTTTGGTTGCCAACTCTTCTTGGAGTTGCGCTTTCTCTTCATCCGTATCGGCCAATGACAAACGCAGGTGCATGTCATGATTCAGGATTTGCCGCTTATCTTTGTAAACGGTCTTGATTTTGCGGACTCCCGCTTCGTAGTCTTCCTTCCGGCGGTCTTCGGATTGCAGTTTGTTCGTGTCCAGCGACGGCAGGTCGAATTCCAGACAAGCACAATATTCGGGCCAATGTTCAAGGACTTCGCCTTCGAAGAGGAAGACCGGATATTTCAGCTTTCCGGCGTGAAAGATGCGCTTTCGCAAGGCATCCAATGCAATGGCATCGGGAGCAGGAAACAGCTTCGCTACCGGATGTTGTTCTAATTTCTTTTGAATTTTCGCCATTGCCGATTGTCTCCCGCTTGATATTTTCGAAGAAATGTAATATCGTTATGCTGTAAAGTCAAGCAGAGAAAAGAGATGCATCCGATTTTTCTGAAATATTGGGCCCATCAACTGACGCTCCGAAGTGAAGACGGCAGCGCAAGCAATCTTGCGCTCACGTTGAATCTTGACTCTGATTTTGAAAATATACTCTGCAGCCGGGATTGAGTCTTCTCCCGGTTCAAATATTTCGGATACTCTTTCCGATTCAGGATTATCTCCTTTTTCCTGTAAGTATCTATATTGTATCTTATATAAAAATCAATTAGTGCTATAAAAATGCCTGTGACGATTCTTGGTATGCTTTCCATAAGCTATATATGCCCGATTTGAATTTACTATGTCTTTCCTCAATCGCAACAAGAGCTTGAAAGCGAACGAAGAAGGAAGAGTTAATCAACAAATTGTATCCGGCAGAACGGAAATATCTGAATATGATGGATAAATCCAATCCCCCCAAAAGCATTCATATCTGCGGCGGTCAATTCGCCAATCGGCAATTGGCGAATTGATTGAATCCTGTTTTTTACCAAGGATTTATCTACCCCAAGCAGGCTTCCTTTTATGGCAAGGATATTATCGCCCTGAAAATTCTCACGTTCTCCAAAAGACTGTCGCATACATATATTTGATATTGCTGGGAGAAAAGCCTTGCAAAACCGACAAATTCCCCTGCAGTCCCCTGATAAATTCTTCGATGGCTCTTCCTCATTCTGACATTCGCTGAAACATAACGACTGATATAAGAGCATAATAACTTGAAAAAGCGACTCTCATTCTTGATTTACAGATGCCTTTACATTCACGCCCTCGACCGGATAAATACACCGGACACGCTCAAGCTGCAACATGCCATAGAGCTGTTTCTGCGGAGCTGCCGCCGCGATTGTGAACGAGACTCCAAGCGAAGTATGAATCTCGATCACCCGGAAAGAGCGGTCGGACTTCACCAGCGCCACATGCACCCACGGGATCAGAAATTCCTCCAGCTCCGTCACGA
>SAMEA104315429__coassemble_578_pt1 | contig 25962 bp, 19 predicted proteins | sample SAMEA104315429__metabat2_high_PE_002 | metagenome-assembled genome bin SAMEA104315429 (sample SAMEA104315429) | gut metagenome | biome: Monkey gut; feature: monkey-associated habitat; material: faeces | place: China | collected 2013
TTCGTCCACCCCAGCCACAAAAGAAAACCCCTCGCTCCATTTGATCTGTTCAAAGGCGAGGAGTTCAGTTTTTCCGGGAACCGTTTTATTCTGACTCCCGGCAGCACGCTTGACCATGACTGAATCAGGCGTTGTATTTCATTTCTTTGACTTTGGCACTCTTGCCGATTTTGTCGCGGAGGTAATACAGTTTGGCGCGGCGGACGCGGCCCTTGCGATCGACTTCGATGTGGTCGATACGCGGGGTGTTCAGCGGGAACACTCTTTCGACGCCGATACCGAAAGCGACACGGCGGACGGTGAACGTTTCACGGATGCCGCTGCCTTTGCGGGCAATCACCACGCCGGCGAACATCTGGATACGTTCCGTGGAACCTTCCACGATCTTGTTGTAAACTTTGACGGTGTCGCCGACTTTGAAATCAGGAATATCCTGCCGGCACTGCAATTTTTCGATTTTGTCAATCACGTTACTCATATTATCAATCCTCCGAATTTGATTTCTTTTCCAGCAGGTCGGGACGTTTTCTTGCCGTTTCAAGAAACGCCTCGTTTCTGCGCCATTCTTCCACCCGTTCATGGTGTCCGGACAACAGCACATCCGGAACTTGCCAGCCGCGGAACTCCGCGGGCCGGGTATACTGCGGATATTCCAGGAATCCCGATTCAGTGGAGAAAGATTCATCCGCATCGGAATCACCGCATCCAAGCGCTCCCGGCAGAAGTCTCACCACTGCATCGCACATTACCATGGCAGGGAGATTCCCGCTGGTGAGGACATAATCTCCGATCGAAATTTCCCGATCCGCGAGATGCGTCCGCACCCGTTCATCCACGCCTTCATAATGTCCGCATATGAAAATCAAATGTTTTTCCTGCGCCAGTTCTGCGGCAATCTGCTGAGAGAAACGCTCGCCGCGGGGACCGGTCAGGATCACCTTTGATTCTTTCGTTCTGAGAAACTCGACCGCTTCGAAAAGCGGTTCGGGTTTCATCAGCATACCGGGACCGCCGCCGAACGGCTTGTCGTCCACAGTCTGCCGCTTGTCGTGCGTAAAATCTCTGAGATTCACCGCATTGACTGAGACCCGGTTTTCCCGTATGGCCCGTCCCACGATACTGGAACCCAGCGGCCCGAAGAAGATTTCCGGAAAAAGGGTGACAATGTCAATCCGCAGTCTCAGTCCGCCACCTCAACTTTGACCCGGTTCTGCATTCTTCCGGCAGCACCGGCAACCAGGGCACGCAAAGCAATGATCGTTTTCCCCTTTTTGCCGATGATTTTTCCGGTATCTTCTTTTCTGCAGGAGATCCAGATCACATTATCGTCGTTTTCGTTTTTGGTGGAAACATGCACCTCATCGGGATAATCGACGAGAGCACAGACCACGTAATTCACGAATCCTTCCAGATCCTTGAGCGTAACGGGACGCCCGTTCGCTCCGGCGTTTCCGGCACATTCTGCTGTCTTTTCAGAAACTGGAGCGGAATGATTTTCCACATCGCCGCCGAACAGCTTCTTGATAAACGTCATGATAGCCACAATACAAATCTCCAGAATACAGCGTTCCGAATTAATCAGGCCGCACTTCCCTTCCGAATGAATCCTATTGGAAAGGCGGCTTTCATTTTACCGGAAAAAGCTCAAGCCTGGGCTTCAGCCGCCGCACCCTTCTTAAAGTTTTTCTTCTTGGTGTAGGGATCTGCCGCGCCGCGAACTTTGGACTTGCCGTCTTTCGCGCGTTTGTAGATGTCCGCAACCGTGTCGCTCATCTGAGCGCCCTGGGAAAGCCAGTATTCGATGCGTTCGACATTGACCTTCTCGTTGCTCTGTTTCGGATCATAGAAGCCGAGGGTTTCAAGTGTGTAGCCGTCACGGGAAGAACGGATATCCGTCGCGACCACGCGGAAGCTGATCCAGTTCTTCGCACCAGTTTTTTTCAGTCTGATTTTGACCATTGTGGATTTTACCTTATGCTCATCCTGTTTATCGAACAGCCGGCAGAAAATCCGCCGACCCGTTGTTCCTGCTTGTCTCTCCGCCGCCGAACATCGTTATATCCAGCGACATAGAGACAATTAATATAACAACGTTCCGGCAAATTGCAAGCCGTTATTTCATTTTTTTATGTTTTTCTGTGAAAAAGTTTAATTTTTCACGACAAAAACTGCTGAATCCGGTCTGCTGCCTTCATGCCGTCCACGATGGCACGGACCACCAGAGACGGTCCGTTTGCAGCATCGCCCGCCACAAAAACCTCCGGGACATCCTCCAGCTGGAAATCCGCCAGCACCGCGGCACGGTCTCTGCGCAGGAAACCCATTGCCAGCAGTACCAGATCCGCTTCAATGATTTCCGGCTTCGCTCCGGCGGCTTCATGGAATTTCAGCGGTTTGCCCTGCGGGGAAAGTTCCCATTCCACCGGAACCACTTCCACGCCGCAGACTTTGCCGTCTTTTTCCAGGAACCGTTTGCTTGCCAGATTCCAGCGGCGGACACACCCTTCCTCGTGGCTGGAACTGGTCCGCAGCAGATAAGGCCATTCCGGCCACGGGGTGGACGGAGAACGTTTTTCCGGCGGACGCGGCATGATTTCGATCTGCGTCACGCTCAAAGCCCCCTGCCGGGTCGAAGTGCCGACACAATCGCTGCCGGTATCGCCGCCGCCGATCACCAGAACTTTTTTGTTCCGTGCGGAAACCGGCCATTCCCGGCATTCACCGGAACAGAGCCGGTTCTGTCCCTGAAGCAGTTCCAGCGCAAAATGAATTCCAGCGAATTCACGTCCGGGAATCGGCAGATTCCGCGGAACCGGAGTGCCGTTGGTAATCAGCAGCGCATCACAGCGTTTCCGCAGATATTCCGCCGAAACATCCGTGCCGACCGCTGTACCGCAGACAAAATGGATGCCGGCTTCCTCCAGCAGACGGATACGGCGTTCCACCACCGTTTTCGCCAGTTTGAAATCCGGAATGCCGTAACGGAGCAGTCCGCCGGGATTCAGGTTTTTCTCATATACAGTGACTTCGAATCCAGCCTGATTCAGGCGGTTGGCTGCTGCCAATCCGGCAGGACCGGCACCAATGATGAAGACTTTTTTTCCATTGCGTTTTTCCGGAACTGCGGGTTTGACCCAGCCCTGCGCATAGGCATTTTCCACCACACGTTTTTCAATCTGACGCACCATGACGGGCTCACGTTCGATTCCTTCCGTGCAGCTGCCTTCGCAAAGCGCCGGACAGATCCGGCTGGTGAATTCAGGGAACGGACTGGTGGAAGACAGAATGCTCCATGCCAGCCGGTAATCGCCGCGGTTCACCGCATCGTTCATGTCCGGAATCAGATTGCCCAGCGGACAGCCCTTGCCGTGGCAGAACGGAATGCCGCAGTTCATGCAGCGGGACGCCTGCTGACGGATTTCGTTTTCCTCCACAGGCATTTCCACTTCCTTGAAATCCTTGACCCGTTCCCGGATCGGACGATAGATATGACCAAGTCTTTCCACACTCAAAAACGGATATCTGCTCTTGCTGTTCATTGTTCAATTCTCCTTTCCGGCCGCAGCGGCCAGCACATGCCGGTATTCCACCGGGATGACTTTCACGAAGCGCGAACGCAGGTTGACCCAGTCTTTCAGGATGGCAGCCGCCTTCGGGCTTCCGGTCGCTTCCAGATGCTCCCGGATCAGCGACAGCAGTTCCGCTTCATCCGCCGAGCCGCTCAGCACACTTTCCAGGTCGATGGTGCCGACGTTACAGCGCAGGTCGAAATCGTTGGAGTCATCCAGCACATACGCCAGACCGCCGGTCATACCTGCACCGAAGTTGACGCCGGTCGGGCCCAGAACAACCACCCTGCCGCCGGTCATGTATTCGCATCCGTGGTCGCCCACGCCTTCCACCACGGCAGTGAATCCGCTGTTGCGGATGGCGAAACGTTCGCCCGCCTGTCCGTTCAGGAAAATCTTTCCGGATGTGCCGCCGTATCCGATCACGTTGCCCGCGATCACGTTGTTTTCCGGAATGAATCCGGCATTCTTCGGCGCACGGATAATGATCTTGCCGCCGGAGATGCCCTTGCCGACAAAGTCATTGGCTTCGCCTTCCAGTTCGAAAGTGACGCCATGCACCAGAAACGCGCCGAAGCTCTGTCCGGCACATCCGGTAAAATGCACTTTGACCGTATCGTCGGGGAGTCCCTGCGAACCGAATTTCCGGACCAGCCGGCAAGAAAGTTCCGTGCCGACAGTACGGTTGCGGTTGCAGACCGTGCAGTTCAAGGAAGCCTTCTTGCCGCTTTCCAGCGTTTCCTTCAATGCCGGCAGCAGGAATTCGCGGTCGTAGTTTTCCAGAACCTGCTTCTTGTTTTCCGAACGCACCGTATCTCCGTTCACTTTGGTGAAAATCGCGGAGAAATCCAGATTTCTGGTCTTGTAGAACTCTATGGCTTTGTTCATCTTGAGCAGGTCGGAACGTCCGATCGCTTCATCCAGCGAATGCAGACCGAGCTGTGCCAGATATTCCCGGACTTCCTGCGCCAGGAAGCGGAGGAAATTGACAATGTATTCCGGTTTGCCGCGGAAACATTTCCGCAGTTCGGGATCCTGCGTGGCAACCCCCACCGGACAGCTGTTTTCATGGCACTTGCGCATCATGACGCAGCCGAGACAGACCAGCAGAGTGGTGGCGAATCCGAATTCCTCTGCGCCCAGCAGCGCGCCGATAATCACATCGCGGCCGGTCTTGAGCTGACCATCCACCTGAAGCCGGACATTGCCGCGCAGATGGTTCAGAACCAGTGTCTGCTGAGCTTCCGCAATACCGAGTTCCCACGGCAGACCGGCGTGCTTGATGCTGGTCAGCGGAGAAGCTCCGGTTCCACCGTCATGACCGCTGATCAGAATCACATCGGCATGACCTTTCGCCACACCGGCGGCAATGGTGCCGACGCCCACTTCGGAAACCAGTTTCACGGAAATACGCGCTTCCGGATTGGAGTTGCGCAAATCGTAGATCAGCTGCGCCAAATCCTCAATGGAATAGATGTCATGATGCGGCGGCGGAGAAATCAGTGTAACATGCGGAGTGGCATGACGCACCCGCGCAATCGCTTCATCGACTTTGTGGCCGGGCAGCTGTCCGCCTTCGCCCGGTTTCGCGCCCTGCGCCATCTTGATCTGAATATCGCGCGCATGTGCCAGATAATCAATCGTAACGCCGAAACGTCCGCTGGCAACCTGACGGATTGCACTGCTGCGGTTTTCACCGTGCGGTCCGGGCTTGGAGCGTTCCGGATCTTCGCCGCCTTCCCCGCAGTTGCTCATTGCTCCGATGGAGTTCATGGCAATCGCAATGGCTTCGTGCGCTTCCGGACTCAGCGACCCCAGGGACATGGCGCCGGAAACAAAGCGTTTCAGAATGGATTCCACGCTTTCCACTTCTTCCAGCGGAATGCTCTGTGTCGGTGCAAATTCAAACAGACCGCGCAGCGTGCAGAGATGCGTCGCCTGATCGTTGATATACTTCGCATACTGTCTGTATTTTTCCGGGTCGTTGCCTTGCACCGCCTGACGGAACAGCGCAAGTGTATCCGGATTCCACAGATGATTTTCTCCGTCCTTGCGGAATTTGTACTGTCCTCCGGAAGGCAGCAGTCCGGCACGGGCATTTTCACAGCGGGTGCGGATTTCATTTTCAATATCCCCGATTTTGATGCCGCCGATGCGCGACGCCGTGCCGGGGAAATATTTGTCGATCACGCTGCGGTCAATGCCGACGGCTTCAAAAATCTGCGCGGAACGGTAGCTGCGCAGAGTCGAAATACCCATCTTGGACATGACTTTCAGCAGTCCCTTGTCCACGGCATTGAGATAATTGGCAGCGGCGGCGGCAGGATCCGGTTCGATCAGACCGTCTGCACACAGACGGCTTACGGTTTCCAGTGCCAGATACGGGTTGATGGCGGTTGCGCCGAACCCGAGCAGCAATGCATAGTGCATGATTTCACGGATTTCACCGGACTGCACAATGATGCCCACCGGAGGCCGCAAGCCGGCATCACGCAGGACACCGTTGACAGCCGCCGCACCCAGCAATGCGGGGATCGGCATTTCGCCTTCCTTGATTTCCCGGTCGCTCAGAATCAGAATGTTCTTTCCGGCGCGGACATTGTCCAGTGCCGCCTGTTCAAGCTGTTCCACACCTTTTTCCAGACTGCCGGTCCAGGTCAGCGGCAGCGTAACTGCCGAGAAAATGCCGTCCTGCAGGGCGCTCAGACGACGCAGGTCTTCATCTGTCAGAATCGGACGCGGCAGTTTGATGAGCTTGTGATCCAGCGGGGCTTCTTCCAGAATATTGCCTTGGTTGCCGATATAAGTAGTCAGACTCATGACCAGCTCTTCGCGGATCGGGTCAATCGGAGGATTGGTGACCTGCGCAAACAGCTGTTTGAAGTACCCGTAGAGCAGCTGAGGCTTTTCAGACAGAACAGCCAGCGCGGCGTCATTGCCCATGGAGCCGGTCGGTTCGTGTCCGGTGGCTGCCATGACTTTGACCAGCATGTCCACATCTTCGCGCGACCAGCCGAACAGACTCTGCCGGTAGCTCAGGTGTTCCGGAACTTCCGAAGGATTGATCGAATCAAACAGTCCGTGAACCGTGATCTTGCTTTCTTCCGCCCAGCGGCGGTACGGTTTGCTGCGCGCGGCGTCATTCTTGAGTTCGGCGTCAAAAACCAGACGGTGATGTTCCAGATCGCAGTAAATCATCTCACCAGGTTTGAGCCGTCCTTTGCGCACCACATCGGATGATGGAATATCCAGCACGCCGGTTTCCGAAGCCAGCACAAACAGATTGTCCTTGGTCAGTGTGTAACGGGCAGGACGCAGTCCATTGCGGTCCAGCAAAGCTCCGGCGTTGACGCCGTCCGAAAATGTCACGGCGGCAGGACCGTCCCACGGCTCCATCAGAGCCGAATGATAATCGAAGAATCCGCGCACGTCGCGGCCGAGATGATAATTGACACCCCACGCCTGCGGAATCAGCATGAGCATGGCGTGCGGCAGGGAACGTCCCGCGGCAACCAGCAGTTCAAACATGTTGTCCAGACATGCGGAATCGCTCTGACCGGGTTCGATCAGCGGCAGCAGCTTTTCCATATCGGAACCGAGCAGCTGACTCTTCAGAAATTTTTCCCGACTGGCAAGCTGATTCAGATTGCCGCGCAGAGTGTTGATTTCCCCGTTGTGTGCCAGATAACGGAAAGGATGCGCCAGCTTCCAGGTCGGGAACGTGTTGGTGCTGTAACGCTGATGCACCAGTGCCAGCGGACTCTTGAAATCGGGATCGTTCAAATCCAGATAGAAACGGTCGATCTGTGTCGCCAGCAGCAGGCCTTTATAAACAATGCTGCGGCTGGAACAGCTGGGAATGCAGCAGGAGGGCAGTCGCTTTTCAATCAGACGGCGCATCACGAACAGCTTGCGTTCAAAAGCCGCCTGATCGGGGAAATCCTGTCCGCCGATGAAAACCTGACGGATCAGAGGACAGCTCTGCCGCGCGGTTTTGCCGATGGCGTCCGGATTGACCGGAACATTGCGCCAGTAGAGAATGCGTCCGCCTTCGGACGTAACCAGACTTTCCAGAACGGACTCCTCATGTTCTCCGCCGAACAGCATCATGACCGCGTATTTGCCGGGCTTGGGCAGCGGAACCGGCAGACTCTTGCGGAAAAACGCGTCAGGAATGGCACAGAGCATCCCCGCGCCGTCGCCGGTTTCAGGATCGCATCCGGACGCCCCGCGGTGCATCAGCCGTTTCAATACGGTAATGCCCATCTCCACAATGTCATGCGACGATTTGTTGTCAAGGCTGGCAACCAGCCCGACGCCGCAGGCATCATGTTCATTCAGAAAACTGTAAAGCCCCTGATCGGGCGGCACCTGTTGGAAACGCTGTCGGGCGTTCCCCTGATTCTCCTGTTGATTTTCCAGCATGATCCACACTCCTTAGTTAGAAAAACCACAGCATCCGATCAAGCATAAATCATGCCAGGTTTGCAGAAACCGAAGATTCACCCGTTTGTTTTCCTCAAAAACAGAATGAGCTGTCAGGACAAATCCGGTTCTCCGCTGCCGTCAAAACAGAAAATGGATAACAAAAATGTAAGATAATCATTCCGCTTCTTACATTTTTGTAAACAGATCAGGCGCCGTCAGGACTTCTTCTGAAAAAAAGTTTCCATATTCCGGTGAAACAGCAGCTCTCCGGCATCGCTGAAATCATTCGGTGCATAGGAAGGCGGCCGGTAAAGATTGGCATCCCGGTCGATTCCTTCCAGAATTCCGCGGTCAATCCGGATCAGATTCGCCGCAAAAGCGGAATCATAATGGTTCGTTGATTTGTCGGTACCCCACAGAATATGGGTTTTGAGTTTGGAGAAGCCGCAGAGGTAAAGACGCCGCAGAACCGACTCCCGGTAGACCAGCGGAGTTCCCGGAGTCAGGTCAACGTACACATCCACATTGTTGGCTCCCCAGAAAAATTCTCCGATGATGGAATTGAATTCATCCGTCCACGGCCAGCCGGCATGAGCCAGGGAAAACCGCAGTCCTTTGAGTTCCATCAGACACTCAAACGCGGCGGGCCGGTTGAATTCCGCCGCCGGGTGGGTACTGTAAAGAATGCCGCAATGAAAGTTGACCGGCAGTCCCGTTTCGGCAATCTGTGTCAGCGGTTTCAGCACATCTTTCGGGAAAAAGTGATTGCAGATGATCTTGAATCCGGCAGCTCCGCGCTCCGCCGCAGTACGGATCTGCCGTTCAATATCCGCATCCGTCGGGTCTATCCAAAAGACCGGACGGAAAGCCGGTGTCTGCGAAGTAAATTCCAGCAGGCAGTCCAGCAGACTTTCCCAGCGCTGATCCGCCCCTTCCACACGGCTATATCCCAGCGGCTGCGGACTGATGATCCCGCCGCCGGTTACTCCGGCTTCTGCGGTTCTGCGTAAAAATTCCTGCGGTGTATCGCCGGGACCGGAAGACATGTGAATGTGATAATCATACATAATGGAAGTCTCCTCATCCGTCGTGAACCAATGCTTTCATCAATATAACATGGCAAATCCGGAATGCAACAGCCGCGGAAAGATATTCCGCAATTCTCTGAAACAAATGCGCCGGAAAATGGTCTGTCATCTGGATGACAACGGCGGATTCTGTTGGTTTTTCGTTGAAAAAGCAGGAAAATTTACAAATGCGGCTTGACCTTCCGCGTTTGACAGGCTATCTTACTGGATTTTAGGACGGCTAAAAAGCATGATGCCGCCCGGATCTTAAAAAAGGAGGATTTTATCATGGCTGCAAAAGTTGACGGAGAAAAATGTGTGGGCTGCGAAGCCTGCGTCGGAACCTGCCCGGTGGAAGCGATTTCCATGAACGACGGCAAAGCGTTTGTTGATGACAGCAAGTGCATCGACTGCGGTGCCTGTGTCGCGGGCTGCCCGGCGGAAGCCATCGCCCAGTAATCCGTTTCGGATTCAAAAAACGGTTCCGGAAATTGCATTCGGAACCGTTTTTTCATTTTAAATGTATTTCAAGAACAGGAATCAGAAGTTCCCGGCTGTTTTCAGATGGCGGAAGGAATGATTTTCAGTGCATGTTCCACCGGTTCGTCGGAAACCATAATCAGGTAACCTCCGCCGCCCGCGCCGGTCAGCTTGCAGCCGTAAATCTGTTTTTCATACCGTTTCCGCATTTCCATCAGCTCATCCGTCGCCATGCTGGGGAACATCTCCAGCTGAGCATCCAGACAGCGCGAAGTGGCTTCGCCCCAGGCGCGTGTATCGCGGTATTTGATGGCTTTCCAGCAGACTTCCGCAGAAGCCGCCAGTTTCTTGATGGATTCCGGGTTCACGTTTTTGTTGGCAAACACATCATAACCGTTGAGACGCGGCTTCAACGGCATCAGGTACAGGTGCTCCTGAACATAATTCAGCGTTTCCTCCGAGCAGTCCGACTCTATGGAATGCGGCCAGTAGCTGTTGCTGAAATTCAGCTTGTTGAGACCCGGCATCAGGATTCCCAGCTGATCCTGTGCGCCGCTGATGTTGACCGTCCCCGGCGGATTGTCCACGCAGAACAGCATTTTCGCCAGCTGTTCGCGGTCGCCCAGCGGAATCTGGGTCTGCCACAGTTCGATGGCTTTTTTGCGGGAACTGGTCGCCATGCCGCTGCGGTTGTTGAATTCGCAGGTCGGCTCAATCTGCAGAGTAATGACCGGTCCGGGGAAAAATTTATTGATGAACGGCTGATCCATCCAGCCGCCGCAGAGTTCCACGCGGTACGGAATGTAGCATTCTTTCCGGATGGATGTAGTGGACCGGACCGGCAGGCCTTCGTAGGGCTTCCGGCTGCTGACCACCAGTTCTATGCCGTACTTTTTGCAGAACGCTTCCTTGGCGGGGGTGAAGCCGTCCGTGTTGACAAAAAAGATGTCCGGTTTCAACGCGATGACTTCTTTTTCAAAGTCCATGATTCCGCTGCCGGAATTGATCCACGCATCTTTCACATAACGGATGGATTTGACCATGTAGAGCCGTTCCGCATCGGAATTGATCGTTTTGCGGTTTTTCAGTTCCCAGATGGTTTTATCCGATCCCAGCCCGACGTACAGATCGCCCAGAGCCGCCGCTTCCTGAAAAAAAGCGACGTGTCCGCTGTGCAGCATGTCGTAGCATCCGCTCACAAATACCTTTTTCGGATTGTTCAATTCTTTCTCTCCTATGTTACGAGTTTCTGTTTTTCTGAAAAATCACATTCCCGTTGTTTTTTCACCGAAATTCCGGGCGACCATGGACAGAAGCCTCAGTTTTTCTTTCGGTGAAAGCCGATGCACTGTTGCGGCAAGTTCACCGAGGATATCCGAATCCTGTATGCCCGGAGAATACGGCTCCGCCGGCAAATCGTCGGTAAAACAATAAATTCTCAATTCCGGAAACAGCTTTATCAATGTTTTTACCGGCATGTTCTCAATGGCATTGGAACCGCTGTTGAAACGGTTGATTGTCGAGTAGTCCATGCTGCGGTTTTCCGCCAGTTTTTTCATGTTCCCCGCGGTTTTGATTGCCCGTTTCAGGGATTGCCTCAGATACTTGCCGATGTCCATTTTTTTTGCCCCGATGTCCATTTTTTTTTAGATAATTTATAGCGGAACCCAAAAAAATTCCATTTTTTTTTGGGATTTTTACTTGAAAATATGGATTAGTCCATATATCTTAATATAGACATGTATATGCTCAAAAACATAGGGGACAGAAAAATATGAGCCGGTTGAAAGCTATGATCGATGCAAAGGGAACTACGCAGGCTGAAATTGCCAGAATCACAAGAATCAAATATAAAACGGTCAACCGGATTTGCCAAACGGGAATCCGGACGATCCGGATTGCCAAAAAGTATGCGGAAGCGCTGAAATGCAGTCCGCTGGAACTGCTGGAATACTGACAGCGGACTTAAAAAAAAAGACAGCCGATCACACCAAAGAAAAAAGCAGACTGCCATTATTCGCAGTCTGCCTCATTACACTTTCATACGGTTCCTCAGGGAACGGAACGGCAGAAAACCATCAGGGGATATTGATCACAGAAGTGATGGTCCGGCTTTCGCCCGGTCGCAGAATCTTTTCCGTGGTCAGCGGCTCCAGCGTGGAAGCGGAGCTGCGTCCCCACCAGCACAGGAAACCGGCACTTTCACCGCGCGGCAGAAGCTCCATCGCCATTTGCATTTCCTGTCCGTCATATTCCGCACACAGTCTGGCGGAACCGCCGGAACAACGCTGCGGGAAAACCGCGCCGGACAAACCGCCGGGAACGGCCGCTCCTGCCGTCAGGATCAGATTGTCCGCATTGGGCGGATTAAGGAATGCAAACTCTCCGTCAGGACCGTTCATTTCCATCCGCCAGAAAGAACTCAAAGCCTTTCCCGTATTCCATGACGCGCCGAGCCGCGGATAATTCCGCAGACGGAAACCGCTCCGGACGACATGAGCGGAATCAGCCGGATTTTTCAGCACATAAACGGAACGGATTGTCTTTCCGTCATTTTCCAGACTGACGGTTTTTTCCACCTGCATTCCGGCAGGGGAAACCGAATCCATATCAGCATTTTCCGAAGCCGGAACCACTGCCGTCATTCGCGCCGTCGGTTTTCCGTCAATAATCTTAATATCCTTGACATCAAAGAGTAATGATCCGTCAAAACCATACAGTTTCAATTCATCCAGGAAGCCCCGGCTGGAGTCGGCAAGGATGTCTTCCAGATCATCAATCCGGCAGCCGGAAATGACGCCATTGCGGTTCGGGTCAAGGTAAATGCTCCGGTTTCCGTATGCCAGTTTCAGCATGGGCGAACTGCTGTCCGGCAAAACACCCCAACCGGCAAAAGCCTTACCTTCCTGCTGGTTCCGGAATTTGCCGAAGGCATTGCTGCGCGACCGGAAATCCGCCAGTTTCTTTTCCAGCTTCGCGGCGTTCAGCAGAACCGGAGTCCGGATTTCATTCCGGGTAACTTCAAACTGCCGCACTGTTCCTGCCGGAATTTCCGCCAGAAATCCTTCGGCAGGATTGACGTCCGTCAGTTTTCCCGCTTTTCCGCCCGCCTGCCAGCCTTTGCCCGGAGCCAGTTCCGGCAGTGAAATGCGCGCCAGCAGGGGTTCGGCTGAATGATAATTGAACACAGTTACCAGACGGGAATCCCCTTGCTTATGAACGGTAAAGCGCAGATACGGCGCAAAATCCGGCAGTGTTGTCCGGACTTTCCTGCCGCCGTCCTCCACTTGGAACTGAAAAGTATTGACCGGTTCCACCCGGACCGTACTGTCACACTGTCCGCCGGCATAGTAGGATTCATAAGGCGCGATCATGGCACAGCCCGCGGCGACAGCCCGCAGATAATTCCCGTCAAAATTATCGCCGGGCCAGAATCCGATCCCCTTCGCACCCAGCGCGGCAGCCGCCACCATATTCATCACAACCCCGTCCGGAGTGTAACGTTTATAAAACATCTCCATATTCTCCGAAGGGTCGATCAGCGGAAAGTTCGGCGTTTTCAGCCGGCTCTGATTGAACGCCAGATCATCGTACCAGCGGACGCCCTGATAGTAAGGCATGTTCATGAACAGATCAAAGGTTCCGCGGTCGAACATGCGCACGTCCACGCCGCACCATTCCTGCACGACAGGGGGTGTGGAGTGGAGAGGATCCGTGCAAAGGGCAACCGTATATCCGGGAAATTTCCGGCGGCAGATTTCTGCGAAATTTCCGATGATCTCCGCATTCTGTTTCACTCGGAACTGAAACCATGCCGCAGCATGTTTCCTGCGGATTTCCGAAAGGGTCATGACTTCTTTTACGCCGATTGATTCTGAAAAATTTTTGCGGCATTCCGCGCAGAAACAGAAATTCATTGCGCCCGGTTCGAAGTCCCAGACGATCTGTCTGGCGTCCGGAGCGTGACGGAGCAGTTTCTGCAGCAGCTGAACCGTGTAGTCCTCCCACATCGGAGTGCCGCGCCGGACGGCATAGGAGGGACATGCCCATTCCAGTTCTCTGCCGTCGGCGGTGACGACCGGCGGAACCGGAATTCCGTTTTTCTTTTTCCAGTCGGCGAAATACCCGAACGGCGTAGTGTATTTTGCCGCGACAAAACATATCAGCTCGAAATTTCCGGAAACAGTCTTGCGGACATCCGGAGTCATTTCATTGAAACGGAACGGCAGAAATGTTGCCGGACGTTTTGCAAGTTTCTGCCAGTATTGCAGATACGCATTCCGGATTGCCGCATCCGGTGCGCTCGCGCTGTGAAGATAACAGATCATCAGCCGGAATTTCTGCAATGGTGTTTCCGGAAACACCGGGGCCGGCTGCACCTTGATCTGAAGTTTCTGCGGCGGAATCAGCGGTTTGCCGTCCGCCAGAAAACGGAATTCCGCCGTGCCGCCCTGCGCCGCTCCGCGGGTTTGCAGATAGAGACGGTAGTAATTGCTCCATGCCAAGGAAGACGGGGAAAGCTCCGCCGTGAATTCCGGCGACAGTTTCACCCGGTAAGTCAGATGATCAGATTTTTTTTTTGTCCGGGACACGGTGATCGGGTCTTTTCCGTCCGCAGCCGCTTTCTTCCAATGCCATGGCGACGCACCGCAAAGCTCTACGCCCGGCGGCAGATCCAGTTCCAGCGTGTATTCCACATTTTTCCGCGGTGCGGTATAAAGACAGGCGAACAGCTGTCCCGGCATTCCTTCCGTCAGATTGCAGATGCCCTGCTGCCAGCAGACGGGAAGCAGTTCCGCCCGGCTGACCGTCTGCGGCCTGGTCTTTGCCGTTTCCGTCAGACTGATTCTGCTGAAAAATGCTTTGCCCGTACTGTGCTGCAATACCAGGTACAACGTGCTCCACCCCTTGATATTCTTTCCCGTCTTGAACGTCAGCGTACAGGGTTTCCAGTCAAAACTCCCGGATACGCCCTGCCAGATTCCCGCGGGACTTCCCTTGAACACGAATTCCCCCTGGTTCAGGATCATCACGAACGCGCCGACTCCTTTTTTGCCGTTCGTCACGATGTTTTCCCCTTTGACGCGGAACGAAATCGTGTACTCCGTTTCCGGAGACAGTTTGATTCCCTGCTGCGCCATCGTGTATTGTTCCAGGCTGTTGTTGGTCAGCGCCATAGCATTGTTTTCAACCTTCATCGTCCCGTAAACTTTCGACCAGGTTACCGGGCTCCAGCCATCGGAGCCGTTGAACTCCGGATTCCGCACCAGATTCCGCGTCTGCGCGGACGGCGGATCGGCCTTTTCGGCGGCGGCCGCTTTCTTTTCTTCCAGTTTCAGATGACTGAAAAAGGCTTTGCCTGTACTGTGCTGCAACACCAGATACAGCGTACTCCAGCCCTTGACATTCTTTCCCGTCTTGAACGTCAGCGTGCAGGTTTTCCAGTCGAAACTGCCGGATACGCCCTGCCAGATTCCCGCGGGACTTCCCTTGAACACGAATTCCCCCTGGTTCAGGATCATCACGAACGCGCCGACTCCTTTTTTGCCGTTCGTCACGATGTTTTCCCCTTTGACGCGGAACGAAATCGTGTACTCCGTTTCCGGAGACAGTTTGATTCCCTGCTGCGCCATCGTGTATTGTTCCAGGCTGTTGTTGGTCAGCGCCATAGCATTGTTTTCAACCTTCATCGTCCCGTAAACTTTCGACCAGGTTACCGGGCTCCAGCCATCGGAGCCGTTGAACTCCGGATTCCGCACCAGATTCTGTGCTGAAAGCCCGATCATTGCCGTCAGCCCGATAAAAATCAGCATTTTTTTCATAAAAAACACTCCCCTGTCATATATCAGTTCTTATCTGCATACTTCATGAAAAAATTGAACCAGTCGGCTTCGACTCCGGTCGGCTTGCCGAAGAAGAAACAGCGGTATCTGGAATTCTGCCCGCCCGTCGGGATCAGCTTCATACCCCGGTACGACCGGGCATGACCGTCGGCAAAAACCAGATTGGGAACACCGCCGTTGTGAGCGGGGTAGACCGCACCGTGGAAATTGCCGTCCACATTGTTCCAGTTTTCATAGGTGATTTCATAGGAATACGCGTCGGCGAAGATCGCCTTGGTGGAAATATGGGGCATGACCTTGAGATTGCCCAGATCACGGGTCAGACCGTACGCACTCTTGGCACGGTTTTTTTCCGCCAGTGTGGTTTGCTCTGCGGGATACAGCACCCGTTTGCAATCCAGCAGGCTGCCGTTTTTCTGACGCAATTTTTTGGGGAAATATTTGCCGTTCATCAACGGTCCGTACGTCGGGTCATACCAGGCACATGAGTAGTTCACCACCGTTTTTCCGAAATAACCGAGATTGTCCTCCGTATACATCAGATGTCCAAGTCCCAGCTGTTTCAGATTGGCGAGACAGTTGACATCCTGCGCTTTTTCCCTGGCCTTGTTCAATGCCGGCAGCAGCATTCCCGCCAGGATCGCGATGATCGCTATCACCACGAGGAGTTCTATCAGTGTAAACCGCAACGGTTTACGCTTCAAACATGGAATCAGAGTGCATTTCTGAAACGAATACTTCTTCCGCTTCGCGTTTCCAAAGGATTTTACATTCATGATGAAACCGCCTTTCAGTTAATATATGCTCCGTTTTTCAAAAGTTCAGCCCGCAGTTCCGTAATATCTGCATGGTGCAGATTAAAAACGCCGCTCTTTACCGCCAATCCGGCAGCTGTCCCCGCCGCTTCTCCGGTCACCAGACAAACCGGCATGACCCGGATGCTTCCGTAGATGATGCGGTCGGATGAGATGCAGCGCCCCGACAACAGCAGATTATCCAGCTTTTCCGGAACGATGGAACGGTATGGAATCCCATGGGATTCTCCGTTTTCGCAGTGTCCCTTTTCCTTGAGAAGTGCCTCCATTTCACCGGTAATAGAAGAGTCGCCTCCGTGAATATCAATGTAATAACTGTTGCGTCCGATCTCATCGTCAAAAGAACGGCGTTCGACATAATCCCGCCAGGAAAGCACGTAATCGCCCCGGATCCGTCGGCCTTCCCTGATTCCCATCAGATTGGCTGTCGCGGCGATGTGTGCCCCGCCGAACACATTAGACGCATGTTTTGCCAGAGCATCACGGTAATCTGAAGCGAGTTTACGCCCTGTTATCATTCCCCGCGACACGCTCTCCGGCGACAGTGTATCCAGCGCAAGATGTCCAGCATTGAAGCCGACTGTTGAGGGTCCGACAAAGTTGTTGCACAAATGCGAATGTCTGATGGATGAAAATTCCGGATCCGCCATAATGCCGTGAATGACCGAGCGCGGATCTCCCCCATGCGAATAATAAAAAGAATCCACGTTATCCAGCTGGAAACAAAGCGAGGATAGCTGAAGCTTTCCGGTTCCCATTTCCCCGATTTCAAAATCGGCACCAGCCCATGCGGCAATATCCCCGTCTCCGGTAGCATCCACATAGATTTTCGCCTGATATGCGGTCAACCCGCGCTTGTTGCCGACGATAAGCGTGTCGATTTCCCGATCGGATTTCTTCTCCACCCCGCAGACAAACGAATAAAACAGGACTTCCGCACCGTTTTCCGTGACAATTCCGTCATAAACCCGTTTCAGACCTTCAGAGTCGATCGGAACCCAGTCGAGCTTTCCCGGCTTATTCTGCGGGACAAACGCCAATGCACGGTTGAAAACAACTTCGGCAAGTCCGCGATAAATCATTTTTTCGCCATCCGAAAACGGACACCAGGCCGGAACCAATCCCTGCGTTCCCATTCCGCCGAGGGCTCCGGTCTGTTCTATGATCAGCGTTTTTGCCCCCAGCCGGGAAGCTGCCGCTGCGGCGGTACACCCTGCGGGGCCTCCGCCAACAACGATGACATCCCACCCCGAAGACAGGGGAATTGCTTTTGATATGAACTGTTTATCCATGGTATTACCCTCGTGCCAATTTCAGAACGATTTTGGCATTCCTTGTTAAAAAGTTGTTTTTCCAGCGTAAACCCATTTTGACGCAACGGAAATGATTTTTTTGGAAAAAACACGGAAAATCATGTTTTAGAACATAGCCCTCCTTGCTGATCGCAACTGATTCTGTTTTATAAACTGACAGAGGTAATTTTTTATTTTGATCACCTCTTTGATTCATTTTTTGCTCTTCTTTCTGGTTTTAATGCCCCATGCCCGCAAACTCCTGTTTTTATTTCATATCCGTCTGTTTCCGTAAAACCGTTTTTTCACCGAGTCCCGAAGAATCAGTGTATTCGGCAGAACCACTTCGGAATTTTCCGCAACATCCTGCTCCGCAAATACATCCAATGCCCGCTGAACCGCAAGAGCCGCCAGCTGTTCAAAATTCTGAGCAACCGTTGTGTGCGGCGGTGTCATACATGCCGAAGCATAATAATTCTCATAACTGATGATGGACAGATCATCCGGCACATTCAGCCCCAGCATATTGACCGCATAGTTGGTCTGAAAGAGCATATCTTCACCGGCGATCAGCAGGGCGTCCGGTTTCCGGGTGCGCATGAGTTTGGCAATGGCTTCCACCGGATTCTGTTCCAGACACGTTACCAGAGATTCTGCATCCTGAAATCCGGCTTCCGCGGAAAAATCCAGGAAAGCCTGCCGGCGCCGGGCTACGGAACAGTTGTCGCCCAGATTCGGCAGCAGCAGAGCGATCCGGCGGTGTCCGCTCTCCCGCAGATGTTCAAGCGCCAGCTGAATTCCCTGTCTTTCATCGGAATGCACTGAGAATCCGCCGGGAACCTGGTCATTGATGGTAATGAAGCGGGTATAAGAGTAGCGCTTCAAATCCTGTTCCGTCAGGAGCTGCTGAAAAGTGATGGCTACGGACAGGAAATTTTCTTCCAGCAGTTCCATGTTGGAATACGTGAAGATTTCCGTGGTGATGCCGTTCCGGTCGCATTGGCAGGTTAGATGATACAGCATACTGCTGTCGTAGGAATTGAGCGGAGCACCGCTGCGGTCGTTGATGATGATTGCCAGGCGTTTCTTATCCGAAGGAGTGCGGGGCTGATACCCCAGCTGATGCACCGCGTCAAAAATCCGGTCATGAACTTCTTTTGTTACATAAGGATGATTGTTCAAGGCGCGCGAAACCGTGGCAGGCGATACCCCTGCCAGCTTGGCGATGGCACAGATATTCCGTTTTTTCTGCGGCGTTTTCGTTTCGGATGATTTGTTTTTCATGCTTTCTCTTTCAATATGAAAAATTTTTCATATTTATATTATATGCATTTTTCTGTTTTTGTCAACCCCTGAAACGAAAAAAAATGCAATTATTTATGCCGGATTCCATTCAATCCCAGCACGGGAACCTTGCCGTAAATGCGGAAATACTGATTCCGGACCTGCGGCGAAACCGGATCCAGCACAAAAGCCGCGGCGATCATACGCCGCGCCGTTTTGAGCCGTCCTTCCCGGTACAGCTTCCCCGCAGTGAAAGACATTTCCGCGGCATGGATGCGATCCAGCGGACGGATGACCCGGAACACGGAATAAACCCCGTTCACCATGCGGAATTCCCGCGGCGGCTCAATCCGGTAAAACCAGCGCAGACGATCCGGCTGATAACGCATCAGATTGGCGGGCGAATCCCCTTTGATTTTCCGTGCGCCCGCAATGTAACGGTCGGAATAAATGTGCAGAGGTCCCACGCAGCCGTGATTGTAAACAAAGAAATCGGCGTTCAGCCCGGCGCAGAATTCCGCCAGCTGGCGTTCATTGCCGTGATACAGCAGATTCAGGTAAATCTGCACCGGACGCCGTATGCGTTCCAGACCGAACTGCGGCTGAAGTGCAATCGCAGTTCCGGCATAACATTTCAGCATCGGACCCAGTCCGAAATCCGTAATGACGCCCTTGCCCGGAACTTTCTCCTTCCGGAACCAGGCGATCAGTTCAGAAGTCTCCCGCATCCGGACATCATTATCATAAACTCTTCTGCCGCAAAGAGAAACCAGTATTTCCAGTCCCAGCAGGAGCAGACAGCACACCGTCAGAAGCACGGACAACGTTTTCAGCAGTCTCCGGGTTTTCTTTTCCGGATTCCGCCGCAGAGCCAGACGCAAAGCCCGCTGCAGATCATCCAGCAGCAAGGGCAGGGACAGCGCCAGAAAAAGAATCAGAAATTCATGGTAACGGACAATGTAAATAAACCCAACCGTAAATACGACCGTGAAGGTCAGGGGAAAAAGCAGCCGCGGCAGATTACGCCGGACCATGCCCGCCGAACCTCGGAAAAAAGGCGTTCCCAGCAGAAGCAGATAAAACAGACTCAGCGAAAACGGCGCAAACAGAATTACATTGTTCAATGCCCTGACAATAAACCGCGCCCCCGTAACCGTGCCGATGGACGGAAAATAAGTCGCCAGAATTTTCCAGTCAGCGGAATGCATGGCGGGCGTCCACATCATGCGCGCATCGTAAGTCAGTTTGTCCGGATTCTGCGGCTTGACATTGTTGAACTTGAGTTTGGCGGCGGTCAAGTCGCTGAAATGGCTGTAATGCGAAACATAATACGGTGTTTTGACCGCATAATTCCAGAAGCACCACAATGCGCCGCCCAGTACCGCCAGCATCAGCAGACGTTTCAGGAAAACGGGACGCCGCGGCAGGAAATGGGTAAACAGCAGCAGCGGCAGCAGAATCACCACCAGCGGGGACATCACGGTCTGGTAAGTCTGGTTGAACGGAATCAGCACGGAACTCAACACCACAGCGCAGGCAATGGTCAGCCAGGCTTTTTTCCGGCGGACAGTGACTCTGCCGCCGATTGCCCAGCGGCCCAGTTCATAAAGGGTCAGCGCGCTGAAAAATCCCAGACAGAGATCCCAGGTGGAAAATGCTGTGAACGCCGCCAGAAAAAGCAATGCGTACATCCAGCGGCGGCCTCTGGTGTAACAGGAATACAGCAGAAGAAGAAAACCGGAAATGACGGACAGAGCAAAATTGCCGCGGATAATGTCCTGTCCGGTGGAGCGGGCGACTGCGCTGATCGCCACGGCATGGAACATCCCGCCGAAAAATGCCAGCCGCGTGCGGCATTTCAATACCAGCAGCAGAAGGAACAGAAATCCGGATGACAGACTGATCCACAGGCGCAGCTGAAATGCAGTCCACTGCGCCAGATACACATTGTCCTGATACCGAAGCTCTTCCGGAGAAGGCGCAGGGTCCGGTGCAAACAGCGATTTGATACGGTATCCCCAGCCGAGAAACCATTGCAGCCCCATAATCATCTGCCGGTAAGGCGCAATGTCTTCCAGACCATGCAGATTTTTATCCACGGACGGCACTCCGCGTCCGGCGGCAATGTCCTGGATATAGCCGAACATCATGGCGCATTCGATGGAGTAAGGCATGAAATTGTGATGCACGACCGGCAGGAATTTACCGAAAAAACTCTGCCGCACAGCCGGCTGGTCTCCGATGACTGCGGCAATGGCTTCAGCTTCACGGTTGTAGTTGTGAGTACGTACCGCAAACGCGGTCAGAACACAGATCAGGAACAGCAGGAATTTTCCTGCGGCGGCATGTTTCCGGAAAAAAGCGGTCATCATTCAATAAGCCTTTCTCAGCTGGGAAGACGGGATGGAAAGTTCCTCCCGGTATTTGGCAACCGTACGGCGGGCGACATCCAAACCGTGTTCCCGGAGCATATCGGCGAGTTTGCTGTCCGACAAGGGTTTGGCGGAATCTTCGGAGGCAACGAAATCCCGGATCATGTTCCGGATGGCGTGGGCGGAAACCTCCTCTCCTTCGCCGGACTGGAACCCGCCGGAGAAGAAAAAACGGAATTCAAAAAGCCCGACCGGAGTCATCATATACTTCCCGGAAACCGCCCTGCTGACCGTCGTTTCATGAAGTCCGAGTTTATCGGCAACCTGCCGCATGGTCATGGGTTTGAGGGCCTTGGGACCGTATTTCATGAAGTCATACTGATTGCTGACAATCATTTCGGCGATGCGGTGGATCGTGGTTTTCCGCAGTTCCAGACTATGAATCAACGCCTTGCCGGAATCAATTTTGGCACGCAGATAGGCTTTGTCCTCGGCGGCAAGAGCCGGATTTTCCAGCATTTTCTGATAACTGCGGGAAATGGTGAGCCGTCCGTAAGGCGGATCAATATCGACCACGGCATAGGAATCGCCTTCGGGAACGACTGTAACTTCCGGCAGAATGTACGGTTCGTTGTGATGTTCCAGCGAAGATGCGGGATGCGGATTCAGCAGCCGCAGTTCCGCAATCAGAGCGTTGAGCTGTTCCATGTCCAGCTTCATGGCTTTGGCGATTTGCGGCAGCTTGTTGTGCGCCAGTTCATCAAAATGTTCGCAGATCAGCGTCCGGAGTGCGCTGTCCGTTTTGCCGGAACGGTCCAGCTGCAGAAGCAGACACTCTTTCAGATCCCGTGCAGCAATGCCCGGCGGGTCAAAAGACTGCACCAGAGCCAATGCTTTTTCCGCCGTTTCCAGCGAGGTTCCGACAGACTGGGCAGCGTCCGGCAGCGAGCCTTTGAAATATCCTTCCTCATCCAGACTGCCAATCACGTATTCCGCGCATTCCCGCACATCCGGCGGAATTTCCGCAAACCGGAGCTGTTCCAGCAGGGATTCCTGCAGGGAAGTTTCCGCCACAATGGAGTCAAACATATACTGCCGCCGGCTCTCAAGATCATCGGAATTGTCCTGTTTTTCCGGTTCCGGCGATTCCAGCACCCGGTCAAGATGCTCTTCGTAATCTTCCCGGTTGGGGTCCATCATGTTCTCCTCCGGAGACGGCGAATCATAAGGGGTGTCTTCGGGCGGCAGAGTGTCTCCGGTCTCCATATCATCTGCATTGAGATCATCCGGGGCATCGTAAGTTTCGTCCACCGCGGCATATTCGTTCAGTTCAAGCACCGGGTTGCGCGCCATTTCCTCTTCAATCTTGTTTTCAAGATCCACCGCCGGCTGGGTAAGCAGATTCAAGGACGCCAGCTGCTGAGGCGCCAGCGTCATGTTCTGTTTCTGTTCCTGCTGCTGCGATAAACTGTTCGATATATCCATGGTCAAAACCTAAAAAAAACGCAAAAATTTTCCATCCCGATTTTCTTTTTTTCCGGAATGAGTTATAATAATGCATAAATGCGAAAAAACAAATCAGATTTTGCATTCGATGCATCAAAATTTCAGGATAAGGAGAAAATTTATGTCTGGAAAATTCGGGATCACTGTTCTCGGCAGCGGAAGCCGGGGAAATTCCACGGTGATCCACGGTCCGGAAGGATGTCTGCTGCTGGATGCCGGATTCAGCTCAAAGGAACTGGAAAAACGGCTGGAGGAAACCGGTATTTCGCCGTCGGATATCCGCGGCGTACTGATTACGCACGGGCATTCCGATCACACCAAGGGGTGCCGGCTTTTTGCCACACGTCATCATATCTGCGCCTACATGACCGCACCGACTCTGCATGAAGGCGGACGGCTGCATTTCCTGCCGGAACAGCAGGCGGTCATCACCCCCGGCACCGCGTTTGAACTGTGCGGAATCCGGGTGGAACCGTTCACCCTGCCGCACGATGCCGTCGATACGGTCGGCTACACTTTTCACGCCTGCGGACAGAAAATCGGAGTTGCCACTGACCTGGGTCATCTCAATCTGCTGGCACGGCAGAAACTGCGCGCCTGTTCCCTGCTGATGCTCGAATCCAATCATGAACCCGCCCTGCTCCAGGCGTCCGCACGTCCGATTCAGCTGAAACGCCGCATTCTGGGACGGCATGGACACCTCAGCAACGAAGATGCCGCTTCCGCCATTTCCGAACTGCTGGCCGCCGAATCCCGTTCTCTCGTGCTGGCTCATCTGAGTTCCGAATGCAATAACCGCGAACTGGTCGCCGATATCTTCCGGAAAACACTGGCAAATCTCGGAAGAACGGATATATTGTTCCGTATAGCCGAACAGGACAGACCGCTGGAAACATTCTGGCTGGCGGATTAAGGAAGGGGATTATGACAGAAGAACAGACCAACGAAAACAGAGAAGCGATCTTCGCTGCAGCGGAACAATCTGCGGCGGAAGAAGTTGCAGTCAATGTTCCGCCTGCCGGACCGGACGCGCGCCCGGTCAAGATTTTCTGTCATCAGTGTCAGCAGAAACTGGATGTAACCGGACTGCAGCCGTTCGCGCGCATGATTTGTCCCGTCTGCGGCACAGAACTCATTATTCCGAAATGGTTTGACAGTTATCTGCTGGAAGAGCCCTGCGGCAGCGGCGGCATGGCAACGGTCTACCGGGCTCTGGATGTCGCACTGGACCGGGAAATTGCAGTCAAAATCCTGAACCCGGAAGCGGATGATCCCGGCATTCAGATGGATGCTTTTCTGAATGAAGCCCGCACCGCCGCCACCATCAACCATTCCGCGGTGATTCCAATTTACACTTGCGGCATCTATGAGGCGCAGGCATACATTGTCATGCAGTTCATGGCGGGCGGCTCCCTTGAAGCAAAACTGCAGCTCGCCGGCGGACCGCTCCCCGTGGAAGAGGTTCTGCAATGGCTGCGCGATACTGCCGAAGGGCTGGAATATGCCGCCCGTCACGGAATTATTCATCATGACGTCAAACCCGGCAATATCATGCTGGATGCCGACGGCAACGCCAAGGTCGGCGATTTCGGTATCGCCGGAAATCTTCACGCCGCTGCCGGACGAAAGGAATTATGGGGCAGTCCCCTGTATATCAGCCCGGAAAAAATCTCCACCGGAACAGAAGAAAGCACCGGCGATATTTACAGTCTGGGCGCATCGTTCTACCATCTGCTGACCGGGGTTCCGCCGTTTCAAAGTGAAAATCAGGAAGAACTGCTCTGGGATCGCGTCCGGCGTGATCCGGTTCCCCCCATTCAGCTGCGGTCCGATCTTTCTCCGACGGTTTCCTCCCTGCTCATGCACATGATGCACCAGCAGCCGGAAATGCGTCCGACTTACGCCGAAATCATCCGCATTCTGGACTCCGTCATGAACTGCACGGAAACAACGCCGCTGGCTCTGCTGCGGGATTATCCTCTGCCGAAAACGCCGGCAGGTACAGCCGGTCCCGGTTCCGCTGTATTCCGGGTCAAATCCCCTTCGGCGGTGTTGAAACGGCGGCACTCCCGCATTATGCCGCCGCAGCCGGCTCGTCCCGCCGCCATGCGAAGCAGCAGACCCGTTCCCCAAAAAGCAGAAGAGAAAAAAAGCAGAACCGCAGGACTGAACCGGAAAACCCGCAGTCTGCTGGTTCTGATGCTGATTCTTTCGGTCGTTATCCTGGGATTTCTGGCTTATGCTGTATCGGAACTGCTGACGGCTTACGGATTTTTCTGACAATCTCCGGAAAGCCGCCTTTTTTTCAGCGCAAAGTCCGCAGATAATCTTCGTATCCGGCGGCGCGCAGACATTCACTCCGGCGTTTGTAATCAGACCATTCCTTGTTTTCCGGTCTGCTCCAGGCAACTTCCGCAAACGCCCCCATACGCGGCAGCAGTTTCTGGAACACCCGCCATTCCGGCACATATTCCGTCCACAGACAGGTTTCCGGTCCCAGTATTTTATCGTTCCATTCCTTTTCCCAGATCACGTACGGATCGGCAAGGTACACGCCATCTTCGGGCAGGGCGAACATCCAGGTTTCCGCTGGTTCGCTGGCATTTGCCGGATAATCCAGATAATAGGAACTGTGAATGGACATGATGACTTTGTTGCCGTTGGCGATATGCCGGAACGGTTCCCGGATGTCCAGCCAGTTCTGAACAATCGTATCCGACGGGTGCAGAACTCCCGCGCCCCAGACAATCGGGGTGCGCCCTTTTTCCCGCGCAAAACGGGTCAGCTGGGTCAGAAAATGATTTTCCAGTTCCCGCAGATTCCTGAAATTGCCGTTTTTCATGGCGGCCTGACAGCGCGGACATTTTTCCCAATGGGTCAGCTCTGCTTCGTCGCCGCCGAAATGAATGAACTTGCTGTCCGGGAATATCTCAAACAGTTCCGCAAAAAGTTTCTTGAGGAATTCCACCGCGTCCGGATTGCCGATGCAGAACTCATTCCCCGGATGTTCGCTGTCGCACGCAAACTGCGGAAAGGCATTCAAAATACTGCGCGAATGACCGGGAATATCTATTTCCGGAACAATCTGAACAAAATTCTTCTTCGCATACGCGGCGATTTCCTGCAAATCCGCTTTGGTGAAAAAGCCGGGCGTATAGGAATCCTGCGATGCGGAACGGGGTACGGAACCCGTATGAATACGCCAGCCCTGGTTGTCCGTAAGATGCCAATGAAATACGTTCAGACGGTACGCCGCCGCCATGCGGATCACCGCCTTGACTGTTTCCTTGCTCTGACAATGGCGCG
>SAMEA104315429__coassemble_618_pt1 | contig 24149 bp, 16 predicted proteins | sample SAMEA104315429__metabat2_high_PE_002 | metagenome-assembled genome bin SAMEA104315429 (sample SAMEA104315429) | gut metagenome | biome: Monkey gut; feature: monkey-associated habitat; material: faeces | place: China | collected 2013
CTGAATGCTGCTGGAAACGGCGAAATTCCGCACCTGATTCAGTTTTGCCGAATCGTAGACAAAATAATCATACGGCATATTGTTGTATTGCGCTTTGAAATGATGTTCCATAAGATCCAGAGAGCTTTTTACGCCCTCTTTGATGGCGATGCTCGGCACAACTATAATGAATTTCGTGAACCCGTACAGCCGGTTCAGCTCGAAGATCGTCCGCAGATACACATAGGTTTTGCCGGTTCCCGTCTCCATCCAGATGCTGAACTGCCGGGTTCTGACCATTGCTTCACTGGATTGTTCCAAACCGTTGCGCAGCTGAATGGCATGAACATTTTCAACCAGTTCTTCATCAATCAGTTCCAGCCGGTTGGCGTAGCCGAGCGCATTCTCCTTGAATTCGAGTTCGCCTTCGTTCTGACGGACGGTGAAATTGCTCTGACAGACCTTCTGCCCTTCGAAAATATCGGTAATTGCCGAAATGGCTTCCAGCTGGAAACCCAGATTGGCATCAAATTTCAGTTCCTTCATTTCAATGCCCCTTTCTTACAAATTATATAACATTCTCCTCTGTTAGAAAGGAATTTTGAGTTCAAAATCACCTTATTCATGGCAAATTCCTTTCTTACATTCTTTCTTACAGGAAGGATTTCCTTTCTTACAAGCCGCATACCCCGCATCAGTCAATTCCCAGGCGGGAGTGCTTCTGCTGCCTTTATTCACGATAATTTTCATTCGAGATGACATTTTTAATGAAATAAGATTGCCAATTCGCTTGTTTTTTTGATCATCCGTTAACTGTGGAGACAGATGTTTTTTGATCAACAGAGTGATTTCCTGACGATTGGCATGGCCTTTTTTGCAAAGGTATTCCAATATTTTTTGGATATAGAAAGCATCATCATAGGCCTTATTATCCAAATATTCTTCAATCTTGTTGGTTTTTATGGCAATCTCTGCTGCCGGGTAAATACGCGGATATCTGCCTTCGATCAGTTTCTTTTTTCGTAACAGATCGGCAGAATCCTTGGAAATCATGGCACCTTTTTGTATTTTATCCAGCAGCACGATTTCCTGCAAGGATAAGTCAGGTTGACGCATAAGAATCTGCGTATAGCGTTCATCCAGAATTTTACCTTGCAGAATTACTTGAACATTATCGTCTTCCAGAATATAATCCGGCATCGGCATAAAGCGTTTCCGTTGGGTCAGAAACATTCGCCGAATTCCGGAGCCGATGGTATCAATCATTTTTAATTCAGCCATTGCATCGGTCAATTGTTTGTTCGGATAAAAACGAGGACGGACGTTACTATTCAAAACATTCTCAAGTGTTCCGGGCAGAAATGGTCCGGCATTGGCAAGTTTGACATGATCCGGATATTCTGCGACGATTATTGAACACCGCATGGAGTAATCTTGATGAGCAATGCAGTTTTGCAACGCTTCGCGAAACACCCATTGATCATATTGGGTAATTTCTGTTGGAAACAGTGTTCCGGAAGGCATAACTCTCAAATTGATGTTCCGGATTTTGTCAAATACCATATCAACGGCAAGTAAAAATGGAGGTTCAAAATGCTTGTAATCAAGGCTATTTCCATCACTGTCAAGCAAGTTCCAGGTGATTTTCGCCACCGCTCCATTAAGGAAATGAGCTGATTCCGGTTTTCCCAGTAAAAGAATGGCAGCACGGGTAAGTTTTCCATTGATCGCCAGCTTTGCTTTATTCAGGAATGTTAAATCATCCCATCCTTCTATTTCTGGGTAAAATGTGTCATTTTTGTGTTTGTCCGCATATTTTTCCCTGGCAGAGAGCAATGCCGTTTTGTCCAAGTCATCGCAGGTCGCACCTAAAATTGTTTCAGCGGACCAGTCCGTCCCGATGGTTCTGAATATTTGTTCCGAAATTTTCGGCAGTTTTGACAATTCCACCAGCGATTCGCCGAGCCTTCCCCAAGCCGTACCATTAAAAGAAATAGGTTGGCGATAGGCTGCTTCAATCTCCAAAACCACAATATTCTTTCCATTGATAGCCGCCTTATAAAATTCAAAAGACAATTCTGGACGCAATTGCGTATGCAGCCAAAGTCGTAAAGACTGATTTCCCTTTTTTGCGGTGTCGGGATTAAAATTTGAACCGACAATATTGTGGGTGGCATCATCAATCCCCCAAACCAAATATCCAAAAGAAAGACGTGCAGCACAGGCACAATTCGACAAGGCGGAAACATATTTTCCTATTCGTTCCGGATCATCATTGCCATGCTTGAATTCAAACCAGGTCTGCTCTGCTGAATATTCACAGAGTTCCTGCACCAATATTTCCAATTCTTCATTACTGTATTTACTCATTTTTTACCTTCCTGTTTTTCTGCTTTTGATTGCGAAACCATTGAACAGTTTCCGGCTTTCCTTTGTTTCCTGGCAAACTCCCGAATTTGCTCCATCCAGCCGGAGTAAGGTTCGTCATTACCGAGAGCAATATCTTTTATGATTTGAAGCAAAAAGGCAGACATGCTGCAACATGTATCCTGAGTGACATCTTCAGAATTTGGTACATCGTCTGGATCAAACTCAACATTAAAAATCCACCAGGAATCCAGTTTTCGATATATGGAAGCCAAATCAGAAAACAATAACGTATCTTCTTCAGTACACCCTTCGGTCAGAACCTTCATAATTTCATGCACAAAAACATTTCTGCGCTGTTCTGCCTTGAAAATAACAGAGACCTCTTCTTCAGTCAGGGCATCATGATTTTGGAACCATCGCACAGATGCCGGGAATATTTTACTATCCAATGCTCGAACTCTTTGTTTATACTTTTCATTTTCTTTGTAAATGAACTTTTCGTCTTTCATTTCAAAGGTATCAATACAATACAACCCGCGCGGATGATCGATGATGAAATTCTTTAACACTTCAAAGAGCAGGACAAAGAGAGAAGATATAATAATATTTCCTCGTAAAGAATTTTTGTCCAAAATATTTTCAAACATCTTTAATGCTTTGTCCTGGTTTTCTTGTAACAACATTACCTGTACTCCTCTTTCAATTATTTTTCAAGTCGGAGAAAACGGAAAACATCCGGCAAGGATAGAGATATTATTTCCATCCTTGCATGCAAGTTCAATTTTTTGTTCATTCATAGTTTTCTTTTGAAATTTCCGTGTATTCCGTGGTTTTAGATGGTCTGCACGGACTTGTCTTCAAAGCCAGCCTGTTTCAGAATCTGCATGACATTGGTCTTGCTCACATCATCGAAGCCGTTGTCCCGGAAGACAACCTGCATTGGGACAATAGGCGCATATTCGTCGCGGAGCTTCACGATCTCTTCGGCGATGGTCTGCGGAATCTTACTGTCCAGGCAGATCGCCAGCGCCCCGGCTCCCACGACATATACCGTGTTCGCGCCGAATTTCTTTTCCTCAATGGGCAGCGTCAGCGGCAGATTGCATTTCAGCAGGACTTCATACAGTAAATCCTGTGTGGTGCGGTCGGCAAGCACATTGTTCACGGCGTTATACAGGTCCTGTTCCAGCGTTTCGGCATTCGGATTCCACGGCACCAGGTTGCTGGTATCCAGTTTGAATACCTTGAATCCCATATCTGGAACCACGGAAGACACAGAAGGCACGGAAGAAGATTCGGCTCCGCCGAAAAGAGAAGGGGAATTTTTATCTTCAGCATTCTTTTTTTCGTGTTTTTCTGTGTATTCCGTGGTTATTTTTCTGGCTGCACGGCGAATACGCTCTTTTCCAATCTCGCAGATATTCTTATACCCGGCTTTGGCGGCTTCCGTTCCTTCTTCGCAGGGTTCTGGCAACTGAACCATGATGAATTTGCGGTTGCCGCCGTCTTCCGCATTCAACTGCATCACGGCGTGGGCTAAACTTGCTGCTCCAGAAAAAAAATCTAAGATAATAGCATCTTTGTTATTGATAATTGAAACAAGGTATTTCATTAATGCAATCGGCTTAGGAAACGGAAAAACTTTCTGTCCCATCAATGCTGTTAATTCCTTTGTACCATCTTGAGACATTCCTATAGAATCAACTAGTTTTGTAGAAACAGCCTTTCTTCCAAAATTCTCACCAGATTTTTCCATATCATCGTTTTTCCAATAGCGAAGCATCGGGCGAGAAATCGTCAAAAAATCATAATCTCCGGGGAACACTATTCTATTTGCAGCATAATAAGCCTTAAACGTTTCTTCTGTAATAGCCCATGTTCTATTCGGATTAGCTGGATATTCTTCTCCGTTTTTAGGATTAACAATTGAAAAAAAGCTATTGGGTCTTTCTGCTGCAGTTGTTTGTTTTGTTAAATCATGTATACGCCAAGGTTTACCAGGAAGATCTTGTGTTTCATAGTAATGTCTTTCCTGGCCTTCGATGCTAGCAGAAAAATCTATTGTTTTCGCATAACAGATAATCCATTCATAATCTTGAGATACACCAAACGGGACATCTGATTTCGCGGTTCTTTTTCTCCATGGAAATACAACAACAAAATTTTCTTCCCCAAAAACTTCATTGCAAATTTTTTTCAAATTATCAACTTCACTGTCATCAATCGAAATAAAAATCACACCGTCATCGGTCAGCAGATTGCGGGCGAGGATGAGGCGCGGGTACATCATGTTGAGCCAGTCGGTGTGATAGCGGCCGGAGGTCTCCGGATTGGCACGGGTGGATTTCCCTTCATCGTCGACTTGTCCGGTCAGGGCCTTGTATTCCCCGATCGGGTTGCGATAGTTGTCAGGATAGACGAAATCCTTGCCGGTGTTGTACGGCGGATCAATGTAAATCATCTTGATTTTCTTGTGATATGATCCCTGCAACAATTTCAGGACTTCGAGATTGTCGCCCTCGATGTAGAGGTTTTCGCTGTCGAACTTGCCGGGCGTACCGTCCTTGCCGGAACTCTCCGCTTCACACGGGCGCAACGTTCCCATGGAACGGGTACGGGCATAGGCACGTGCGGCTTCCTTGCCGTTCCAGGTGAATTTGTAATATTCCTGCCGCTGTTCGATCTCCCCGCCGAGCAATGCCTTCAACACTTCAAAATCAATCTTCCCCTCGGTCATTGCTTCCGGGAACAATTTCTTCAACTGCTCCACATTTTCAGCGATCAGGTCCATCGACTTGCCATCCATCTTATTCATATCTCAAATCCTCTTAATTCAAACCACGGAATACACAGAATACCCGGAAATGATAAATCATTCATGATACATCCCTTATCCGTTCCAAGTGTCCCAGTTCATTTTCCGTGTCTTTCCGTGTTTTCCGTGGTTTGTGGTTTATCTTAATTTTTCGTGAATTTCGTGAATTTCGTGGTTGATTCTCTTCGCCTGCATATTGAATTCCACCAGCCGGGCGAGTTCACTTTCTTTTTTTGCCTTTGCTTTCAGTTCATCCAGCTGCATTTGAAGCTGATGCAATGCTGTCAACAGTTCCCGCCGCCGCACGGGGTCCACTCCTTCCGTTTGTAATATACCCGTAATCCTGGAACAATTCAAGGCTTCCAGCATTTCAAAATAAAAAGAATACAGCTCCCGGAAGGAATGCTTGCGGAATTTCGGGAAAGCTGCCGCTGCATGAAACGCGGTCAGTGCGGCAGGTTCCAGCCAATCCGTATGAACACACCGTTCCAGAACGACCTGTTCCTTGCCGTCCCGGCTGAACCGTTTTTCCGCCATGGAAAACATCAGTGATTCTCCGTCATGGAGGATGACAATCAGCGGATACGGCATTGCCCGGTGACAGAGTTCCGCCACCCGGACTGCTTTTCCCGGCTTTTTGAGGAAGACATCAATCTGTGCCAGACAGGTGTAATCGTGTTCGGTGTCCGAATACGGCGTGAGCATGACGCCGTGGTTTTCGTCCAGTACATAGGAACAGCAGATTTCCTCAATCTCATTGCGGAAGGTGCGCCGGTCAGCCGGGGTGAGCGGTCCATTGTCGGCAAACAAAGCCTTCCCGATCCGCTGATCGACACAACAGTTCTCCGGAAAATGGAACCACGAAAAACACGAAATACACGAAAAAAATTTATTTTTCATAGAACAAATCTCTTTATTTCAATCTTTGGATAATGGCCGAAGTTCACCAACAAACCCAAACGCATATTTGTTATTTTCAGGTAGTTGAGGAGTTGTGCCTCATGCTCCGGTGCAATGGTTGATACGGCCTTGATTTCCACGATAATCTTACCAAAACAGATAAAATCCGGTTTATATGTCTGTTTCAGCGTGACGCCTTTGTATTGCAGTTTCAATCCGGATTGCTCTTTGAAAGGAACGGAACTCAATTCAAATTCACGTGCCAAGGCCTCTTGATAAACGGCCTCCAAAAAACCATTGCCAAGCGTCTTATACACCTCAAAGCATGCCCCCTGAATGGCATAAGCCTTATTCTTATAAATAATTTCCATTTTCGTGTCTTTCGGGTTTTTCGTGGTTTTCCAGCAATGTGATGAAGGCGACGACTTCGAAATCTTCCACTCGTCGGTCGGTATCGCCGGAAAGCCGGATGCCGCCGCGCTGGAACAAAGATTTTACTCCCTGTTCCTGCTGTTTGCCGACAATTGCCGATACTGCTTTCTCCAGCAGATCCTGATAATGGCTCATATTTTTGCCGGACTGTGTTTTCTGGTTGAATCTGGCAACAGCGGCAGCCTGCGGTGAAGAATAGCCAATACATTCTTTTTTCAGTACGTCCAGTATCTGTTTAGGCTGATTGAAATTGAGCTGAACCGTGCCGTCATCCGCCACGAACACCAGGTAATACGGGGCAAGAGAATAGCCGGCTTCCACCGGGGCTTTGCCGCTCATGTCCTTGAGACAGAAAATCGCGCCCGGCTGGAATTCCTGTTTCAGAAAGGTCAGATCCAGAGCCGCCGCGGCTCTCGCGCCAAACGGAGTGCACTCCAGCAGCGGCAGATGATTTTTCATGTATTCGGTCAGATCCATGCGGAAATCGTTCAACGTCAGGTCGGTGATGGAAATTCCGCCGGAGATGTCTTCCAGATCAAGGACGGCATCCTGTAGCTGCTGAAGCTGTTTGCGGCGGTATTCCAGGTCATTCATCTTCTTGTCGTTGAACTCAATCACGTTTTCCTCGCCGGTTGCGGAGATGTCCAGCAGCACCATGCGCCCGGAGACACGCGCTTCCAGATTGATGTATTCGTCCAGTTCCATGTTGGGCCAGAAGTTCACCAGCTGAATGGAGCCGTTGGTCGAGCCGATACGGTCGATACGTCCGAACCGCTGGATAATGCGGACCGGGTTCCAGTGAATGTCATAATTGACAAGGTAGTCGCAGTCCTGCAGGTTCTGTCCTTCGGAAATGCAGTCCGTGGCGAACAGGAGGTCGATCTCCTCCGTCATTCCGGGGTGGCTCTTGGCGCGTTCTTTGGATTTCGGAGAAAAATTCGTCAGGATGGAATGCAGGTCCAGACGCACGTCTTTCATCGTTGTGCGGTTTGTCCCCGTGCCGCTGACCAGTGCGGAATGAATGCCGAACTCCGTTTGCGCCCATTCTGCAATTTCTTTATAGAGATATTCTGCTGTATCCGCAAACGCTGTGAAAACCAGAATTTTTCTGTTGCCCGGATTGACAGGGTTGTTTATTTTTTCCGAAATAAGCTGTTTCAACGCCGCCAGTTTCCGGTCGCGTTCCGGCGAGATTTGTTCGGAGATGTGGAGCAGTTCCATCAAATGTTCCTGGTCTGCTCGCAGCTCCTGCTTCCAGCGGATGAGATCGCAGTCCTGAATCAGGACCTTGATCTGATTTCCGATCAGCAGATCCGTCAGCTCATCCGAATCCACTTCTATTTCGTTGATGTTCAGCTCCTTGAAATCAAAATTACCGGTATCGAGATTCCGTTCATAATTTTCAATTCTGGTCAGAATGGAATTCACCATGATCAGCAGTTTCCGGGTGGTGATGGCGAAGGAATAAATCGAGCTTTCCATTCGTTTGAGCAGATTTACGCGCATCAACTGAATGAGGTTTTCTTCGCGGTCCGCCTGTTTGAAGATGGAACCGCCCTCCGTTTCGATGTCATACTTTTCACTGTACTCATCCCGTTTTTCCGGGAGGATGTATTTCAGAGGTGAGTAGGCGGCCAGATGCAGCCGCTGGATGGTTTTATTGACCTCTTTGAGCGGGGGAAAATGTCCTTCCGTGTCAATGTCCTCCTTAACGTTGATGGGGCGTCTGCGCTCCGGGAACTTGCCGATCTCTGCAAGATTGTAGTATTTTTCAATATGCTTGCGGGACCGGGCAATGGTCAGCAGATCCAGCAGCTGGAAGTAGTCGAAATTCATGGCCGCCAGGAGTTCACGGGAATCCCGATTACCCGTATCCAGCCAGCGGTTGAAGCATGCCTGCGCTTTCCGCAAAGTATTTTCAATGCTGGGGATTCCGGCATCAGCCAATGCGGCGTCCATGCCTTCGGTAATGAAGAAAACCTGGTTTTTCAGGTCGTTCATCTTGTTATTGACAGGAGTGGCGGAAAGCATCAGAACTTTGGTTTTGACCCCGGAGCGGATAATGTCCCGCATCAGACGTTTATATCGGGACAGTCCTTTTTTCTTGTTTGGTGCATTATTCCGGAAGTTATGGGATTCATCAATGACCACAAGGTCGTAGTTGCCCCATTTTACAGTTTCCAGATTTATGTCCCCGGAAAATCCGGAAATCCGGCTCAGATCGGAATGATTCAGCACATCATAACGGAAACGGTCGTCACAGAAAATATTCCGTTCATCATTCTGGAGATACAGCGTCCAGTTATCCCGCAAACGTTTCGGGCACAGGACAAGAACGCGGTCATTCCGCAGTTCGTAGTATTTGATGATGGCGAGAGCCTCAAAAGTCTTTCCGAGACCTACACTGTCGGCAATGATGCATCCGTTGTACTTTTCCAGTTTGTCAATGGCGCCGAGAACTCCGTCTTTCTGAAATTTATAAAGTTTTTTCCAGATAAGATGTTCTTTAATTCCCGTTTTGGTTTTGATGATTTTTTCCTCATCCAGTTCTCCGAGCGTATTCGTAAAAATATGGTAAAGAATCAGGTAATAAATGAAATCGGGAGCCTTGTCGGAGCCGAGCCACTTCAATTGTTCAAGGAAAGATTTTTTGATATCCTGAATGTACCGGGCATCGTTCCAGATTGATTCGAACCATTCGGCAACTACCTGAATGGTTTCCTGTTCTTCAAAGCCGGTGCATATATCGCGCCGTATGGAAGTGACAAATCCCAGCCCGGCAGCTGTCAGGTCGGCACTGCCTTGCAAGGCTGCATTTTCGGTACAGAAGACGTTTTGCTGGACAATATTTTTGTCCGTTGCCTGCCGGATTTCGCTGTTCGCCTCAAGCCATTCTCGACATTTCTTCGCCACAAACTGCTGAGTCAGGCGGTTCCGGAGTTTTCGTTCATCGGCTTCCCCGATCAAAGCAAGATTATCCTGAATATTAAGGGGGACAGAAAAAAGCAGACGCAGTTTTTGGATGAATGGCAGTTTGTCTTCCAGCATTTCAAAAGCATAAATGGAAAAGAGGGCAGAAACCACCGAAAGATGAGAGTTCATCGTGATATGCCCGGAGAGGAAATCTCCGGCTTTTACCTGTTTATTATTGATAAGCTGCATTGAAAATCCTTTCTGTTTTTCAGTAATATAACACCATCACATGGACATTAAATGTCCAGCTGAAACATTTTGCTGAAAAAATTTCAAGGTTTTGAGTTTGCGCTGTGCATAGACGGCACTGCCAAAAGTCCGGAAATCGAAAATTTTCATAAAAACGCAATTATGTTTTGAGCGTGAACAATGTATGGGAAAGCTATTGTTTTTACCAGCTGCAGACTTTTGGCAGTCGCGTCCCCGTTCTCTGTTTTTTGCTATATTTTTCCATGGTTTTCCGCGGTTAGTGGTGAAAAACTGGTGAAAAGTTTTGTTTTCGGGAATATTGAAAAAGTCATAACTGGTTGAAAATGAATGGTGCACCCGGCGGGATTCGAACCCACGACCTTCTACTCCGGAGGCAGACGCTCTATCCAGCTGAGCTACGGGTGCATCCAATATTCAAAGTAATATAATCCCCTTTTGATGATTGTCAATTCAAAAAAAGAAAAAACACATATTTATCTTCAATATTCCATACCGGGACGGCCCTGCCAAAAGTCCGGAAATTGAAAATTTTCATAAAAACGCAATTATGTTTTGAGCGTGAACAATGTATGGGAAAGCTATTGTTTTTACCAGCTGCAGACTTTTGGCAGTCGCGTCTACCGGCAATGATTATGATGAAAGAAAAAAACGCTGTCTCCGTCAGGAAGAGGCAGCGTTTTCAGATTTGAGTAAAATCTCAATAGCGGGGCTGTTCCGGATGGAGTGAGCGCATGACGCCCATTTCCAGACCACGCAATTCCGCCAGACCACGCATACGTCCGAGTCCGTAATAACCCGGATTCGGGCAGGGCGGTTTGAGCAAGTCATCCATGATGTCCGCTCCATGATCCGGACGCATCGGAATCCGCCAGTCGGCACGACCTTCCGCTTTGCGGCGCAGCTGTTCTTCGCAGACCGCTTTGACCAGCTCATACATGTCAACACGTCCGCCGAGATGGGGCGCTTCGTAGAAATCGCCGTGATCCACCTGTGTGCTGCGCAGATGCAGGAAGCCGACACGCGAAGCACAGGATTTGAACATCTTCACCACGTCGTTGTTCTCGTTCGCACTGAAACTGCCGGAGCAGAAGCAGACGCCGTTTGCCGGACTGTCCACCATTTTCAGCAAGGCGGCAATGTCGTCGATATTGCTGAAAATCCGTGGCAGACCCAGAATCGAACGCGGCGGATCGTCGGGGTGTATGACCATCCGGCAGCCGCATTCTTCCGCCACCGGAACAACTGCGCTGAGGAAGTTGTAGAGGTTCTCTGTGAGACGCTCGCGGGTGAAGCCTTCGTATTTCGCCAGCATGGCGCGGATGTCATCCAGCGTAACCCCTTTGAAACCGGGGAAGTTGTCGATGATGGAACGGCACAGATTGCTGCGTTCCTGTTCCGTCATGCCCTTGAATTTTTCTTCCGCGGCGGCAATGACTTCTTTCGAATAATCATTTTCCGCGCCCTTGCGGCAAAGAATGAACAGTTCAAAAACGGCAAACTCAACCTGGTTGAAATACAGCACGGTCGAGCCGTCGGGGAGACGGTGATGCAGATCGGTGCGCACCCAGTCGAGCACGGGCATGAAGTTGTAGGTGATGACCTGAATGCCCTGTTCGCCGAGGTTGCGGAGCGACTGTTTGTAAAGTTCCAGCAGTTTCGGCACATCGGGACCGCCGGTCTTGATCTGTTCGTGAACGGGCAGACTTTCCACCACACTCCAGGTCATACCGGCCGCTTCGACCATTTTTTTACGTGCAAGAATTTCCTCCGGAGTCCAGAGCTCTCCGTAGGGAATGTGATGCAGAGAGGTAACAATTCCCGTTGCTCCGGTCTGAGGAATGAAATCCAGACGCACCGGATCATTCGGACCGTACCAGCGAAAAGTCGGTTCCATAAACATAATGAAGATTCTCCTGTGTTGGGGTCAGCGATCCACGCGCGCGCTGCCGCCCTGCATGAGTTTTTCGACTTCGGAACGAAGCGCCATGGAGGTGTCGCCGGGGGTGGTCATAGCCAGCGCACCATGTGCGGCACCGCATTCCACGGCTTTCTTGAGATCGCCGTAGGTCATCAGTCCGTACACCAGACCGGAGGCAAAGCTGTCGCCGCCGCCGACGCGGTCGAGAATTTCCAGACCATCGCGCTGAGTAGCCTGTTCGAAATTGCCGTCGCTCCACGCAATGGCGCCCCAGTCGTTGACCGTAGCGGTCCGGACAGTGCGCAGGGTGGTTGCCACAACCGCGAAGTTCGGGTAGGCTTTCACGACTTTGCCGATCATTTTCTTGAAGGAATCCACGGGCAGGGCTTTCAGGGAGGAATCCGTGCCTTCCACTTCAAAACCGAGCGCAGCAGTGAAATCTTCTTCGTTGCCGATCATGACGTCCACATAAGGTGCGATGGCGCGGTTGACTTCACAGGCGCGCTGCTGTCCGCCGATGCTTTTCCAGAGAGACGGACGGTAGTTCAGGTCATAACTGGTGATGGTTCCGTATTTTTTCGCACATTTCAGCGCTTCGATCACCACATCGGGGGTGGTTTCGGAAAGAGCTGCGAAAATTCCGCCGGTGTGGAAGTGGCGGACACCCAGTTTGCCGAAAATCATTTCCCAGTCAATATCGCCGGCTTTCAGCTGGGACACAGCGGTGTTGCCGCGGTCGGAACAGCCCTTTGCTCCGCGGATGCCGAAGCCACGTTCCGTGAAGTTCAAACCGTTGCGGACAGTGCGGCCGATGCCGTCGTAGGGAATCCACTTGATCAGGGAAGTGTCCACGCCGCCCTGCATGATGAAATCTTCGATGAGGCGTCCCACCGGGTTGTCGGCAAACGCCGTAACCACGCCGGCACGGAGTCCGAAGCAGCGGCGGAGTCCGCGCGCCACATTGTATTCGCCGCCGCCTTCCCAGGCGCGGAAAGAACGGGCGGTATGGATGCGTTCTTCACCCGGGTCCAGGCGAAGCATGATTTCGCCGAGGCTCAGAATATCGTAACGGCATTCAGATGCAGGTTTGTAAACAGGAAGCGACATGATGTTCTCCTTCATTTTGATTTTTGGTTATGATATGAACAATGAATTAATATAATTCATATTGGCTCTTTTACAAATCTGGAACGAAGTGCGTTTCGGCGATTTATCAAACTTTTTTGTGCGTAAAAGGTTGCTTTTTGAAATTTTGGATGATATATTAATAACATGTGATGTGAAAAAAGAGGATTTATGAAAATTCAGAGTACACCGACAATGCGGCGGATGCCCACATACCTGCACCAGCTCTTCCGGCTGCGGCTGTCCGGCGAGGAATGGGTATCGTGCGCCGAACTTGCCGCGTATATGAATATCCCGCACATCGTGGTCCGCAAGGATGTCGCAATGACCGGTCTGCCCGGCAACAAACGCTACGGTTTCCGGGTCAATGACCTGATCGACGCCATTCTCCGCTTTGTCGGTTGGGATAAAACAACTTCCGCAACCCTGATCGGCGCGGGTTCGCTCGGTTCCGCCCTGATGGGATTCGCGGATTTTCAGGCTTACAATTTCCGGATCGAGTCGGTGTTTGATTCTTCCCCGGATAAGATCGGGCGCGAGATTCACGGTTTTGAAATTTATGACGTTGCGGAAATCCGCCGCCGTCTGAAACTGGCTCCGCCGAAAGTCGGCATCATCTGCGTTCCCGCGGTCGGTGCACAGCTCATCACCGATATTCTGGTTTCGCTCGGCATCAAATATCTCTGGAACTTCGCCAATGTCTGTCTGAAAGTTCCGGACAATGTCATCGTTCAGCGTGAAGTGATTGCCGGCGGTCTGGCAGTGCTTTCCGCCAAAATCAAGAAAGCGGAATCCGGAGAACGGGTTACCGGAGAAGAATAAAACCGGCATCCGCAACGAATACGAATACCGGTTTCTCAATTTATCGTTATTCTGTTCAGTTTGCCGGAACCGGCTGCTGTTCCGCCGGCTTCTGTTCTTCTGTCTTTTCCTGTGCTTCGAACACGGCATAGGCTTTCAGCCGTGCCGCCAGGTCGGGCGGAAGACTCTTCATGATGGTGCGGGCGATTTCCGATTTCATTTTGGCGAAGGACATCAGCTGCACACGCGCTTCCGGACGATCCGCATTGTAGCGGTTGTAGCAGATTTCCGCCATGCGCAGATGGGAATCCGCCGCCGTGGTATCGCCGTAGGCCAGCAGAATGCACGCTTTCAGAATCATTCCGCCGATCAGATCCTGCGCCTGTTTGAAGCCGACGTCCTTGATTTCTTCGTACCAGTTGGCATATACAAACTGTTCAAAGGACATGTGCCCGGCTTTATGTCCCTTCTTGTATTTTTTACGCAGAATGTCATAATATTCCCGTGCCTTGGTGTACTGTCCGTAACTGAACATGGTCAGCACAGCGCGGGACATGAAGTTCTGGTATGCGTGCTTGAACGACGGAACCGTCGGATTCTGTTCCATTGCCAGCAGATAGGAATCCTGCACAGCGTCCACCACGGAAAGATTCGGGATCAGCAGGAATTCCATGGACGGTTCCTTGCCTGGATAAAGCATTCTGCCGTTGGTGAAAGTTACTTGCAGCGACTGGGTAATCATGCGGCTGCAGTCGACGTTCTGCCGCTCCGGACTCCGTTCCGTTCCCAGAACCGCCCAGTAGATGGCGAAGGATTCCGGCAGGAACCAGTCCAGTTCTCCATATTTTTCATTGATTTCCAGTACTTTCTGCGGTTCCAGCATAAACCGTTCATACAGCCATCTGACCCGGAAATGATCCAGGAGCAGCGTCTGGGTTTCGGGATCTTTTTCCAGTCGAGCAGCCACCTGTTTCGGCAGAACGCCGCCCGCATCACGGAAAGCGTTGAACAGCAGACCGATATTCGTATAGCCGTCCTGTTCCAGCTGCTGGAGAAATTCCGGTACATTTTTCAGCTTTTCCAGCAGTTCTTTTTCTTTTGCCGGAGCTGCCGCCAGTTTTTTCCAGTCGGGATAATGAACACCGAGAATCTGGAGCATCTGGTTTGCCATCTGCCACTTGTAATATCTCTGCGCATCATCCAGAATGTTTCCCAGTTTATGCTGGTAAATCCAGCCCAGTTCCTTGTAGAGGACCGGGTCGTTCGGGTTGTACTGCAAGGCTTCATGATAAAGCTCTATGCCTTTGTTGACCCACCGCCAGCGGTCTTCAGGCATACTGTATGTTACAGATATATTGTACGCCATGTTCCAGGCAAGATATGCCGCCGTCGCCGTGGATTTCGGCTGCAGTTTCATGATCCAGGAGGCGAGCTGCACCATTTCGAAGTACTTTCCTTCATCCTGAAGCGAAATCGCCCGGAACCACAGAAAGTCGGCAATCAATCCGCGGAAACCGCCCAATGCCACGGTTGTGAATGCCACCAGCGGCGGCGCACCTTCCACAAACTGTTCATCAATCAGTTTGTTTTTGCGGATTGAATCATCCAGACGGGACTGCACAAACATATTGCCGCACAACAGCAGCACTCCCGCAATGATCACTATCAGAATAAACGGCCGTTTCCCAGACATATATACGTCCTCACTGTTTCATTGCCAGAGCTGTTTCCCTGCGCCAGTACAGCCAGATGCCGAGCAGACACAGCGGCAGCCCCTTCAATATGATGTTGAATACCAGCATTTGCGCCAGATAGGAATATTCAATCAATGTACCGGTCGCCAGATGTCCCGACACAAAGAAACTCTGCACCGGAATCAGCAGCGACATCATGATCTGCGCCAGCAGTGTTCCCAGATAATCCATCAGGGATACTCCGTCTCCCGTGCTTTCGATGGACGAAATCAGATACGAGGAAAACAGACCGGTCACCAGATAGGACAGAGTCAGGAACACCGCAGTCGGCATGGAAAGAAATGCCGCAAACGACGAAGCAATCATACCCAGAGCGAAAATTCCCAGAGCGATGGCAAGCATGGCACGCAGATAATTGTTCAGGAATCCGGTTTCCTTCAGCAGCAGACGCGGTCCTTCCGTTACCTGGAAATGCAGCGTTTCACTGTCTTTGGATTGCAGATTGGCGAATCCGATGGAGGCTGTGCCGTCGCTGATCAGCACATCGCCGGGGATCACAAATTCCTTGTAGGCACTGGTCAGAATCTGTTCCGGCGGCAGCTGAAGCGGCAGTTCCCGCGTGCTTTTCAGCGTCGGTTTGCCGTCTTTGTCCAGTACATTTTCATCATAAGTGCGCTGCACATAACGGATGAACCAGAAACCCTGTCCGATTTTCTGGTTCTTTGAACCCAGATTTCCCGCATAGGCACGGTATCCGATATAGACCGGATCTTTGTACTCCTTCGGCAGCCCCATGTAATACCAGGTTTTCATCTTGCCGGGACCGACTTCCCCCATGCCGGCGAGCAGTTCCATACGTATGGACTGCATATACTTCCGGCGGGCGGTACCATCCATGTCCGGCAGGGATTCTCCCTGTTTCTTGGCTGTTGCGATACGCCGCGCCAGTTCTTCGTTGACCATTTTGTTCAGGTCGCCCAGATACGGCGTGAAAACCCGGCGTCCGGCGAACACTTCATTTTCCATCCGTGCCCGTTCTTCCGGCGTGAATTTCTGCCGTCCGTACTGGAACATCAGAAAACCGTAAATAAAGGCGAATGCAATCACCAGCAGCACAAAATGAATCAGAAAAACGCCTGTGAACTTGCCCAGCCAGACTGTAATCCGCGAAACCGGTTTGACCACAATCATGTGCAGCTGCCCGTTTTCCAGATCTGTGCAGAATTCCGAACATGCCAGCCAGATGATCGACGTGGACAGAATCAATGCCGCAAAAGCGGTGCTGTATTCCAGCATCACCTGCAGATACCCTTGCGCCGTTCCGTCGCCTTTCAGCGTGTTCGGCACCAGGATCACGCAGACGAGCAGCAGAAACAGCAGAAAGCGGAACACATTCGACCGCACCGCCGAGCGGCAGGTCAGCTTGACTATCGCAAGAAACGGCGTCATAGTTTCCTCCGTCAATCCTTTTTGCTCATGCCGGACAGCATGTCTTTCAATTTCTGATTGGCACTGGACAAATCTTCCGACATGGTTTCCGGTTCCGGTGCAGCGTTTTCCGCCTTTTTCTGAAGGCTGTCATTGCTCAACCCTTTCAGTTTGACTGTGTCAATCACCGGTTCCTGCTGCTGCGGTTTTTCCGGTTCGGCGGCTTTTTCCTCCGGACCAGTCAGCGAAGCCAGCAATTCCTTCTTCGCCTGCAGCTCTTCCTCGTTGAGCTGTCCGTTGGAAAGATAGTCGGCAATCTGACCGCCCGAACGCGCTCCGTAGGTTTCCACACTTTCCGCCTGTGCTTTGTTGACCACATCCAGGAAAAATTCTTCCAGCGACATGCGCGGATGATCCACCCGGAACTGATCTTCGGACAGCTGGGAACGCAATGCCGTCAGCACTTTTTCCATCACATCCGGTTTCAGCTGCGGCGTGGTGATGCGGTCGGTTCCTTCAATCGTCAGCAGCTCGTTCAAGGTTCCCTGTGCGCGGATTTTTCCGCCGTAGAGAATGATGACCCGGTCGCAGACTTCTTCAATGTCGCTCAGCAGATGGCTGGTGACAATGACCGTCTTGCCCCGTTTTTTCAGCAGATGAATCAAGTCCTTGACTTCCCGGCAGCCCAGCGGGTCCAGACCCGAAGTCGGTTCGTCGAGAATCAGCAGAGACGGATCGTTGATCATGGCTTGCGCCAGCCCGATCCGTCGTGTCATACCTTTGGAAAATTCGCCCACCGGACGGTTCTTCGCATGGGACAACCCCACCATTTCCAGCAGCTGTTCCGCCCGTTTCCGGCGTTCCAGTGCCGACAGGCTGAACAGCGATCCGAAGAAATCCAGCGTTTCATAAGCAGTCAGATACTTATAAAGATAGGATTCCTCCGGCAGATAACCGATCAGACGCTTGGTGTCGACATCCCGCGGCGATTTGCCGAAAACGGTCAGCCGTCCGGCAGTCGGATAAAGCAGACCCAGGAGCATTTTCACTGTGGTTGATTTGCCCGAACCGTTGGGCCCCAGCAGTCCCAAAACTTCCCCTTCGCGCACTTCGAAATCCAGGTCGTTCACCGCTTTGGCTTTCGGCCGGTTCCAGAAATCACGGAACTCTTTGACCAGCCCTACGGAACTGACTACGATTCCGGGGGTATTCACGCTGTTGTCTGCCATGATCGCCTCCCGTTACTGTTGTTTCGCCGCTTCCAGCTGCAGATTGCGGCGCCAGGACAGCATTTCCATGCTGGTGGCTTCCTCGCCGGTCCGCAGCAGACGTGCGCTGTTGAAGATGATAATGAGCGTACTGAAAGTATGCAGCATTGCCGCCGCAATCGGTCCCATCCAGCCGAATACCGAAAGAATGATGCCGCACAGCACAAAGAGCAGACCGAACGCCACATTCTGATGTGTGATCGAATTGGATTTGCGGGAGAGACTGACCAGCATCGGAATCCGGCGCAAATCGTTGGTCATCAATGCAATGGACGCACTGTTGATGGCAATGTCGCTGCCGATGGCTCCCATGGCGATACTCAGATCGGCAGCCGCCAGAGCCGGCGCGTCGTTGACACCGTCACCGACGAATGCCACCAGCGTATGCTTTTTCTGTTCTTCGATATATTCTACTTTCCCTTCCGGCAGACAGTCGCCCTTGAATTCATCAATGTTGAGTTTTGTGGCAACGCCTTTGGCAACGGTTTCACGGTCGCCGGTAACCATGGCGCAGCGCTGTACGCCCTGATCTTTCAGACGGCGGACTGCTTCCGCCGATTCCGCGCGGATTTGGTCGCGGAATCCGATCCAGCCCATCAGTTTGCCTTCCTGTGCCACATAAACCACACTCATGCCGGCTGTCTCTTCCGATGATATTTCCGGCAGAACCACGTTGAACTGCTTCAGCCAGATGGCGCGTCCCACCAGCGTATCCTTGCCGTTGACTTTTGCTTCCACACCGGTACCCGGCGTTTCCTTGAAGTCTGTGGTTTCCAACGTTTTAATACCAACTTCTTTCGCCAGCTTCTGGATCGCCAGCGCGGTCGGGTGATTACTGTGCGCTTCCACCGAAGCCGCCGCCATCAGCAGCTGCGCCGGTTCAATGCCGTCCGCCGGACCCAGTTTCGCTACTGCCAGCTGTCCTTCCGTCAGCGTACCCGTTTTATCGAATACAAAGGCTTTGATTTTGGCTGCCAGTTCCAGGTGGCTGACGTTCTTGATCAGAATACCCAGGCGTGCCGCTGCCGCCACCGCCGCAACGGTTGCAGTCGGAGTCGCCAGCACGACAGCACACGGACAGGCAATCACCAGCAGAGTGATGACACGGGTCATGTCTCCGTTGGAAAGCCACCAGGTGATGATCGCCAGCATCAGAATGGTTGGAGTGTAGAATCCGGCATATTTGTCGATCAAACGCACAATCGGCGTTTTGCTCTTTTCCGCCTCCCCGATCATGGTCTGAACCCGTCCCAGCGTGGTGTCTTTTCCCAGCTTGGTGACTTCGACGTCCAGACTGCCAGAAAGGTTCTGCGTACCGGCATAAACTTCATCGCCGACGCCTTTGTCCTGCGGCAGAGATTCACCGGTGATGGATGCCAGGTTTACAGCCGACACACCGCGCACGACCTTGCCGTCCACCGGGAAGTTGTCGCCGGGGCGTACATTGATGATGTCGCCGACAGCCAGTTCGGAAACTTCTACTTCAATGTCTTTTCCATTGACGATTTTCCGGGCGGTATGCGGCGCCAGACGGATCAGTTCCTCAATGGAACGCTGCGCACCGCTGGCGGTATGGGATTCGATGATGATGGTAATCAGCAGGAAGAACGCAATCAGACCTGCTGTGCTGAATTCCGCCGAGGTGAACGCCGCCAGAATGGCGAGAGCCACCAGCTCGTTCATGTAAACACGGCCTTCGTAGAGGTCTTTGACTGCCGTGATGACAATCGGCAGAGCCAGGATGACCGCTCCGAGAAATGCGCTCAACGAAGCGGCAAATCCCAGTTCCGGCATCAGCCAGTTCAGCAGATAATGGTTGATGATCAGGAACCCGCCGACCACGGCAAAGCCGATACGCCCCATGGAGCGACCGTGTCCGACGCCTTCCCCCATGGGTGCGCCGCAGGAAATGCAGCGGGTCGGTTCTTCATGATTGTGATCATGTCCGCAGGAGCAGGCACACTCCGGACCGTGTTCATGATGATGTTCGTTATGTTCGCTCATGGTTTATCTTCCTTGGTTGGATCCTGATTCTTTTTGATGACCGGTTCCGGATTCAGCTTGATGCGCAGTTCCTGCCGGCTTCCGGGATTCAGTCCGATGGCGAATTTATCCTTCGCCTGCGCCAGCGCATCCGCCAGCGTTGTGGAGTAAAGCGACACCATGACCGATTCCGGATTTTTGTTGTATTCCTTCAGCAGACTGGTGAAATATTCCTTGTCCGCCATCACTTCCGCCACGACACGCTTGCGGTAGGATTCCGCATTGGCAATGATTTCCGCCGCTTCGGACTTTGCGCTGTTCTCCGTTTCGATCGCATATGCTTTGGCGGTTTCTGTCTCAATCGACGCCTGAGTGCCGGCACTGGCGGCTTCGTCAAATGCGGCAATGGTCAGCAGCGGGGGACGTTTCACCGGCAGAGCCAGACTTTCCACACTGACGCCGATCTGCCGGTCATTCAGCGTTTTCACCAGCATGGCCTTGACTTCCGAAATGTATTCGGTGGTCCGGTCATACAGAATATTCTTGATATTCCAGCGGGCGGTAACTTTGATGACGCAGTCATCCAGCAGATTCTTGATCATCGTGGTTGCCCCGCGGGTTCCCAGCGATTCGCCGTCTTCACCGCGGAAAATTTCGTCCGCATCCAGCGGCTGAACCGGAGTCAGACATCTGGTATAGTACAGTTCCGGTTTTTCCACGCGGTAAACCAGTTCCCATTCGGTATGAATGATGCTGTTGTCGCCGGTCAGCAGAAAACCGTCTCTGCCGGGAGTCAGCGGCTGCGGCTGATCCATGGGACCGCTGTCTTTCTTGCGTTCGATCAGCGATTTGCGGTCGGCAGGCATGAAGGTAACACTGCGGATCGTCTGGTTGCTTTTCGGAACGCGGATAATTTTATTGACCGGATAAGGCAGACACCAATGATATCCGGCGGTGTAGGTTTTCTGGTATTTGCCGAAATGAAGCAGCAGCACCGTCTCGCGGGTGGAATCGACAATAAACGATCCGCCCAGGGTGAAGAACCAGATCAGCATAATCCCGATGACGATGGCCAGCAGGTAGAAAAGAGCCTTGGCCAGCTTCAGCAGTGCGGTCGTTCCCGATGAGAACTGCCCGCCGTCGGAAGCCCCGAACATGTCTCCGTATCTGTTTTTTTCGTTGTCCATGATATTGCGCTCTCCGGGTCAGTTATTTTACAGGAGCGGGGGCGGCTTTTTCTGCCCGCGGGCCGATTTTCGGCTGCGGAGAATGTCCCTGCAGTTCGCCGACGTTCATATTGAACAGATCGAACGGGGCGGAATCTGTTCCCAGAACCAGAGTGGTTTTGGTTTTGACAATGCGTTTGAGCGAATCGAGTTTGCGGAGGAATGCGGCAAGCTGCGGATTTTCGTTGAATACCGCGAAATGAACAGCGGCTTCGGCATCGCCTTCCGCCATCAGCTTTTTGGCTTTGGCTTCTGCCTGGGTGAGCATTTCACGTTTCTTTTCGTTGGCGCGGGTTTTGATTTCCTCCGCTTCCACTTTGCCTTTCTGTTTGTCAATGGAGGCGGCGGTTTCGCGTTCTTTCTTCATGCGTTCGGTGATGGCTGCCGAAATTTTGGCAGGAACGCTGATGGTGCGGATTCCGACTTTTTCCACCTGCAGACCGTAACGCTCCATCACATCCGGAGCAATCTGTTTGAACATGGCGTCTTCAATTTCGGAAAGTTTCATTTTCTTCGGATCGGTGTTGATCATCTGATCGAAACGATACTGTCCGACCACTGCGCCTTTGACGGTACGCATACGGTTGCTCAGATATTCTTCGGCGGCTTCCAGACTCTTGGCGGCGTTTTTGAATTTCGCCAGATCCTTGATGCTGTAAATGGCGTAAATGCCGACGATGACGTTCTTTTCGTCCTGCGTCATGGTTTCTTCCAGATTGCCGACATTGCCGTCGAAGCAGCGTTCGCGGATATCATATTTGACCACTTCCTGAATGGGGAGCGGCAGACGCAGATGCAGACCCGGTCCGCGTTCACCGGTAATTTTACCCATGGTGATGATCAGGGCGCGTTCCGTTTCCTGAACCTGATAGGAGAAGATTGCCACCAGGAAAATGGCGGCGACAATCAATCCCAGCAAAATGGTGTACACCGGCACCTTTGCAACTTTTTCCGAACTGTTTTTAGACATGCTTTTTCTCCGTTATGTTATGTTTTATTATTTGCCGAGATTCTGAACATCTGCGCCGTCCAGCAGATCCAGACGGGGCTTCTCTTCCATGTTCAGTTCATAAATCTGTGACGGAATCTTCGAGGAAACGATGAATTTCCGCAGATCCATGCAGTCGTTTTCGAGGAAATCCAGATATGTGCGCAGACGGAACAGCATCGGCTGCTGGTTGAAAGCCATCAGCTGCCGCTGGAACCGGAAGGCATCCGCCGCCGCCACATTGGAAACATCATATTTGTAGGCGGAGGCTTCGCTGGTGACCGCCATGCTCTGAATTTTTCCTTCAGACAGAGATTTTTCCGCTTCGGCATTGGCGCCGAAAACCATGGCTTTCGCATCTTCCTTCGCCGCCAGAACATCCTGGAATGCCGGCGCCACATCCTTGACCGGCGGATGCGCATCGTTCATGTTGACACAGACAATTTCCACGCCCAGCTTCAGTTCGTCCGCTTCTTTCTGTATGCGTTTCTGGAGTTCACGCACAATGGTGCCGCGTCCGGAAGACATATCGCGGATGAAGTCCGTGCTGGCAAAATAATTGGTCGCTTCCTGTTCCCCGATGCTTTTGAGCATTACCGGGATGTCTTTGAAACGGAACAGGTAATTGTAAATCTGGGTCGTTTCGTCGGGCAGGTCTTTTTTGACTTTGTAATGAATCGGCAGAGAGGTTTCGAGAATGGAAACCGCTTTGGCAACTTCCGAGCCGCCTTTTTCATTGGCAACCAGGAAGCCGTCGGTGTCCGCTCCTCCCTCACCGTGTTCCGTAGTCCACAGCACAACCGCCGGTTTCAATTCCTTGCCTTCTTTCTTGAAATTGTCCCCGATGACTACCTGTTGAACCGTATCCACCGGAACGCGGATGATGTTTTCCATCGGCCAGGGAAGTTTGAAATAGACGCCCGGTTCCAGAATTCTGCTGTTCCGCGGCGCTGCACCGAAGCGTTCCCGGATTCCCCGTTCGCCCGGCGCCACTTCCGCCACGCAGGTGAACAGCCAGAACAGCACCAGCCACAGCAGCAGTGCCGGCAGAATCTTCTGTTCAAAGGATCTGTAAATTCCGGTTTTGGATACTTTGAAACCGAACTGGTAATCCAGCGAATCCGCAATGTTCCGCATGATGCCGCCGGGTTCCGTGAAAATGGAAAGCAGACGACTTTCATAGACCGGACGGTCTTCCATCTGATTGCGCGGACGGTAAAATTCACTGATGAAGTTCAGGAGCATTTCAATGCAGAGAACTGCCAGAGCAAAAAACGCTGTCTTGGAAAAGAAACCATCCCATGGAGCCATTTTCAGTACGCTCAGAATCGAGGACACCAGCGAGAACAGCATGATGACCGCGCCGCCCATCAGCCACGCACCGATCGGACGCAGCCAGCGGTATTCAAAAACGTGGGACTGTCCGGCGAGGAAGATTCCCAGAAATACGCTGATTACTGCACACAGCGCCGAGGTGAACGCCAGCAGGATCGGCTGTTTCGGCAGACCCGTCGCCAGGGTTACGGCGTCTTCCGGACGGAAGATGTGTGCCCGCCAGAAATAGAACAGCGTTCCCGCCATCAGCAGGGAACAGAGCAGTGCTACAGCGGAAGGCACATATTTTTCAAAATTCAGCAGATTGCGGCCGGCGGTGAAACGTACATCCTCGGAAATATCCAGCAGGGACGTTTTGTTTTCCTTGCGTTTCTGAAGCAGAATTTTCTCTTCTTCGTCGCGGACAGCCGCGGCGGAAAGTTTCCCCTGAATCAGAGCAAGCAGGGAAAAGACCAGAGCCAGGGTGAAGGGGATGACTGCCAGTGAAAAGCTGATGAAGCCGCTCCAGTCATATACCAGCCCGGCCAGAAAGACCAGGATGGACAGTGCGGCTGTAACGCCGAGCGACACTGCCGCCAGTTTCACGGAAAGGGCATAACGCTCCATTACCGCATTCAAGTTGTTATTGTCGTTTGTCATTGCTTCTGACACCTCTTTGTTTTATATTTGATTCCTGTTTGCATGATCACAATGTACCGCTGACC
>SAMEA104315429__coassemble_660_pt1 | contig 22365 bp, 14 predicted proteins | sample SAMEA104315429__metabat2_high_PE_002 | metagenome-assembled genome bin SAMEA104315429 (sample SAMEA104315429) | gut metagenome | biome: Monkey gut; feature: monkey-associated habitat; material: faeces | place: China | collected 2013
CAGAAATCGCGGGTCCAGTTGACTTCAACCGGCGATTCCAGCAATTTCTGCAAACCGTCCTTCAAGACGGGATTGAAAAGCATCTGACAATAACGGTTCAGACTCTCTTCTCCGGTGTACGGACTGTAAAATGCGCGGAAATCCGCTTCGGCTCTGTCCCAGAGAGTCAGCGCGCGGCGGAGAAATTCCCGGCTCTGGAAACGCGCCAGAATTTCATCGGAAACCTTGTCGAAATATTTCCGGACAAAACATTCCTTGAGTACGCCGAGTTCCATCAGCAGAAACATTTCGGTCAGTTCCGCCAGCAGACGGTACCAGACAAATTCCGTTTCATTCCGCTGGCAGTACGGCCGGCATTTCGCCAGCATTTCTCCGAAAAACTGTACCGATTTCCAGCGGGCGACCAGTTCATACAGCCGGTATTCGCCGTTGCATTCGGCATAATCGCGCAGCACTCCGCGCAGCAGTTCTCCGAAATTGTACGGCGTGCGGTCGTAACGGTTGAGCGACTTCTGCCATGACTGAAAACCGGGCGCGAATGCCGTCAGCCCCGCAATGGAGTCCAGATAAGCCGGCAGTTCCGGTGCGGACATGCCGAAGACCCGTTCCGCGTATTCCCGGCGGAACTGGAAGGAATCGGTGTGTCCGGAACTCACTGCACCCTGCACCCGCAGAGCATAGAAACTGTCAAAGAAGGAGCATCCGGTATCCGGCCAGTCGGTCAGGATGGAACCCAGAACCCCGGCTTCCGCCGCCAGTGCATTCATTTCGCGGATGTTCGCTTCGACCAGTGCCGCGGAATGATGCAGGGCTCCGTGCTGTTTTTCCGCGCGGGCGCCCGGACTGACAATCACGCGGTTCGCCGGAATGGTTTTGAGCAGCTGCCGGAACGGAATTTCCGGCGAACCGTGGCTGGCGTCGCCGTAATTCCAGAATTCAAAAATCACCCGTTCGTCGAATTCCGCCAGACATTCCGGATGCCGCAACGCAATGTCATGCCACAGAATCGGCGTTACTCCTTTGGACAGCGCATAGTCGGTAACAAAACGCATGTAGCTGAGGAACAGTTTCGCCAGACCGTGTTCTTTGGCGTATGCCGCACAGCGCGGGCAGTGTCCCAGCTGTTCGCATTCGTCGCCGCCCAGATGTATGTAACGCAGTCCCGGATGCAGACGGATCGTATCGTCGATCAGCTGACGCGCCAGAGTCCGTGCTTCTTCCGAGAGCGGACACAGCTGCTGCGGAATCTGCGGATCCTCTGCGCAGGCGGCGTATTCCGGATGAATCAGAATGTGATAGACATGTCCCAGCACCTGAACCAGCGGAATGATTTCGATGCCCCGTTCTTTCGCCATGCTTTGAATGGCGGCTATATCAGCTTCGCTGAAAGCGTCTGATGCGCAGATTCGGCGGTTTTCACCGCTCCACGGGAAATAGGCTTCATATTCGAACAGCAGAGTGTTCAGTTTCGATTCCGCCATGGCGTCGAGAATGGTTTCAATTCCCCGCAGGTTCGGACCGAACCCCGGCATAAAGTCATGCATCTGATGCAGACAGATCATAAAACCGCGCATAGACAGCGCGCCGTCAGATTTTGTTTCCGTCATAAATTCTTTTCCTTAAAGCCAGCCCGTCCGGAAAATTTCCCCCGGACGGGCTTTCATGCTTTTTTCAGATGACTGCCGGAAGACTTATTCTTCTTCCGCCAGTTCCAGTTTCACATTGCGGAACTGCAGGGCGCAGGGAAGTCCGCTGCGGAAACGGACCGCAATGGTGATGACAGCAAAACGCGTTCCTTCCGGGAACTGTTTCTGATTGACGGTTGTTCCGGAATTTCCGGAAACAACTCCCCGGAAAGTCTGCCATTCCCCGGACGTTACTTTGCGGTTGGCGCCGCACCAGATTGCGGATTCCGCATCCTGATGCATCCGGACTTCGGTTCCCGCCGGACAATCCTGTCCGACCGGATTCCGGAAGCTGACCCGGAAGGCTCCGTTTTCCGGCTGGATCGCAGTGATGCCGACCTCGGAAATCTGGAAACAGGGCGATTCTTTTCCGAACGCCGCAAGGTAAATCTTTCCGGTTTTCCAGCCGTCCGCTTTTTTGATCAGAATGGATTTGTCCTCTTTTTTACAGGGCGCCGCCAGAACAGTTTCCGTCCCTTTGACCACCCAGATGTTTCTGGGTCCGAACTGTTTGCGGCTGGCGTCGCAGGGAATGAGACCGAACCAGAAATCCGTGGCAACCGTTTCCGGCGCCGCCCGGAATTCGCCGGACAGAATATACTTTTCCTCCGGGTTGACCGGATAAAGCCGGTTGCTGTAAATGGACGAAGAAACTTTGAGTTCCGTTATGCCGTCCGGTTTGTCGGCGATCCGTGAAGCCGGCCAGAAATCTCCGGCGGCGAGGGTGGAAAACAATGCGGTGAAACATACTGCTGCAAGAATTTTTTTCATGATGCATCCTTTCGTTATGTATTAAAGTTTTTCCGCGTTCTGATAGAATCGCAGACTTTTCAATTCGCCTTTGAAGAATCCGGGACGCGGGTTCGGCAGGAATGCCTTGGCGGAAGTTCCCCCGAAACTCAGTCCGGCAAGCGCAACTCCGCGTCCGGTTGCCGGCGTTTTCCATTGCTGTCCGTTGACCGAGGCTTTGAATTGCCGCAGATCATACACAATGCGGATTCTGTTCCATTGACCGGGTATGACTGGCAGCTCTGTCGGCATCGGGGTGTAATCTCCGCGTTTCCCGACATAGCCCAGCATCAGTTTCCCGCCGACAATGAACGCGTTCAGCCCGGAAACCTGCTGTCCGTTGTTATGCTGCAGCAGAATCATATCGTCTGCATTGTCCGGTTTGATTTCGAACTCCACAGTGAATGCGCCCAGCGGAAAGACCGTCGGATGAAAAGTGAGATTGTCGTACTTTCCGTTGAATTTCAGTATCGACACACCATCGGAACTGCTCCATGCCGGCGCGGCGGAAACAAAATCCTGCGGTCTCGAATAGCTTACGCTCTGATTCGGCTGGCAGTAATGGTATCCGCCGCCCAGATCGCCCGTGAATTCAGCGCTCAGGGAACAGCTCAGCACCGTGCCGCGCTTCGGATCAAAAACGTAACGGGCGTCCGGAATCCGGTCCTGTGCAACTTCCGGACGTATCCGCTTTTTCAGTGTTTCCGACCAGACCGGAATCTTGACTTGCGGTCCAGTGTACTCTCCGGCTGCCACAGGGGTGCTCCAGCTGCGGTGACCGTTCATATCCACCACTCTCAGCTGAAATACCGGAACTTTGTCCGCCGTTTTCACATTGCAGTCAAATGAGATTTCTCTGGTTTTCAGCGGGAATCCGATATCCGGAGCCAGATCTGCGCGTTCCAGCCGCCAGAAAATGCCGCCGGCTTCACGCCCGACCACTCCGTATTTTACAATGTCGGCAGCCGGAACGGTGAACGATACACCGTCCAGTTCCGCCGAAAAGACCGCTTTTTCCGTTTCCGTATTCGGGATGGCAAACAGGAAACTGCGCAGTCCATGACCGCCGACCCAGATATCGGTGAACAGTCCGTCGGCAAGTTTCCGGTAATTCATCACGTAATGTGTGTAACCGTCGATCTGCGCGCTTCTTGCCTTGACCGCAGGCGCGTTCAGTATCCGCAGATTTCCTTTCAGATGTTTCCAGCCTCTGGATTCCGCCCGGACGCGGATCACGGTTTCGCGGTTCTGGTCAAATTCCGGATTCTGTTCAATGTACCGCATGACATTGCCATTGCAGAGCAGTTCCACGCTGTTCAGCGGAACGGCGGAAATGACTTTGCCCTGAATCCGCCGTACACCGTTTTCCTCTTTGCCGGCTGTCAGTTCCGTCTGAACTTCCGCGCATTCACGCAGCGGCAGGCGGACATACATGTAGTCAACATTATGAGCCGGATACAGCCGTATGGCGGGGAAATTCCGGAAAATCCTGTTTTTGCCGTCCGCATAACGGATTTCCAGCTCCGGAATCAATACCGGATATTCCGCAAATTTTTCCGTCGGCAGTTCCAGGGTTTCCGCCTTCAGCGAATCATTTTTCAGAGACACCGCCGCGAATTCATGGATTTTCTTCCCGTCTGGGGTCAGCAGCCGCAGAACTCCCGACACCGTGCCGGAATCGGCAGTATTGAAAATTCCCAGAACCCTGCCGAAAATTCCCGACGTCGCGCCGGAATCGGAGCCGTCCGGAACATTCAGCAGTTCAAAGGAGAGTTTTTCTCCGAGTTTGAGCGAAACCCGGAAAGACAGAATCCAGTTCGGAATGGAAAGATCGTCGCCGTCCGCCGGAGTGATTTTCGTTCCGTTCAGAACGGCGTGTTCATAACGTAGAATGCGTCCGGCGGAATTCCCTTTGCGGACTGTCGGCATGAAACAGGTGTTCTCATTCCATTCATTCCATTCAAAAGCCTGAATGAAATCCGGATCCAGCGCTTCGGCAAACTCCAGATAACTCCGCAGCATTTGCGTGGCGTTTTCGTAGCGGGTCAGACCGCTTTGGCGGTTGATGTACCCTTGTTCTATGCAGATGCCCAGCAGCTTTCCCCGGTTCTGCGGACGTTCCATAACCCGGCGGATTACTGCGGTCAGATGCTCACGCAGTCCGGGAATTTCCAGTTCACCGTATACGCCGTCAGGGTCAATCCAGTTCCTGCGCAGACCCAGCATGATGCCGTCGCACACATCCAGGTAGGATTGCAGCATCGCTTCGAATTTCTGCACTTCCTCCGCCGGCGGATTGCCATGCCATCTGTCCTGGAATTGACCGCTGTACGCATCTGCCGGAGGATTCACCGCCGCGACAAATTGGAAGACATCTCCGTATTTTTTCCGTGCTTCCGCCAGAATTTTTTTCCAGTTTTCCGGTGAAACACGTCCCGCATTATAGGAGGAAATCACCATTTTGCCGTTGATCCGGTACAGGTTCGGATGCTGATGCAGCGCAACTGTCCGGTAGAAGAAGTCTTTGGATTCCCGGTAACCTTTTTCCCGGATCGGCGGGTAGACGGAAGCAAGAATCAGGGTGTCCTTCATCCCGGCTCCGGCATACGCATCCAGCATGAATTTTATCTGATTGGGTTCACCCAGCGGAGCAAAACCGGAACACCCGTAAAATTTCAGCAGTTCCGCTTCCCGGATGACGCTTTCCTTGACTTGCAGCTGCCGTTTTTCTCCGGAAGGACGGATGCTCCGGTCGGCAAACAGCGGACGGTCGTTCCAATGTCCATGCAGATAAAAATTGTTGTGGAGACCGTACTCCATCTGTATTTCCGGGAAAATGGCGACTCCGGCGGATGCCTTGCCCGGACGGTGATAACGTTCAGCCGCCGAAAGCAGAACCGCAGTCAGCAGCAGGAAGGTTGAGAGAAGCTGTTTCATGAAAGTGTACTCCCCGTTTTAATTGTAAAGAGGTGTAAGTTTTTTCGAAATATCATACGACTTTGCCAGATAAGGCGCCTGATTGGTCGTATTTTCCACATGCCCGTCGGCACACAGAAGGTTCATGGTGTGGGAATGCCGGAAATCCGCGACGTTTGCGGCTCCGCCGGTTCGGGAGTGAACATTGAAATTGCTGTATGACACATAATACACTTCCGAATCCAGAAAAGCAATGTAGTACGAAGCATTTTTCAGAGATGTGATCTTGCGGCAGTGTTCCATGACGTTGCCGCCGTTGAAGGGGTTTGCCCCCGCCAGACTGTAATTGTGGGCGTAACTCCAGATCAGCGGATTGTACCGCTGCGTGGAATCGGAGTCCAGCCGGTCCAGATCGGTCAGGGCAGGGCGGCCGGTGATTTCCCGTGCCGGACAGATCAGTGCGGAGCTTTTGCCGGCTGCCCAGTCCTTTTCGCTTTTCTGCGGTGCGAAGTGCTGCTGGAAGTACGCGCCGTACTGCCACCATTTCCGGAGTCCCGCATTGCCGGAATAGGTTGTGCCGCGTACGTTCTGCGGCATCATGTAGTCATTGTAGTCCATAGTGTATTCCGCGAATACCAGCCCGATCTGTTTCAGATTGTTGACACAGCCGGTTCGTTTGGCGGCGTCTCTTGCCCTGCCCAGAGCCGGCAGCAGCATACCCGCGAGAATCGCGATGATCGCAATCACGATCAGAAGTTCTATCAGCGTAAACCGCAACGGTTTACGCTTCAAATATGAAATATGAGATATGAAATATGAAATGGATGATAATGTCTGTTGGTTGTTCATGGTCTGATTCTCCTTTCTGCTGTTTTTTCTGATTTTGAATTTTCCTCTGATTTCATATTTTGACCATTCTCCTGCCTTCAATGTCCCATGTCCGTAAACTCCTGTTTTTATTTCATATTTCATATTTTTCCTCGTTTTCCGATTTTTTGCCGCATGGAGAGTTGAATTGCTCCGGTCAACTTCAACAGTTCCTCGCAATCATCATGAATGCTGGAAAATTGTTTTTCCGTTATCAGTCCGGATGCCCGAAGCAATCGAAGCCAGTAAGATGTTTCCCGTGCCTCTTTATATGCGATGGAAACCTTTGCCTGAAAGTCTGAATCGCTTTGACAGCCATGCGCTTCCTCCAGATTTGCGCCAATGCTGGTACCGGAACGCAAAATCTGTTTGCTCAAGACAAATTCTTTTTTTCGTTCCGAGAGATGACGGTACAACTTGACAATGCGCAGGGCAAAATCAAATGATTTTTCCAACGCCGGATTCCCTGTCGCATTTCCTTCGCATTTCATGCTGTCATCTCCGTCTTCATTTCATATTTCATATTTCATATTTCATATTTACCCGGATGATGTCGTCCGGTGTGATTCTGATTATTTTCATTTCATCCGGAACCGGCTGATTCTTTTTCTGAAGTTCGAGCAGATGCCAGGCGCGGCGGCAGCGTTCCTTCGTGTGATTGCGGACCAGAAATCCGGAATATTCGTTCAGCTGCTCCTGCCGGTGGGTAACCAGAAAAATACGTGATTCCGGAATCTTTGCCATCCGGTTCAGCCGAGTGAAGCCAGCAATGCTGGAAACCTGAAAACAGATGTCCGGATTCTGTACAGCGGTTTGATCCGGCAGCGGCATGTCTTCGCTGAACCAGATCAAATCTTTCGCGCCGGACGGGCGCAGCATGTCCAGCAGCTGCGCATTGATGTCATTATTGTCCACATACACGTACGGCACGGTTTTGTCCGCCGGATTGCCGAGCAGGACATAGGGCAGACGGACCGCCTGCATGGCTGCCGTCACTTCCGCAGATTTCCCCGGCATGATGTTCGCCGCCGCACTGCTGATCAGCCCTGCGGAACTCAATGCCGTCAGCCGTTTTTCCAGTTCTTCCGGCGAATCGTACGGAATGAACAACGTCTCCCGCTGGTGTTCAAACAGGACTTCGGTGTAATTGGACATCAGATCCAGCCAGTAGGAACTCTGTTCGCCGAAATGATTCATCCGGTGCAGACACAATGCAGAGAGCGGAACTTCGCCGGTCCGCATGGCTTTGGCGAGCCGGTTTTCATGATATCCGGCGTTCTTGGCGGCGGCCTGTATCTTCCGGATCAGTTCCGGCGACACCTTGTTGCCGGTCTTTCCCGCCAGAACCCGTGAGACGGTCATAGTGCTGACGCCCAGCTGTTCCGCAATGCTTTTCTGCGTAATACGCATTTTTTCATGCTCCCGGACAGAGTTTATCGTTAACCTTAATATAGCACATTCTTTCGGGAATACAAGTGAATATGAGAAAAAATCCGAAAATTTCAGCGGCTCATCCCCGGAATCATTCAGCAAGCGGACGCCATTTTCCGTATACAGCATACGGGAAATGGCGTCCGTGCAGATTTGTCGGATTCAGGGTTATTTCAATCTGACAACGACAATGCGGTCGCAGTAAACTTTGTTCTGTTTGCCGGCGTCCTCCTTATAAAAAGCAGGACCTTCGAACTTCAGAGAAGCATAAACTTCCGCATCACCGAATGAACCCATTTCATACGCGTTCCCCAATGAAACCCGCAGAGCGAACCAGTTGTCTTTGCCCATCTTGAATTCGCAGTCCGGAGTCAGCTTGATCTGCCCCATCTTATAGAACTTGAATTTTCCGCGCGGACCAAGCATTTCAGCTGTTACCTGTCCGACAGCCGGATAGTTCTTTTTGGCAATTCCGTCATAGAAATGAGCCTGGAACGGCAGACTCGGACCCGGTGCCGGTTTGTCATTGCAGGAAACAATTTTGAAGGCAGCATCCGGATCCGGCAGAAAACCGGTGCGGTTGACGTACGGAATAGACACGAAAATCTGTTTCTGCGGAATATTTCCGAATATTTCTTTCGGGAGGGGCTTTCCTTCCCCGTCGGCTTCAATCATGGCGAAGGTTATGACATCCTCGACGGATTTCAGCCATCGCCGGTATTGAACGATGTTCGCTTCTTTGCGGAAATAGGGTTCGGAAGTCGCGGCATGATACGTGTCCATGATGCTTTTCCTGAGCTGCCGCGGCGTTTTTGCGAACTGGGGATAATCCTGTTTGATCCGGTAATACTTGCGCAGCACCGCCAGATCCAGATTGATGCGCACCCTCCGGACATTTTCTCCTGCCCGGCTGCCGGCGGTCAAGGCTTCCATTTCATCGAAACAGGAACTCCAGCGCACCAGATTTTCAGACATCAGGTGCTGGAAAGAGCTGTACGAACTGGATGCGGCATCCCAGCGGAGTTTCAGATTCCATTTCTTTGACTCCTGTTCCAGTTCTTCCAGATACCGGCGCATCAGCGGGGCAGCCTTGCCGTATTCGAAATCGGTAAATCCCCTGATGAGCAGAGCCGGGTCAAGCGTGGAATCCTGAAACAGTTTCAGCATCACATAGCTTTGCAGTTCGGAGAGTCCGATCATTTCGCAAACCCCGACATTGTGTTCGCAGAGCACTCCGGACACTCCGGCTTTTTTCATCAGAACAATGTCATTCATGCAGCGGTTCAGGTTGCCCAGCGGCGGAATGATGGGACCGCTGTACGGATTCGGATAATACCAGACAAAAACACTTTTGCAGAGTCTGCACCATTGTTTCAGGTCCTCGTAGGTTTCCCGGTTGTCCGGATGACTCCAGTCCTGCGCAAAATTGTCGTCGATCGGAGCAAATACCGGAGCGATATTATCCGGGAATTTCGCCACGTTCCGGGGCGGATGCTGGGTTTGGTTTTTGCGGTAAACCAACGTCGTTATCCGTTTTTCCGGATACTGTTTCTGAACAATGGGTCCCAGTTCCATCAGATAATCGAACAGCGGACCGCCGGTGCAGCCGTATTTTTCTTCCAGCGCAAGACATTCCGCGCAGCCGCATAAACGTCCCGGCGTGTCGTTCGCGCTCAAATCAAAGGAATCGCAGTCCGGATTGTTTTTGATGGCGGTCAGCAGTCTTTCCGTCAGCAGTTTGCGGAGACCCGGATTGCTGAAGCATCTCTGGTGATTCGCGACCCGTTTTCCGTTGATCATGGAAAAATATTCCGGATGCTCTTTCCAGAGATTTCTGCCGAACGCCCGGATCCAGGAATACCTGCTTTTCTGATCTTCCAGCGGCACATAATAGGCGAGGGTATGTCCCAGCGGATACAAGGGTGCCAGATCATCTTTGGGAACATTGACTCCGCATTTGCTGTTGAAGAAACCGGCGAGACTTTCGTTCTGTCCGTTGCGGTAGGCAAAGAGCAGACCGTGCGGCACGTCGAAGATCCAGTACCAGCTGGCGACACTGGTGCGCCGGACGGAAAAATCAAATTGCCGGCAGCGGTCCAGCGCAGGAATTTCCAGCGTGGACTTCCGCGGAATGAAAATTCCGCCGCGGGCGTCGAAAAAGCGGATACCGATCACATTTTCGAGAAAATCGTAAACTGCATAACGGGTTCCGTTGACCCCTTTTCCAAACAGATAAAGATCATCGCTGATGGTTTTCACGCAATGTGTCTGGTTCGGAAGCTGGTCAATATCAAACCCGGCGGGAGCGATCCCCAGAAATATTCTGTGCTTGCGCGTCATGCCGGCGTTTGCCGCGGATGGGAAATCGGCTCCCGTAACGTCTTTGAGGAATTTTTTCAGTTCTCCGAGAATGAATTTATTTTTTTCAGACGGCGAGTCGGCAGTCACGATCACATAATCCGTCTTTCCCCTGTCCGCCAGTGTTATTCCCGCGGCGGAAGAACAGACTGCGAGCATCGGGATCAGAAAGGCAAGGATATGAAGTTTTTTCATGAATTCTTTTCCTTAATTGAGTTTTTCTATCAGGGAACTGTTATATGCCGCATTCCAGACGTCGTTGGCGCAGCAGTAGCCGTGCATCCACCAGCTTCCGGCTGTCCGGACAGCTCCGTTCAGCATCGCCTGATTCATGCCGCCGGAGTGGGCGCGGTATGATCCAATGTCATACCGGTCGGATTTCAGCAGCATGCTTTTCTGAATGGCATTGGCTTTTGCATTTTTCTTGTTGTGAGTGATTCCGTAACGTTTCCACGAATCGCCGAAAACAATTGTTTTGTCGGCATACGGATTCTTCTGCGAAAGTTTGAACCAGGTGTTCCCCGGCTGACAGCCGAATGCTTTGAGCCAGTTGACGGTCTGCGGGTTGGAGAATCCCTGATTGATTCCGTAACTCAGGGTAAGTGTGATGTTTTCACTGCAGTAATTCAGATAATTGTCACTCGGACAGACAAATGTTTTCCCTTTCGATTTCAGTTCACTGGTCTTGGTGACGTTCATGTAATCACTGAGAATGCGTTCATGCCAGTATGTGTTCCCATCCCATGCGGTCATGATATATTCATTGTGATCATTTGCATACATGAACCACCAGTTGTATAACTGCTTCTGGTTGTTGACACAGGCGATATTCCGGGCGGATTCCCGTGCCTTGTTCAGTGCGGGCAGGAGCATTCCAGCCAGAATTGCAATGATAGCAATAACGACCGGAAGCCAATGCAAAAAACCGTCTTATACTAAAAACTTGTGAAAGGAAAAGAAATCATGACCAAACAGAAGCCTTCATTTCTTATTCGTCAGAGCAAATCTTTGCGGTTTACTCTTATCGAACTCCTCGTTGTTTCGTAATGCTTTTCTGAGTGATTTCCTTTCCATGTTATCATGGTTTGAGTTTATCGTTAACCTTAAAATAGCACATTTCCTCTGGAATACAAGCGGATATGAGAAAAATCCGTAATTTTTCAGCTGTTTGCATCCGGAATCATCCCTGTACCAATCTTGAATTCATTTGCCTTTGAGAAGAACCATGCAATTCCAGGCAAACGGTATCATGAGGAGAGATTGCCCCCATCAACAGGCGTCCGGGCAGGATTTTCCCTGTCGCAGGAATCATGCCGTGATCCGAAATGAGCGCAAAGCTGAAGCGTATCACGGTGTCCCCGTCCGCCATTGGAAGTCCGCACCGAGGCCAGAAAAAACAGTAACTTCCGTCCAGGCAGCCCACCCGAACTCCGGAAGAACGCTTTTTACCAGTAACAGCCCTATACAGATTTCCCCTGCCGGAAATCTGACCGCCGGAAATTTCAAACATTTCATACAGAGGATAACGAGTTCCGCACAGGTCAATAAAATAGAATTCCATTCCTTTAATCACGAATCCCTGTGCCGGGGTGACGAATATCCGCAGTCCGTCATCTGTCGCGGAATAGCTCCAGCTGGCTCCGGGCATGGAGTTTTCTCTGTGTTCCGGAATCATTTGCAGGACTCCGCATTCCTGGGCGTAACGCAGCGGCGGCAGCGGCGACTGCCGCAGCTGTTCTGCTTCATGCAGTGCGATGTCCGCATCGGCAATCGCCTGTCTGGTTTTGTTTTCATCAAAAATCCGGATCAGCGCTTCCCCATGGAACCCTAAACGCGAGTCGGATTCCAGCAGGGGAATCAGTTCCCGGAAAAGTTTCTGCTGCGCTTTCACACAATCAATCATCGGTTCCAGACAGCTCCTGTCTCCCGAATACAGGCGATGCCGTAACTGATAGAACCGAAACAGATTCCATGTTCCGTAAAAAAGGATTCCCGCGGCTTTTGCGATATTCAGGTCACGCAGATGCTCCCGGTTATTGCTGTATTTCCTGTAAAGCGGTTCCAGAAGCCGGCAACCTTGCCGCCAGCTGCTGCAGAGCTTTGCGAGCAGAGTCAGGACTTCCTCAAGTTCAAATCTTCCCAGGCATTCCCCAATGGCATCGCCGGATGCCGGGAAATTCGGTTTCCAGGGAGGAGTCAGCGGATAAAGTTCCGGCAGAAAATGAAATTTCCAGTTGACGCATGAATTCTGCGGTCCGTAATACTGAAACAGCAGGGAAAACGGGAACTTCTGATAAGCGGCATAAAATTTTTTCCAGGCTTTTGCAGCCGGACGCCAATCCGATTGCCATTCCTGTCTGGCAAGGCGGATCAGGAATGATTCTTCATTCTCCTGAAAATCTTCAAAAGCCAGAAGTCCCATGGCTTTTGACAGCAGACCGGGGAAATTTCCAATATACCATGACTGCATTACATGATTGACTCCCATCTGGTGCATTGCACGGTATTTCCTATATGCAATACCGGGAGCGGGGATATACGGAACAACCGTAAATTCATGTCCGCAGCTGAGCTGTAATTTTGCTCCCAGATCTTTGACGCTGTTTTTCCGCGCCGCTTTCCGGAAACGCGGCGATGGTCCGATGCAGGAAACCCAGTAATCGCCAGCCCTGCGAGGCTTGTCTAATTGTATTTTGACCGCGGCAGATTCAAAATTGAACTGCGGGATCACGCCCGCCGGAATTTTGGATGCCGCAGCTGTCACCCATGGCGCAAGTGATTCCGTTTCAGGAAGATAGAACCATGCAATCAGTCGAGCATCCGGTGCCGCAGCTTTCATCCCGTCTGACATGGCGCGGAGATTCCGTTCCATGATCGCTCCTGTATCCAGGCCGCATTCCGCCTGACATTCCACCAGACGCTGTTCACAGGTCCGGACCGAAGACAGACAGGTTGTGGGGCGTTCTCCCAGGCAGATATTGATCACACCCCCCAGTTGCGGCACCGCAGTGAAAATACTTCGGAAGCTGTCGAAAAGGTATTGACGCATATTAGCTTCCGCCGGACAATAGCAGGTTTTGCCGCCCCACGCCGGTGGTCCGAACATTTCCGGATGTTCTTTGAGCAATTCATCATCCTGAAGTACACCAAACGGTTCGATCATGAAAAGATAAACCCTGATTCCAAACCTGTGACACTTCTGCACAAGCTGCTTCAGTTTCCTTAAACGCAGTTCCTTCCGGGGATCCGTTTTCCGGAAAGAAGTTTCGCTCAATTCCCTGAGTTCACTCACAATCCAGATGCCATTCACCGCATCATGCGCAAACCGTTCCAGCAAGGCATCGGGATAATAATCCTGATCGTCCAGCAGTTCGTCCGTGTAGACCGGCCAGCGTTTGATGGGGCTGAATGGACTGCGGCTTAACCGGGTTTTCAGCCATGGTTTCCGGGTAATCTGTAATACATCCGGAAGTTTGCCGCTGTTTTCGCATAAAATATCGATCAGCGCATAAATACCTCGTCGGATACCTTCCGGTTCGGCGGCTTCAATTTCGACCTGGGGACTGTGAATGGAAATACTGTATTGTTCCGGGATAAACTCCGGATTGACCGTCTCTGCAATCTGCAGGTCAGCTTTTTTTTCGTCTGAAGTGACCCGATATCCCGCTGCAGCGAAATACCGGGTCAGACTTTCATAAGCTGTTTCCAGCACACCGCTTTTATCAGGGAAAGCTTTCCGGATAAGGATGAGTTGAGCGGCATTCTTATCCGGAAATACCGGAAGTGTATATTCCGATAATTCCGAGGCGAATTTCCAGTCATGAATATCCTGAGGCGTGTACTGTTCCTGCATTTTTTTGTCTCCGTTTCACAAACCTTTGAGCCAGTCAGACAACGAACGCATGTTGGATTCCGAAGTGTCGGATTTGCCGCGGGTAGTCGGCGCCCAGTGTTTGAACTGACGGCTGTCCATAACTGCCAGTTTCCGGGCGCTGCCGTCCCAGAACAGGAAATTTGCTGTCCGGCCATTGTGGCGGAACATCGGTGAATTGGACTGTTCCGTATTGATCGGGAACGGCAATCCGCCGCTTGGCAGCTGAATCCGGTAATTGCCGCCTTTGGATACAGGATATGCGTCTTTGTATGTGGACAGCGAATCGTTGGGAACGGAATCCCCGATCCAGATGGTGTCGCTGTTGGCGCCCAGACGGTGCATGGTGGCAACTCTCCGGCTGGTGTTCAGAGCGCCGAAGGAAAAATGGTTCATGCCGTAGTTGCAGGACTCCAGGATGTCCCAGCGTGCCTTGTTCTGTTCACCGGGACACTGAAAGATTTTCGGTGTCTTGCTTGCATCGCTTTCATACATTCTGCAATTGAAGTACAGGATGCTGAGCGCAGTACTCCAGGCATAGGAAGATTTTTGAGTCGGGATCTGGATTCTTGAAACCAGAAGCTGTTCGTTGTATTCATTCTGGTAATTGATCAGGGCGATGCCGATCTGTTTCAGATTGCTGACACATTGAATCCCCTGTGCCGTCTGACGCGCTTTGTTCAAAGCGGGCAGCAGCATGGCGGCGAGAATGGCGATGATCGCAATTACAAAGAGGAGTTCTATCAATGTGAATCGCAACAGGTTACGATTAAAATACGGGTGAGTTTTCTGCCGAGTCATGATTCGGATTCCTTCCGCTTTTCACAAATCTTGAATTTGGCTGTTTTTGAACAATTCAGGCAGAAAAACAGGGAAAAGCCCAAACACGCAGCTGTCCCTGTTCCTCTGGTCATACGGGTCAGTCCTTGATCAGAATATCCGCCAGCGCGAAAATCTGTCCGTCTTTGACATCCGGGTAATCAAATCCCAGCTGGACACTGGCGGTTTTTGCGTTCGGCGGAACCGGCAGCTGCTTGCTGAAGGCTCTGAATTCACCGTTGCCTTCCGGCAGGGCGAACCGGGTCATCGGCAGGATTTCCTTGCCGTCTGCGTCATACCAGCGGACTCCGGGGGTGTTGTTGGGGGAGCCGGCGCCGAATCCTTTCATGCCGGCGGACGCCAGCACCTGACAGCTGACTGTGATGGTTTTCTTCCCGCTGACCGGATAATCCGGGGCAACCAGAATGAATGCAGTGTCGGCTTTGCCGTCTTTCCCGGCGAAGGTAACCTGCACTGCTTTCTTGCCTTTAAGTTCCTTGGTTTCAATTTTGAGCCGCTGGTTGTAGTTCCCAACCTTTTTCCAGGGCTTGGGCGAGTCCAGATCGACTTTGTACTCCTGGGCGGAAAGTGATACTGCGAGTGCGGCTGCTGCCATCATGAGCATTTTCTTCATGATACGTTCTCCTTTGCGTTGAATTATTCTGATTATGATTCAGTCCAGCTGATAGAGCCGGACGTTGTCCATCCAAACATATTCGCCGGTTTCAAAATTCCGGCAGTTGGCGCGCAGCAGAATGTTGTCCACGGACTTGCCGAGATAGGTGCGTTCCGGAACTTTGTACGAGAATTGGAAGGTCTGCCATCCTTTTTTCAGCTTGAGGTCGCACAGACGCATCCAGTCCACGTTTTTATTGCCGCAGCGCGGCGCCAGCTCGAAATTGAAAAGACCTTCCGCACTGGGATTTTCAATATAGACGTCCATGACCGCCAGGTACGTTTTGCCCGGCGTGATTCCCTTGATGAAGAAATAGTAATTCCCGTTGCAGGACTTATAGGCATACTTGCCGTCGGAAACATGTTTCGTGCTGTAATTTTCCCAGGTCCATTGCGTAACCGGATGCTGTGCCGGATTTTCGAACGACCCGTTGGTCACCAGATTCCGGTAGGTCTTGCCGCTCATCAGCTGAAGAATGGCGGAAAGAGTTCCCGGAAGTCTGTCATATTTCAGCAGTTCGATAATTGCGGCTTTGACCTCCGGATCGTTGCGGTAGGGGCTGACCGCAGAAACATTGGACACGGCTCCGCGTTCCGCCAGTTCGAGCAGACGCTTGTTGATCCGTCCTTCTTTCTGCATGATTCTCATGGCGTCGACCGCTTTCAGGGCGTCCGGTACAGCCTGGAGCAGAGCCAGCGCATCTTTCGCCGAAGAAAGACTGCCGTCCGGGTTCAGCAGTTCCGCATACAGGGCTTTTGCCGCCGCTTCGGACGGTTCGAATACCCGAAGGAAAAATTCGGCGCGTTTTTTCTGGGTTACAGAAGCATTCTGCGCGTGTTTTACCGTATTTTCCAGCAGGGATCGCAGTTTTGCCATATCGCCTTTGCGCAAGGCGTAAGTGTAGGTTCCCTGTTCTCCCAGCTGCGTGTAGACACTGTACAGAGAATTGCTCCAGGAGGTTTTCAGCAGTTCGGGACTCTGCCAGTAATTTTCCCAGAATTTCCAGTAGCGGTACAGATAAGGCGCCGCTTCACTGCCGACGGCACTTTCACACCAGTCTTTCAGCAGCGCATCCATATCGGCGCTGACATCCCACATCTGCTTGGAAATCAGGTAATTTTTGGGACCGTCGAAATAATACGGATCATGCTGTTCATTGCCGAAGCCGCGGACTTTGTACTGATAACAGAGCCGGGTCATTTCCGCCTGGATTCCGGCATGGAAACGCGGCAGCAGAAAATATTCTGAACCATACAGGTAATCCCACACAAACAGCACATCCGCTTTTTGACTCCATGCCCGGAGTGTCTGTTCATATTCCTTGCGGATATCCGGTTTCAGCCCGCTGTAAAGTTCCCGGCAGAGCATGACAATCACATTCGGATGAAGTTTGAAACTCGGCGGATCATAAACCTGTGTATAGGCAAATGCACGGAAATATACCTGCGGATATTTTTTCGTTACGGCTTCGGCAACTTGATTCACCCAGCGGAAATAGAGTTCGGAGTAGTTCAGCATTCCCAGCCGGTTCTTTCTGCCGCCGACCGCGTTCAGACATTTTTCACACTGGCAGTAGCCGCCATTGTCGTTGGGGTCAAGATTGATGAAATAGCGTTTTTCCCGGTAGCCATACGTTTTCCAGTGATCGTCGAAATACCCGATGGTGTCCACCGGTTCTTTTTCCAGTTTCTCCAGAATATTTTCAACCGCAATTTTCACGGTTTCCGGATTGCTGTAACACGGCTGCCAGAACATCCTGTACTGCCGCGGGCCCATCCCGTCCCGGTATTGGGGCATGACATACCGCTTCCCGTTCAGAACCGGCAGAATTTCCTGCGGCCACGTGTTGTTCTCCGCATACTTGTTCCACGGGAACACATCCTCCGCCAGACCATGCGAACGGCAGAATGAGAGCCGGGCATTCCAGTCCTGCGGATCATGAGCGCGGAACCCCCGCATGTAATTGAACGAGGCTGTTTTTTCGATTCTGTCCAGCGGAACGGCAATGTCGCCGCAGACCGGATACTCCGCTTCCAGATCCGTGCTGAATCCATCCGGACGTATCTGCAGGTTTTTGCTGAATGCCAGCAGATAGCGGACACCGCAATACTGTTCCAGCAGATGATTCAGCGCATACCGGATGCTGTACTTTGAACCGGTGATCAGCATAGTTCTGCTGTTGGGGAATTCGATGGTGTAACGGTCGGCATCTTCCGGTGTGCGTGCTTCTTCCTGAAACAGGATTTTTGCCCCCGGAGCGGCGTCATAGACCGGCAGCTCGACCCCGGAGCATTTTCCGATCCGGAAGGAAAAATCTTTGATGGCGTCATATGTCCGTGCGGAAGCTCCCTGCGGACGGATCAGCGCAGCTGCCGGCTTTCCGTTTTTCACCAGATAAAAATCAGCTGCCGCCAGACTGACACTCAGAAAGAATACGGAGATCAGCAATGCTGAATGGCAGATCATGTGTTTACTTCTCATTTTTCCTCCTGTAATGTTCCGAAAAAACAGATTAAGGTTAACGATAAACCTGTTTGCTGTTATATTAGCACTCGGAAAAGAAAAGTCAAGCGGTATATTGAAAAAAAACGAAAAAAATGTTCAGAAAAAATTCTCTGGACGCCGCCGCCTTTGAGCAGTGCCGCCTGTTTTGCTGCCTGCTGAAATAGAATCAGTTTTGGCGGATTCCGTAAATGCCTTTCAGATAATGACCTTCGGGAAATGCCGTGGATAATGCATGATCCGGACCTTGCTCCATTTTGCGGATAATGCGGAAATCCACCTCCGCATCCAGCGCGGATGAGGCTATCACTTTGCTGAATAAATCATCATCCATCGCTCCGGAACAGGAAAAGGTAAACAGTTTTCCGCCCGGACGCAGCAATTTCATCGCCAGAAGATTCAAATCTTTATAACCGCGCGCGGCTTTCTCTTTCTGAGCAACCGTATCGGCAAATTTGGGCGGGTCCAGCACAATCGCATCAAAATGCTGTGCCGCATCCCGACAGCGTCGCAGATACTGAAATACGTCCGCTTCAACAGTCTGGAACTGTCCTTCGGAAAAACCGTTCAAGCCGGCATTGATCCGCGCCAGCTCCAATGCAGGACCGGAGGAATCCACATTGATGACTTCTCCCGCGCCGCCCGACAATGCGGCAAGTCCGAAGCCGCCGGTATAACAGAAACAATTCAGCACCTTTGCTCCGGCAGGGATTTCCGCCGCAACCAGTGCGCGGTTCAGCCGCTGATCCAGATAAAATCCGGTCTTATGTCCCGTCTCCGGACTGCACTGGAAACGGATGCCGTTTTCCGTGAACAGAATGGTTTCCGGAACTGTTTCCCCACGCAGAAGCCCTTTGACCGGCGGCAGTCCTTCGCGTTTGCGTCCGTCCACATCGGAACGTTCGTAAATGCCGCGGGGCGCATACGGCATCAGCGCATCCGCCAGTTCCTGCCGGAAGCGATCCGCGCCCGCCGTGGAAAGCTGAATCACGCCATATCCGGAGTAGATATCCGCAATGACTCCAGGCAGACCGTCGGATTCCGCATAGAACAGCCGGTAGGCGTCCGGCAGTCTGTCCTGGAAGATTTCTTTCCGGAGAGCGAATGCCGCGGCGAATTTCCGCTGGAAAAATTCCGGACCTGGCTGTTCATCTTCCCGGAAGGTCCAGACCCGCAGGGCGATGGAAGATTCGCCCGACCATGCGGCATATGCCAGAAATTGTTTTTCGGAATTCAGAACCCGTACCGTTTCGCCGTTTTCCGCCGTGCCGGACAGTTTGGCAACAGCGCCGGAAAATACCCAGGGATGTTTCCGCAGAAGGGAACGTTCTTTCCCTTTTTTCAATATTGCATCAATCATAAGTCAACCTCGCTTTCAATCATGCGGTATCATACTCCACAACCGCCGGAAATACAAGAGCCGGTCACACGGAGAATGAAAAAAATCTGCAGGAAATATTTTCGGAAGATTTTTGCCGCTGCTCTGACAGAATATCAGACGGCACGGGCAGACACCTGCGCCGGAATCTGTTGAGTTCGAAACGGCAGGAGCTGAAAAAAAGATTTGCGCCAGAGTGCGGAACAATCAGTGAAAAAAGGGTGCAGAACCGGCAGATTTCCTGTTTTCCGGACAGAAAGCCCGGTTTTTTTCACTATTTTCCGGAAAATAATCTGGAAAAAAGACTGTCGCGGATTATATTAATCTGTGAACGTAAAATCACTGTCAACCATAAAACAGGAAAAATGTATCATGGCTTTTCTTGATGAACGCTATCTGCTCAGCAATGACACCGCCGCCGCACTTTTCAGCGAAGTGCAGGGACTGCCCGTTGTTGATGCTCACAACCATTCCGACGTTGCGGAAATCGCTGTCAACAACAATTATAAAACCGCCTGGCAGGTGGTTGCCGCCACAGACCATTATGTCTGGGAAATGATGCGTAAACGCGGCATTCCCGAAGAATACATTACCGGCAAAGCCGATCCGAAGGAAAAATGGCTGAAACTGGTTTCCATATTTCCGGAAATCGCCGGCAATCCGGTGTATGAATGGGTTCATCTGGATATCCGCCGCGGTCTGGGACTCAAAGACGCCCTGATCACTCCCGAAAGCGGCGAACAGCTTTGGGACGAAATCAATGCCGCGCTTGCCCGTCCGGAAAAACGCCCGCTTCAGCTGCTTCAGCAGATGAATGTGGAAGTCATGTGTTCGACCGATGATCCCGCAGACGTGCTGGAAAATCATCCCAAGGTCAACGCCGCCGCAGGAAAAACACTGGTGCGCCCGACCTGGCGTCCGGATAAAGCTGTCAATATTTATCAGCCGACCTGGCCGGCATATATTCAGAAGCTGGGCGCGCGTTACAACACGGAAATCAAGAGCGTGGACGAACTGGTGGAAGTTCTCCAGAAATCGCATGACTATTTCGCTGAAAACGGCTGTGCCGCCAGCGACCACGGCATCGAATATCCGCTTTCCGGCGACGCCACGCGCGAAAGTGCGCAGAGCGCGTTCCGCAAAGCGTTGAACAATGAAAAACTTTCCCGCGCGGAAATCAATGATTACATGTCCTGGCTGTCCGTTCAGATCGCGGAAATGGATGCCAAATCCGGCTGGGTTTTCCAGATGCATATCGGCGCAGTGCGCGACATCCGCGACACACTGATGGATATGCTGGGTCCGGATTCCGGCGGCGACGTTTCCGATCACATGATTGATATTGTCAAACCGCTGGGACGTTTTCTGAATAAGTTTGACAACCGTCTGAAAGTTTCCCTGTATTGTCTCGAACCCGGACATCAGGCATCTCTGGCGGCGATTGCCCGTGCGTTCGGCGCGAACGTCCGTTTGGGTTCCGCCTGGTGGCTGAACGATTCCCCGATCGGAATGCGCCGTCAGCTGGAATACATCGGTTCCGTGGATCTGCTTTCAAATTTCGCGGGCATGGTTTCCGACTCCCGCAAAATTCTGAGCTACGGCTCCCGTTTCGAAATGTTCCGCCGTGTGCTGTGCGATGTGGTGTCCGGCTATGTTCTGCGCGGACAGATGCCCTTCGACGTCGCCAAATCACTGGTCGTCCGCATGTCCTACGAAGGACCGAAGAGTTTCTACAACGTGTAATCCCCAAAAATCAAACAGGAGAAATATAAAATGGATGTCATCATCAGACCTACCGCTGACTGCGCAGAAGCGTTTGCAGCGAAACTCATTGCCGATGCTCTGAATGCGAAACCGACCATGACCCTCGGTCTTGCCACCGGCGCCACCATGGAAAACGTCTACAAGAAACTGGCTGCCATGAACAAGAAGGGCGAAGTCGATTTCTCTCTCTGCAAAACTTTCAACCTGGATGAATATGTCGGTCTTCCGCCGGAAGATCACAACTCCTACCGCTACTATATGAACTATCACCTGTTCGACCACATCAACATCGACAAGCGCAACACGCATGTGGAAAGCGGCATTGCCGAAGATCTGGAACTGGAATGCGCCCGTTACGAACAGATGATGGAAGAATCCGGCGGCGTGGATCTCCAGCTGCTCGGAATCGGTCTGACCGGTCATATCGGCTTCAATGAACCGATGTCCTCCTTCTCTTCCCGTACCCGCGCGGTCAACCTGACCCCGGTTACCATGGCGCAGAACGGTCCGTACTTCGACCCCGCCAAGGGTGAAAAGATGCCGACCCGCGCTCTGACCATGGGCGTCGGCACCATTCTGGATGCCCGGAAGCTTCTGCTTCTTGCCACCGGCAAACGCAAAGCGGATATTGTCGCCGCCGCGCTCGAAGGCCCGATGACTGCCATGATTTCCGCTTCCGCTCTTCAGCTGCATGACGACTGCGTGGTTGTCCTGGATGAAGAAGCCGCGGCGGCTCTGAAACTCAAAGATTACTATCGTTCCGCTTTCGAGAACGATCCGAAATGGGCTGACTTCCGCTGAGTGCGGCTGAACGCCTTTTGAATGAAAACGGACTGAAGGTGTCTGCCGTCGGTCCGTTTTTTTCTTGACAGGAGATCATCACGTATGAAAATTTGCTCTGACTGCGTCCGGCATTGCGGTGTGCAGCGTCCGGATACATTGCACGGGGAAGGGGTGTTCGGCTTCTGCCGCTGTCCCCGGAATCCAGTAGTGGCGCGTGCCGCGCTGCACCGCTGGGAAGAACCATGCATCAGCGGAACGCGCGGTTCCGGCACAGTGTTTTTCAGCGGCTGCAATCTGCGTTGTGTCTTCTGTCAGAATTATGAAATCAGTTCCGGTTTGCAGGGCAGGGAGATCACGGTCGGACGTCTGCGCGGAATTTACGGCGAACTGATTGCGCAGGGTGCGCACAACATCAATCTGGTTACTCCCGGTCATTATACGGAAGCCATTCTGGAAAGCCTGAAGGAGCCGCTGCCGGTTCCCGTGGTCTACAATTCCAACGGCTATGATGACCTTGAACAGCTGC
>SAMEA104315429__coassemble_706_pt1 | contig 20943 bp, 16 predicted proteins | sample SAMEA104315429__metabat2_high_PE_002 | metagenome-assembled genome bin SAMEA104315429 (sample SAMEA104315429) | gut metagenome | biome: Monkey gut; feature: monkey-associated habitat; material: faeces | place: China | collected 2013
TTTTTCGGTGGCGATGACCTGGCTGTTCTGGGAGCTGGAATGCGCTCTGCTGCTGCGTCCGCTGCTGCCGAAAGTCCGGAACAGTTCCCTGCTGATTCTGGGATTGAGTGCCTGTTCGACGCCGTGGATTATGCCGCAGGTATGCAGCCCGTGGTTCATTGTGCTGTCCATGTACGTCATTTATCTGTTCCTGGACAATTGCCGCGCCATCCGCAAAAAAATATTTTCCCGGTCGCATTTTCGGCGTCCGGGAGTGCATTTCCTTTCCTGGGAGGAATATGCGGCGCAGGCATGGGGAGCGGGGGCATTTCTGACCTGTCTTCTGGTTCGTCCTCATGAAACAAAAACGGTTCTTGCGGGAATCGGGGCGGTGCTGATTGCCGCCTTGCTGCGGACCCGTCAGCTGAGCCGTGCTTCGGAGCCGCATGTGATTCTGCACAATTTCCCGTATCTGCCGGAAACGGCGGCATTGATCCTGTCGGTTCTGTTTTTGGCTTCATCGCGGGCGTCCGTCATGTCCGTGTTCAGTGCATATGCCTGTGCCGCCTGTCTGATTCTGATGATCTGGAACGCGGGAGCGCTGATCGGGAAATTCATGCCGGAACGTCCGCTGGCTCTGGCGTTTCAGGCGCTGGGGTACGGCGGATTGGGTTTTCTGCTGCTTCTGCTGTTCTTTTTCCGGGCGCCGACTTCCCTGCTGCTGGGACTGTTTCTGCTGCTGACCGGCATGATCCGGATAGGCGCGGCATCCTTTCAGCATCATACGGGATGTCTGCAGCTGACTCTGGGGTGGGGGCTGGCTGCATTGGGACAGCTGATTTCGGTAACTTCGCCGGAGTTCCGGCTTTATCCGCCGGAATGGAATCCCGCGGCGTCGGTCTGCGCCGTAATGGCCTGTGCCGCCTTGTATTTTTTCCGTACATTTGATTTCCGCAATCGCAAAGAGAGGAATTTCTGAATATGAAAAAAACGAATGAACCGCAGCGTCTGTTTGTGGCTTTGAGTGTGCCGTCCGAACTGGGGCGTGCCATTGTGCAATATGAAAAGGAACTGCCGTTCTGGCGCTGGTACGGTGCGAAGGAACTGCATTTGACCATGCGTTTCATCGGCGATACTCCGGCGAACAAAATCGATGCGCTGGTTGAAGAGTTCGAACAGGGGTTTGCCAATCAGCGGATGGTCCGGTTCACCACGCTGGGATACGGCTTCAATCCCAGCGAACGCAAGGCGCAGAGTCTGCATCTGCGGATGCAGTGTTCGCACGCCATGGAGGAACTCAAGGAAAAAGTCGATGCCGTGGTGCAGAAAGTGCTTGGACTGCCGCCCGAAGCCCGTAAATTTCAGGCACATATCACGCTGGCACGGTTCAAGCGTCCGCCGCTGTACCTGGATTTCAAACGTCTCAAGGACTGGGCGGAAAACATTCCGAAACTGCCGGAACCGTTCGCTCCGGAAATCACTTTGTTCCGCAGTGAATTGACCAAACACGGCGCAGTCCACACTCCGCTGGCGCGTCATGAACTGGACCGGCCGATATGATGGAAGATACACAGTCACGTCCGCCGCGCAATTTCCGCATGGAAGTGAGTTTCGACGGCACGGGGTATCATGGCTGGCAGCGTCAGGCGAACAGCCGCTCCGTGCAGGAAGTGATCGAGGATACCATGTCGCGGCTGTTCAATACCGACCGTATCCGGATTCAGGGAAGCAGCCGCACGGATTCCGGCGTTCATGCGCTGGGCATGGCGGTTTCTTTCGAAGCGCCGGAAAGCCCGTATATTCCGGACTGGAAAATCAAAAAAGCCCTGAACCGTTTGCTGCCGAACGACATCCGTATCCGCAGCGTGGAATATGCCGACCCGGATTTCAATGCGCGTTTTTCCGCCAAAGGCAAAGCCTATGTTTATGTGGTCAACACGGGGGACCTGAATCCGTTCACATCCCGCTGGAGCTGTTACCAGCCGGAATTCACGCAGTTCGACGCCGTGCGGGAAGCTATGAAAACCCTGGAGGGACGTCACGACTTTTCCGCATTCACTGTGGAGCTGGATCCGACGAAAGACCACGTGCGCCGTCTTTATAAAGTGGAACTGAAACAGTTCGGTCCGCTGGCATGTATGTGTTTTGTCGGCAACGGCTTTCTTTACAAGATGGTGCGGAGCATGACCGGCGCACTGCTGGAAGTAGGACGCGGCCGTATGCGTGCGGAAAGGGTAGGGGAGATGCTGGCGTCGCGCAACCGTTCCATGGCGAAGGACACTGCGCCCGCCTGCGGCTTGTTTCTGATGAAGGTTTTCTATGAGGAAGAGGAGTGGCGCAGCTTTGATTTTGACTGTCCTCCGTTTCATATTCTGTGACGGAATGCCCGTTTGCTGTGACAGATTGACACAGTGAGACACGGGAAGAACCGGGCAGGAGACCATGTTCCGCCCGGCGGACGGATGTTGCATATGGCGGAACATTCTGGTAATCAGCAGGTTTTATATGTTTTTGAAAAAGTTGGCACGGGGTATGCTTAATGTAAAGCGTAATTTTTGAAAACAATGAAACCTAAAAAGGAAAGGGTTGTTACTATGAGCAAAATTCTTGGAATTGACCTCGGCACTACCAACAGCTGTATGGCTGTGATGGAGGGCACAACTTTTAAAGTGATCCCGAACGCGGAAGGCGCGAATACCACGCCGTCAGTGGTTGCATTTACCAAAACCGGCGAACGTCTGGTTGGACAGACTGCAAAACGTCAGGCTGTCACCAACCCGAAAAATACGATTTTCTCCATTAAGCGGTTCATGGGCCGTAAATTCTCGGAAGTTCAGTCCGAACTTTCCAGAGTTCCGTATGAAGTGGTGGAAGGCCGCAACGGCGATGCCTGCATCAAAGTTGCCGACAAGACCTACACTCCGCAGGAAATCTCCGCCATGATTCTGCAGAAACTGAAAACCGATGCGGAAGCCTATCTCGGCGAAAAAGTAACCGAAGCGGTGATCACGGTTCCGGCTTACTTCAACGATACACAGCGTCAGGCGACCAAAGACGCCGGTCGTATCGCCGGTCTGGATGTCAAACGTATCATCAATGAACCGACTGCCGCTTCTCTGGCGTACGGTCTGGACAAGAAGAAAGATGAAACGATTGCGGTGTACGACTTCGGCGGCGGCACGTTCGACTGTTCCATTCTGGAAATCGGCGACGGCGTGTTCGAAGTGAAAGCCACCAACGGCGATACCCACCTGGGCGGCGATGACCTTGACCGTGTCATCATCGACTGGCTGGCGGATGAGTTCAAGAAAGAAAACGGCGTGGACCTCCGGAACGATCCGCAGGCTCTGCAGCGTCTGAAAGAAGCCGGCGAAAAAGCCAAAATAGAGCTTTCGTCCAGCATGAGTTCGGATATCAATCTGCCGTTCATCACCATGAACCAGAGCGGTCCGCTGCATCTGCAGAAGACCTTGACCCGTGCGCAGCTGGAACAGCTGACCGAGCCTCTGATTGAACGTTCGGTTCCGCCTTGCGAAGCCTGTATCAAGGATTCCGGTCTGAGCAAGTCCGGCATCAACGAAGTGATTCTGGTCGGCGGTATGACCCGTATGCCCGCTATTCAGGCGATGGCTGGACGCATCTTCGGCAAAGACCCGCACAAAGGAGTCAACCCCGATGAAGTGGTTGCCGCAGGTGCCGCTATTCAGGGCGGTGTGCTGGGCGGACAGGTCAACGACGTGGTTCTGCTGGACGTTACCCCTCTTTCGCTGGGTATCGAAACGCTGGGCGGCGTGACCACCCGTCTGATTGAACGCAACACCACGATCCCGACCCGCAAGAGCGAAGTCTTCTCGACTGCTGCCGACAATCAGCCTTCGGTTGACATCCACGTGCTGCAGGGCGAACGGAACATGGCGGCGGACAACAAATCCATCGGACGGTTCCGTCTGGACGGCATTGCGCCGGCACCGCGCGGTGTTCCGCAGATCGAAGTTACTTTCGATATCGACGCCAACGGTATTCTGAACGTTACGGCGAAAGACCTCGGTACCGGCAAGGAGCAGAAGATCACGATCACTGCCGGCAGCGGATTGTCCGAACAGGAAATCAAAAAGATGGTTGACGATGCCAAGGCGCATGAAGCCGAAGACAAAGCCGCCAAGGAAAAAATCGAAGTCAAGAACCGTGCGGACGCAATGGTTTATCAGACTGAAAAACAGCTGAAAGATCTCGGCGACAAAGTCCCGGCGGACATCAAGGCCGAAGTGCAGAACCGGATCGACCAGCTCAAGAAACAGAGCGAAGCCAATGATACGGAAGGCATGAAAGCCACCATGCAGCAGCTCGAAGAGCAGCTCATGAAGATCGGTCAGAGCGTCTATGCTCAGCAGCAGGCCGGCGCACAGGGTGCGCCGGGTGCCGGAGCACAGCCTGGCGGACAGCCCGGTCAGGCCAAAGACGGCGACGTGGTTGACGCCGAAGTCGTTGACGATGACAAACAATAAGTGAAGAACAGATGCCCGGAAGATTCCGCTTCCGGGTGTCTTCGCTTGCAATAAATGTAAAACCCCATATAATAACGTAAAGGAGAAAAGGGAAATGAGCATCAACATTCGTCCCCTCGGCGACAGAGTTCTCGTCGAACAGAAACAGGAAGCGGAACAGATCAAAGGCGGAATCGTGATTCCGGATACCGCCAAGGAAAAACCGCAGGAAGCAGTTGTCGTGGCGCTCGGCACCGGCAAAATTGATGAAAACGGCAAGAAAGTTCCGTTCGATGTGAAAGTCGGCGATGTCGTTCTGACCAGCAAATACGGCGGCACCGACATCAAGCATGACGGCAAGGAATACAAAATCCTCAGCTCCAGCGACATCCTGGCGGTTGTCGGCTGAAGTCCCCCGTTCCTTTTCAACAGTATAATCAAGGAGAATTTTTATTATGGCAGCAAAACAACTTTTGTTCAGTGACGAAGCTCGTCGTCAGCTTCTTTCCGGTGTTCAGCAGCTCAGTGCGGCGGTGAAAGCCACCCTCGGTCCGAAAGGCCGCAACGTTGTTCTGGACAAGAAATTCGGTTCCCCCACCATCACCAAAGACGGTGTGAGCGTAGCGAAAGAAGTTGAACTGGCGAACCCCTATCAGAACATGGGTGCGCAGATGGTCAAGGAAGTTGCTTCCAAGACTTCCGACATCGCCGGCGACGGAACCACCACCGCGACCGTTCTGGCTGAAGCCGTCTTCAAGGAAGGCCTCAAGAACGTTACCGCCGGTGCCAACCCGATGAGCCTGAAACGCGGTATCGACAAAGCTGTCGAAGCCGTGGTTGCCAAACTCGACACCCTGAAGAAAGAAGTCAGTGCGGACTTCGGTCAGATCGCTCAGGTCGCCACCATTTCCGCCAACGGCGACAGCGAAATCGGTAAAATCATTGCCGACGCCATGGAAAAAGTCGGTAAAGACGGCACCATCACCGTTGAAGAAGCCAAGACCATCGAAACGACCCTCGACGTTGTCGAAGGTATGCAGTTCGACAAAGGCTATCTGTCTCCCTATTTCGTGACCAACGCCGAAACGATGGAAGTCGCTCTCGACGATGCCTACATCCTGATCAACGAAAAGAAGATCAGCAATCTGAACGATCTGCTTCCGTTGCTGCAGGCGGTTGCCAAGACCGGCAAGCCGCTGCTCATCATCGCTGAAGATGTTGAAGGCGAAGCACTCGCAACTCTGGTCATCAACAAAATGCGCGGCATCCTGAATGTCTGCGCGGTCAAAGCCCCCGGCTTCGGCGACCGCCGCAAAGCCATGCTGGAAGATATTGCCATCCTGACGGGCGGCACCTGCATCAGCGAAGATCTGGGCATTAAACTGGAAACGGTTGGTCTGGACAAACTGGGCAAAGCCAAACGCGTTACCATCGGCAAGGAAAACACCACGATCGTGGAAGGCGCCGGCAAACAGTCCGCCATCCTCGGCCGCGTGAACCAGATCCGTAAACAGATCGAAGAAACTTCCTCCGACTACGACCGCGAAAAACTTCAGGAACGTCTGGCGAAACTGGCTGGCGGTGTTGCCGTGATCAAGATCGGTGCCGCTACCGAAACTGAAATGAAAGAAAAGAAAGCCCGTGTGGAAGATGCTCTCCATGCAACCCGCGCGGCTGTCGAAGAAGGTATCGTCCCCGGCGGCGGTGTCGCTCTGCTGCGCGCTGTCACGGCTCTGGATTCCCTCAAACTTTCCGGTGACGAAGCGATCGGCGCCGACATCATCCGCAGAGCGGTTGAAGAACCTCTGCGCACCATCGCCGGCAACGGCGGTTATGAAGGCAGCGTAGTGGTCAAGGAAGTCCTGTCCATGAAGGGCAACATGGGCTTCGACGCCGCCAACGGCGATTATGTCGATATGCTGGAAAAAGGCATCATCGACCCGAAGAAGGTTACCCGTTCCGCTCTGCAGAACGCCGCCTCCATCGCCGGACTGCTGCTCACCACGGAATGCCTCATCACCGAAATTCCGGAAAAGGAAAAACCCGCTCCGATGCCCGAAGGCGGCATGGGCGGCATGGGCGGCATGGGCGGCATGATGTAATTCATGCGCGCAGATAATACATGCGCCTGCGGATCGGTGAATCCGCAATAAAAACAGACCGGAGAGCCGGATTATTTCCACTCTCCGGTTTTTCTGCTGTCGGGATCGGAGCCGATGGCTGATATTCAGAAGCAGAACAGATTTTCAGAAGGATGCAAATATGGCACAGATAAAAGTGATTTCGCAGCTGATTGATTTGGACAAATCCGAATTGCTGTATGATTTCAAGACTTTCTCGCCGGAAGACTGGACGATTACGCGTCATACTCCTCCGTGGCAGGTTACCCCGGATGCGATCATCGGCGGCAAGCCGGATGAAGACAAACATGGTCAGATTTTTTTCAAGGAACCGGTACAGGGAGACATTGTGATGGAATTTGATGCCGAGCTGGTCGGCAATTCCTATCATGATATTGTATGGTGGTGGGCGACTTCGCTGGATCAGCAGCCCTGGGGCGAAGGTTATCTGGGCTGTCTGGGCGGCTGGTGGAACAATCTGGCGGGCATTGAGAAGAGTCCGACTTTCGAGCCGTGCTGCATTGTGCCGACTTCCCCGATCAAACGTGGAACCCGGTATCATATCATTTCCGGCAGTGTGGGAACGCGTCTGTTCATTGCTGTCGACGGAGTCATGGTTGTTTACATGACTGACCCGAATCCGGCAACGGTGAAGGGCGGACATTTCGGTTTCGGAGTGTATCAGTCTCATGTGCGTTATTCCAACCTGAAAGTGTACCGTCCGTTTGCAACGGGACTTCCAGTTGGGTATAAAAAGGATTCGGAAGTGTATCCGTCCTGATTCCGGATATAGTTTCTGTTCTTTGAAGGGATTTGTGTTTCAGACATGAGTCCCTTTTTTATTTTTCCAAAAATTGGGTGAAATTCCAAACGTTTGGCTAATGAAATAATCATAATTTTTCCTGTAATACCTATTGACAAAACGGAATATTTGATTATAATTAAAGAAGAGAGACGAATATATTGGCAAACGATTGGAGAAAACATGGCGGTAACATTGAAAGATGTAGCCAGACTGGCGGAAGCGGATGTCGGGTCGGTTTCACGGACATTGTCCGGACATCCCCGTGCGCAGCAGCTGCGGCCCGAAACCCGTGAGCGCATCCTGGATGCAGCCCGTAAACTGGGATACCGCCGCAATATTTTCGCCGCCGCCATGCGGAGCAAAATCAACCATACTGTTGCAGTCATCAATACTGCCGGACACATCCGGATGTCTCCGAGTGCGCTTCGGGTTCTTTCCGGCATCATTCAAGGGGCAAGCGATGCCGGATATGCGCTGAAAACCTACAATGACAGCGATCCTGCTTCTGTCATTGAAGATATTCTCGCCAATCAGATCCGTCATGTCCTGTGCATGACTCCGCTGCATGACAAACGGGAGCAGATCGCGCTGCTCTGTCTGCAAAATGACCTGAAGCTGGTTTATGTGTATGAAACGGCGCACGGGAAATTCCCGGCAGTGTCGCCGGATAATTTTGATGTTTCGCGGAAAGTCGTGCGTTATCTGGCGGAGATGGGACATCGCCGGATTGCCCTGATCTGCGGCGAATATCAGAAGTGGCATTACATGACGGAAAAATACAACGGCTATCTGGCTGCGCTGAAAGAGCGCGGAATTATGCCGCGGTTTGAATGGATAACCTGCTGTGTCAATCCGATGAATGACATTCAGACCATGCTTTCTCTGCCGGCTCCGGAGCGTCCGACTGCGTTTTTCTGTATCGGCGACGGATTTGCCATGCGGGTTCAGAACAGTGCGATCCGCATGGGGCTGCGCGTTCCGGAGGATGTGTCTATGACCGGTTTCGGCAATGAAGCCGATCAGGAGGATTCGCTGGTACCTCTTTCATCGGTGGATGAGGAACACGACCGGATCGGCGAGGAGGCGTTCCGTCTGCTGATAAACGGACAGTCAGACTTGGCATGTGATCCGGACGGCACATACCGTTATCCAGGGAAATTCATCTGCCGCAGTTCCGTGGCAGATTTGAATTGACATATATTATTTGGCAGTAAACAGACAAGAGAAAGGGGAAACAGGAAAATGAAGGAGCGTCCGTATGTTGTGTATTGGAATCGTGCAGCGAACTGTTTTACGCTGATAGAACTCCTGGTTGTGATTGCGATCATTGCAATCCTGGCGGCAATGCTGCTGCCGGCGCTGAAAAGCGCAAGAGACAAGGCATATCAGGTGGACTGCCTGTCAAAATTAAAACAGATCGCAACACTCTCGACTCTGTATTATGATTCCTATGCGGGGTGGCTGCCATCCGAGTCCTATACCGGCAGCAGTTATTCGACTTCACTGCCCATGCTTTTCCAGTCCACAGGTCTCATCAAAAACCGTGCAAAAAATTTCATCTGCACTTCGGCAACCATGTATAAAAGTGCACACAGGATCGGTTACAGCATCGCCGGTAACTACAGCGTATACAATGGAACAATCTCCTATTACGGACACACAAAAAAATGCGCAGCAACAGCCGTAATCCAAAAATGCGACTGGAGTTGGAGCGAAGTTCCCAACAATGACACAACCGGAAAAGCCGTCTTCATCAAGCCGGGGTCAATCAGACATCCAAATATGCTCTGCCAGTTGCGCGACGGCATAGCTTATGACTACAGTTCTTATTATATGCTGCACGGGAAGGGCGACAATTTTCTTTTCTATGACGGCAGTGCGCATAATCTTGTTTTCAGCCAATGGGGACAACCTATGCGAAACTATAAAAACGGAGAAGGGCGGTCGTATGATCACAGCCGCTGGTGGCCGAACAACGGGCATCCTGATAAAGATTCAGACAGCAACTGGTGGTAATTCAACATAGACGTTCATCTCATTGAAAAACGGCAAGGATTCAGAAAATGAAGAAAAAAGTAAAGGATTGTTTGTGGCTCTGGGGGCAGGACGCCATGTCACATCAGCGTTCGCTCGGCAACCGGATATGGAAACTGTCGGACGGAAACCGGCTTGGTCCTGTGGATGGGGCGGAGTATCTGGGTATCCCCAATATTTTCCGGGTGGTCATGTGCGGCAGTCCACAGCCGCCATTCGATGAGGAGTCGGAAAAAATGCGAAATGTATCGCGGGTTGTCTGGTCGGCAATCGGCGATTCGGGTTCCAAGCGCAACGACCGGCAAACAGATTTGGGGGAAGTTCTCCGTCAGGCATCGCTTTTTCCCAATATTACCGGAGCGGTTCTGGATGATTTTTTTGTCCGCCCGCAAAATCCGGGAGACGCATGGGCGCGGTTGTCGGTGAACGACATCCGCACCATGCGGAAGAAATTGCATGAGGCCGCCCGAAAGCTGGATTTTTACGTGGTCTGGTACAAAAGACAGCTGGAAGATCCCATCGGCGAATATCTCAAAGAATTTGATGTAATAACTTATTGGAATATGCAGACGCCTGCCGAGCATGATATTCTGGAGCGTGATCTGAACCGCATGATCGAACGCACAGAAGGAAAACGGCGCATGACCGGTTGTTATATCTGGAATTACGGGGCTGGTCGTCCGCTGTCGGTCGATGAGCTGAAATTTGAGTGCGAAACTTTCCTGCGACTGCTGCTGGAAAATAAAACCGAAGGAATCATATTCTGCTCGAACTGTTGTGCGGACATCGGCGGTCCTGCGGTAGACTGGCTGCGCTCGTGGATTCGCGAAGTCGGTGAAACTGAACTCTGAAACTTTATTGATCAGAAAGGATATTTATGAAGATTTGCAGAAAAATAACCGCACTGCTGTTATGCACTGCGACCGTTTCGTATGCTGATTTCAGACTTGCGGAAAATGGGCAGGCGGCTGTATCAGTGGAAATCGGAAAAAATGCACCGGAACAGCTGGCACAGCGGGAATTGCTGGATGCTCTCCGCAGAGTTACCGGCTCAGCGGTAAAGGAAAACAGCAGAATCATCCAAATCGGCACGGCGCAGGAACTTTCCGGTTTGACGTCGGAACTGAAAAAACGTCTGATGGCGGCAAAGAATGACGCCTTTGCATTTCAGATTTCCGATGACCGGATTCTGATTGCCGGCAGCCGCCCGCGCGCCGCCTTGTTCGGAACATACGCATTCATCGAAAAATATCTTGGCGTCCGGTGGTTCTTTCCCGGACGGCTGGGGGAACATTACCCGGTTCGGAAAGACATTACGGTTCCGAACGGGGATTTCTTTCAGGAAGCCTCTTTCCGTTACCGGGAATTCAGTGTCTGCGGGACATCCACGGACTTCATTTCCACGTATGACTGGATGGCGCGCAACCGCATGAACATCAACCCGGCACTTTGGCAGATGCCGCGTTTCACGCCGGAACAGAAAAAACAGTACCGTGAGGAACGCGGTGCGTTTTCCGCTGCGGGGGGACATGAAGGAATGAGACGGGTCATCCCCGGAACACTGCTGAAGGAACATCCGGAGTTTTTTGCGCTCAAAAACGGAAAACGGGTTGCAGATGGCCGCGTCAACCGCTGTCTGGCACATCCGGAAGTGCAGAAACGCATGGCGGATTATTATATCTGTCTGCTGCGGAAAATGCCGGAAACGGTGATCGACTTCATCGGTGAAGATGATTCCAGTGCGTTCTGCGAGTGTGCCGCCTGTCGGGAATTGGGAACTTACAACGGCAAGTTTTCCATTTCGACCCTGTTTCACCGCTATTGCAAAAACGTTGGCGACCGTATTCTGAAAGAGTTTCCGAAGGCGCATCTGCGCTTCTGGGCTTACTGGAATTACCGGAATCTGCCGGAAGATCCCGCGATCCGTTATGATTCGGAAAATTCTCATTTTCTGTATGCAGCGCACCAGAAATGCTATGTTCATGATTTTTCGGAAAAAACGGTCTGCAACCGCAAGCTGTACAAAGAGATGCTGGAATGGAAAAAACGCTGTTCTGCGTTCGGCATATACGATTACCGTCACGATGCGCGGTCTTACTATGCTCCGTTCGAGTTTGTGCTGGCGGACGATCTGAAAACGCTTCGCCGGAACGGTGCGGCAATCTGGCTGGACGAGATAACTCCCGCTTACGGAACTTATCCGCAGAAAGGTATTTACACCAATTATTCATCGGATACATTCCTGTCTGAATGGCAGACCATCTATACGGCGGCGAAACTGCTCTGGGACACCGGGCTGGATGTCAACGACCTGCTGGCGGAAGCCTATGATCTTTATTACGGCAAAGCTGCACCGGTCATGAAGAAGTATCATGATTTCCGTAAACAGCTATGGGAAAATGCCCCCGGACATTCCATCCTTAACGGTCAGAACCGCTCGGCATTCTGTCTGAACATTCCGGGAGCGGAGACAAAACTGCTGGAAATGCTGAAGCAGGCGGAAGATGCCGCGGAAGATGCACTGGTTCGCGAACGCATTGCGCTGGACCGCCGGCTGCTGCGGGAATTCTGGCAGGAACCTGCGGCGGAACTGCGGAAACAGCTTGCCGCTAAAAAAGAACTGCTTCCGGAAAAGCGGATCGGAAAAATCGTGATAGACGGCAAATTCGATGAACAGACCTGGCTCAGGGCTCAACCCGCCGGCGGTTTTCTGGAATCCAGGCATAAACAGCCGGCGCGTGCGAAAACGGAAGTACGGATTGCGTATGACGAAGATAATCTCTATTTCGCTGTCAATGCGGATGAATCGCTGGCATGGCGTCCGCCCGCCGCCGCGGCAAAGAAACTGGATGACCCGGTCTGGGAAGACGACTCCATAGAGATTCAGATTGCCCCGGACAACGATTCCGGCAAGTATTACCATCTGGTCATCAATACCGAAGGAGTACTTTACGATGCTTCCGGAATAGCCCAGTCATTTGATAAATCGTTTACCTCGAATGCCGAAGTGAAAGTCCTGCGGAACGGAAACTGCCGTCAGTATGAAATCCGGGTTCCACTGGCGCCGATGGGGGTAAAAATCGAATCCGGCAAAGTGTGGCGTATGCATTTCATGCGGACTGTTACCAATCTGCAGCCGCCCGACGAACGGGAATGGAGCTCCATGGACGGTGTTCCGCCGCATCAGGTGCAGTTGTTCCGAAACGCGGTTTTCAGCAGAAATTATATCGTCAACGGCAATTTTGCCGAACTGTCCAGACAGAAAATCGGCGGACAGGAAGTCATGTTTCCGAAAAAATGGGAACTTTACGGCAACACGCAGGACTGGAAAATCGTCAAAACTGAAAAAGGCAATGAGATCTATACGAAAGGTGTTCTTACCATCGGAATAGCTGTTCCGAAAGATCAGCCGGAGGGGTCTTTCTATAATCTGGTGATTCGTGCGAAGGGCAAGGGAAAAATCGGAATCCGGACCTGGAGCTGGGAAGGTTACAATCCGCGCACCAATCACCGCCGACTGGAAGACCTGCCGAAATACGATCTGACGGAAACTTACAAAGACTACACGTTCCGCATTCCGTATCTGCCGAAGGAATATTACCTGATCATTTACATCGACGGTGATGACAAGACGATTGAAAACGTCTCATGCACCATTGGAAAATAATCGGCAAACCAATTTGTCAGAAAGGATGTCTCACATGAAACACAAACTGTTTTTCGGAATCGCCGTTCTGGCGGCAACATTCACTCTCTCCGCACAGAATCCGTCGCAGAACCTGATTCCCAATGGCAATTTTGCCGAACTGTCCAAACAGAAAATCGGCGAACAGGAGGTGATGTTCCCGAAAAATTGGGAACTTTACGGCAATACGCAGGACTGGAAAATCGTCAAAACTGAAAAAGGCAATGAGATCTATACGAAAGGTGTTCTTACCATCGGAATAGCTGTTCCGAAAGATCAGCCGGAGGGGTCTTTCTATAATCTGGTGATTCGTGCGAAGGGCAAGGGAAAAATCGGAATCCGGACCTGGAGCTGGGAAGGTTACAATCCGCGCACCAATCACCGCCGACTGGAAGACCTGCCGAAATACGATCTGACGGAAACTTACAAAGACTACACCTTCCGTATTCCGTATCTGCCGAAGGAGTATTACCTGATTATTTACATCGACGGTGAAGACAAGACGATTGAAAAGGTTTCATGCACCATTGGAAAATAAACCGGCGGACAGGCATAAAAAATTTGCCGAGTCAAATGGAAAAGGACTCCGTCATGAGCAGATGCATATCATTTTCACCCGTTTCATATTTGAAACACCGCAACCCTTTGCAGTTCACACTGATAGAACTCCTGATCGTGATCGCCATCATCGCCATTCTGGCGGGAATGCTGCTGCCGGCACTGAATGCGGCAAAACAGCGCGCGGTGGCGACGCAATGTCTGAACAACTTGAAACAGGCATATCTTCCGTTCGTTCAATATGCGGGCGACTGGCATGACTGGTGTCCGCCTCTCCGCGGAAACATGGGCGGCGGATTTTCCGCAACGTCTCCTGCGCAGGTGTTGGAAGAACAGAGTTATATCACGGATGGAAGAATGTTCATCTGTCCGGCGCTTTCGCCTCATCGTTTTGCCCGCTATCGCGGCAATCAGGAATATTTCCAGATTTACGGCGGCTGGCAGTCGGCATACAGCAGCCAGCCGGGCGCATATCTGAAGCTGGACAAATATTATCTCGGATATCGCAACGACGCCGCTCCGAAAAAATGGAAAACGCCACTGTGGATGGATTCGATACAGAAGGGGAACAATAATCCGGTCAGCGGAGATACTTCGCCGTATTCCCAGTCGTTCCGCATCCATTTCGCAGCGGCGGGCGACACAGGAACGGGCGCGGGGGGGCATCGCCGCCATGGCGACAATGCCAATGTTCTTCAAATCAGCGGCAGTGCGGCTGCGGAAGGCCGGCCGGAACTGCGGAGTCAGTACCGCGTCTGGAATTCCTTTCTGCTGAAACAAGTCAACCGTAAAAATATCTGGGAGATCAATTGACATGAAAGAAAGGACGGAGAGAAAAATGATAAAAACCGGAATCATTGTTTTTGCGGCTGCAGTATCGACGCTGCTGTATGCGCAGAATGCGGATTTTGCCGTGGAGAAAAGTAAAAAAGTCATCAAGTTCGGCTGGGATGCCCCTACGCCCGGTTTCATGGAACAGAACTTTGAACAGATCGAAAAGAACATGACGGCGTTTGACGGCATGAGCATTGAGTTCAATTCCACCACGGCGAAGCGCAACGGACGCGCCGCCGGATCCGGAGCCATGTTTTTTGATTCCTGGCGCTGGGAGAGATCTGATTTCCAGAAAGAAATCGAATCGCTGAAAAAAGTCAATGCCAGATTCCGAAATCTGAAACACAATTTCATCAACACCAATTCCATGGCGGCGGTCAAAGACCGCTTTGACTGGTTTGACGACCGGATGTGGGAGACGATCACGCACAACTTTGCGCTGATGGCGGCAATCGCACGGGAAACCGGCTGCCGCGGTCTGAATCTGGATATTGAAAATTATGAACGGCAGACTTTCCTGTATAATCCGAATCTGGGACACACCTACGCCGAGACCTGGGACAAGGCACGTCAGCGCGGGCGTGAGTTCATCACGGCGATAGCCGGGGCGTATCCGGATATTGTGCTGCACGCTTTTTTCTGGCTGGATCAGCATTATGTCAATGCGGACGGCGTTGTATCGCCTTACGACAAATCGGAAAAATGGATCATGGGGCTTTCCCTGGCGTTCATCAACGGCATCTATGATGCCCTGCCGGAAGGCGTAACCATTGTGGAAGGCATGGAATCCGCCGGTTACCGCGCCCGGAGCAGAGCGGATTACGAATCCATTCTCGCCACACGCTGGAAAAAATCCAGATGGCTGATAGATCCGAAGAATTACGAAAAGTTTCTGCGCCGGACGCAGATTGGAATTGCCACTTATCTGGACCGCTATATTGTGACGGATCCGAAAAGCATCTGGTACATTTCCGAAAATCCGGACAGGAATCTGGCTCTGCTGCGGGAGTGCATGACTTCCGCCTGCGCAGCCGCAGATGAATATGTCTGGGTCTGGGGAGAGAAACGCGCCTGGTATCCCTGGCAGTTTCAGGGCTGGATGAAGAAATCCGCGGAATCGGTCAACCGTCCGGGACCGCTGTGGGAGGATGCCCTGCCGGGAATTTCGCAGGCGATTCTTTATGCGAAAGCTCCGCAGCAGTATTATAAAAATGTCATCCTGTCCGGAAAACTCGGAAGGAATCTGCTCCGCAACGGCAATTTCGCGGAAGCCGGCGAGAGCAGTGCCGGAGATTTGCCGCCGGATACTGCGTTTCTGAAAACTGCGCGTCCGTGGGGCTGCTGGCAGGACAGCCGTTCCAAAGGGCGTTTTGAAGTGGTGCGCGGGTTGGGACGCGGCGGAACACCGGCAGTGAAAATCAGCGGCGTAACCAGCGGCTGCATACTTCAGTCGCCGCCGTTCCGACCGGATGGGACGTATTACATCCGTGCAAGGGTCAAATGTGAAGGCAAGGCAAGCGCTTCACTTTCCCTGGGCTGGACTGACGCAGCGGGCCGCTGGAATTTCTGGGGGTTCAACCGGGCGGCAGCTTTCAGCAGGGAACTGCCGGACGGCTGGCGGGAAGCGGAGATTCTTCTGACTGCGGATATGATTCCGCCGGAAGCAAAAGGGATTTCGGTTCAGATCAGCGTGAAAAGTCCCGGCGGCGCGGAGGATGTATGCATCGCGGATGAAATTGAATTTTACAACTTGAACCAGATTCAATGAAAGGAAAATCAACATGAAGAAAAGTATGATTCTGACCGCACTGGCGGTGTCGCTGCTTGTTTCTGCACAGGAAAAAGAACTGGTCCGCAACGGAAAATTCCAGGACAAACCCTATGCGACAACGGAAGCATTGCCGGAAAACTGCATCGCCGTCAAGTTTCCCGGCTGGGGGTTCTGGAATGCCAAAGGCAGTGAAGGCAAGATATATCTGCTGGAAAAAGCCGGCGCGGGGTTCGATGACAACCGTGCGCTGCTTGCCCGTGATTTCAAGTCCGGCTGCATTCTTCAGCAGATCAGCGTAATCCCAAAAGGAAAATATAAAGTGTCGCTGCTCTGCAAGTATGACGGAAAAACAGACATCACTCTGGGCTGGCATCAGAAAAACGGGCAGTGGGCGTTTCACAAACAGAACAGACGTTTCCATTTTACAACAGATGCCGGGAACGGTTGGAAGCAGGCTGTCTGCGAGGTGACTGTGCCGGATGAGGCGTACGGCATGTCCATCATGATTAATCTGAGCGATCAGCAGCCCGGACAGGATTGCCTGATTGACAATGTGAGCGTAACAGCGGCCGAGTAAAAGAGGTATGCGCATGAACTGCATGGAACTGCTGCGCGGCAATTCTGTTTTCTGGTCGAAACTCGGTTTCTGCTACGATCCCCCGCGTCTGGGAAAAGACGGCAAGCCCATCGTTTTTTTTGACAACTGGGAACAGGTCCGCAAGTATCACCGCGACTTTTACAATGCCGGGATCCGGATACATTCCTGCATCGTGTTCACCGGTTGGGTCGGCGTCGGGCGTTATGATTACGAACTGACGGACCGCGTACTGGATTCTGTTTTTTCCTGCGGAGATGATCTGCTGTTTATTCCGCGGATAAAACTGAATGTCCCGCTGGAATGGTCGCGGGAAAACCCGGAGGAGTTGTGCGTGTATTACAATGGCCCGCGCGATGCCGGAAGCATCCGGGCACTGGTCGGTACGGCAAAACATGACCTGCTCGGTTATCAGTCCGCCAAAGGATATTACACCGCCGGAGGCTGGCAGGATGACCGGCCGAATCTCGACGGAGTGATTTCCAATCAGAGCTTTTCCTCGCAGAAATGGCTGGCGGATGCCGGGGAAGCCCTGCGCCGTCTGATCCGGCATATCGAAGACGGACCGTATGGCAGGCGGATTCCCGCATACCATATTGCCTACGGAGCATCCGGGGAGAGCTGTGTCTGGGGACGCTGCAATATTTCCAACAGCGCAGATTACGGTATTGCCAACCGCCGGAATTTTTATGCCTGGGGGTTGCGGCAGTACAGGTCGGCGGAACTGCTGGGGAAGATCTGGATGCAGCCGGGAGTCGGACCAGATACGCTGGTGCTGCCTTCTCCGGAGCAGAAAGAAGGGGAGACCGGAGACCTGTGTGAATTGTTCCGCATGAAGCCGGAAGACAGGATCTGCATTGATTATGACCGGTGTACTGCAGAATCCAATGTCAGCGCACTGGAACATTTCGGCAGAATCGTGAAAATGGAAACCGGCGGCAAGGCAGTCGGGGCTTTTTACGGTTATTTCCTGGAAGTTGCACGTTCAGCCTACACCGGCTATACTGCCATGGAACAGCTGCTGCATTCTCCGTACATTGATTTTCTGGCAGCACCGAAACGGGACGGCGGCGGTGAAATGTGTCCGGCTCAATCGGTCAACCGCCGTAAACAGTGGATGGATGAACTGGATAACCGGACTTGTATTGCCCGCGGAACCGGGATTGAGCACAAGAGTGCAGATTTTGCGGAGACACGTTCGATCATGTGGCGTGAATTTGCCAAAAATCTGTCGCACGGTTCCAGTTTCTGGTGGATGGATCTCGGCGGCGGCTGGTATGATTCTCCGGTCCTGCTGGATGAAATCACCCGGATTGAGCGCATGGCAAAACAGCTGCGCCGCTGTCCGGCGGAATCCATCAGCGAGATACTGGTCGTGGCGGATGAAGAAATGTTCTTTCACCAGAAAACCAGCTATTATCTGCATCATTGTCTGTTCCCGCGTCTGATCGACGCCATGAACCGGACAGGCGCACCCTGGGATTTTTACCGGCGGCACGATCTGCCGGAACTGGATCTGCGGCGTTACAGACTGATCGTTTTTGCCAACCCGTTTGCCGAAGACGCGGCGGATTTTGCGCAGAGTCTGGAATCTCGTTTATCCGCCGGCACGACGCTGGTCTGGAACTACGCGCCGGGTTTTTTGCGCAACGGTGAGGGCGGTATTGCCGGATGCGAAAGATTTCTGGGGCATTCCCTGTCCATGCGGATCCCCGACTTCCACGAACCGCTCCGGACAGAGGGCGCATTGGCGGGAACGGAGTCGCTGGTCTGGCCGGAACATACAGCGACAGACGTTTGCCCGCGGGCGGAAAACTGTCCGGTTCTGTATACGGAAGACTGCGCAAAACCGCTGGCCCGCTGGTCTGACGGAAAAATTGCCGTTTTTGAATGGGAAAAGAATGGACTGCGGAATGTTTTCTGCGGGGCGCCGCTGCTGCAAGCCGCGCATTACCGGAGACTTCTGGCGGATGCCGGTGGCAAACTGCCGGCGCCGCAAAATGTTCTGGTTTACGGAGATTCCCGTTTTCTGTTCTTTTTCGCGTGGGAAAACTGTTCCTTCGATCCGTCGGAAGCGGTTGCCGGCTGCCGCTTCGAAGCGGTTCGCAATGAACTGCCGGATCATTTCGGAGAGTTGAACCTGAAACAGTATGAAAGCCGTTTTTTTTTGCAGGAGAAAGTGTGTTGAAATGAATTATAAAATCTGGCGTTCCCCCTATACCCGCTTCGGCGGACTCAATTCCCTGTGTCCGGATGACCGAACCGATGAAACTTTGACTGCTGAAAACGTTTATACGGATGCGGAACTGCGGCAGATCGCGGGGCAGGGGTTCAATGCAATCTGGGTTCACGGTGTACTGGCGAACATGACCCGGCTGCCGCAATTCCCGGAATTCGGCTGTCATGCGGACGAGCATATCGCCGCGATGACTCGGCTGATCGGCCATGCCGCGCAATTCGGACTGAAAGTTCTGTTGTACTGTCAGCCGGTACGGAGTGTGGCAGCCGGTAATACCGCGTTCTGGGAAAAACATGCCGACTGCGCCGGACAGCATGAACTTGCCACGGAGCAGGTAATCCCGGAGCATATGGATGAGGAACTGGAGATGATCTGTCTCTGCACATCCGCTCCGCCGGTCAAATCATGGGTGCAGGACGCCGCCGCGCAGATCGCGGAAAAACTGCCCGGTCTTGCCGGGGTGATCCTGATCACATCCAGCGAATACCCCGGACACTGTTACAGTCATCGCACCAAACGCAATCCGACGCAATGGTCGCCGCTGATCGAGTGTCCGCGCTGCCGTGAACGCGAACCGTATGAGATTGCCGCCGAACTGATTCAGCTGGTCCGTGACGGAATCCGGCGTCATTCCGGCAGTATGGACATCATCGCATGGAACTGGGGCTGGACTACCTGGCTGAAATCTCCCTGCCGGGAAATTCTTGATCTGCTGCCGCGGGATGTGATTGTCATGGCATGCTGCGAACGCGGCGGCTTTATGGATCTGGCGGAACGTCCGCATCATCCCGTCAATGAATATTCGCTGGTTTATGGCGGACCTTCGGAACTCTGCCGGGAACTGCTTGCCGCTGCGGAAGCGCTCGGACACCGGACAATGACCAAACTTCAGCTTGGGACTACCCATGAACTGGCGGATGTGGTCGGTCTGCCGCTGCTGAACAGCATTTTCGCGAAAGCCGCCTGGCATCGCGCGCATCCCGATACCGGTTTCATGGGATGCTGGAACTGCGGAAATCTGACTGGCGCCAACCCTGCCGCCTTCAATTTTTTCCTGCGGAAAGATTGTCCGGACGAAAAAAATGCCGCCTTGAAGGCCTTTGCGGAAATGTATTTTCCCGGCTGCCGCAGTGAACTGCTCATCGCCGCCTGGCAGGATTTTCAGAATGCCTGTTTTTATTTTCCGTTTGCGATTCCCTTCCTGTACCGCGGCGTGCAGACGGTTGCGCTGGCGTATTCGGAAATTTTCCGGATGGAAGAACTGCACGGCACGCCGTTCGGCTGTTCCTATCTGCCGAAAGCGGATCGAGGGGATGACTTGACCGGCGGTTTCACTATGCAGCCGCATGAGTTTTCTCTGGATGAACTGATCGGACATCTGGGCAAGCTGGCTGTGCTGTGGCAGCGTGGTGTCGAACGGATGCGCGCTGCCCTGGCTGGCTGTGATGAGCGGCATGAACTTGGCAATGCTGTTATCTGCGGCTGCATCTGGCAGAGTTCGGAAAACATTTACCGCGCGTGGCGTCTGCGCCGCGGCTGGGATGACAGCCGGAAAGCGGAAATGCTTCATATTCTGCGTACTGAACTGGAAGTCGAAAAAACTGCGCTGCCCTGGGTGGAAAAAGATGAACGGCAGGGCTGGCACGGAGAAGCGTTTGTCCGTTTCTTTGACCCCGGATCCATCCGGCGCAAGATCGCATTCCTGGAAAAACAGCTGGCAGAGTTTAATGTTTGATCCAATCCGAAAAAACTCGAAAAATTTTTTTAAATTGATTTGACAAAATGTGAAAGTGTGCTAAATTGTAGCCCTGTTGCGCCTCTGAGGGAACGAAAGGGGAG
>SAMEA104315429__coassemble_792_pt1 | contig 18616 bp, 14 predicted proteins | sample SAMEA104315429__metabat2_high_PE_002 | metagenome-assembled genome bin SAMEA104315429 (sample SAMEA104315429) | gut metagenome | biome: Monkey gut; feature: monkey-associated habitat; material: faeces | place: China | collected 2013
TTGGAAATGAAACAACTCCAAGTATAACGAATGGTATGATTACTTATACTTACGACAACGCCGGACGGAGAACTGGTATGAACTTGAGCAATGGAACAACTTCCTTAGCTCAGGCAAATTATGTTTATGACACTAGAGGTCGTATTGCCACCGTTGGAAACAATACTGATACGCTTACCTATACCTATATTCCCGGTACGAATATGGTAGGTTCTTCTGCCTGGCAGAACGCATCAATCAATACTGTCAATACCTATGACCAATATAAACGCCTGACGAATATTGCGGTCAATGGTTCGAATGTTTATGGATATACCTTGAATGATAAAAATCAGCGTACTTCTGCGACACTCCCGGACGGTAATAAATGGAATTATACCTATGATGTAATGGGGCAGTTGACAGGTGCGGTCAAACAAGATACCGCCAACAATCCATTGGCAAATATGAATTATTTCTATGATCTGATTGGTAATAGAACATCCGCAACAGAAAATTCTGCTACGACGACCTATGCCAGCAATTTGGTCAACCAGTATACCGCTGTCAATACAGTTGTTCCGGTCTATGACCTTGACGGTAATATGACAGGCTATAATGGGTGGACCTATACTTACAATGGTGAAAACCGGTTGATTGTTGCCGAAAACTCCGGAACCGGGATTCGCGTCGAAGCTGATTATGACTATATGGGGCGGAGAATATTCAAAAAAGTTTATAACAACAATGCCTTGACGAAACATTCCGTCTTCATCTATGATGGATTCAAGCAGATTGCAGAGCTTGATGTATTGAATAATAGTTCACTCAAAGCAAGCTATCTCTGGCAGCCGGTAGGGTTGGATGTTGTTTTGTTGAGGAATAATGAATATTTAATCGCGGATGGCAACAAAAATATTATTCAAGTCCGCAATGCTACAGGAAGTGTTACCGATTCCTATGTCTATGATCCTTTCGGGAAGGTAACGTATAATGGTAGTTCAGCGAATCCATTCCGGTTCAGTTCTGAATTTTTCGATAATGAAACAGGATTGGTATATTATAATTACAGATATTATATGCCGGAGTTGGGACGGTGGTTAAGGTTTGATCCATTAGAGGAAGCTGGTGGTGCAAATATTTATATAATGTTGAATAACGATGGAATTAATTTATTAGATGAAGCTGGATTATGGGTTAAAGTCAAGCCGCAAGATCCTAATGATTTCACATATTGTGCACAAAAAGGAGATACTTTATCAAAATTAGCCAAAAACATTACTGGCAATGGGCAAGATTATGTATGTCTTTGGCCGGTAAGTGTAAAATATCCTAACCGATATCCTGATTTTGTCTCTATCAAAGACAAGTATAATGCAGAAAATTTGGAGAAAAAATGGGATGTAAAGCTCTTATTGCGTTTTTCCCAAACCACTCCGTATGAACCAGCAGAAATGATCACAAAACCGATAGTATTAGATCGTATAAAAAAAACCAGTGGAGAGGGTGCAACTCCAATATCATATATGATGTTGGACGGGCATGGAAATGAGAATGGGATATATGATGATAAATCAAATACAATGTTTTCAATGGCAATGTATTCTCAAAGTATACAACCATCTTATGAACGCGCGAAGGCAAAAAAAGGGCCTCAGAGGTGTTGGTTTTCAAGAGACGCTTCTGTGCGGTTCTCGGCGTGTTCGACAGCGAGATTAGCAAATAACTTTGCACGTCGAGCTTTAAGGAAAGGAGCAATGGCATATGGCACTAAATATACGATCTGGTACAAAAACAATGGTATAGGGTATGAGGTGACAAAAAATAAAGAGTTATTTTCACAGGATAAAAACACTTCTGTTGTTTGGAGCTCTTACTCGGGAGGTTTGTAATGTTGATACATATAAGACGCCTATTTTTAGGAATATTTGTAATCTCAAATATACTTTATGCTGACATTATTCCTGACTCGCATTGGCATTGTGATAAAGCCAAATATGAAATATTATCATTGTTGTTGAATACTAGAGATACTGAATTGGAGATTCACAGTACAGGTCTCGAAAGAAAATTTGATAATGAATTTGTTATTAACGAATTTGCTAATTTGCTAAAAAAAATGCACATAACAGAGAATAATGGAATATCAATTCCTAAAACTCGACCTCGTTATACAGTATATATCAAACATAATAGCAAAGAGAGGTACATGTTTTTGATTCAACCTTATTTCGATGAGCACAAAACATATCTAATAGATTATAAAAATCGAATTTATTGTTTATCTCAAGCGGATTCACTTTCCATGCTAAATTTTTTAGATAATCTATCATATAAAATTTATTTTAATACTTTTCGGTCGAATCTGAGTCAGAAACAAAAAATATATATTAAAAATACTTTTGACAAAATTCTACGTATAAAAAAAATCCGTACATCTTGCACTTGTGCTGATGTGAAATATCTGAAATCGGAATTGCAGCCCGGTGAATCTACGGAACTGATCGTAGCTTTAAAGGCCAACTCATTATCCGGACCGTTTTTGCATACTATTTACGTGGAAACTGATAATTCCAAGCAGCGTTTTATGCGATTTGTGATAAAAGGTAATGCGATCCCTCTACTGAAGGTCTCTCCAGAGCCGGTACGATACATCGGCACATTACAGGCGGGGAAAAAGTATGAATATAAGTATGAGCTGGTTCCGACCAATCCTAAAGAGAACATCTTTCTGGAACTGCTTCACCCAAAATTGCCGGCTGAAACCAATATCAAACTTGAAAAGCAAGATGGAAAATTTCTGTTGACGGTAACAATCACTCCGCAGAAAGATCAGAAATCAATCAGTCTTAACTTTGCGGTAAAAGTCAAAGAACCGAAAGATTGGGCGGATATCAAATTTACGATCAACGGTAGAATTCAAAGTAACCAATCAGAGCAGCCAAAGCCAAGAAGAACAACCCCATAAAAGTTTTTGACACTACCACATTGATCTTCGACATTCTGGTGAGCAACTGCATCTTGATACTGTAAAGAGCTATAGCAAAAATAAGCAGAAGCGGAACCAGAAACATCAGATTATAAAGCAGTAAATATCCCCACCATTGATTGATCACACCGGAATTGTTGGCAAGATAAAGCAAGGTCGGCACATAGACCTGTCCGGAACAGGCACTTTCCACGATTGTTACCAATACGCTGACCACAAAGACTCCAGATAAAATAAATGCCTTTTGCTGAGCATTCTGCATAATTTTGCGGATATAGTCTTTGAATTTCTGCGGCAACTGAAGCACTACTCCGGGAACTCCGACAAGTTTATAGCGGATGGCGTCTCCAAAGGAAATCACCGCAAAAATCAGCAGTATAAGTATGGTTATGCCATTGACTATTCCCCGCAGCAAAGGAAATGATACCGCAATATTCAAAGCTTGATATAAGCCCAAACCAAGTGTAAAATAAGTCAAAAAGCATCCTGTCAAGTAGGTTATTCCGATTTGCAACACCTGCTTCCGTCCGGAAGTGCCGGTCGCAAGAAAACTGATGAACAGAATAAAAGTGGCAAACACGCATGGATTGATTCCGTCAATAAGCCCAGCGATCAGAACTGTCGCAAGCGTAAAGCGATCTGCGGTCTTATGAGATGTGTTCGATTGAGTTTCTGCTGCTCGTGAGGTGTATTCCGTATCTATCATGGCGGATAATCTCTCTTCTATTGCAGCGGCTCCGCCCAAAATCGTTTTTTGATTGACAACAGCATACATCTTTTCATTGGATTTATCTCCAGCAGTGTCCAGATAAAACAGCAGTTTTTGAAAGTTTTCCGGATTGCCAAGCTCAAGAAAAATCAGTTTGAACTTATCTCCTTTTTCCTCTTGCAACGCAGGGAAATACAGCTTGGTCACCTTTTGACATTCAGGACAATCTTTGCTGAAAAAATATTCTACTGTAACAAGTTCATCGCCGAACAGTAAACACGGCAGTATAGATGCAAAGATTGTTATAATCAGGCAAAAGCGTTTCATCGAATTCAAGACCTCTCACAATAAACAGTTACAACTTCTCATAATATACCGCAAAACGGATGTTTTTCAACATAACTTTTGGCTTTTTTATTCTTTCTTCATTGATTTTATGGCAAGTTGGAGCTATACTATCGGTGTTTAATTTTACCTTGTGAGCAACTGAAAGAGATAAATATATGGCTGTCGGAACAATTATACTTACTGAAAGCGGTACGCTTTCTTTCTATATTGCCGATGGCAAACTGTCTAAAGAGCTTGAACAGCCCAGTTTTTATGCCTGCTTCCCGGATATGATTTTGCTCGCTGTTGAGTGTGCAGATTTGATGATTTACGACATCGAAGTTCCCGGTGGCGTTGAGCGGAAAAATATAGAGCTTGTCTTGAACAATGAATTATCTTATCTGCTGCCGCTGAATCTTGATGAAGTTTGCTGGGGATATAAACAGAATTCTGAAAATCACTTTTCTGTCTGTGTTTTGAAAAAAGAACGTTTTGATTCCATTCTGACAAAAGTTTCCCAAGACAATCTTTTCTGTGATGTAATTTGTCCGGTGTTGCCGGAAACTTTGCCGGACGATTGGCGAAAATTTGTTCCTGTAACTTTAACCATCCCCAAAGAAAACCGTCCGGTACGCAACAAAACGTCCCGGATACTTTATTTTTTATTGCTGGCAATTTCGGTTGTAATGTACGGTCTTGTGTTTTGGGGCAAGTATTCCGCTTTTCAAAAGGAATATTCTGTTCTCAAATCAGAAACGACAGCTAAAAACAGACAATTCAAACAAATTCAAAATGAATTTGGAAAGCTTTCTTCAGAAAAAGAGCTTCTGGAACAGGTCAACGCATTAAATCTAAAACTGGACTCTCTGTTGCCGTTACTCCAAGAGTTGAATGCAATGCTGCCTAAGCATATGTGGATTACTAATTATGTTCAGCATAGTAATACGGTTGATTTGACGATTCAATCAAGCCAGGATGAACCAAATTTCTATCGACATCTTTCTCAGGCAAAGAGTTTCAAGATAGTTAATCTCCGGAAAAGCCGGGGAGGTAATTCAACGGTGATTTTCTATGTCAAGCTCCAGGGAGGTCGCAATGAACAGCCTTAAATCATTGCTTTTTCTCCTGCCGGGAGTTATTTTGTCGATCGCCGGCATCTTACTGTGTGTTAATCCCGCTTTAAAATTTCCAGGAGCGGAAAAGCAGTTACGTAATCAGGAAAATGAATTGACCCGACTGATTGAATCTATTGGCCAAGGAAAGCAGGAAAATCAAAAATTGTCAACAGAACTGAAAACGATGTCCGATATCCGCAAAGGTTCTGTTTCTCTTGCCGCAGACGGTTCTATTGTTTTGCGTGAGCGTCTCGATAATGCCGCAGCAAAATCCCGAATATTGATCCGAACCGCCGGCGATATTCAAAAACGAGTAATCGCCGACGAATCTTTGATTCTTTACGAAGTGAATTTTACAGCAGAATGTACATTGAAAGAGTTTATCACGTTGATTCATGAATTTGAGAACAATGTGCCTCGTGTGTATTGGCGTTCTTTGACACTGCGTCCAAACGTTTCCCATAAAAATAATGAATTGCTTATTTTGAGCGGTACAGCAGCGATAATTGCATTGGAGGCAGGCAATGAGCAATAAATTGTGTATTCAGATCGGGATGGCAATGCTTGTCGCAAGTCTTCTGCTTTTTGCCGGTTATTTTTTACGTAAAACCCCGGATAAGATAACAGATATATCTGCTGCGAATCTCGCCTCGGAAGATATCTCATCGCAAAAAACTGTGGTAAAAACTGCTGTAAATACGAATGCGATCTTATCCGGCAATGTATTTCATCCCGGGCGGGGGAAAGTCAGTGCAAAAGACAAGGGGGCTAAAACCAATGCACCGGCAGTTCCGCAGAAAGCCGGACAGTTTGAATTAACCGGAATATTTCAATATCAGAATACCCGTGGAGCTTTGATTGCGGTTCAGCAACTGCACGCTGATCCGAAGAAGCAAAAGCCCTGCCGGATGTATAAGTTGGGAGATTCTCTCGGTAACGGATATAATCTGGTGGAGATCTCGGATACTCAAGTAGTAATTGCACGGGGAAGTGAAAGAATCACTTTGCCGTTAAGAAAAAAACAGGATAACAAGAAATGATTAAACATTGCAGACAAATTATCTGTTTCGCCATGGGGTGCCTGCTGTTCCTTGCCGGTTGTAACTCCATTGATAAAAGTGAAGAAGAAAAAGAAGCCAAACGCCACGCTGAACGCAAAGCTCAATGGTTCAAGGACAGTGTCGGCGTTTCTGTGAACGGCAAACGACTGCCGACAACAGAAGTGGTTCATATCGAAAATCAATTGCCGGATGCCCGCAGAAGTCCGGTCAATCCTTATCCTATTTACACTTCCGATCAAAAGAAAGCGGTTGATCCGGTGGTTGCTCCGCAAATCAAGCCATCGTTTGACGATAAAACAAAAATCAAAATAGACTTCAACTTCAATGCGGCAGCCATTGAAGATGTTATTCCTGTTTTTGCCGATCTGCTGAAAATCAACTATCAAATTGACGGCAACCTGAAGGGTACAGTAACTCTGTTTCTTTCCGAACATATGACCAAACAGGAAATCTGGGAACTCTTGAAACGTATCTTGCATAATGCCGGAGCTTATGTTGCTGTAGAAAATAAACTTATGACTTTCAAGCCGTTGGATATAATGGCACAGGATACCCGTTACGGTGCAGTCGGCGGCAGTATGGAACTTGCGGTATTCCGTTTGAAAAATATCGGTTCAAAAGAAGCAGTTGCCCAAATCAGTACTTTCCTTTCCAAAGGCAACAAACCTCTGGTTTTGGAAAGCAGAAATGTGGTAATTGTTCTTGACCGCAAAGATGTAATTGCCAAACTGCGTTATATCGTTTCTGAATTTGATCAGCCGCTGCGGCATGGCTGGGCAAAAATGGTGATTCCCTGCCGGAGCATAGATGCAAAAAGATTGGCTTTTGAACTCGGAGAGATTTTACCGGTATTGGGATTTCCTGTAGCAAAAGGAGAAAAGGCTCAGCCGGAGGAAATTCAGTTGATTGCAGTTGACCGATTGCAAGTTCTGGTCGCTTCTGCAGCCAGTGAAGAAGCATTGAAAGAACTTGGACGCTGGGCCGGTATTTTGGATCAGACCGGACTTGGCGATCAGGAAAAGATTTATATTTACAACATTGTAAATGGTAACGCGGAAGAACTGGTCAAAGCCTTATCGGTAATGTTCCCGGTGGAAGGAATGACATTGACGCCATCAGCTTCCGGCAGTGAAGGCACGAAAAAGGGAGCAGCTCAAGATTCTGCAGTAAGTTCCAAAACGACCAAGAAAAATTCTGATAAGGAAGGTCAGGCTTCTGTTTTTGAAACACCGGTCAAAATTTTTGCGGATGCAGTCAATGAACGCTTGCTGATCCGGACCAAGCCCAGAGCATTTTCCATGATCAAGGCTTTACTGGAAAAGATTGATACTATTCCGCAGCAGGTTCTGTTGCAGATGATGATCGTGGATGTCACTTTGAATGATTCCGTGAAATTCGGCATCGAATTTATGATGCAGGGCGGTAATGACAATGTGGGAATGAGTGGTGGAACCAATTATTCCGGTTTGGTTCCCGCCAATGACGCTCAAAATGCTCAAAGCGGTGGACGCTTTTACATCTACAATCCTAAAAATCCGGAGCAGAAGTTTGCTTATGTCAATGCTCTGGCAGGCAAGACCAATGTAAAAGTCATTTCAAATCCTCAGTTATTGATTGCTTCCCGCAGTGAAGCAAAAATTTCTGTGGGGCAGAAAGTGCCGATAGTCAATTCCGAAATCACGAATACCCAGTCTTCGACAATAAGTGATACCAATTTAATGCGCAGTATTCAATATCAGGATACCGGTGTAATTCTGAAAATTACCCCACGTATCACCCGTGGCGGCAGAATCAATGTTGTACTGGAACAAACTGTTTCCGAGGCAGACCAGAACATGACTTCTGATATTGATTCCCCGGTTATCAAAGAACAGATCATCAACACTACTATGTCTATCCGTGACGGACAGACTATTGTTTGCGGCGGTATGATCCGGGAGAAAGTCTCTGATAACCTTTCTACTTTGCCAATCATCGGCAGTATTCCGTTTATACGACGGCTGGCAGGAGACACGGATATCAGCACAGAGCGTACCGAAATGATGATTTTGATCACCGGTACAATTATTTCAGAAAAGACCCAGTTGGAATCTTTGCTGAAGAAATATGAAGAATCCGTTGATTCTGTCATTAATTTCAATCTTCAGGCAAAGGAAAAGAAACGCAAGATGAATCAGAAAAAAGGTTTGCTTGAAACATGGTTTATCGAGTAAAAAACACCATAACTCAGGATAAACAGGAACAGATTTCTGAAATACTCAAACAGCGTTATCCTGAATATGAAGAAATCAGAGCCAATGCCAGCAACGCATATGATGCTGATACACTCCTTCTGGAACGGGGTATCATCAGTGAAAATGAGTTGCTGCAGGTGTATACTGAAATAACCGGAACGGAACCTTTTGAAGAAGATGAATTGACAACACCGGAAAAGTTCACTCTGGTGAAGCCGGATTATCTCTTGAACTTCAATCTGCTGCCTTATAAGTTTGATGAAAATAAAATGGAATTGCTGGCGGCTTCTCCGCATTTACTTTTGCGGCACGCGGAGGAATTTCAAAAGTTTTTTGGATTGGAGCTGCACTTTCAATTGGCACGCCGCAGTTTGATTGAACGGCTGATCAACAGCATCTATTTATCTCCACAGGAAAGTCAATATGCCACAGAAGAAGAAAGCGAGCAACGGTTGCGGCAGCTTGCCGGAGATGCAAAAATAGTCCGCTTGGTCAATGAAATGCTTTCCCAGGCACTTGAACAGGGGGCCAGCGATATTCATGTCGAACCGGAAGAAACACGAACAATGATCCGGTTCCGGGTGGATGGCATTCTGCACAATTATCTGGAACTGCCATTGAGTGATTATCCGGCTGTTGCCTCAAGAATAAAATTGATCGGGAACCTTAATATTGCTGAAAGCCGCTTGCCGCAGGATGGTAGAACGAATTTCCAACTTGGTTCATACGATATTGACATTCGTATTTCCACTATTCCGGTAATGAAGGGGGAAAGTATCGTGATGCGTCTGCTGCGTAAAGATTCCATGCGCTTTGATCTTTCCGAACTTGGGATGAGCAGTGAAATGAAATCCAAGTTTGAAACTTTGATTGAAATTCCGCACGGTATAATTCTGGTTGTAGGTCCTACCGGTTCCGGTAAAACGACAACGCTTTATTCTGTTATGAACCGCTTGAACAACGCCGAGCGTAAAATCATTACCGTTGAAGACCCGGTAGAGTATCAGTTGCCGGGATTAAGTCAGATGCAGATCAATCATAAAATCGGGTTGAATTTTGCGTCAGGTTTGCGGCATATCGTCCGTCAGGACCCGGATGTGATTCTGGTTGGAGAGATCCGCGATAAAGAAACTGCTGAAATTGCCATCAATGCAGCATTGACCGGACACCTTGTGTTGAGTACCTTGCATACCAATGATGCAGTCGGAGCAATTACCAGATTGCAGGATATGGGAGTCGAAAGTTTTCTGATTTCTTCTGTTCTGTGCGGTGTTCTGTCACAGCGTTTGGCAAGAAAAGTGTGTAAAGTTTGTGACGGCTCCGGTAAAAAGGATGGAACAAAATGTAAACATTGCAACGGCAGCGGCTTCAAGGGTCGAACCGGGGTTTATGAATTACTGCTTATTGATGATGAGTTGCGTGATGCGATCAATAATCATCTTTCCGGCACGCAACAGCTGGAAATTGCCGTGAAAAATGGAATGGTGCCATTGTTGGATGATGGTCTTGCCAAAGTCGAACAGAAGATTACCACAAAAGCTGAAATTCTCCGGATTGCGGCGGGAGTACAGTAATTATGGCAAAATTCCGTTATCTGGCAGCCGATCGTACCGGCAAACAAAAAGAAGTGGAAATAGAAGCTCAGGACGCGGCATCTTCCCTGCGGATGCTGCGGAAGATGGGGTACGTTCTTATAAAAGAAATCGAGCGGAAAGAAAAGAACTCTATCTTTGCCAGATTTTCACCCAAACATAAATTTGATGTTAAAAACTTTGCAGATCGTCTGAATCCATTGCTGGAAGCCAATATCCCACTGGAGCAATCTCTGGGAATCATTGAGGACGGATATAAAAATCCGGATGATATTGAAGTTGTCCGGCTCTTGAGAAAAGGTTTGCATGAAGGCAAACGCTTTTCAACGTTGCTGCGGGAGATGGATGATGTATTTCCTCCCTTGTTTTCAAGTTTGATTGAAGTCGGTGAAGAGTCCGGATGTCTGCCGGAAGTTACCAAAGAGTTACGAAGATTTTTGAAAGAAAGCAAAGATTTCCGTAATTTTGTTTTAACGAGCTCCATTTATCCTGCGATTGTGATTTCTGTAACATTGGGTGTGTTGGTGCTGCTCTTTACCGTATTTGTTCCCCGGTTTGCCAAGATTTTTGATGAACTTGGTCGGCAAATGCCGTTGTTAACCAGAACGATGTTGCACATCGGTAATGTATTTCAAGCAGTTTGGTGGTTGTGGCCCATATTGATTATCGGCGTTATCTGGGGTGTAAAAAAATACCGCAATCACCACGGGTTCCGGATGTGGAAATCAAAAACTGCATTGAAACTGCCGATCGTAAGCGGTATTGTTGTGTCTATTGAAGTCAGCCGTTTCATTCGGACATTATCCATTATGCTGAAAAATCATGTAAAATTGCTGACTGCGGTGACGGTATCCAAAAAGATTTTCGATAATTTGATCATAGCCAAAGATTTTGACTCCATTGAAAGCGAATTGTATAAAGGTGATAAACTCTCCCACATCTTGAAAGATAGCCTTTATATGCCGCAAGGCAGTGTTGCTATGTTGCGCATTGCCGAAGAATCCGGAGATTTGGGTGAAATGCTGGAACGGATTGCCCAGGAGTCCGAAGAAGAAACACGAATAAAAGTAAAACGGTTGCTTGCATTTCTGGAGCCTTGCATTATAATGATTCTTGCATTGATAGTTTTATTGGTCGTATTGTCAATTTTTATGGCAATAATGGAAATGAACGTTATGAAATAGAAGGATATAGAAACATGAACATCAAATTTTTCACCATGATCGAAATGGTCGTTGTCATCGTCATTATTGCGGCGTTGGCAGCAATCGCCACCCCGATGTATTTTAACCATGTCAAGGAATCCCGAGTCAGCACGGCAAAAGCTCAGATTGCCATGTTTGAACAGGCAATTTTCAGTTTCCGGGTTGATACCAAAAAAATGCCGGAATCCTTGGAGGAACTGGTTAAAAACACTCGGAATTTCAAAAAATGGAAGGGCCCTTACATCAAGGGCGGCACGATTCCGCTTGATCCCTGGGATAACGAATATGTCTTCAAAAAGCCGGGAACACACGGTGAATTTGACATCATCAGTTATGGCGCCGATGGACAGCCCGGTGGTGATGGCGAGAACGCAGATATCGGGAACTGGAACTCAGAAGAATGAACAAATATCATCCTTACACATTATTGGAAATGATTGTGGTAACTGCCGTCATTATGCTAGTGGTCGGAGTTGCTACGGTCAATTTTTCCAATTTGCGTTTGGATAAATCTCCAGATGAATTGACCGAAGAGCTGCGGCGTATGGGTGCGTTATGCCGCAGATATGCCATTGCACAAGGCAAACCGCAGGAAGTTTTTTACCATCACGAAAAGCGGATCATAAAATTTGATAAAGAGAATATTTATCTTCCGGAAAAAACAAAATTATTAGTCAACGGAGTTGAACCGGAAGAAGATCTGATGTGCATGAAATTTTTTCCTGATGGCAATGCGTCTGTTGCTGCAATCGAGTTTGCCGAGGGAGAAGATATTGCAGGAATAAGAGTTTCACCATTGACCGGAGTGTTGAGCAGTTATGAAAAAGAATAATTTTACATTGCTTGAAGCACTCTGTGCGATGGTGATTTTAGCTGGCGGCATATCGCTTTTGATGTGGCAAATGACAATGGCGGTGAAACGGCTGGATATCAACCGCGGTAATTGGGAACAGACTCATGATTTGACTCAGGCTGCTGAATTCGTTTTGATTCACGGAGAAAACAAAGCTCTTGATCCAAGTCTGTTTATCGGTGATTATCAGGTGGAATATTCGTTTTCAGAATCAGATTTGAAGCCGGAAAACACTCTGCGATCCCGGAGAAGTTTGAAAAAACTCACGATCCGACTGATGCAGGACGGTGAAAAAATCGACAGTTTGATTATGGATACTTTCGTTGAGGAGGGTAATCATGCGAACTGAACGCAATTTCACCTTGATAGAAATTATTGTCGCATTTGCAATTCTTTCTTTGATCGCGACACTGACCGGTACGGTTTTATTTTCTGTTCAGCAGAGTTGGAGCAAAATCAAAGAAAACACCGCCTTGCTTGAAGATATGGTTAAACTGGATCGCATTGCCAATAATGTTTTCCGCAACGCAGTTCCATTTCACTGGTCGGATGAAAACAGAAAAAACAAACAGATTTTCAAAGGAAAAAGTGATTCTGTCCAATTGGCATATCTGCATCGGATCAATAGCGAACATGAAAATGGCATCCGTTTTATAGAGCTCTTTTTGCGTGAAAACAAACTTGTTGCCAAGTACCGGGATTATCCGATGACGGAAGAAAATCCGGAACACTGCACGGAAGAAATATTGATATCCAATGTGCAAAAACTGGAATTCAGTTACGCTGAGCGTTCCGGTAATGAAGTTGTGTGGAACAGTGAGTTCGATGAAGTCGCTGCTGAAAATATTCCGTTGGCAATCCGAATGACAATAACATTTGAAGATGGCGAAATTGTTGATTTCCTGCGGCGGACAGCCGGTAATTCATTTGTTTCAACCTATGGGGCGTATAATGAAACGAAAAAGTAACCATAGAGAACACGGATTTGCCCTGGTATCAACACTGGCGTTGCTGGTGGTGTTGAGTTTGCTGATTGCTTCAGCAGTAGCTTTGACTCAATATCTCACAGCAGAAGTTGATACTTTTGACAATATCAACCGGTCATTTTATACTTCTGAAAGTGCAATCAATCGGTCAATTGTCTTACTGGCACAAGACCGGGCAAAATACTCCAACCGGTCCTTGGGAACAGATATCGGCTCTACGGATACGCAGGAACGTTTTCTTGCCGATGGCAGAATTCATACTTTTGATATTTACGGGAATAAAGTTTCCGTACAGATTTTTGACGCTATGCGGGGAATTGATGTTTCCGGCAACAATCCAACACGCCAACTGAGTTTTGCTACAACCGATTCAAATAAAAAAGAGCAACTGGAAAAGCTTTCCAACCGGTTGAATGACTATGTTGATGTTGACGATCTGGTACGCTTGGACAGTTTTGAGGCAGCCGGATATGAAAATCGCAATCTTTTCAATCTTCCCCGCAACCGGGCAATGCAGTTCAAAGAAGAGCTGCGCTGGATTCCCGGCTTCAAGAAACATTATCCTCTGACCGATGATGGATATTGGAGCTGTTTCCGCTTGATTGCGCCAGATAAACTGCGTATGCTTTCGGGACGACCCAATTTATATTCCACACCGCTCTCGGTTTTGATTGAACGCTGTGCTTTTAATGAGTGTGATGCGGAATTACTGAAAAACGCCTTTGAACAATGGCAAGCAAACGGCAAAGATTTATCTCAAACCTTGCCTCCCACGCTTTACGCCAAATTGAAATCCTATTTTTCGACTATGGAATCAGGTGTTTACACCATTCAGGTATCCGGAACAAAAGATTCTCCCGGCTTCCGAATGGCTGCAACACTTTTTATAGACGCATCAAAAACAAAACTGGAGTTTTATGAATATGTGTACTTCTAAAATCGCCCCCAAGAAAATCTTTTTATCGCTTCTTTTAGTGTTTTCGGCAATCGTATCTGCAGAAGAAAACAATCCCTGCTTACATAATTGGGGAGATATTCAATATGAGTGCAATGTATCGCCAAAAATCAGTGGCAATGGAGATATGAACCGTTGTGGAGTTACTCCGGCAGAAGCAAAATCTCGTGCAAAAAGCATGGTCAGTTACGATGGCAGTTGCAAACGCTATAAAGTGTGTAGCAACTGTGGAGAACGGGAAAATTTAAGTAATCACAGTGTAAATAAAAGTGTCGGTAGTATATCTCCCGATGACACTCGCGATCCATATGACAACAGTCATTTGGCAGGACGCTCTATACAGTATCCGTACAGTATTCCTGTAACAATTTCCTGTCATACCGAACAAACCGTAAATGTCGGTATCGCAGTAAAGTCTCATGTGCCGGTGTTAAATCCCGATACCAAGCAAACAGAAGAATGCAGTGAAAATGGAAAAACTCCTTATGAAAAAGATCTTTATGATGACAGTGCCCGTACAACTCTTTCAGAGTTTACGAAACTGTATGTGTCATCGAAAAATTTAACTCTTCCTTTGAATGCGACGAATTTGTTTCAAATTCACTGGATAACACCTGGAACCACAAAATTTACAGAACAGAAATGTTCGTTGTGCAGCCAGACCAAAGCAATTCCGGAAGCCAAACACGTTATTATAACTCATACTCCGGTGGAGGAACATCCTGTCGCGACAAACGGTACATTCACTCCAAACCCATGGCATTCATTCAGTTTCAGTTTTACTCAAACTGGCTCTGCCCGGGTTCGTTTTACCAGAAGTTGTGATACTAAAACTTATCAATATAATGGAGAATTCGGATCTCAAGAAATTAGTATTCCCGGTTGCGGAAGCAAACATGTTGATTACGATTTAGATATTATCGGAGTGGAGTCTGTATCTGGTGATGGAGAGATTGAATCTGTTGAAGAAGATGTCAATAATGATGGAAACACCGAAACCGTATTGTTGACTGTCGGCGAGTTGCCGCCAGTCGCCCCTTCTACCACTCCGGAGCGCGAGGCGCAAACAATTACAATTACTGCATCGCCGTCAGGCGGCAATTCTTTTCCGTCAGTACATCCTGAATATGGAAATATTGACAATAAGTTTCTTTCCTCTTCAGAAATAGCAGCGAAAGAAAATTACGGTTATCCTTCATGGAGCGTAGAACATGTTGGTTGTGAAAATTGCTCATCGGCTCATTTTGAAACAACCGTTGATGATAATAGTTCTGCCAGCATAAATTTCAAAGGCAAAGCGACTGGCTTGTATAAGATTACAGCGACCTGTGGCAACTCCAAATCACAATATGTCAGAGTTTGTGATCCCAATATTACAATTACATTCCCGAACCCTAATGATGAAACACTGACTTGTCAGCCGTGTAATCCCGGCTCGAAAATATTTGTCATCACTGCCAATACTCACGGTCTTAATGCCAATCAAAAGCTAAAAATTGAAATCAAGAAACCTGATGATGAAGAATTGTATGAAGCATATTTAGCGGTGAGACTTGCAGATGGTACATTCAAGAGTGTACCGTTCCCGATAAAAGGTTCGGAGGGGGCTAATCTTCTGAATGTCAACGGCAGCTGGTATGGAGAATTAGTTGTAAAACCGCTGGTCCAGGCAGAAGAAGGCGAATCTGTTGAAACTTATACTGTCACAGCAAAATATGCTGATGAATCTGTAAATGTGCCGACCGCAAGTAAAGATTGTGAAGTTATCTGGGATGAATGCGCTGATGGCAGTTGTCAGACCGGAACCGGCGGTGCTGGCATTCGCAGAGGCGGCAGAGGAAAACGAACAGTAGGAACCAGTATTACAGCCCGACCGTCATCCGTCTACGGTAATTTCACTTTGGGTAAAAATTCTTCCGGTAAAGTTTCGGGAAGTTTCGGCTTCAGTTCTGAAAATCTTTCTTTGACCAGTTTGAGTGATTCATTTAAGGTGCAAACTGTAAATGGAACTATCTCCGGAAAAGATGCAAATGGCAGAGTTGTCTGGACTAAAAATGGCAAAACGGCTTCTGTCATTGATTATACAGATACTTCCATAAATGGCTCAAATGTTCTGACTCAAGTCAGAATTCGCCAGTTCTTTACCAGTGATACTTCTGCTGAAACTGCCCCGTCAGTACCGTCATCACTTGTATCTGATGCAACATTCACGCTGAATGTCAGCGGAAACTCTGCCAATGGTATATCAGTATCCAATACGACCTATAATGGCACACTTTCTCAAACCGAAAGTTGGAGTTTCAGCCGTCCGGAAGTTCTGCTGAGCAGTTGGGGATTAAATTACAGCGGATATGACTGCTGGCAGGAAAATCAATCAGGAACCATTACTGTATCCGGTGAAAAGTATGTGACCAGTGGCGGCAACACCTACCGTTACAGCTTTAATGCGGTAGGTACATCAACTGCACTTGCCAAAGTCACCAGTCAGATCGAACAGCTTTTCAGTTGGGGCTACAGTACAATTTCTGAAACGGATGGTAATAAAACTACCACTTACACCTATAACAGTGGTGAATATGAACAGTTGGCAAGCGTCAGAAATCCTGACGGTTCCAGAACATCTTATACCTACGATAATGAAGGTAATATTGCAACGGAAACCAATGTTACCGGAACATTGACCAAGGTAACCACCTATACCAGAAGTGCCATTGATGCCAACAATATCAGAACTGTTACGGTTGAAAGCAAAATTGACGGCATGGTTGTCAGTAAGCGTTCCTATCAGGAAATAATCGGAGTCAGTGCAGAAAGTGACGATGCTCCGGCAAGTTATACCTTGAATTCCATTCAGTACAACGGGACTCAGACTTTCACAACGGCAACGACCTATACCAATCGGATCAATCTGCATGGCAACAAGATTTATTCTGTTACCAAGCGTACAAACGTCAGTGGAACAGAAACCCGTTACAGCTATCTTCTTTCCGGTGATACGGAAATTACCACCACTGAAAACGGTGTCTTTGACAACGACACCTTGACATTGGGAACCAGACAGATGTCCTCTGTGAACCGGGATGGCGCAACGCTTTCAACGGCGTCATATTTTATAAATTCGGTAAATAATACTATCCAAACCGCTTCTACCGTCAACAGCAACTTTGATGAGTTCGGCAGAGCCGGAACAACCACCTATCTTGACGGTTCAACCGTTACCCGTACCTATGGCTGCTGTGGTGTCGCCACAGAAACTGATCGGGATGGAGTAACCACCACCTATGCTTATGATGAATTCAAACGGGTAAGCCATACCGTAAGAGACGGCATTACCACGCTTTACAGCTATGATGCGTTGGGTAATCAGACATCTGTTACCATCAAGGGCAGAAATGACGGCGAAATCACGACATCCAAGACCTACAACAATGGCGAACTTGCCACTTCGACAGATGCTCTGGGTAATGTGACCAGGTATACGCAGAGTTATTCTACCAGCGGCAATAACACCACATATACAGAAACTGTTACCAATCCGGATAACTCAACCCAGATCACTGCCAGCGTGAATGGTCAGCAGGTCAGTACTTCCGGAACCGCAGTTCACGGACAGAACGTAACTCAAGGTGCTAATTGGCAAATTACGACAACTCCGGTTGCCGGAAATATCAATATGACAGTAAAAAGTTATACCGATATGCTCGGTCGCAATTTCAAAACGGAGTACGCCGATGGAACGTATGCGATGAATTACTACAATTTGAAGAATCAGCTTGTCAAGAGCGTTACTCCCGGAGGAGTTGTTACGCTCTATACCTATGACAATCTCGGCCGTCAGATCTCCCAGGCGATCGACATGAACCGCAATGGAGAAATTGATGCGGCTGATTTAGTAACGTCAACCGCTTACAGTTATGGAACCCAGAACGGAAAAACGGTGTCTATAACAACACAGGCCCGCAGTCAAGGAGCAAACAACGCTGTTATTTCCGTGAAAAAACAAAGTGTCGACGGCTTGGAAAGCTGGCAGAACAATCTGAACGGTTTGACCACCCACACCAAACTGGAGCGGTTGGGCGGCGGCAATACCCGTCAGACGGTCACCAATCCGGACGGCACAAAAGTTGTCACCAATTCCAATAACGGCAGAGTTATTACCGTTCAGAACATCAATTCCGATGGCACGAATGGCAATTTGATTACCTATAATTACGATGAGTTCAACCGTCAGACCGGTACTGTTGAAACTTTTGGCACTGCGACAGTAAATACCTCTGTAGCAACTTATGATCATAACGGAAACATCCTTACTCAAACCGTCAATGGTCAGACTACCAGTTTTGAGTATGATGTGATGGGACGGCAGACCAAAGTTACGGCTCCGGGTGGAGTTGTTACCAATACCACCTATTACCCGACCGGAGAAGTCCAAAGAGTAGATGGGGCTACCTATCCAGTGGAATACACCTATAATGCTCTCGGCAAACAGGCGACCATGACCACGTTCAAAGATGCCAATACTCCGCAAGTTACCTCTTGGACTTACAATGCGCGCGGCGAGATGGTACAGAAGACTTATGCTGACGGAAACAGCATAAACTATACCTATAA
>SAMEA104315429__coassemble_821_pt1 | contig 18025 bp, 11 predicted proteins | sample SAMEA104315429__metabat2_high_PE_002 | metagenome-assembled genome bin SAMEA104315429 (sample SAMEA104315429) | gut metagenome | biome: Monkey gut; feature: monkey-associated habitat; material: faeces | place: China | collected 2013
ATGAACCATCCTGCTCTTTTTTCAACCGGAAGGAAGTTGAAAATTTGCTGAATTATGCTATAATACATTATTTACAATCACTTTTACCGGACAGCCGTGTTCCGCTGTCCGAGCAGGAGCCGCACATGAATGACCATCTGCAAATCTGTCCGTTCCCCGAAAATAAACCAGCCATGCTTTCTTTCACTTTTGACGACGGTACTCTGGATCATCTGGAAACCGCCGCACCGGAACTGGAAAAACGCGGCTGGCGCGGGACATTCTACATCAATCCGCAATCCAACAACCGTCCGCCGGAAAAACTGCTGGACTGGAACGGAATCCGTGAACTGTACCGGCGTGGACACGAAATCGGCAACCATACCATGAGTCATTGTCATCCGTCGAAATGGGAAACCACAAAACGCTATGACCTTCTGGCATGGGAAATCGCGGAATCCCAGCGGCAGTTTTCCGAACATCTGGGAATGCGTCCGAAATCCTATACTGCGCCGTTCGGGGCGCGATGTGAATTCATCAGCAGTCTGCTTGCCGCAAACAATCTGCTGGAAACTCCGCGGCGAATCTCGATTGTGACAGAAACCACGCCGGCGGATTTTGCGGAAATCAAACGGCAAGCCCTGCAACCCGGCACGTTCACTGTTCTGGTGAATCATGGAGTGGTTCCCGGCTATGGCGGCTGGGCGCCGGTGTCAAAAGAATTTTTTGTCGATATGCTGAACGAATGGAAAGCGGTTGAGGATCAGATTCACATCGGACCTTTTGCCGAATCGGAAAGTTACCGCCGCAGAGCGCAGAACACAATTCTGACGGAAATCGCGGAAAATGCCTTCCTGCTCCGTCTGAAACCGGAAGCCTCTTTTCTGTATGGTCCGGTTTATCTGCGGAAAACGAATCCGGATATGCAGATTTTCGTTAATCTGCTGCCTGTTCTGCCGGACAAAGACGGCGTATTCCGGGTATATCCCGGTTCCGTGATTGAACTGAAATAAAGTTTCATTCCGCAGAACGCCGAAAAAACCGCAGTCCGTTTCACAGAGTCCGGACTGCGGTTTCGTTATGCGGTGAAAAAATTACTTCAGAACAAAGATTTTCACCTCATACGGGGCAAAATCTGCCGAGAGAACTCCGCCGTCAATGTTGACAGCCGCACCGTCCGGACCGGCAGTACAGTTCCGGAATCCCTGCACCTCAAATTTTGCCTTGACGTTTTTCATTACGGAATTCACACAGAACAGATACGTTCTGCCGTTGTGTTCCTTGGTCAATGCGGAAATGGAAGGAAAGCCGAAAACATTTTTCTCCGGACCTTCGCAGATCTGCGGCATGAGCTGGCGTGAAGCATTCCGTTCCGACAGAACCGGCGCGTATGAACTGATTTCTCGGGAAACCGCCGTAAAGATATTCCAATTTTCCGCCGATGCCGTAACGCCGCGGTTTTTTCCGGAAGAATTGTATGTGTACCAGATGATGCCGTGTCCGCCGTGAATCAGGGCGGCGAAACTCATGGCACGCAGTTCCAGCGGAGTCGGAAACCGCTGCCAGCCCCAACCGTGAAAATACTGAATGATCGGCCAGATGTTGCGCGGTGGAAGCTGCTGTTCGCGGATGTCCGTTCTGCACTGTTCCATATCGCGAATCACTTTTGCCACACAGGATTCCGCTTCTGCCTGACCGAGTTCCCGAACCGCGTAGATTTCCGGCATAAACGCCAGAGCCGTATCGGCAAACGCCCGGAATTTGGAACCGTATTTTTCATCCCATACTTCATCGGCATGAACCGTAATCAGCTGCGGCGCAATGGCTTTGACCATTTCTGTGCGTTCGCGCAGCTGCCAGGGCGCATTGTAGACATTGGTGTCGTCCGCGATGTACCATGCCAGCAGCGCAGGATTGTCCATATCCATCGCCAGCGATTTTGCGATCCGTGTCAAATCATTGTCATTGGAGGAACCTTCTCCGGCAATCCAGATTTTCATTCCGTGTTTTGCGGCGGAGTCCATGAATTTCCGGAAACGCGCATCCCGACGGGTTCGGTATGTCTGCACCAGATTGATTCCGGCTTTTTTCAAAGCTTCGAACGTATTGTCTATATTTTTTCCATGGAATGCGTGATCCGTGACACTGTAAATGCCGAGCGGAAAGAACGGTTTCCCATCCACCAGCGTCATGCCGTCGTCGCGCAGTGTGACCATATTCCGGTCAGCGGCTTTTCCGATTCGGAAAAACAGACTCCGAATTGTCCGGTTGCCGTTCCAGTCGGATATTTTCACTTTCAATTCATGAATGCCGGTACTAAACGCTTTTTCCGGCCGCAAGGCAAACCCTTCCTCTGTACGGAATATCCGGGAACGTGCGTCTTTGCCGTCCAGCATGAATTCTGCGGAAGCCCAGTCGATTCCGCTGGCATCATCCACCTTGACCGTCAGCGGCAGACTGCCGTCCGTCACCGGGGATTTGCTGGTACGGGTGAGCCGCGGAGCATCGGCATCAAATGCCGTGAGCCAGCCGGTATCTTTACTGCCGCAGACCTCGACCTGTTCCAGAATCGCCGGACCTTTCTGCGATGCGGTCAGCTGTGCTTTGTAACGAACCCATTTTGCCGATGGATTCAGTTTCGGCAGAGCCGTTCCGCTGTGAGTAAACCAAGTATCGGCAGTGCCGTCCGGTCCAAAGAACGCGGAGAAATTTCCGGGAAAACCCTGTTCATCGGCAGCCGTTGCGATCTGAAAACGCGCGGAAGCATCGGGACCGGAAACTTTCCAGGAGATTGCCGGTTTCCGTGAAAACCAGCCGCCGGAAGATTGAACGGGCAGCGCACCGGAAACGAATTCACCCTGTTTTTCCCATTTGCCGATGTTGTCCTGAACCGTGAATTGCACATCCGTCAGAGCAAGATAGCATCCGGGCGGAAAATCCGGACCGTCCCCGCCGATGGACAGGACAATGCTTCGGGTTCCTTTGGGACATACCCCGGCAACAGCGGTTCTGCCGTATGCCTTATCCGGCGCGGCAAAACGGAAGATGTTTTCTCCGAGTTTGATTCCATTGGCATCCATGAACATAATACGGTTGCGGTATCTTTCGCCATGTCCGCGGAACCCGACCGTCAGAAAGTCTGCCGATGATTCAAACGTAAGTGCATACTGCCCCGGATTTTCCACTGCAAAAACTTTGCTGGTGAGCATGAACGCGGTATCTTTTTTCATCTTGCTGTCCATCGTGGTGATGACCAGAGCCGGTTTTCCGAGGAATGTTTTCCGTTCCATGCGGAGACGATCCTGGTGATTGACGATTTCCCAATTGCCGCTGTCTTTGCTGAAATCATCCGACAACAATGTTTTCATTGCCGAAGAAGAGACAATTCTGCCGTTCTCAACCGTCACGCCGCGGGGCTGGCAGACGGATTGGGCAAGTATGCCGGAGCATAGGAGCAGCAGGAATCCACTAATGTATTCTTTCATCTTGTTTTCCTGGGTTCAGCAGCTGGATTTCATTTTACGCGGATAACCACGTTAGTGATGGCAAGGAATTTACCCGGAGTGATGTTGGGAGCATCTCCGCCGAAAATCAGCGACATGGATTTTGCATTGGCAGGAATTTTACCGGTTACGGTTTTCTTCCGGAATCCGGTTTTCAGGGTAAAATATCCGAAATGCTGTTTTTCCAGCATCTTGCCGTCGGCATCATAAAACACCACCCGGTTGCTCCAGACCCGGTGAGGCGCGCCGAAATTGTCCGGCGGGAAATTCGCCGCGGCTTCGAATGAGAATTCATACGTCTGCTGACCGGACAGCGGCAGCGGTTTGGTGCTGAGATCAAAAGCGGTGTCGACATCTTTATTGCCGGCACAGGTCAGCACGACTGCCGTTTTGCCCTCTACCGTTTTCCAGTTGATGGCAAGACGGTTTTCGAAATTGATAAACTTCCAGTTTCCGTTGTCTTTGCTGAAATTGTCCGTAAACAGCGGCTGAGTTTCCTGCGCGCCGGCAATCATCGGAGTCAGCACGCCAAGACCGAGAGCCAGCAGAATTCCATTGATTTTTCTGTTCATTGTTTTTCCTCCTGTTTGGGTTTCATGAAATTATAATCGGGTTTTGAACTCAGTAAGACCAGAGTTTGGCACTGCCCCAGGCGAAGGTGTATTTCTGTTCCTCGCTGCGGGGAATGGTGCGCCGGATGGAGGCACTGTGACCGTCAGCATACAGCACATTGCCGTAGTTGTTGTGGCGGAAAGATGCCTTGGTGTTCATATCAGAACCGGCCCAGGGCTCCGATGCCGCAAGACCAAGCCAGGCTTGTCCGGCAGGACTTTCCCGTGTCTCGGCATCCCACATCAGACCATGACGCGCGGGGTGCTTTGCACTTCCCAGCCGGCGCCCGCCGTAGGATTCGCGGTTGGCGGCGTTGTTCCAGGGTATGCTGGAATGCATTACCCCCAATGCGGGGTGGAACAGGAAATTGCCGCGGTATATTTTTTTATCATTGTAGACAAAAAACGAGGTTTTTTCCTGATTGGCGGCTGAGCAGAACATGACTTTCGGGGCGTTCTGGGAATTGGCGTTGACATATCTGTATCCAGTATACAGCCCGATCGCCCATCCGGCAAACTGATTGATGATGTTCCGGTATTCCCAGTTCGTGTAGAAATTGTCGCCGACAAAAGCCAGCGGGTGCCATTCCTTGTAATCGCCGGCGTACATGATAACTGCAGTTCCGCAGGATTTCTGATTGCTGACACAGTTGATTTTTTTCGCCATGTCGCGCGCCTTGTTCAAAGCCGGCAGCAGCATTCCCGCCAGAATGGCAATGATTGCTATCACCACGAGGAGTTCTATAAGGGTGAATTTTCCCCTGAGCCGGACGGTGTTCGGTGTGTCCTGTCTTTTCATTTTTTCAAGCCCTCTTGCTGATGCTCCGGCGTCCGGACCGTGTAGCGGACGCCGGAAATGTTTCTTATACAAAATCCAGATTGATTTTTTCACCGGTTTTCGACGGATCGGACTGGCAGTGTTCCCAATAATAACTGTGCAGGAACGAAGCCAGATAAGTCCAGCGGCGGAGTGTCTGGAAATCTTTGGTTCTGCCGATGATTTCCGCAATCCGCTTTTCGGCTGCCGGAATTTTTTCAGGTGTCTTGTTCATGACCGCGAAATTCAGATACTCCTGCGCCAGACCTTCACCGCCCAGCATACCCGCCATGACATCGGCGGCGAACTGATCCACGGAGTTCAGCGGATGATCCGCAAAATACTGGAGTGCCAGATAATTGATTTCCGTATTGGCATGGAACGGCGAGCATTCCCCGAACATGGAAATGGAATCCATTCCAGAAGTATAGGACAGACGGCACATCTCCCGAATGCGGTCAACCGCCAGCGTGTGGCGTCCGCCGTCCCATTGGGTACCGCGGTGGAAACGCTGGATATTGTGATATTTCCGGAAATGTTCCGGCAGAATCGGAGTTGTTTTCCAGATATCCTGTTTGATCCGGCGGTCGCCGCCCCATTGCAGGAATGTTCCTTCCGGCAGAGTCAGCAGACGCTGAACTGACGGATTGTCCTTGTCCGCATAGACCGGATTTTCGCGGAAATGCAGATAATTTTCACAGATGATCCAGGCATCTTTGGAAATGCTCCGGACGGCATTGGCGGCTTCGGGATAGATGCACGCCATATCGCTCAGGGAAATTTCCGGCAGGACCCGTTCACCACCCCGCATTGCTGCACGGCGTTCCCGGCAGCGTGGGCAAAGACATACCGGACAGCAGTCGCCGGTTTCCATCTGGATGCCGCCCAGTTCCGGAATCTTCATGAACAGCAGAGCCAGGGCATCCACAATGTATTCATTGACTTCCCGGCTGGACGAACATGCCATGGGTTGCGCCCGGTGTCCGTGCGGATAGCGGAACCGGATGTAGAGAGGGGAACCGTCCAGATCTTTGCCGATGCACTGCGGATTTTTCTGCAGGAATGTGTTCAGAGAGAGCTTGTTGTCTCCTTCGTACCAGAGTCCGCCGTACGTGTAAAGACCGGCAATCAGGTAGACCCGTACGCCTTTTTCCCGTGCGTAACCGCACAATCTCCGGACGCTTTCCTCGCCGCCGTGACAATCCCGGAGCAGTCCGACCACCCCGATGGCGTCGATGCCGTGAGCTGCGCACCAGTCAATCATGCGGGTGAAATCGCGCACGAATTCCTCTGCCGGTTTGGTGTAATTGTTGCTGACCCCGCAGTTCTGGCGTCCGACCGTGTTGAGACACCAGTTGGTGGAATGATCCCAGTTCCAGAAGAACCGGTGCTGCAGTTTTCCGTCAGCCTTTACCACCGGCTGTACTGTCTTTTCCTTCATGCAGAACCTCCTTTTCTTTCTATAAATCGTTTTAGAATTCCATTAAAAAAACTTATTTGAAACGGAAAGACTCCCTTTCAAAATATTGAAAATCCGAGTGAACTTCATCCTGAATCGCTTTATGTTCCACGATGGCGCGAACCGCCTTGACCGCATTGCCGGCAGTGCCGCTGTCGAACGAACTCAGCGGGACACGCATACAGGGACAAAGATCATCGTTGCCGAATCCCAGCACACCGACATCTTCGGGGACCCGCAGACCGGATTCGATCAGACCAGTCATGATGCCGCTGGCAATGATGTCGTTGCCGTAAAACACCGTGCGGAAAAAGTGTTTTTTACGGAATTCCGCCAGACGATGACCGAGGAGACGGCCGGCTTCACAGCGGTTCGGTTCCGGTCCCGGCACCGCAATATATTCCCGCGACGGAATCAGCTCCGGAACAAACAGTTCTTCCTGACCGCTCCAGCGCGCAATCACCACGGGACCAAGTCCCTGATCGATGATTCTGCGCAGAACCGTCCGTTCAAATTGAGCTATGTCATTGCCCATCCGGACCAGTCCATGCTGAATGCCGCCGCCCACCGGACGCGGGAAACGGTAGTACGGAGCATATACAGTCATACTTTCCAGCAGCTTTTCGATTCTGCGCCAGTCTTCCAGATTCTCCTCCCAGAATTTTTTCTCCAGCGGTGTCATGGCGGCCACGGCGTTCTGCTGGCGGATCGGACAGGGTTCTTCCAGATAACCGAGCGTAACGACTTCTGTAACCCGCTGGCTGCGCAGCAGTTCCAGAGCCTTGTGCATTCTTCCGACATGATAGCTGATGACCAGGTATTCCCGGCTGTGCTCTTCCAGCAGGGCAATGGCATCATGCAGCGGCTGAAGTCTCCGTTCGAAACCGTGCGTATCGTTGAACAGGATGCCGACCGGCGGCTGCTTCTGTGAGGAACGGAGATTCACGGCTGCCGCATCGGGGATGTAGCCGCATTCACGGGCGTAGGCGCGAATCCGTTTCGCCTTTTCCGGTTTGATGCAGTAGCGTGGATCTGTATCCCGATGATTCAGACACAAAGACACCGTAGCCGGGGAAACTCCCAGTTTTGCCGCTATGTCCTTGAGTGTCATTCCTGCCTCCGATATATGTTCCTAAAACGATTCATAGCTAAACTATAATACAGGATTCCATTTTTGTCAAGGGGAAAATTCGCAAATTTCTGTTTTTTTATCATGAGGGGGGGTTGACAAAAACAATTTTCTGCATTATAATATAGTCAAGATGAAACGTATCACCAAATTAAAAAAATGAATACTGCAGGGTGAATCATGGCGGTAACAATCAAATATTTAGCGGAGCAGCTCGGAGTATCACCTTCGGTAGTCTCATCCGTAATCAACGACAAAGCCTACTGCCGGGTATCCGACAAACGCCGGAAGGAAATTCTGGAGAAGGCACGCAAGCTCAACTGCTGTCCGAACTCCGCCGCACAGACTCTGAAGAGCGGACGCAGCCGGATGATCGGAATCCTGATGCCTGCGCCTATGATTTCCTGCTACGCCCGTATGGTCACTTATCTGCAGCAGCAGCTTCAGAAAAAGGGGCTGATGTCGCTTTACTATTTCTGGCACGACGCCCGGGAACTCAAACAAATCCGGAATGCATACGGGAAACTGCTGAGTCACGGGGTCGACGGTATGATTGTCTGGAACACCAGTGAGCTGCCGGAAGACCGTGAAATTCCGGTGGTCATGTACTATCCGGATGAACAATATACCGGGGACAGCGTTCAGATGGATGAGGAGATTCTGGCGCAGGAAGTGGCGAAATATCTGAAACAGCGCGGTCTGTCCTCCATCGGAGCGATGCTGGCGCCGCATGATTATGCCAAATCCGCCGCATTCAGAAAATACTGCGGACTTATTCCGGAACATACGATTTTCAGTTTAGGCGATGACCGGGTACTGGGCGAAAAAATATTCCGGCAGTACCTGGAAATGCCGAATCCGCCGCGGATCTGGTTCTTCAGTAATTATGAGGCTTTGCAGTCATTTGTTCAAACTGCGTTTGAGCAGCATTTCCCGCTGGAACAGAATTTTGAAGCAGTTTGTTTCGAGGATATTCCGTGCATTCTGCCGCTGCCGGTGCACGTGGTCAATTTCCATGCGTTCCGCGAAAAAACCACAGAAAAACTGATTGAAACTCTGCTCTGGCGTCTGGATCATCCCGGTGAAGCAAGCCGCAATGTCCGGCTGCCGGTAAAACTGAACGCCGGAACTTCAATGAACGTGCCGGTTCCGGCAAGCAGTTCGGCAGTGATGATTTTCTTTTCTTTCATATTTTTATTTCCTGTGGTTGATGAGGTCATTCAGTTCTGTTGAAATTCAAATTGTTCCATGATGCTGCGCGGTGCGACATCGCATTCGGAACACGATGAATTCCGGAATCGGGTCTGCATGTCTTCCTGCCGGAATGCGGTTGTTCATTTCTGTAATTCCTCCTCGATTGTTATATACATTACCATAACAGTAATGTATTATCATATCACAAACAAACCATTTTTTACTTGCGATAAGGTTAATATACTTCCTGTTTTTTATTTTTCAAGCATAATCACAACCAAAAATAGTAGATATTTTTGAAAAAATTTTTCCCTCAGTCCGGAAAAGTCATCCGCAATCATTCAAAATATTAGTCTCGGTGCGACAGTTCATTCAAAGACGAGCCGACATTGCGGAGCCACACCTGAAAAAATATGATACCGCTATCATACCTTTTTGGCAGATAAATACAAGCCAAATTTTTCATAAATTTTCCGTTTTTTCTATTTTGGTGTCTTGCCAAACAGAGATTTATGGTTATAATTAAAGATAAAGGAGAGATGAAATCCCGATGAGACAAGAATTGAAATATACGGAAATTCGTTTGGACAAGGAAAATTCCGAACCGCTCTATCTTCAACTGGCAGGGGCACTTCGCCGCCAGATCGGAATGACCTGTCTGAACAGCAATGAACGGATGATTTCCGAACGGCAGCTTTCGGAACAGCTCGGTGTGGACAGGACAACTGTCAGCAAAGCCTATTGTGAACTTCTGAAAGAAGGTCTGCTGACCCGCCGGACTCCCAAAACGCTCTGCATATCTTCGGTGAGCCGCCGGAAACAGGTATCTCCATTTCCGAATATCGGTATCATCATTCCGCTGCAGTTTTCCTGTCTGCTTGAGGCTCACGCCCTCACCATACATTATATCAAAGGAATCATTGACAGTGCCGCGGCGAGAAACATCTCCACGATCATGATTCAGATGCCAGGCTGCGATGCGTCCAATGCGGAGATCGACCGTTTCATTGACGAACTTGCCAAAAGGCTGATCGGAGTGATTCATATCGGCGGACGCGGCATCTACCCGGATCGTCCGCTGGAGCGGCTGATGAAGTTTGAAAAACTCCCGCAGGTCATGATTTCCGCTTATTCGCATTTTTCAAATATCGGAACTGTAACCGCCGATCCATCTTCCGGCGGCTACGTACTGGCGGAACAGATTAAGGCGTTCGGACATCAGTCTATAGGGATCGTAAATTACAATTCCTCGTTTCATGAAGAAGGCCGCGACGGTTATTTTATTTATGAAGCCTTTACCCGTGCGGAAAAGCTCCTTCGGATTTTTGAGAAATACCGATTGAATTGCGATGAGAGATTCCACTGTTTTAAATGCAGGAGCTTTTCCGCAACTCTGAAAATTTTGAAGGAAAAGAAAAAAGAAGGAAATCTTCCATCTGTCTACTGGTGCGTCAATGACGAGATTGCGCATTGGGTGATTGATGCTCTGACTGAACTCGGCTTGAAAGTTCCCGGAGATATTTCCGTTGTCGGTTACGATGGTGCCTGCATTGCTTCAGAGGATAATCTCACGACTGTCAGCCTGCCCTTTTACTCGATCGGTCACAAAGCACTGGAACTGCTTCTGGACTATTACGAGAATGGAAAAACGGACCAGAACAGCCATGTAAAAATGGCAACATCTCTGGTGATAAAAAAGACACTTGCGTATGCAAAGAAAAACAATTATGGAAAGGATGAAAAATGAAAAACAGAAGGAACTTTACTCTTATCGAACTCCTGGTCGTTATTGCTATTATTGCAATATTGGCAGCGATGCTTCTGCCGGCGTTGAACTCGGCACGGAAAAAAGCTCTGGCAATTGACTGCATCGGCAATTTGAAACAGCTGGGTCTGTGCCTGAATAACTATGCGAATGACTATAAAGATATGATCATTCCGTGTTACCCCAGTACCCCCTACCCTATTTACAATGCAAATAATTCCTATAGCATGGTCGGAGTAGATTTAGGCTATATCAACCGGAAAAGCCTGGTCTGCAAGGCAACACCGGATGCAGAAAAGGCTTCCGTGTATAGACCATGCTACGGTTATACCTGGTCTTCCAAATTATACTGCAATCCGGTCAGAATCTATAAATTTCCGAGTCGTCTCTGTCTTCTTGTGGACAGTCAGGGACATGATAAATATGATTATTCGCTTGGTTCCGAAGGCACTCATTATGTGGAAAAATACCGCAGTCAGGGGGGAATCGTGGCATACCGTCATTCCAATATCGCAAACACTCTATATTTGGATCTGCATGTTGCAGGCGCAAGCAGACTGGAATCCAAAGACACCAATGATTTCTTTTGGGGCGGCGTTTCCGTCCGCAGATGATTTTTACATAATATAAAAAACATAAAGGACAAATTATGAAAAAGAAATTCTTGAGAGCATTATTCTGTATGGGAATGCTGTTTTCCGTGACACTGAAAGCACAGTTTGTGGAAGGGAAAGTCAATCAGGGGCTTTCCGGACGGAAAGCATTTGATATTCCTGCACGTCTGACCTTTGACCAGGGGACGGCGGAATGCTTTTTCCGATTGGATGTGCCGGTAACGGAACTCAAACCTGCCATGCTGCTGAGCTGCGGAAACAATGCACCGGGGTGGTGGTATCTCAGAATCAACAAAGACACTCTGAGTTTCCATGTAAATCAGAACGGAAAAGGAGGATATGGCATTATTTCCACGCCGGTCAAGGAACTCCAGGAAGGGAAATGGCACCATGCGGCGGTTGTATGGGGCAAGTACAAAGAAAAAGGATTCCTCCGGCTCTATCTGAACGGTACATTGCGTGCCTATCAGCAGGTTTCACTGCCGGACAAACCCTCCGCAGGAAAATTGGGAATCCGTTACAATACGGCATATTATGCGGAAAAAAGCTTTCCCGGAGCAGTTGACGAAGTTGTGCTGTACGATGTGGCGCTTTCGCCGGAACAAATTGCCGCCCGCAGTAAAGATCCGCTTAACAACAAACCCGGCAGCGGCATGATCATACATATTCCGTTCGATGCGTCTTACGATGTGGAGCAGGGAACAGTCTGCCCCCCGGATGAGGCGAAAAAAATGCTCCGCAGGGCTTCCCGGAAAACCAAAATCACCAAATATCCGGATGAACTTCCTTTTAACTACCGTTTTGAGGTTCCGGTAACCGAAGAAAAAACGCCGGGTATGCTGAATGACGGAAATGACGGTACTTATGTGATTTGGCGTCAGCGTCAGATTTCTCTGATCTGCGAATTGGAACGTACCTGTGAAATTGCGGAAGTGGAAATTGCTGCAAAAAAATATACAAGATGGTACATGCTTAAGGAATTACATGTCAGTTTCGACGACGGCACAGGGGAATTCGGGACGCCGGTAGTCGTGAAATGCTACGGAAATCAGAAACATGCCTCAAAAAATGATGTGGATGAGACCTGTAAAATGTATTACTACAGCATCCCCAATTCAGGCAAGGCATGTCGAATCCGGATTAAGCCAATAGGTGATGCCTATATGAGCTTGAATGAAATCCGCATCCGAGAAAAAAAATAACAGGAGCAAAGCAATATCATGAAACGAATTCTTTCCACATTGTTTCTTGCCGTTTCCGGAATTTTGTTTGCCGAAACAGAATTCAAAGACGTTCAGTTCAATAAAACCCGCATGAAAGAGGCGAAAACCAAATTCTTCAAAGTGGTGGTGAATCCGCTGGGAGGACGTCTGCAGAATCTGATCTATAAACCTGCCGGAATCCAAATGACCGATCCGGCACGCGGCAGCAGTACGGAAAATGTCTGGAATATCGGAAAATCCCGCTTTTTTTTACAGGAAAAACCTTTCTCGCTCACTGCAGAGGACAAAGGAAAAACTTTCACGGTTACAGCAAGCGGCAATCATGCGGGCGGCGGAATCAATTTCCTGAAGGTGGAAAAAACTTACTCTTTTCCGGCAGATGCGGCAAAGATAGATATTCTCTACCGCTTTGAAAATATTCCGGCGGCGATGTCTGCGCTTCCCTACGGGTTCTGGATTCACCACATGCTGGGAGTTTATGGTGCAAAATGCACCTACTATTTCCCCACAGAAACGGGAATTGCCGCATTTCCTCCGGGCAAACAGGAAAATGAAACATGGCAGTTCCGTCCCGCGCGCGGCTGGGTCGGCATGGTTTCCGAGGATGGAAAAGGACTGGCGCTGACAATGAGTTTTCCGGAACTGAAATGCCATTATGCGTGGTTTTCCGGAATGCGTGTGCCATCCATTGAGTGGCGGCTGGAAACGATGAACATTGATGCCGGGAAAAGTTACAAAACCAAAGTGGAAGTGCTTCCGTTCTCCGGTCTGCACAAAATTTCCGGTGCCGGCAATGGTTTGGTCGGGGAAATTGCCTGCAAGACAGCCGCCGAAGGGGACGATAAAGTACCCGTGATAATCAAGGTTCACAATGCCGCTTCCGGAAAAGTCGAGGCAGAACTTTTTATCCGGGTCGCCCCGAATGGGAAATGGCAGTCGGTTAAGAAAGATGTGCTGAACTTCGATAAACCGGCGGAAATCCGCTCCTTTCAGGCGGAAGTTACCGCCGCAGAGGACACGCTTCTGGAACTGGAAGTCGTTCTCCGCAAAAACGGAAAAGAGGCGGCACGCCTGAATGAAGCTGTCAACTTTGATGAATGTGAAGAACAATGGACACTGACTCCTGCGGCTCCCAAAATGACGGCTGCCGCAAATAATGTGGATCTTCTCCGCTTCAACCATGTTGTGGAATCCGCGCATATTCCGTGGATGAAACCTCTTCCCGGAGGCAAGCTCCGAGTGTTGGCACTTCTTGACAGATGCAACATTCCGGAAGTTGCGGCTCTGTCTCAGCGTTTGGATATGGAGTTTACTGCACCATTCTTCAATGCCGCATCGACGGCAGTTCAGTGGAATCTGGGCGACTATTTCGGAATGCTTTCCCAGAACGATCTTGTCAATAATTTGGAAAAAGCTCTGAAAAAACAATATGATGTAATCCTGATTGGTGGAATGCCGTGGAATTATTTCAGTCAAAAACATAAAGCGGCAATCCTTTCCATGGTTCGTGCCGGCACGGGACTGGTTTACATCGGCGCACGGGATTTCGGTAAAGATTTCCCGCTGCTGATCAAAAAACAGAACGGTACAATAACGACAGAACCGTCTGCCGTGTTGAAAGACTCGCCGGTCATTGCCGGTGTTCCGCTGGATCTGCTGGGCAAAGAGCCTGTCTGGATGTACGAAATTCCGAATGGCAGAATTCATGCCGCTGCGGCAGGACTTCCCTATGTCGCAGAAACGGCTTTTGGCAAAGGCAAAGTGTTCTTCCTGAACTACAGGGCAAACTTCGGGCGTTTCAGCGGTTCCTGCGGTCTGACCCCGAACCTGAAAAATGAATATGCCGACCGTGGCGTACCGTATGAGTTCTATTTCCTGATGATTGGGAAAGCCGTACTTGCCGGAGCAAATCGTTCCTCCGCACTGGAACTTTTCCCTGTCTTCGGCACGGATGAGGTTTTGTTCAATGTAAAATCCGCCGGGACGGCAGATACAGAATGGGAACTTTTCACGCTTGACCGTTTTCTGCAGAAACGCGATACTCTGACAACAGAAAAGAAAATTGCTTCCGGCACAAACCAGATTAAGTTCGGCATTCCTTTGCGGAAAGCGGAAGGCAAGCAGATTCTCTGCGCCATTGTCCGAAATAAAAAAGGTGCGGTTCTTGCCTCCGGCGCATGGAGTTTCACCACATATTCCCCTGTGCGGATCGCTGAATTTTCCGTGCCTGTCAAGTTTGCGGAAGAGGGTCAGCAGGTAACCTGTGCCTTGAAACTTGACGGCTCATATAAAAATGCAGCTCTAACCCTGGAATTGGAAGATTCTTACGGGCGAATCGTGGATACCAAAGAGCTGCCAGCCGCAGAAAGAGTTCAGGAAACGCTCACCATCCGGAATGAACTGCCTTCCCGATTCTACCGTGTCAAAGCGGTACTTCGTGCAGACAATGAGGTCGTTGACTGCCGTTATGCGAATCTGACCGTGCGTCCTGCGGACAAAACCATGGTCTGGGATGATTACGAGGTCGGCACATGGATGACCAGTGATGGTTCCCGTTTCTACCTCTGGAATGATCAGGCGAAAATCATGCATACGGCAGGATTCCGTACCCTCATTGCGAACTGGACACCGCTTTCCCATGATTTCGCAATCCGTTATAATTTCAATCCTACCGCCTTGCATCACATGGGACTCGGGCGTACTCCGGAACCGCCGGAATATGCAAAAACCGGAAACAAATTCCTGCTGATCCGCAAGATCTGTCTTTCCAATCCGGCATTCCTTGCCAAAACAGAAAAAGAATTCAGCGATCTCGGCAAGCACAACCGCAAGTATGGACTCCGTTTCTGCTGGATGGGCGATGAACAGTCCATTACCGGGTATGGCGGAACTCCGATCGACTTCTGTTTCTCGAAGTATTGCCTTGCGGAATTCCGCAAGTTTCTGAAACAGCGCTACGGCACCCTGGAGAAACTTAATTCAGAATGGAAGACTTCGTTTGCTTCTTGGGATGCAGTGGTTCCGTTCACGAAAGAGGAAGTTCAGGGCAAATTCCCGCAGCATGTTGCAGGCTGGGCGGATCACCTTGAATTCATGGACGGCAGACTGGAAAATGCCGCACTGCACTTCTTTTCCGCATTCAAGAAGAACGATCCGGCGGCGCGTACATCCATTTCAGGCACACAGGCGCCTACTGCATACGGCGGAATGGATTGGTATCGTCAAATGAAATTTTTTGACGGACTGATGAACTATAATATCGGCGGACAAATGGAGATACAGCGTTCCTTCCGACCTGACGGCGAGTTCATGCCGTGGGAATTCGGCTATGCCGGACACAGCAGCAGCGCGAGAATCTACCGGACGCTCTTTCTTGGACAGAAAGGAATTATGGGGTTTGCCTATCCGAGCCTGATTAATCCGGACTGGACATTTTCCGAAGGTATGAAGACGGTTCTTCCCGACTTTGAAAACATTGATTTCGGGATTGGCAAGTATTACTTGAACCTTCTGAAGGATACAACGAAAGTTGCCGTCCTTTATTCGCAGGCTTCGCTCCGTGCTGCATTTTTTGAAAAACGCAATCCGCTCAAAGGTGAAACGTTTACAAAATACAATGCGCTGCTGCGGAACTGCGGGATCGCATTCAATTATGTTGCCACGGAACAAGTGGAACAGGGAATTCTGCAAAATTACACACATCTGATCCTGCCGGATTCCGCTGCACTTTCAGACAAAGAGATGGAGGCAATCCTGGCTTTTGCCAAACGCGGCGGCAGGATCTGGGCGGAAGGCATCCCCGGATACCGCAATTTCAACTGCACGCTCCGCAAAAATAATCCGCTCCCGATAATCTGCAATCAGCCAGGCAATAAATTATTGGAAAAGCTGAGCTTGGCTTATCTTGAACAAATGGAGTATCCGGACAAGGCTGAGAATTATGCTGCGATGCACAAACTCCAGCAGGAACTCCGTGAGTTTATCGGCAGTAAACTCCTGAAAGCAACTTGCGATAGTAAAGAAATCACCGATCTGGAAGTTTATGCACGCACGGGTAAAAACGATTTACAAAGTTTCGGAATCATTACTATGAATCCGAAGGCACGGGAAATCCGTTTCCAATTCCCCGTTTCCGGACATATCTACGATGCGCTTACGGGAAGCTATTTGGGCAAAGGCGATACGGTAACCCGCACACTCTCCCGGATGCACTCCGCATTGTTCCTGGTTGCACCCGAACGCTTTGACAAACCGATCGTGAAGGTGTCCGGGATGACACTGGATATTCAGAACAAGAGCGGGAATGATACCGTTTACCGTATAGAAGTGATTTCTCCGGCGGGCAAAAAACTTGATTGCTATACCCAAAAGCTGATTACGAAAAACGGGAAACGACAATACCACATTCCGTTTGCACTCTCTGATGCGAAGGGAGACTATACGGTGAAAGTAATTGAAGTTATCTCTCGTCAGCATGTTCTGGCAAAAATAACTTTGTGATCTGCCGTTCGGCAACATGTTTGCCGCTGCCGGATTCCGGGCAGCGGCAGAAAAACACACCGGCTGTTTCAGAAAAACAGTCGGCGTGTGGCAGAAAGGAAGGTGGTTTATTTATTGGAAGACCGCCGTGCCGAAGGCTTCCAGATTCCGGTCAATGAACATATTTTCCAGATTCGGCGACCATAAGCCGGTTTCACCCTGCCATTTCATTTTCGGCGAATAATACGACTGCCGCGCCACATTCAGGGTCCATTGAGTGCCGGACGCCGGAACTGTCTGTCCGAATGCCGCAAACGGAATTGTGACCAGAGCCAGCCAGCGGCTGCCTTCCCGGCAGGTCTGATAACTCCACTTGCCGTTCCATTGCGCATCCTCCTGACCGAATTTCGGATGCAGCGGATCGCGGATCAGACCGCGCGCGCCTTCGTAATACGAATCTGCAACCGGATTGAAAATGAAATGATACGATACTTCTCTGGTTCCCAGCGGATCTATCAGAATTTCCAGCGAATCCTGAAGCCACGCCTGCCCGTCGTGTCCGACCGGCTGGTGTTTCCGTTCCGCCGGCAGATCCGATTCCATGGCGAAATAGACATTCTGCGCATCGTACAGGACTTTGAAACGGGTTGCTTCTTTGAGTTCGCCCAGCTGGATGTGTCCCAGCTCCTGCCACGGCACCTTCTGCCATTCCGGCGCGGCGAAATCAAATGACGGAGCAGCGGAGCAGCGGCCGATGGTCAGCTGCCGTTTCTGCGTGCCGGGCAGAATTTTCCTGCTGCGGAGAAACGGGATATTCCAGTTCAGCGGCGCGCCGATTTCCGCCCGCAGACGTCCGTTGCTCATCAGCATGGACCGCGGCATTTCTCCCAGGAAACGGATTTCCTGCCAGCCGGGTATTTTTTTGGCTTTCCCTTTATTGTCATAATAGGAATTCACCAGCGCCTGATGTACCGTAACGGCATTGCCCAGATGCTCGAACGATGCCGAATCCGGGTTCAGACGATAGGCATTGTAGAAATGCAGCGTCTTCGCCAGACTGACGGCGTAGGTGAACTCCCGGCGCACCAGATCCAGACGCTGTTTCACCTTCGGTGTCCGCGCCAGTTTTTCTGCCGTGGCAAGTTTCTGCTCCAAAGAAAAAATCAGTTCCGGCGACCAGAGAAAGCAGACAGTAGTACGCGGATCGCCCGGCAGTTTGTCTTTGCCTCCGTAATTGCCGTCCAGACGCGAA
>SAMEA104315429__coassemble_833_pt1 | contig 17780 bp, 12 predicted proteins | sample SAMEA104315429__metabat2_high_PE_002 | metagenome-assembled genome bin SAMEA104315429 (sample SAMEA104315429) | gut metagenome | biome: Monkey gut; feature: monkey-associated habitat; material: faeces | place: China | collected 2013
TGGCGGAACGCGGACGTCTGGTCTATGAAAGCGGCAAACTGGAATTTCTCCGCAATGAAGTCGAGACATCGGTTTTCTGCAAAACCAGCAAACTCAGTTTTGCCAAAGCGCCGCTCTGGACCTGCAATATAGACTTGCCGCCGCTCGGTCCGGATTTCAATCAGCATGGCAACATCCTTGCCAATGTTGCGGATGCTATCCGCCACGGCACACCGCTGATTTCTCCGCTGGAAGAAGGAATCAAAGGGCTTGAACTCGGCAATGCCATGCTCTATTCCGGATTGCATGACTGCACCGTGGAACTTCCGCTGGATGCGGAAGCATACGCCGGAAGTCTGGAAAAACTGGCTGCATCCAGCCGGTATCAGAAAAAGACGGTTTCTGCCGGAGACTCCGGCGATTTTTCCCGTTCTTTCTGATTCCGCGCAGATCGGAAAACAGGACCGCAAGTTTTTTCCTGCGGTCCTGGTTTTTGGTTATGTCTGTACTGCGGCATTTTTTCAGCAGAATTCCGGCTCAAAAGCGTTTTTCACACTGGATGAAGGAAAGTCTGAATTTTCTTCACTTCATGAGTCAGGAGTTTTTCCTCAGTTCGGAGGGACTCATGCCAAACTGTTTGCGAACTACTTTGGCAAAATAATTCTGATCCGGCAAACCGACTTCATCCGCAATTTTCTTGAACTGAAGAGTCGTGTTTTTGATCAGGGAAAGGGCTTCCTGCATTCGGAATGCCAGCAGATACTGTCCGGGAGTCATTCCGGTAACTGTTTTCAGGCAGCGGGTCAAAGTCGTGCGATGAACACTGAGCTGCTGCGCAATCTGTTCTATGGTCAGTTCCGGATTGTTGTATCCGCGCTGAATCAATTCACGGAAGAGTTCAAATAACGGTTGTTCGCTGATTTGTCCGGCCATAGCCATAGACAGGATATGATATGCCGCTGCCCCTGCCAGATATTCACCGCGGATTGTATGCTCTTCCATGTGTTGAGCCAGCTGACGGAACAGATTGATAGGACAGATGTCTGCCTGTATGATTTTCTGCTCCAGCTTGAAATGTTCGATCAGATTGTCCAGATTGTTTCCGTCAAGCGTCATCCAGTAGTACTCCAGCGGGGCGGAATGTGCCGTGATGTCATGAAAATCGCCGGGAAGATAAAAAAAGACATTCCGGGGCTGCATCAGAAATACGCGTCCCTGGAATCCGATGCGGGCGCTTCCGCGTACGCACCAGAACAATTCCAGGAAATCTTTCTTCAGATAATTGTCCCGGAAAGTTTTATCAACAATATAATGACCGCAGGTGCGGACATGAATCGGTGCGTTGATTCTCAAAGCGGTGCCATTGCTTCCGATGTACCGGTTCACATAAAAATATTTTGACGCCATACTGGTTCTCCACAAATCTGCTGCCAGATAATTTTCTTTATATCATATCATGCTTTCTGCTATATTTCAACTTCGTTCACCAACATTATTCTCCGAAACCTCTCCGAACGGCAGGAATTGAGGAAATTTTCTCCTGCTTTGTTTCAGATTATCGACAGAATCGCAATCTATACGACTATACCATATCCAAGAGAATCAGTAACTCTGAAAACTGCTGCCCGCATCAAGCGAGCAGGAAGTCATAAAACGGCATCTTCTGTTCTATCTATTCCCTGTTTACGTTATCAGGAAAAACGTTCTAACCGGAATATTGATCGTGCAAACAACAGCAATACCAGATAAATCCGTATTTTTTACAGCCAACGTGCTTTCACGAATACCTGTGATTGTAATGCAACTTTTTTACCAGCAATACTCTATTTTTACCATTGCAGATTGTCAGAATGTATGCTATAATAAAGAAGTTTTCAGAAAGTTTATTTCCAGCAATAAACAACAAGGAGAAAGAAATGAGGCGAAGAGAATTTTCAACACCAGTGGGTTCCAATGAAAAGCACCGGTCAAACCATTTTACATTAATTGAGCTGCTGATTATTATAGCTATCATTGCCATTCTGGCTGGAATGCTCCTGCCGGCTCTGAACAAGGCCCGGCAAATGGCAAAAATGACAGCGTGCCGGAACAATCTGAAACAGATCGGAATTTCCATGAACCTCTATTCCGCAGATTACAACGGAATGGTCACGCCGTTTGCGCAAAGCGCTTTTCTGCAGCAGTATTGCTGGAATGCGCTTTTAGCCGTGTACATGGCTAAAGATATTCATAATGATACGATTTCTTATACAAAAGGAATGAAAACATTCCGGTGTCCGAATCATCTGGAGCTGGCTCCGCATCTGTCATCGCAGCCCATCTATTGGTCAAACGGCAGTTACGGGATCACCCGTATGCTGTACAACCTCGGATGGGGGCAAAACAGTTCCGGGAAAAGACATTACGGAGCAAAAGTGGAACGGCTCAAATCGCCGGGAAAACTCATTTATTGCGGAGAATATCAGAATTATTCAAAGGGAGGGTACACCATCAGCACTCCGGGCAATTACCCGGTACTGTCATATGAAGGATTTTACCGGATGTGGGCGCCGGGAACTTATCATGGTATTGCTAAAACCATGGTACAGTTTGTGGACGGTCATGTCGGGGATGTGAATTTTTGGAAAACAGTAGGGCCAACGGGCTACCGGAATGAACCATTCTGCGCTTCCGAATGGAATGCAACTTACTGTTACTGAAAACTGCAACCATCAAAAAAACGAGGTTTATTTTATGAAAAAAGCAATGTGTCTCCTGATGTTCATTCTGTGCTGCGGACTGCAATTACTGGCAGCACCTCAAACGGAATTGAATATGCGTGAATATATTCAGAAATATGGAAAACCCGGCGATGATACTGAAGCGTTCCGGCAGGCGGTTCAGGAAATTCAGCGCAAAAGACTCAGATATCTGCACTTGCCGGCTGGCTCGTATTATCTGACGGACACGATCGATCTGTCCGCTCTTGCCAATGGGGAAATCCGTGGAGACGGATATCCGGAAATTATCATGAAAGATGAAAACAAAGATATTTTCATTTTCAATTCCGCCTGGAAACTGAAAATCGAAGGACTGTCATTCCATGGCGGCAAAAATCAGCTGACGCTGAGCAACAACAATACAGACCGAACCAATATCATCATCTCCAATTGCAAATTCCAGAAAGCAGGAGAATTTGCCATCAAATTCGGCAGAGAAATGGTTTCCGCGCATGTGCTGATAGATGCATGTTCATTTTATTCCAACCGGCAGGTGCTGCAAAGCACTGGCGACTGGGTACGGCTGTCCAACAGCTGGATAACCACCAGTCCGAAAATGTTCGACCAGGCTGCGATTGTGAATTACGGCTGTCTGACTATTGACCATGTTCTGGGAGTCCCTCTGGTCAAAACGCCCCGCGCGCAGACCAAACAGCGTTGGATTGACAATTACGGACTGAAACTGACCTGCCGCGACACCCGTTTCGGCGGTGAAGGCGGCGGACTTCCCATCATTTGCAACTACCGGGCTTTCCGATGGAAATATCCGGTGGTTCCCAGCTCCATACTGCTCACGGATTGCTGGATTTACTGTGCAGGAACACAAGTCATCCGCTTCTTTGAAATCCCGAACAATGTTACCATCGACTCCTGCACCGGCCTTATTGATACCAGAATGTTTCTGGTTGAACCAAGTGCCAATCTGGAATATCTGGAAAAGAATCCGGCAAGAATCAAACGGCTGATTCTATTCCGCGTCAACGATACGGATGCGACTATGCAAAGCGTACTGCCCGGAATTCTGAAAAACGCTGTACATGGAGGCGATATCAAATTTTCCGAAACAAAAGGAAAACCGAACAAGGCTGAATCTACCGGAAAGGCTGGGAAATAATGAAACGGATCGCAGTAATCTTACTTTGTGCGGCAGGGACATTGTTCGGCAATGACACACTCCATTTGAATGATTTCATCAAAGACCCGAATGCCGCAGATCATACGGCATATATTCAGACCGCGATGAAAACAGCAGCCAGAAAACAGAAAGCACTCCGCATTTCCGGAGGACGCAGTTACCGGCTGACGGATACCGTCAACATTTCCGGGGTTCCGGAAATCATAGGCGAAGGATATCCCTGTTTTATCATGGAAAATCCGGAGAAAGATGTTTTTTATTCCAACAGCACCTGGCGTATTCATATTACAGGAATTGTCCTGAAAGGCGGACGCGATCAGCTTGCGCTGGGAAACCGAAATGTTGACCGGGGGCAGATCATAATTTCCAATTGCCGGTTCATCAAGTCAAACGGTGCTGCAATCCGTTTTTTGAAAGGAACCGCATCCACGTTATGCATTGTAGAAAAATGTGTTTTCGATTTTTGCCGTCAGGCATTGATAACAGTGAGCGATCACTGCCATTTCAGTGATTCCTGGATTCAGACAGCAATGGAAAACCCAAAAAACCTGCCGGTCATTGAGAATCACAACTATCTTGTCTGCAACAATATCGTCGGAGTTCCGCTGGTTGTGAACAGTGATTTGCGGTGGATTGACAATTACGGACATAACCTCACTTGCCGGAATTTCCGTTTCGGCGGAGAAGGAGGCGGTTTCACTCCGGTAGTCAATAAAGCAAAATATTTCGCCAACGGCTGGGGAAAGCATATATTGCTGGATGACTGTTCACTGTTTGCACAGGGGAACACCGTACGGAAAACCGCAGTATATTGTGAAGAATTCCCTAACAGCATCACCATTCGCGACTCTCAAATCATGGGAATCCCTCCGCTGATGCTGTCGCAGCAGATTAACGTGAAAAATTATTTCAATCAAGCTCATCCCGGTATGATTCTGCTGAATATATCAGGGAATGTCGGAGAATTTCTGAAGGAACTTCCGGCTGGTTTGAAAGAAGCGATCTCGCAGGTTGAAAAAAATATCATCCACATAAATGAACAGCAGCTCTCGCCGGAAGCAACCAGTCTGGCATTGAAAACGGCATTGGAAAAAGCCGGTAAAATTGCATCTCCGGCGCAGCCTGCGGTATCGCAGGAAAAAGGACAGAAAAAGCATCTGCAGCAAATCGTACCTGGAGCATACCGCAGCATTACCATGAAAAGCAACCCCTGGCTTTTGAGCGATAATCTTGATGGCCAGAAGATTCCCTGCGCAGAGTATCTGGCGCTGGGTGACGCCGGAGAAAGCGCGATCATATTGTCCAGAACTGACAGACCGACTTATCCGCATATCCGAATTGCAGATGTGGATATTGATCTGGAGCAGTATCCGGTTCTGACCTGGAACCTCCGCGATACCGGAATACCCGGCGGACACATTGCCGTGAAAATCATTGATCAGTCCACCGGAAAACAATATGAATTAATGGAAGATTATCTGGATTCCCAATTCCGCTACTGCGCATTTGATCTGCGCAAAATACTGGGGCAGCAAACAGGAAAACGCAGAATCGACATAAAGTTTTATCTTTGCGGAGTCCGGATTAAAAATCAGGGAGCCTTCGGCAAAGACGGTAAGAAAAACATGATGAAAGGTGAATTTTTCATCATTGATTTTCTCCGTCTTGAAAAAGCGGATGAATCAGGCACAACAGCAATCAGAGCAGATATTTCCACCGGCAAAGCATCATGAAAACAGATAAAGATATTTTTGCGGTCTATTTCCCAAGCTGGCATCCGGATCGCCATTACGAAAAATGGTATGGCAAAGGATTCAGTGAGTGGGAACTGGTAAAATCCACAAAACCGCTGTTCGAAGGGCACGTACAGCCGAAAAAACCGCTGTGGGGATATTTTGACGAATCCGATTCAGAAATGATGAAACGCCAGATTGATCTTGCCGCGGATCACGGGATCACTGGATTTCTGTTCGACTGGTATTGGTATGACGGTGAGCAGTTCCTCGAAAAACCGCTGGACGAAGCATTTCTCCATGCGCCGAACCGGAACAGGCTGAAATTTGCTTTGATGTGGGCAAATCACAGCTGGGGGGTCTGGCCGGCTTTGGATGACGAACAGCATCAGCAGATGAACGGAAACGTCAATCAATCCAGCAGACTGTGGCTGACCTGCCGGCACTCCGAAACGGATTTGCGGAATGCCGCAGATTTCTGCTGCAGAAAATATTTCCACTGCGAAAATTATTGGAAAAAGAACGGCAAACCTGTATTCTCCTTCTTTGACAGTGCCGCATTATTCAAGGAAATTCCGCCTGCGGATGTTGTAAAAATCATGAATGAACAGATCCGCAGAAACGGTTTTCCCGGAATCTTCCTGCTGATGAACGTGGGCTGCTGCAATGACAATGCGTACTTCTGCGGCTGGGATCGGGTTCCTCTGTTGAAAAAAGCCGGTTTCGATGCAGTGTTCGCTTACAATATTATTGCTCCGGACAATTACATGACCTTACCGCAGGAATACCCGGTATTCGATTATTCCGCCATGACCCGTTCACAGGAATATTGCTGGAAACGAATTGAAGAAGGAGGACTGCCGCATTTCCCCAGTGTCACACTGGGACTGGATGTGGCGCCGCGATGGAGCCGGAAAATCAAATTCCCGATGGATTATATAAAACTGGGATATTGTCCGATCTGCACCGGTAATACACCGGAAAAATTCAAGAGCATTCTGCAAAAAGCGCTGACGAAGGACGCACCGGTGGTCATCATCAACGCCTGGAATGAATGGACGGAAGGCATGGCACTGCTTCCGGATGAACATTATCAGAGCGGATTTCTGGATGCAATAAAAGAAACGGTGCAATCATGAAACCTTTTGCTGTCCGCGGATTCAATCCGTGCGAAAGTCTGTTGCGGCACACTCCTGAACAACTGCGGAATTTTATCCGCAGAATGAAGACATTGAACATGAATACACTCATTGTTCATTACGACTACGGATGGAAACGCTACCGGGAACTGATTCTGGAAGAATGCAGGAATGCAGGAATCGAAATCATCCTCATGACTTTCGGTCCCCGCACATTCTTATCTTATGCAGGATGGAAACAGAACTGGTGTGCCAAAAGGAAGGACGGTTCCCCTTATACAACCCGGTTGGAATGTGAAACCTATCCTTGCCGATATGAACCGGAAGCCCTGGAAGCATTTCAATACGGCGCACGGCAATGGCTGAAATCATTGCCGGATTCCATTCGGCATGTCCATATGCGGGCTGCCGATGGTTTGATGTTCTGCCAATGCGAAAAATGCCGGAATCTCCCGGACCATGAAAAATGGCAGCCGTTCGTGGAACTTTTTGTTCAAGCCGTTAAGGAAGTCCGGCCGGAACTGAAATTCGAGACTGACATCTATGTCAAGCGATATAATATTCCTCAAAACCGGACGCCTTTTCTGTCAATGTCGAACATTATGTACGATACTTTTTACCGTTGCGGACGTTTCCCGCTCGGCAGTCATGCCGACTCGTTCAATGCGGAGCTGCTTCAATATGCCGAAACCAGCCAGCTCCCGGATGCAGACACCCCGAATGCTTATCATCTCAACCGTCTGAAGGAATGGTCTGCCGCATTTCCGAAAAAAATCTATATTCATGAAAATGTCATGGGACAAAGCCTGCTCGGAACTTTCCAATATACCACGGAGCCCCTGCTGAAAGATCTGGATATATATCGGACGCTTGGAATACAAGGAGTCTGCTATGAAGCCTATGAACCGGGATATTCTGGTTTTGCGGAACAGTTTGAAATTCTGTCAAGAGCTTTGAATGGCGAAACTGTTTTCTATGAACCTTCCGAATTGGAAAAAACTCTGATTCAAAAAAAACAGGGGATTTTCTGCTGCGACCCGGATTTTCCCATTGAAAAATATATCACAGATCCATTCCGCAGACAACAGGCTCTGCTGTTTCGCGAATTCTGGCTGAATCCTTCACTCGATCTCTTCCGGCGTTATATTGATTTTGCTTTTGAACATGAAAACCGGATTGATTTGCTGATGATCGGGTATGACCTGGCACGTGCGGGACTGCAGAAAAGGAAATACCGCTTCAGATCGCTGTCCCCGGAAGCCGAAGACTTTCTGCACCGACGGAAATTATGGGACTTCATGGAAGACATCCCCTTGCAGGATGATCCCCGTGCTTATTGTCGAAAAATCATTTTGGAATTACTGGAAAAAGCGGAGGTTTTCTCATGAATACACTGCCCAATGTATGGAATTCGGCACCGGACGATTTGATTGCCGCGACCATGAAACTGATTGGCAAACAGAAATTTGCCATGCATACTGCACTGCCGGCGACTCCCGCAGAATGGCAGGAAAAACGCCGGGAATTGCTGTCGCGTCTCGGTAAAGCCATATGCCTGGAAGTCAACCATGCTTTGCCGCTGGATCTGGAAGTAACAGGAATCATTCAAAAAAATGGATACCGGGTGGAAAAACTCTGTTTTCAAGCGGCAGATCAGCGTTATGTTACTGGCTGCTTATATGTTCCGGACGGACCCGGTCCGTTTCCGGCAGTGCTTAACGTTCATGGGCACTGGCAGAATGGGCATTTGGCTGAACGTGTCCAAAGCCGCGGGCATCTGCTGGCATTGAATGGTTTTGTCTGTTTGAGTGTGGACGCTTTCGGTTCCGGCGAACGTTCTACGGTTCACGGAGAATTTGAACCGCATGGCGGACCGCTGGGTACTTTGCTGAACAATCTGGGAGAAACTCTGATCGGAATCCAGATCGCAGACAATATGCGCGCATTGGATTTGCTTTGTTCTCTGCCGTATGTCAAAGCAGATCAGTTAGGAGTTACCGGCGGCTCCGGCGGAGGCAATCAGACAATGTACCTGGCGGCATTTGATGATCGGATAAAAGCAGCTGTATCTGTTTGCAGCGCAGGCACGTGGCAAGCCTGTATCATGGGACCGAACTGTATCTGCGAAACGATTCCCGGCGGGTTAGGTATTGCGGAAGAAGCAGGATTAATCGCTTCCATAGCACCACGTGCCTATGCCATGTTCAATGGTCTGCACGATCAGTATTCCTCATTCTCTCCGGAAGAAATGTTGAAAACTTATATTGCGGCACGCCCAGTCTACCGAATGATGAATGCGGAAAATGATCTGCAATACCGGATTTTTCCAACGCCGCACCTATATGGCGCGGATGCACTCTCTCATATGCTCGGATTCTTTCGCCGGCATCTGAAGAATGAAGGAAACGGAGAACCTTGCCGGCTGCAGGATTATCAGCCCCTGTCTCAGGATGAAGCAATGGTCTACCCCAGAGGGAAACGCCCGGATAAGGTAAAAGGAATTTTGGCTTATTGCGCTGCCCGCGGGAAACAAATTCAGCAGACCGTCTTGTCAAAAAATGATAATATCCGCCGCGCAGAACTGGAAAAAAATTTGAACTGTTCTCCGGTCACCATCACGGAAGTTGCTTACGGCGGACAGGAAGACGGCTGGCATAAACACGTTTTGATGAAAAGTCATGGATTCCCGCTCCCCGCCCTTTTGCGATCTTCTGCGAACGGCCGCTGGCGTCTGCTTTCGGCGCCTTACGGAAAACAGCAGTTGGCTCAGAATCAATACCTTTCCGAAGCGATGAAATCGGAAGACGGGCTGCTGCTGTTTGATTTGTTTGCATCTGGTGAAACGGGGGCTGAATACGGCAACCCCAATCAGTGGGATTTTCACAATACAGGGCGGACGTGTTTCTGGCTCGGGTGGACACTTTTAGGCGAATGGGTTCGGGATTACACTGCCGCGGCAAATTGGCTTCGGACACAGTATGAAGTCAACTCGCTCACATTCTACGGGTATAAAGATGCTGCGGTTGCCTCCCTGATTTCCTGCGCGTTGTACCAAGCCGCTGAACAGCTGGTGTTGGATCATGCTCCGGTTACGCTGAACTGGTCAAACTGTGTGCCGGCTGTCAATATGTTCACCCTGGGTTTGTGCGCAACACACATTCTGAAAAGCGGAGATATTCCGGATTTTGTGAAACTTTGCGGTCCAGACACGATTCAATGGCTGAATCCGATCAACGCCGATGGAACAGCAGCAAAAATACCGTTCATTCAATAATAAAACGGGATATATTCAGCGGAATTGATTTTTGTTGCTGATATAGTATAGGACAAGCAGCACAGTATACTGAATTTTATACTGCTCCATGATATAAGCCAGGACCGCAAGTTTTTTTCCTGCGGTCCTGATTTATTTTCGGATTGTCTGCGGCGGTTTCACGGCAGAAGCCGCCAGCCGTGGAATGTGCAGCTTTTCGCCTTCGGAAAACGGATCGAAACACGGCGGCGTCCGGTTACGTCAAAACGCAGCGGAACCGTTACCGTCACTTTCTGCCCTTCTGTATATTTCAACGGAACCACCGCATACGGAATACCGGCTTCGCCGAAACGCAATTCCAAAGTCCCGCCGGTTTCACCTTCGCCGACGCCATAGGATATTTCCACGCGGGAATAGGATTTCTCCCCGAAATCCAGTATTCCGTAATCCAGCAAGGCATAATTCCAGCGGAACCAGCTAATGAAACTGTTGTCTTTGGCAGGCAAAGCCCCGGTTATATTCCGCAGAAATCCGGCGGTGATCTGCTGTCCGTCCGCCACCTGACGGGACGGAAGTCTGCCGAGTTTGCCGAAATTCTCCACTGTCTGATCCGGTTTCCGGAACCGGGCTACTTTATTCAGAAGCTGCTGTACGCGATTGGCTTCCGCCTGGAATTTTTCATCATTTTCGCTGCCGGTCAGAAGAAACTTGACTTCCAGCGGACGGAATGACAATTCCGGAGAATAGTTTCCGTCATTCGGCAGAATGCGCGGTTTTTCAGCATTCATTTCACAGAGAGCGAACACTTTTCCCGGATACTGCACCAGCGGCTGGATTTTTTCTGTCTGAAGCATCGGATTGACCAGCAGCACAATCCCCAGACCGTCGCGGCATATATATGCGCCGGAGAACACCCGATCCACCGTGATATATTTCCCGGATTCATGCAGATATGTATATTTGCCCGGAGCTTTTTCCCATTTCAGAGGACGCATGAGCTCCCCTTCCCGGAAATATTTACGCAGACCGTTTTTCAAATGCATCAGCTGTTTGGTATACAGCAGCATTTCCGGATAGTCGACAATCTCGCGGGTTTCGAACCAGCCAAGCTGTTCCGCACAGGCGAACTGACGTCCGATAATGCTGTAAAAACGCTGTTCTGTCTGTTCGTTGAACTGCCAGACATAGCTGAACAGACGTCCAATCAATTCCATGCGCGGACCGAATACCGTCTTGCTCAAAGGTGTTGTCGATGGCGGACCCCAGCACAGAAAACCGTCCTGAAGTCCGACCAGCGGCTCTTCAAAGCCCTCGGTATCATGTCCGACATAGGAAGGAACCTTCTTCAGGATGGAGCGCATCATCGGCAGATAACCGTCCTGAAGCCACATAGCGGGATCGTTCATCTTATGTCCGTGCGATTCGTCGAAACAGCAGTATGGTCCCGCCGCCAGCATTTCATCATAATAAATCGCCTTCGCTCCATACGAAACAAAACGTTCTGCATTGGCGATCTGCTTCTTCTGCCATTCCGGACATGCCGGACACATGACAGCCCACGGCATGGTCGATTTTTCGTCAAGGGTCCTGTATCTCTCGTAATTCAAACTGCCGTTAAAATTCTTGATGGCGTATTTTTTCCCATGCGAAGAATACATCCAGTCAGTTTTTTCATACGGCCCGTCCAGTGTCGCCCACAGCTGGACATTCGTGTAAGGCTTTACACCAATCCCGTGTTCATTCAGGAATTGAAAAAACGGCAGGGAATAGGATGCGGGGAAGAAGTGAGTAAACCTTGCCCCGATGCCAAGATCTTCCCAGAAATATACATGAGAACCGAAAGGAAGTTCAAAATAATTCCGCAGATAAAGCAGATGGTCCTTGAGGGTTTCCGCAGCATTGCGATAGTTCAGCTTGGCTAGAATCCACAAGGTGTTTTCCGCAAACCAGGGGGACATGTTCTTGCGCGGAATTTCACACCACCAGAACGCCTTGTTTTTCAGAAACCTCCGATAAATGTGCGCCGCATCGTACCAGTCCCCGCGGAAAGCTTCAATTACACCCTTTCCGCTGAACTCATATCGATTCAACCCTGTCTGTCCGACTTCATACGGGGCCCATGACATCCATGCCAGTTCAATGCCGCGTTTCTGCCCTTTGAATGTAAAACGTTTGTTGATTGCTTTCGGATCTTCAAAGGAAAAATACGTGCCGCTCTCTTTGTCATAATAGGCGCAGAACTGCATCGGAACATGGCCGTTCGGGTAATATCCAGACGACGGAGTATTGCGCAAACCATTGACCGACGGATTGCCGACCAGTTCACCGGTCATGTGAATGTACTGATCCTGCGGAGTATCTTTCAGCGCCAGAATCACGCAGGGATAGCTGACCTGAAAAACCAGGTGATCTTTAGAGGTGCTGCGGACGTCCAGAGATGTTTCCAGACGTTTTCCTCTCAAATCCAGTTTGGCTTCCGCTTCGAACAACGGATGTTTCCAATGCACCGCCGCACTGTTCCCGGAGCAGTCAGCCGTCCAGCTTACATTGTCGTCATAGTTCAGCGCGGTTTCCAAACGCCCCTTTCCTTTGCGGTAATCCACAGCCCAGTACAATCCATAGGACGACAGCATTTCCTTTCCGGCGCGCCGATCATAAAGCCCAGCCAGCGGGAACAGCGTCCCTTTGCCGTCAATCATCACCAGCGCCGCCATTTCATCCGTCAGCATCATCCGGCAGACCTGTTGATCTTTATTCCAGACATTCTGCAACTCATTCGAATCACGAAATTGAAACACTGCTTTTTTCTGCCGCAGCAGCGACTGCAGAGACTGCTGATCCGCACCGTTGCGGGCGGCTCTCCGCATGGCGGACAGCAGCCATTTTCCTTCCGGAGAAACAGCGTTCTTTTCAAGTGCAGACAGTTCGGCGGCAAGCGGTTCCGCTATGGGATGACGATCCTTGCGTTTCAGGTTCAGACGCGGATTGTTCAGTGCCAGATCCTCGATTTCGCCATCGGACAATGCCTGATCAAAAACCGAAACTTCCGCCATATCCCCTTTCATTGCCCACAGTTTATGACCTTTCCCGTACCCCAGAACCAGCGGCGTATTCTGTTCCTGAACCGGGTCGACGTCATTGAATTTCTGGGCCGCAACTTTCTCGCCGTTCAGGAAGCTGGAAACCGTGTAATTGCGGTCGCCGCGTCCCGATTCGTTCGAATAGGAAATCGTCATGGCATAATGAACCCAGGTCCACGGTTCCACTTTCATCCCGCTGCTGTTCAGCAGCCATTGTCCCTTCAGATTCTGGAAGCCGCAGAACATGGCGCCGGCATCATTGCGCGAAAACAGCAGGGATTCACCTTTGCTGATCATGTCCTGACCGATTATTTCCCGGTCGTCGAAACGGACAACACAGGTGAAGGTGATGCCTTTTTCCGTCAGATTGAATTTTTCGCTGCCGGGAATGACAGCGCGGCTGTTTTTACCGTTGAAGCGGATATAATCCTTTCCGCGCACCGCCCCGTTTTCCAGAACCACGTCGGTGTCTTTGGCAAAATCATAGTGATAGACCGGCTGTTTGGCGGCAAAAGCCAGACAGCCCCACAAAGCCAGAGCAAGACAAATGAACTGCTTCATGTCATTCTCCTGTTGCGGCGGTCAGCTGAGTCTCGGACAGCGGTTCATCCAGCAGTTTCAGCTTGAAGATATCGCCTTTGAAATTCCAGAGATGTCCCCAGCCGCTGCCGAGGATAATGCCTTTTTCATTGTACAGCGGAGCCGATGGAATCGTCAGAATACCGGACGCCAGTTTTTTCCCGTTGGCACAAATGATGTATTTGTCGTCCGGGAACACACTGATGCCGATACACAGGGTTTTGGAAAAATCGCAGGGGATCATCACTCCGGAACCAGCTTTTCCGTCAGCATAGCAGAAATTGAAATACAGTTTTCCGCCTTTATCTTTCGCCAGCCACCATTCACCACTTTTGAGAATGAACATGTGATGTTCGGATTTCGGTTTGGTTTCCACTTTGAGTTTTATCAATACGGTTCCGCCTTTCAGCAAATGAAAACTCCCGCTGTCCGGAATACTGGCACGGGATTTTTCACCATTGAAATACAGTGATCGTTTCTGATTCGTTCCGCCGATTTTCACATCTCCGGAATAAAACGGCAGATCGAGCTTTCCGGATGATTTCAATTCACGGCAAGTGAAATCATAATTGACGATTTCCGCAGCAAAGACGGAAGTCAACGCACAGCTGGACAACAAGGCAACAAGTGATTTTTTCATTTTGAAAACTCCTATATAGAGGTTAAAATTCAAGAATCAATGAGCCGGAACCGAAAATCCGGCACTCAAAGCATAATGGAAGGAATGTGCACAGTTGCCGCTTTCACGCGGCACACTGATCAGCTGCTGATAGTTCCGGGTCTCGGTATGGCCGTCCAGCATGACCTGATTCACTTTCCGGTCTTTGCCGTGCCGGGTCGGCAGATTCGCCGGCCAAAGTTGAAGCGTATAATGATTTTTATTGAAATGATCCCAGGAAACCATCGCGCGGGAAGGTCCTTTGACGGACGCGGCTTTATGTCTGCGTGCAGGGGCGTAATAATCGTTTCCCCCTGTAATATAGGAATCCGGCAAACCCGCCAGCAATGCGTTGTACGAATAATGATTCCGGTTTTTATAAGACGGATCAGCAAAAATATCGGTAAATTGTTTCTGTTCAGAAGGACACGCAAATGATGAGCCTTTGACGGAATCGGAATTAACCCATTTCACACCGTATTGAGAATTGCTTTCGCCAATAACTCTGTACCAATATGTCAGACTGCTGGAAGCATCTCCCAGAGCCGGCAGAATCCATCCGTCGTAATCTCCGGTATATATACTCAATGCCAGACCGATCTGTTTCAGATTTGAAACACAGGAAATGCTCCGCGCTTTCTCTCTGGCGGCATTCAGCGCCGGAAGCAGCATTCCCGCCAGGATTGCAATGATCGCAATAACGACCAGGAGTTCGATCAGCGTAAACCGCAGCAACTGACGCTTCAAATATGAAATATGGAATGACTTCTGGTTATTCATGGCATGATTCTCCTTTCCAATCTTTTTTTCTGGTAATAACATTATGAAACTTTGGATTTGACTCTCCTTTGATTTCATACTTCCCCTTTCTCCTGTTCTGTTTATATTTTCAATTTCTGGAAAATGCCGACTTGCGGATGACCAGCGAAGACGGAATACGGATAATCACAGTCTCATTCGCAGGATGCTGTATCTTGTCCAGCAACAGCTCCGCAGAACGTTCCGCTATCCGTATCTTCGGACAGTCTATCGAGGTCAGAAACGGCTCACCCAGCGGCTGATAACCGTAACCTTCCAGATTGTCATAACTGACCATCTGAAAATCTTTTCCTGCCGTCAGCCCGGCTTCCCGGAACGCCGCCAGCATGGCGAAACTGACAATGTCCGAAGTGGAAAACAGCCATTTCCCGCGGATTTCACGGCTCAGACGCATTCCCAGCTGAAAACTCGGAACACCGCTCTGAATCGCCCATTCCTCCACTTGTATTTCACGGATCTTTTCCGCCGGAAAACCCGCCGCCGTCATGGCGTCACAGAACATCCGCTTGCGGATACAGCCGTTCCGATGGTCTTCGTACACCACAATGATTTCCGGGCAATCCTCCCGGACGATCCGTTCCGCCGCCTGGCGCATTCCCGGCGCATTGTCCACAATCACCTGATTGAAAGACCATTCGCTGACCCATTCATGCAGATTCACCACAGACGGAATCCGCAGCTGCTGCAGGTTTTCCGCAGTAACCGGATCCAGATAACCGCTCGACATGATGATGCCGTCCAGATTTTCCGCCTCCCGGAAAAGAATTTCCCGGTCCCGGACTTCCTCATAGTCCAGCAGCCGCACCTCGCAGTCATGTTCACGCAGATACCGCATACTGGTCCGCGGCCGGATGTCCAGCGCGGCTTCCCGCAGCGGAACAACCGGATAACTGATCTTGTCGGCAATGCCGATCCGGTATTGCTTTTTACCCGGCAGATCCGGACAGACGAAACTGCCGCGTCCCTGCTGCCGGTAGACCAATCCCGCTTTCACCAGCTGCTGCACCGCGCGGTTGGCGGTCAGCAGAGAAACGCCGAACTCTTCCGCCAAAATGGCATTGGAAGGCATGGAACTTCCCGGCGGCAATTCCCCGCAGAGAATACGCTGTTCCAGAACCTCACGGATATTTCCCGTCAGATTGGTCCGTTTATTTTTCTGCATCATAAAACTTCCATAAGTGTTTATTTATTATTTCTTCCATATATTATATATCATGATTGCGATATTGTCAACGGGTCTTTCAAAAAAAATCTGATTTTTTCTGAACTTCCATTAAATAAGAAAAGAGTAATGAAAGAGTTGTTTTTCTGAAAAAACTCTTTTTCAGGTTGACAAGCCGCATTTTTCATGCTCAATTACGGAAGGGATATGCCGCAGAGCGTTCAGGAAACATCGGGAGGATGGATCCGTTCTGCGGGGAAAGCAAAAAAGGGGGAGGAATATCATGAATTACCAGAATGCTGTCCTGCCGAAAGGGGCGGTTTTCGCCGCCGCCACACCGATGATGACCGATCAGACGGTTCTTCAGCCAATCCTGCATAAGCACATGGCGCCCAAAGGGAAATGCGGACGTCTCGTGGTTGAAAAAGGAGCGCTGCAATTTGTCTGGGAAGATACCGGGGAAATCCTGGATGCCGCGCCGGGACATCCGGTCATCATTGATCCGGAACGGTATCATCATGTCAGAATAACCGGTCCGGTTTCGTTCAAAGTTGAGTTTTACCGGATTCCGGACACTGCCGGAAAGTATGACAGAACGGCAGTCCGTCCGGGCGAACAGTTCGTTCATCCGTAACGGCAGAAAAAAAACGGAGCCGTGTTCCGCAAAAGAACCGGCTCCGTCTTTTCAGAAACTGTTTCAGGCAAGTTTGCTCTTGAGGAACTCCACCGCCATGACAATGTCCGCGCGCGGATTTTCACCGACTTCGCGTTCAATGGTCAGGAAACCGTCATAGCCGATAGCCCGCAGCGCAGCGAGGTACTGATCCCAGACCACCTGTCCCTGTCCCAGCGGAACTTCGCGGAACACCGGCGATTTGTCCTTGCTCTGCTCTTCCGGCGGGGTCAGGTCGAAGGTGTCCAGCGAACCGTAGACGTCCGACGGGTTGAAATCGCGCAGATGCAGACCGTCCTTCGCATGGGTATGCACGATGTATTTGCCGGCGGCAGGAACTTCCAGCGCGGGATTGACATTCAGCACCATGGCGAGGTTGGCGGGGTCAAAATTGATGCCGAGACCGCGGTCGCCCGCCGCCTTGATGACCGCCAGAAGACGCGAGATCGGTTCCGGTCCGGTTTCAATGGCAAGCGTGCAGCCTTTGGAAGCGGCATATTCACCGACTTCGCGCATGGCGTCCGCCATCACTTTGAAAATGGGAGAGTCGTCGCGGGTCGGAACCACGCCGATATGGGTGGTCATGACTTTCGTGCCGAAGAACACGCACAGGTCAATGATCTGTTTGCTCAGACGGATGCGCTCCGCATTGCCCGCCGCATCCTGGAAACCGTGTCCGCCGAGGTCGCCGCAGATGGACGCGACTTTCAGTCCCAGTTTCTCGATGTGATTTTTCAGGCGAATCCGTTCCTCTTCCGGCATAGTGATGAGGTTGTGATCCTTGCAGACGGCATACATCTGAACGCCTTTG
>SAMEA104315429__coassemble_928_pt1 | contig 16271 bp, 11 predicted proteins | sample SAMEA104315429__metabat2_high_PE_002 | metagenome-assembled genome bin SAMEA104315429 (sample SAMEA104315429) | gut metagenome | biome: Monkey gut; feature: monkey-associated habitat; material: faeces | place: China | collected 2013
ATGAAAAAACGACGGTCGTCGTTGCCGCCGCGGACTTTCCACGAAATCGCGCAGAATCCGCCCGCCATGAACAGAAATCCCGCAATGACGGCAAGTCCGCCCAGAAATCCGGTGGACTCCACGATGGAAGCAAACAGCGAATCCGTATGCGGCAGCGGCAGAAACGCTCCCGACCATAAGGCGTTTCCCCAGTCGGAACCTGTCCAGCCGCCGTGCGCCAGCGTATATTGGAACTGCTTGATGTGCCAGGCGCTGGCGCTGTATGCCCCGTCCGGATCCAGATATCCCAGCACCCGGAGGAAGGCATATTCATTGGACAACAGGAAAAACACGGTCGCCGTCAGCATGACACCCGCCGCAATCAGCAGATACTGAAACCGGACTCCCCGCAGCAGGGAAATCAGCATGAAAATCACGAAAAACATCAGCGCTCCCCCAAAATCCGGTTCTGCCATCACCAGCCCCGCAGTGATTCCTCCCAGCAGGAACAGCCCCAGCCATTGTCTGCCGTTCAATTCTTTCCGCGGACCGCAATATACGCACAGATACAGCAGAAACGCCGTTTTGGCGAATTCGGACGGCTGCACATGCAAAATTCCCAGGTCAAACCAGCCGCGCATTCCGTTGACAGTGATCCCGATTTCCCGGAACAGCACAATGGACAGTGCCAGCAGACTCAGAATCAATCCCGGCAGAGCGATTTTCCGGTAGATCCGGAACGGCACGGCTGCCGCCGCCAGGAAAAGCAGTATGCCGGGACACAGCCAGAACAATTGCCGGAATACAAAATTCAGCGGTTCGTCGGCAAAGGATCGAGAACTGTAAATCGCCAGACATCCCAGCAGCCCGGCGATAATCAGAATCAATGCCGTGCCGAACGGCAGCAGGGTTCTGTGCTGGAAACGGCTTGTCAGTACCGGCATCTGTTTCATTGGCCTGCCTCCAGTTCCGCTTTGGTGAGATTCAGTTTCAGATCATGTCCGTTTTCCGGCTGCCGCGCGACCCGCAGCGTGTCCCGCACCCAGATTCCGTTGCGGTCCAGCATAACAGTCAGACGCCCCGGTTTCCCGGAAAGAGTCAGATCATGCTGTTGTTCGAGTCCGGACACGCCGACGGTTTCCTGCCGGTCGTTGAGGGCGGTTGTGCCGATCACCTCGCGGAGTTCCGGCAGACACCAGCGCTCGAAGCTGCCATATACCCGGACTTCAGGAAAACGCCGGAAAAAACGGTTGTACCTGCGTATATCCTCTGCAGAGAGATGTTCCTTCAGCCGGACCGGAAACACCTGTTCGTCCGGCGTAATGTCGAATCCGGGGAATTCTTTCCGGAGCAGGGCAAGCAGTTTTTTCGCTCTGCCGGAATGTTTCGGCCAGCTTTCCAGCAGCAGGTCGCTGCGGAACTGGTCTTTTGCCAGAATGACGCCGTCCCTGTCCAGAATCTGACCGCGTTTCGCCGGAATGCGGGCTTCCCGCCAGGCTATGATCCGTGCACTTTTCAGCAGAGCATCCCGTTTCAGCACGGAAAATGAAAACAGACAGACTGCCGCCGCGCCTGCCCAGAGGAGCAGAGCGGAGAGAATAATCAGGGTTTTGATTTTATAGATTGCGGCAGTCATGATTTCTGCCCGGCGTTTACGGTTCCTGCTCCGGAGACAGTTCCCGGTGGAAAGCCTTCAGCAGCAGTTCCGGATTGGACGCCGCCAGTTTCCGGAGTTCTCTGTCCTGCTCCGCAGAACTGTCAGAAACCAGCAGGGAATTTGCCGCCGTTCTCCATTCATCCTGCGCTTTGTCTTTCTCCGCCTGACGCGACGCCAGACTGTCGCCGATGCGTCCCGCTCCCAGCAGCAGAGTTCCTGCGCCCAGCAGCAGAACGGCAAACGCCAGCTGAAGCCGCGGATTGAACCGTTTCTTTTCGCTGTTCATTTCATATCTCCATTCTGATCTTTATGATTTACCGGGGCAAGGTCGGCGGACATTTCGTTTTCACCCTTGGCGCGGGCATGTTCCATACAGTTCATCTGCTCCGTCTTCCAGCGTTCGCGATCCCAGATTTCGATGCCGATCTCCACTCCGACAACCACCACATTCCCGCCGGTGTTCAGCCCGGCGAAATCCCGGTACTCCGGAGGAATGGTGAGCCTGCCTTGCGGGGTGATCCGCTGGGAAACGCTCCATGCTCCGAATCTCCGCAGTTCGCGTCGGTACAACATGCTTTGTCCTGCCCGTTCCGCGGCATTTTCTGCGGCTGTCCGCATTTCCTGATATACATTTTCCGGGTACACGGCAACAGCACCTTCCGGCAGACAATGCAGAACAACCTCATTGCCGCTGTGTGCAAAATCCTCCAGTACGCGCGGACTCAGTTTCACACGTCCGTTGGCGTCCAGGAGACATCTGTCCATACCGCAGAAAGAAAGCATATCACCGATCCTTGAAATTCCAATATATGCCACTATATTCCAAAATTTTCCAAATACAAATCGAAAAACAATAAAAAAACGCTTTTATTGACAAGGGGCAGGGCGGCGGCAGAAAACGGCAGGTCGTCCGGAACAACGGCATCTCATAACCCGGACAATACGGAATGTCACTAAAATATAAGCATGTTTTCACGCGTATTTTGATTTTATTGATATGTTTTTCAATGAAAATGTCATTTTAATGTTGCCATTTTCACAAAATCCAGTATAATTAATAAAAACGACAACGATACAGGATTTGCATGAAAAAAACAAATTCAAAAAACATCCTGAAAAGAAATAAAATGCGGGCCGCGGTGTTCTGTGCGCCCAGCACATCCCGGCAGGATCTGATCCGCAGAACCGGGCTTTGCGGCAGGACCGTTGACCGTTATGCCGCAAAACTGGAACGGCAGGGACTGATAACTGTGGATTCCGCGGACAGTCCGCGGGGGCGTCCCGGCACCATCTACCACTCCAACAGTGAAAAAATTCTTTTCCTCAGCGTTTCTCTGGTGGATCAGAAATTGTGTTATGTGGTCATTGACATCAATTCATTCCTGCTGTACGGCAATGTCCTGCTTCTTTCCGGAAAAATTCAGCCGTCCGAAATGATACGCATTGCTTTGGATGAATTCCAGACGATCCGACGGCGTTTCCCGGACATGGTGTTTGCCGCAATCGCCTGCAATTGCAATACCTACAAGCAGGACAAGAGCAGGATCAGCGCATTTTTCAAGCTGCCGGGCATGCTCCGCCAGCTTTACGACACACAGGTCGTCCTGATGCAGAATGATGAACTGATCTTTTCCCGTTTATGCAAAATCCTCCAGCTGAAAGGTAATATCGGTTTTTTCTGTCCCGGCCATCTCTATATGCTTGTAATGTCCAATGGCGAACTTCGGGACGATCTTTCGGGCTTCTTCCGCAGTTTCAGACATCGGCAGCTTGACCGCACCGCTTCGCAGGTCTGTCCGGTATGCGGACGGCACGGCTGCATAGATTCCCAGCTGTCTTATGAAGGCATTGTCCGCCGTTACCTGAAGGAATGCGGGGGAAATATGGAAAAGGACATGCCGATCCATTACTATTACAACAATATTCTTGCCCACGGAGAAGGCGGCGAGCCTGCCGCCTGTAAAACCATCCGGGAATGCGGCATATTCACGGCAAGAGTTTTAGCCATGATGAAAGAGGAACTGCATCTGGATCAGATCCTGCTCGCCAATACAACACGTCTGTTCCATGATTCCGTTCAGGCGGAATACCGGAAACTGACAGGCGACACCGCTCCTCTGCTGAATTTCAATTCTCTGACCGTAACCGATTCCGTATACGCCGCCGCGGAACTGATGCGGCTGGATTTTCTGGATTTCTAACCGTGTTTTTGAATAATTTTCAACCGAAAGGGAAAAGATGAAGCGAACCGTATTGAGTTGTCTGGCGGGAGTGGTTGCTCTTGCCGCCGTCGCAGGGGAAACCGTTTTCGATTTCACCAAAGGAAAAACTTTTTTCAACCCGTCCGTTCAGGAGCAGAACCGCGGAGTAAAGACGGTAATGGAAAAGGAAGGGCTTCGCGCCGATTATGCAAAGTTTTCCAAAGACACCTGGCCGCTCATCAATATCAGCGGCAGTGAATTGGCAAAACAGGATTGGACCGGATATGACAATCTGGTCATCAACGTGACCAATCTTTCCCCTGAAATTTCGCCGACGCTCAATGTGGTTCTCCGCAGCGGCGGAAAATTTTGCAGCGCAAACTGCTGGGTGCGCGCCAATTCCAAAAATTATCTGCTGGTCGATCTTGCCAAAGCTGCAGAAAAAATTGACCTTCGCAAAATCACCATGATCCAGCTTGCGTTTCCCCGTCCGCAGACAAATTTTTCCATCCGTTTCGAATCCATTGAACTGATGAAAAACCGGAAAGCCGCACCCGAAGACGTGGTTTCCCGAATTTATGATCTGCGGCAGGAAATAGCGAAGCAGGGACGCGGACTGGCTGTCTACGGAGCCTGTCGGGTCGAGACCCGGAAAGACGGTTCGGTGGTGGTCAGCATGGACCGCTACCAGCCGGGACATGACTGTTGGCCCGGAATCTGGCTGAACGCGAAAGTGGATGATGCGTTATGCAATGGCGATCTGTCGACCAAAACACATATCACGGCGGAATTTGAACCCATGCCGGGAGCTGCCGCGTTTCCATCCTTCGGATTTACCTTTACGGATGGAAACCAGAAGCAATTCTGGCAGTCGGCAGGCATGACTGCCGGCGGGAAATCTGCGATTGACAATATTATCTTCGACATGGGTATCGATCTGACAAATATTGTACGCCTCGGTTTCAGCCGCACCATGCCGCATACTTCCGTTTCCTGCAGGATCAATAAATTCCAGCTGGAATTCCGTCCGGATGAAATTCAGCGCGGTCTGCTGGAAAAACTGAGCCGGATCCGGCAGGACGATCTGCTGCCGGAAGACCGGAAAAAAGTCGACGCACTGTCCGCCAGACTCCATGACCTCTACAATAAAGTCAAGGGGGAAACGGCATTGCGCAAAGACATCAAGGATTTTATCAATACGATTACGGAAGGCAAACGCGAAATCAGCGTGATTCAGCGCAGAAACGGAGACCGCGTGATGAAAGCCGTTGTCCCGTCCGGGGAATACGGCGTGGGGATCGCGGATTCCATGACTTCCGTGTTCCTGGAGGAAGCCGGCTATCAGGTACGCGGTGCGAAAATGGCGGAACTGGAAATGGCGGGCAATGAAAGCGAAAGTTTTCAGGTGGTCGGCGCCGGAACGGACAAAGAACTAAAAGACGTCAGAGTAACGGTTTCGGAGCTTGCCGGTCCGGACGGCAGCCGGATCCATCCGGCGGTTTCCGTGGTCGGATTCGCCAAAAACAAACGTCCGGCTTATCCGGTGGAATACGTGGGCTGGTATCCGGACTTTCTGATTGAGTATCAGCAGTCCGCGACTGTCCGTTCGGGCGAAAATGTGCCGTTCTGGGTGCGGCTCCGGACTCCCGCCGGCGCGAAACCGGGAATTTACCGCGGCACGGCAACGGTCAGTGCCGCCGGAGTGCAGCCGTATTCTTTCCCGGTTCAGGTGAAAGTGTATAATTTCTCGCTTCCTCCCGGCTCGCCGCTTCCGTCCGCCAACAATTTTTACATGGCGTTTCTCGGACAGATTTACAAAATCAAGGATGGGAAACTCTTTCAGAAAGTTTCCGATGCCTTCATCGACAAGGCTGCGGACTACAAGATTTCTGCGGACTACATTTACCGCGGTCCTTACACCGATCTCAAAGGAGATGGCGAATATCCTGCGCTGAAACGGCTCAATGAACGCGGACAGCTCCGCAGTTACTGCATCGTCAACAGCACACTGGCATCGAAACATGCGGCGCAGGCCGGAGGCAATGCGGATCATCCGGAAGTTGCCAAACAGATTGAACGCACCCGCAGACATCTTGACTACTGGGTTCCCGTTGCGAAAAAATTCGGCGTGTGGGATAAGGCATTTCTGTACGGTTTTGATGAAGGACGCATTGATGAAATCACCAACCGGGTTTTCAGCACGTTCAAAAAGGAATATCCGGAACTCCCCATCATGACCACTGCCGGGATTACAAATGCGCAGATCAAGGGAATTGAAAACATCGACATCTGGGTGCCGACGGCAGAAACATACCGGAACAGAATTGAACTGGTGAATGAACTCCGCGGAATGAACAAGAAAGTATGGTGGTATGTCTGCAATTTCCCGCGTCCGCCGGAACCGACTTTCCTGCTCGAAGTTCCTGCCGCTGTACCGCGTCTGCTGATGGGCGCCATGGCGCAGAAATACCGTCCGGACGGCTTCCTTTACTGGGCGGTCATCAGCTGGCGCGACCGCGTGAAAACGGGTCTCGGTCCGGTCGGCGAAGGTCCCCGCACCAACTGGAATCCTGCAACATACCGTACAGACAATGAGGAAGGAAATCTGTTCGTTCCCGGCCGGGATTATCAGTTCCTGCCGACCATCCGTGTTGAAAATTTCCGGGACGGCGTTGAGGACCTCTGGTATTACCGTCTGCTGGAAAAACTGGTCAGACAGGCGGAAATGAAACCGGGTTTTGACAAAACGCTTCTGACGCGTGCCGGAAAGGCTCTGGAAGTTCCGGAATCGCTGGTCCAGTCGACGAACCGGTACAGCACGGATCCGGAAAAATTGCGCGGCATCCGCCGGGAACTGGCGGAATGTCTGGAACTTGTTTATGGCTGTCTTTCTGAAAAATAAGCTGAAAACGGAAGCAGTGAACAAAAACAGCGGTGATTGTAAATGATGCCATTGTCAAATAAAGTAAGGAGGACCCGTCCATGAACAAACAACCATTGCCATCCATTTCATCTCTCAATATCCTGTGTCTGACGCTGCGGTTTACACTGATAGAACTCCTCATCGTGATTGCGATCATCGCGATTCTGGCATCCATGCTGCTCCCGGCTTTGAATGCCGCAAGGGCGAAAGCGAAAGCCATCAGCTGCACCGGCAATCAGAAACAGTGCGTTGCGGCAATGATCATGTATGCCGGTGATTACAAGGATTATGTCGCGCTTTCCTCTGATTCCGGAACGAAGAAATCGGAAACGTGGATCTGCTATCTGATCAATGCATCATATCCCGGACGGGAATCATATCTGGACTGGACGGCAAGCCATCCGGCATATCTTCCCGGTCCGAAACCGGCGTACTGTCCCGCTGTGGAAAAACCGAAATCGGGGAGCGATTTGGGACAATACGAGAAGATATATGGCTCTCCGATGATCGGCAACTGGGAAAAGGCTCCTCAACAGCCGGAATTCTTTGTTCCTGACGGCTGGAAAAAATGGGCGTCCGGGTTCATGCGTCTGCACAAAATCCCGTCCCGGTTCGGGCTGCTTTATGACTCTGTCAATCATCAGTACGGTGGAAAGATGCCGTGTCATATTGTGAACCCGAAACCGAGTGCGGCGTGGGGACGCGTCATGCTGCGGCATTCGAACCGGACCAACGCCGCGTTCGCCGACGGCAGAGTGGAATCCCTGGGAACATCCCGGCTGAAGGAAATCGGTTTTCAGGGCGTGGTTCATCAGAATGGAGTTACCATCATCAATCTTTAAATCGCTCCGGTCATAACTTGACCATAACCCCGCACGGATTCGATTCTGCGCGGGGTTATGGGTTATCGACCTGATACACTTGCAGATCTTCGCGTTGAAATTCTTTCTGCAGACGGCAGACATTCCATCACTGTCCGCCGCAAATGTATCTTCAATAAAGACTTACGCCATCAGCAGAGCCATAATGGCTTTCTGCACATGCAGACGGTTTTCCGCCTGATCAAACACGATTGAATGTCTGGAATCCATCACGTCATCCGTGATTTCATCGCCGCGGTGCGCCGGCAGACAATGCAGAACTTTGATGTCCGGCTTGCCGAGACGCAACGTATTCATATCCAGACGGTACGGAGCGAGGATCTGCATTCTCCGTCTGGCTTCTTCCTCAAATCCCATGCTGACCCAGACATCGGTATAGACGAAATCCGCATCCTGCATGGCTTCCCTGACGGAAGTCGTCCAGACAGCAGAGCCGGAACCGTGATGAAGGTCCAGCAGGTCCTGACGGGGTCTGAATTCTTCCGGCGCGGCGATGGCAAGATGAATGCCCGCCAGTTTACATGCCAGCATCAGGGAATTTGCCATATTGCTGGAGCCGTCCCCCAGATATGCCAGCTTCAAGCCTTCAGTCTTGCCGGCATGTTCCAGCATGGTGAAAACATCGGTCAGCGCCTGGCAGGGATGGAAATCATCGGTCAGCGCATTGATGACCGGAATCTTCGCATTGGCGGCGAGTTCTTCAACATCCTTCTGGGCAAAAGTCCGGATCACGATTCCGGCGAGATAGCGTTCCAGCACATGCGCCGTATCCGGCACAGTTTCTCCGCGTCCCATCTGAGTCTTGCTCTGATCCAGATAAATGGTATGTCCGCCCAGTTCATAAATTCCCACATCAAAAGAAACGCGGGTACGGGTAGATGATTTGGCAAAAATCGTTGCCACGGATTTTCCTTCCAGCGGACGCGGCTGATTCGGTTTGCCGCGACCGGCCTTCAGACTGGCGGCGAGTTCAAAAATATGATCCATATCAGCCCGGGTGAGGTCCAGACAGGAAAGCAGGTCTTTCTTCATTTTTCAAAAATCCTTTCGTTTTTCAGTTGGCGGAAAGCCGTTCGAATGCTTCATCAATCAGGGCAACCGCTTTTTCGCAGTCGGCCTGTGTTACCGTAAGCGGCGGCACGAGACGGAGCACGGTCTCACCGGCGGAAAGCGCGATCATTCCTTTTTCGCGCAGGATGGCGAGGACCGGTCCAGCGGGACGGTCCATCACCACGCCGATCATCAGCCCCAGCCCGCGGACGCCCTTCACGCAAGGGTATTTCGAAGAAAGCGCGCTGAGTTTTTCCATCAGATAAGCGGAACGGGTCTGAACGTTTTCCAGAATATGTTCACGGTCGAAAGTATCAATCACCGCACAGGCTGCGGCACATGCCAGCGGGGTTCCGCCGAATGTGCTGGCATGAGTTCCGGGCGTGAGAACCTTCGCATATTTTTCGCTGGCAAGCATGGCTCCGATGGGGAATCCGTTGCCCAGAGCTTTCGCCATGGAAAGAGCATCCGGTTTCACGCCGGAGTTCTGCCAGGCAAAGAATTTTCCGGTACGCCCCATGCCGCACTGCACTTCATCAAACAGCAGCATGATGCCGTGCTGATCGCAGAGTTCGCGCACCGCTTCCAGATAGCCGGGCGCAGCAGGAATAATGCCGCCCTCCCCCTGAACCGGTTCCAGCATGACTGCTGCCGTATGTTCGTTGACTGCCTCGCGGATGGCGTCAATGCTGTTGTAGTCAACGAATTTGAATCCGGGCATATCCGGCTGGAAACCTTTGCGGTATTTGGAACGTCCGGTCGCCGCCAGAGTCGCCAGTGTCCGACCATGGAAAGAGTCATTCATCGCAATGATTTCGTAACGGCCTTGGTCATGTCCGGCTTTGCGCGCCAGTTTGATCAGAGCTTCGTTGGCTTCAGCACCGCTGTTGGCGAAAAAGCAGACGCCGCCGTCGAATCCGTGTGTGATGAGTTTTTCCGCCAGACGCGGCTGCCATTCATTCAGAAAGAGATTCGAGGTATGAACCAGTTTGGCGGCCTGTTCCTGAATGGCTTTGGTCACGGCGGGATGACAATGACCCAGACTGCAAACCGCTATGCCGGCGGCAAAATCGAGAAATTCGCGCCCGTCTGCATCCCAAAGTCGTGTGCCTGCGCCGCGGACAAACAGCAGGTTCGCCCGTGCATAGGTCTCCATCACATACTTGTCATACAATGCGCTGATTTCTTCCTGTTTTGCCATTTTTTCTAATCCTCCGTCATAAGACTTGTTGATTCTGCGCTTTTAAGCAAAACACTATAATATCACGTTTTTTACGAAATACAAGAGCCTCCCGTGAAAACTAACATAAAAAACCATAAAAAAAGCCCTTCCCTTGTACGGGAAAGGCTTTCGTGAACCGGATTTTTCAACCGGAAGCGCTTATTTCTTTTCGGCTTCCTGTTTGTCCAGATCTTCCAGCGCGGCTTTGCGGCTGAGACGGATCTTGCCGGTACGGTCGATGTCAATCACTTTGACCGTGACATAATCGCCTTCCTTGCAGATATCCGAAACTTCGCGCACGCGGTAGTTCGCCATTTCGGAAATGTGGAGCAGACCGTCCTGTCCGGGCAGAATTTCCACAAATGCGCCGAAATCGCGGACCGTCTTGACCAGACCGCGGTAAATCTTGCCGATTTCCGCTTCGGCGGTATAGGATTCCACTCTGCGCTTGACATCATCCAGCACCGCTTTGTTGCGGGCAAGAATCGTCACCGTGCCGTCGTCCTCGATATTGACCTGCGAACCGGTGGAATCGGTGATTTCCTTGATGTTCTTGCCGCCGGTGCCGATCAGCGCGCCGATCTTTTCCGGATTGATTTTCATGGTTGCCATCTGCGGTGCATTCGGGCTGAGTTCAGCACGCGGCGCGGCAAGACAATCCGTGATGACCTTCAGAATTTTGGTACGGGCGCGTTTGTTCTGTTCCATGGCGCGAGCCAGAGTGTCGATCGGCACGCCCGGCAGTTTCAGGTCCAGCTGGAAGCCCGTGATTCCTTTCGGGGAACCGCAGACTTTGAAGTCCATGTCGCCGTAATGGTCTTCCGCACCGATAATGTCGGTCAGAATCAGTTCTCTGCCGTCATCGTCCGTAATCAGACCGCAGGAAATGCCCGCCACCGGAGCCGTAATCGGCACACCGGCATCCATCAGGGACAGCGTTCCGCCGCAGACACTCGCCATGGAGGTCGAGCCGTTGGAGGACATGATTTCGGAGACGCAGCGCACGGTGTACGGGAAATCCGCGGGGATCACCTGGGCGAGAGAACGTTCCGCCAGGTTGCCGTGTCCGATTTCGCGGCGGCCCGGACCGGAAATGCGGCCGACTTCGCCGACACTGTAATTCGGGAAATTGTAGTGCAGATAGAATTTCCGGGTCGGATCGTTGTTGTAGAGGGAATCGCCTTCCTGAGCATCCTGCGGACCGCCCAGCGTGGTGATGACCAGCGCCTGCGTTTCACCGCGGGTGAACAGACCGGAACCGTGAACCACCGGCAGAACTCCGACTTCCGCCGTCAGCGGGCGAATGTCTTCCACACCGCGTCCGTCCGGACGGAATCCTTTTTCGAGGATGGCGCGGCGGATGGTGATTTCGACGAGTTTGTCGAAACCCATGTTCATATTCTGTTCAAAGACTTCCTCGCCCATTTCCGGAACGAATTTTTCTTTGAGGCTCTCTTTGGCAAGCGTCTTGAGTTCGTCAAGAGCTTTCGCGCGATCTTCCTTGCCGGGGATGATGCAGGCGGCTTCGAGTTTTTCACCGAAAACAGCCAGCATACCATCGGTCATTTCCTGCGGAACGAGATGCAGCTCCGGCGTCTTTTTCGGACGGCCGGCAAGTTTCATGAGTTCGAGCTGGGCGTCGCACTGTTTTTTGACAATCTCATTGGCGAAACGCATGGCTGCCACCAGAGTTTCTTCCGGCAGTTCCTTGCAGTCGCCTTCAATCATGATGACCTTGTCCGGCAGACCGGCATAGATCAGTTCCATGGTGCTGTTCTTCATTTCGGTGTACGTCGGATTGGCAATGAATTCGCCGTTGACGCAGCCGACGCGCAGCGCACCGATCGGCCCCTGGAACGGCAGATCGGACAGACACAGACTGCAGGATGCGCCGAGGATGCTCAGCACATCGCCTTCATTTTCGCCGTCGGCAGAAAGCAGCAGACCGGAAATCTGAACTTCATCGAAGAAACCTTCGGGGAACAGCGGACGGATCGGACGGTCCGCCATACGGCAGATCAGAATTTCCTTGTCGGAAGGACGACCTTCGCGTTTGATGTAGCCGCCGGGGAAACGGCCTGCCGCGGAATATTTTTCACGGTAGTCGACCTGCAGCGGAAAGAAATCCTGACCGGGCTTGGCGGCGCCGGAACATGCCGCGCTCAGAACAGTGGTATCGCCCTGACGGATCACGCAGGAACCGTTGGCGAGTTTGGCGATTTTCCCGGTGGAAAGAGTGATCTCCTTTCCGGGACCGATGGATACAGTAACTTTTGCTTCGGGCATTGAAATGCCTCCTTGCTTTTAACGACACGGAAGTACAGAACCGTGCCTGCGGCCATTGACCGGGGCCGCGTGTTAATTCAGGAACGGCAGAAAACCAGCCGACGGGCTGTCGGCGGAATAGCGGTATCAAACTCCGGACTTTTCCGGGGGCTGATACCGACCGGCATTCCACGAAACAACCCGTTCGTCCGTACATACCACGGACGTGCCGAACCTTTTATGTTATTTACATTTAATATAACATGCTGCAATTCAGATTGCAAGTCATTTTCAAAAAAAAACGTTCTCCCCCGCAAAGAGAGAACGTTTTCAGGAATCGTACAACAGACCGGGATCAGATGCCCTGGTCGATCATGGCGTCGGCAACCTTGCGGAAACCGGCGATGTTCGCACCCATGACGTAGTTGCTGGGTTCGCCGAATTCCTTGGCGACAGCATGAGCAGAGGCATGGATGTTCTTCATGATGTTGTGAAGTTTGTTGTCCACTTCTTCGGAAGTCCAGCCGAGACGCATGGCGTTCTGACTCATTTCCAGACCGCTGGTGGCAACACCGCCGGCGTTGGCGGCTTTGCCGGGGCCGAACAGCACGTTGTTTTCCATGAAGACTTTCGTGGCGCCGAGCGTGGACGGCATGTTTGCACCTTCGGAAACGCAGATGCAGCCGTTCTTCACCAGAGCCTTGGCGTCGTTTTCATCCAGTTCGTTCTGGGTGGCGCAGGGCAGAGCAATGTCAGTCTTGACCAGCTGCCACGGACGCTGACCTTCATGATAGGTCGCGCTCTTGAACACTTTGGCGTATTCGGAGATACGGCCGCGGCGGACGTTCTTGAGTTCCTTGATGAATGCCAGTTTTTCAGCGTTGATGCCGTCTTTGTCGATGATGCAGCCGTTGGAGTCGGACATGGACATGACTTTACCGCCGAGCTGAATGGCTTTTTCGACTGCGAACTGGGCAACGTTGCCGGAACCGGAAACGAGAACCTTGCGTCCTTCGAAGGAAGATCCGCGGGTGGCGAGCATTTCCGTAGCGAAGTAGACGTTGCCGTAACCGGTGGCTTCCGGACGGATCAGACTGCCGCCCCAGTTCAGACCTTTGCCGGTCAGCACGCTGTCATAGCTGTTGACAATTTTCTTGTAAGTGCCGAACAGGAAACCGATTTCACGGCCGCCGACGCCGATGTCACCGGCGGGAACGTCGGTGTTCGGACCGATATGACGATACAGTTCCGTCATGAACGCTTTGCAGAAAGCCATGACTTCACGGTCGGATTTGCCCTTCGGATTGAAATTGCTTCCGCCTTTGCCGCCGCCCATCGGGAGGGTGGTCAGACTGTTTTTGAAGATCTGTTCAAATCCGAGGAATTTCAGAATGCCGAGGTTCACGGACGGATGGAAGCGCAGACCGCCTTTGTAAGGACCGATCGCGCTGTTGAACTGCACACGGTAACCGTAGTTGATCTGGATTTCACCCTTGTCGTCGATCCAGGGAACCTGGAAGGTGATGATGCGTTCCGGAATGGTGATGCGTTCCAGAATCTTGTTCTTTTCGTAACGGGGATTGGCTTCAATCAGTTTGCCCAGGGATTCAAAGACTTCCGTTACGCTCTGAAGAAATTCGGCTTCCCACGGAGCCGCAGTCTTCAGGTTTTCCAACACACGCTGCGCATAAGCATTCATTGTGTTTTTACTCCTCTTCTTTCTCTCATTGTTTGAAGTGATCAAAAAAGTGACAATTAATATACAGCGTTTTTATATTATTTCAAGACGCCGGAGAAAAAGAAAAAGAAATAAAATAGTAAGTTTTCACAAGAAAAACGCATTTTTTAAAATAGATTTTTCTCTTCCGGCTCGTTGCAATTCCGCGAATATGAATTATATTCCATGAAAAAACAATTATACTGCAAAGGAGCAGAGACCATGGACGAAAATATGAATGTGTATCAGAACCCGCTGACCGGACGTTATGCCAGCAAAGAAATGAGCTACAACTGGTCGCCCCAGCGCAAACATTCCACCTGGCGCCGGCTCTGGCTGGCTCTGGCGGAATCCGAAAAGGAACTCGGACTGCCCATCACAGACAAGCAGCTCGACGAAATGCGGGCGCATCTTGACGACATCGACTTTGAAGCCGCAGCAGCGGAAGAAGCCAAACTCCGTCATGACGTCATGAGTCATATTCATGTGTTCGGCGCACTCTGCCCCGAAGCCAAACCGATCATCCATCTCGGCGCGACCAGCTGTTTCGTAACCGACAACACGGAACTGATTCAGATGCGCGACGGGCTGAAGCTGATTCAGGCGAAACTGCTGAAAGTTATCACGATTCTTGCCGGAATCGCAGAAAAATACAAAGACCTGCCCACGCTCGGCTTCACTCATTATCAACCGGCGCAGCTGACCACGCTCGGCAAACGGTTCTCACTTTATCTTCAGGATTTTGTGCTGGACATGCAGCGCGTGACGGAGGAGATCGGCAGAATTCCGTTCCGCGGCGTCAAAGGAACCACCGGAACTCAGGCCAGTTTCATGGAGCTGTTCAACGGCGATCAGGACAAAGTCCGCAAACTCGACAAACTGGTTTCGCAGAAAATGGGATTTGATTCATCCATCGCGCTGAGCGGTCAGACCTATACCCGCAAAGTGGACTTCTTCGTGCTGTCCGTTCTTTCCGGCATTGCCCAGAGCTGCTACAAAATGGCGGGGGACATCCGTCTGCTTGCCAACCTCAAGGAAATTGAAGAACCGTTCGGCAAATCGCAGGTCGGTTCCAGCGCCATGGCATACAAACGCAACCCGATGCGCTCGGAACGCGTCTGCTCGCTTTCGCGTTATCTGATGAGTCTGCCGGTGAACTGCGCCATGACCCATTCCACGCAATGGTTCGAACGCACACTGGATGACTCCGCCAACCGCCGCATTGTGCTGGGCGAAGCCTTCCTGACCGCCGACGTCATTCTGTCTCTGATCGCCAATATCGCCGACGGCATTCAGGTCTGGCCGAAAGTGATCGAATCCCACATCCGCGCGGAACTTCCCTTCATGGCAACGGAAAACATTCTGATGGAAGCAGTCCGTGCCGGCGGCGACCGGCAGGATCTGCATGAAGCGATCCGCACTCATTCCATGGAAGCCGCCAAAGTGGTCAAAGCGGAAGGAAAACCCAATGATCTGATCGAACGTCTGGCGAAAGACCCGCTGTTTGCGAAAGTCGCGCCGATGTTCAAGGATATTCTGGACCCGAAACTGTTCATCGGCCGTGCGCCGCAGCAGGTTGAAGACTATCTGGAAAAAACAGTCCGTCCGCTGATCGCCGAACTGTCCGGACAGACCGGTCCCGCCGCGGAAGACGAAATCAGAGTCTGATTCTGAACGGCGTTTCAAACTGCGGGGAGATGTCCGGAGGCAAACGGCATCTCCCCTGTTTCTTGTTCAAAATGCCGGAACCGGATTTGAAAAACCGGCGGATGAATGCTATATTTACGGATTAACCGGATACAGAAAAACATTGCAGGAGCGAATTGCGGATGGCAACAACAAAAGCGACATATACCATCGGCTGTGCAGCCGGTTCCAATTTTTTCAGTTCGTTCAATCCGGCGTTTTTCTGCTCGTTTGCGGCACTGCTGCTGCATCAGGTGCATCCGGTGTTCGATAAACTGGGCTATGACGTTCTGCTGATCTATGCGCTGTTTTCCCTGCCGCTGCTGTTCACCGGCATTCCGGAACATTATCTGACGACGCGGTATTCCTGCAGGAACGTGATTGCCTTTGCACGGGCTTCGGAGTTTCTGACCATGCTGGCGGGAACGGCAGTCATCTGGCTGGCGCCGACGGTGAGTCATCCGCTGCCGCTGCTGATTATCGTGCTGCTGATGGGCGTGGAATACGCCATGTACCGTCCGGCACTGAAATGTTATTCGGCGGAAATGATCCGCAAAAGCGCCCTGCCCTGGGCAAGTGCCGCCACGGAAGGAACCACTTTTTTCGGAATCAGTCTCGGCGGAATGCTGGCGCTGGCGACTTTCACGCTGGTGCAGGAATATCACGGTCCGCTCTGGCCGGCAGGACTGC
>SAMEA104315429__coassemble_987_pt1 | contig 15471 bp, 9 predicted proteins | sample SAMEA104315429__metabat2_high_PE_002 | metagenome-assembled genome bin SAMEA104315429 (sample SAMEA104315429) | gut metagenome | biome: Monkey gut; feature: monkey-associated habitat; material: faeces | place: China | collected 2013
ACAATAAACGCTTGAATGTGGGGCTGATCGACGGAAGCGCAAGAGGTCTGAGCGACCGGGAAGCGAGTTTCAACGCCGTGCAGTATTTCCGCCCTGTGTTCAGCGGCGGCTCCTGGAAGAAAACGAACTGACCCGGAACGCCTGAGCTGGAGATCCCGCAATGATGAAAAAGTATCTGATGTTTCTTTTCGCTGTGATATTCTGCGCAGAGATGTCTGCTGCCGGAAATCTGCTGCGGGATCCCGGTTTCGAGCATCCGGAACAGTGGCGCGGGCTGGATAAAACGTACAGTTTTGAGTCCGGCTCCGGACGGAATTTTACCGGCGCGCTGGTCTGCCGGCGCAGTGATCCGCGTCAGTATTCGGTTCCGTGTCAGCTGGTTAAGCTGATTCCCGGCAAAACCTACCGTTTCGGCGTCTGGGTGAAAACCGAAGGACGTCTCAGCGGGAGCGGCGCCGCGGTATGCGTGGAGTTTTTCACTCCGGCAGGGGAATGGGTCAACACCATCACGGCTCCGGAGAAGGTGACGGAAGCCGCGGACTGGAAATACATCGGCGGAACATTCAGTCTGCCGCAGACGGCGGAATACGAAAAACTGGTTTTCCGCTATTCCTGCTATCTGTCGGAGAAATCCACGGGAACGGTCTATTTCGACAACGGTCTGGTGGAGGAAACGGAAGACCGCTGCGATCTGTCCCTGATCTGGCCGATGGGACGCAAACTCTATCTGCCGGAAGGGATGCTCCGGTTTTCCGCCAGCAAAGGCGGACGCGGTTTCAGTCCGCAGGATTGCGAGCGCATGACGGCGGAAGCGGAACTGCTTCACGAAAACGGAACAGCATTCCGTCAGACGGCATATCCCGGCACGGACGGCGGTTTTGAAATCCGGTTCGGAAATCTGCCGGAAGGCAAAGCGCAGCTGCATGTCGTTCTGCGCAACACGGAACCGCAGAAGCTCCTTGCCGAACTGAAAACGGAAATCCGGATTGTGCAGCGTCCGCGGAACGGAGTCATCATAGATGAGGCGAACCGCCTGACGGTCAATGGAAAAGCGGTGATGCCGCTGGGATTCTACGTCTATGTTACCTCGCGCAAAGATCTGGATATCATCGCGGATTCCCCGTTTGACACGATTCTGCCGTACAACAGCCTGGATATGAACGTGGACGGCATTTCCGGAACGCCGGAAGAAAACGTGAAGAAGGTTCTGGATTACCTGGACAGCAAACAGCTGAAAATCATATTTTCACTGACGGAACTGCTGTCTCCGGAAGTTGCCGGACCGACTGTAACCCGTCAGAAATGGGGTCCTGTTTCCGGTCAGGATGAAATCTGCCGCCGGGTCATTGCGGTTCTGAAAGATCATCCCGCGCTGCTGGCATGGTACATGTGCGATGAAACGGACGTGGCGTATGTGAAGAATCTGATTCAGCGGCGCACCCTGATTACGGAACAGGATTCCGCGCATCCCGTGCTGGGAGTGTTCTATCAGCAGGAAAGCATCACCCGCTACATGGACTGCTGCGACCTGCTGGGGGTGGACCCTTATCCGATCAAACGGAACCGGTTCAACAGCATGGAAAGCATAGACGCCATGTTCCAGGCGGTCCAGCGGACCCGAATGCCGCTGCTGGGGGTTCCGCAGATATTCAACAGCGGAACCTATGATCCGGCAGTCCGCAAAGGCGATACCGGGAAATTTTTCCGGGAATACCGCTATCCGACGGAAACGCAGATGAAAGCAATGGCACTGCGTGAAGTGATCGGCGGCGCCAAAGGGCTGATCTTCTATTCTTACTTTGATCTGTCCGGCGGACCGGAAGGCAGGAAACAGTTTGAACGCCGCTGGCCGGAAGTCTGCCGGATGGGACAGCTGCTGCGCTGGCTGGAACCGTATATCCTCAGTGTAAAAACCGCTCCGGAACTGCGGCAGACGGTCCGCGAAGGGAGCGTTGCCGCCCGTGCCTTCCGCGCGGAAGACGGACGGGTCTGCGTAATGATTACGTCCAGCGGGCCGGGCAAGGCGGAAGCCGTGCTGACACTGCCGCCGCATCTGAACCGTCTGACTTCCGTTTCCGGCAGAACCCGGAATCTGGGCGGCGGAAAATATTGTTTCCAGGGACAGGACATTGATTACGATGTTCTGCTGGAAAAGTGAACGGCGCTCCGCCGGATCATTTACTGCAGAAAAGTTATCCACAGAAAAGGAAATTTCATGTCAAAAGTTGTAAGTCTTATTATTGCGGGCGCAGGCGACCGCGGCGGGAATTATATCCGCATTGCGGAAAAATACCCGGACCGTGTCCGGATAGCTGCAATCGCAGAACCGCGGGATTATTACCGCAACACCCTGGGCGACCGTTATCAGGTTCCGCCGGACCGGCGTTTCCGCAGCTGGGAAGAAGCCGCGCAGCTGCCGAAGTTCGCCGATGCGGTGATTATCGCCACGCCGGATGATCTGCACGAAGCCCCGGCGATTGCCTTTGCCGGAAAAGGGTATCATCTGCTGCTGGAAAAACCGCTTGCCCCGACCGAAGAAGCCTGCCGCCGGATTGCCGAAGCGGTCCGGAAAGCCGGCGTGATGTTCGCCGTCTGCCATGAACTGCGCTATACCTGTCATACTCAGACCATCAAGAAACTGCTGGAAGACGGTACGATCGGCGATCTCATGTCGGTGGAACATCTGGAACCGGTCGGCTACTGGCACCAGGCGCATTCGTTTGTCCGCGGCAACTGGCGCAATGAAAAGGAATCCTGTTTCATGCTGCTGGCGAAATGCTGTCATGATCTGGACTGGCTGCGTTATGTGATCGGCGTTCCATGCAGAAAAGTTCAGTCTTTCGGTTCACTCAAACATTTCCGGAAGGAAAAACGTCCAGCCGGTGCAGCAGCCCGCTGTACGGACTGTCCGGAAAACATTGAGAAGAACTGTCCTTATTCCGCCATTAAAATCTATTTGCGGGACCGAGCGGAAAAAGGTCATTTTGAGTGGCCGCTGAATGTGCTGACCAGTGACGCCACCTGCGCCGGAATCCGCAAGGCGCTTGAGACCGGACCGTACGGCAGGTGTGTCTATGCCTGCGACAACGACGTCGTGGATCATCAGGTGGTCAATCTGCTGTTTGATAATGACTGCACGGTTTCCATGACCATGACGGCATTTGTGCCGATTGCCGACCGGAAGACGCGTCTGTTCGGAACCCGCGGCTGCATTGAGACGGACAGCCGGATTGTGAAAGTTCATGATTTTCTGACGGATCAGACCCGCGAAATCAATACGGAGAATATTGTTGACGACGGCATTCTTGCCAGTCATTGCGGAGCCGACCTTGCCATGATGGAAGCGTTTGTGAAAGCGCTGGAAACCGGCGACCGTTCCTGTATTCTGTCGGGCGTCGATGATTCTCTGGAAAGTCATCTGATGGTGTTTGCCGCCGAAAGATCCCGGAAGAAAGGTTCTGTTGAACCGGTGGAACTTTAAGAATCAGCAGTTTCTGTCAAAAAAACCATTCCCCCCTCGGCCCGTCGTCTGGTTGCCAGACGGCGGGTTTTTTATAAGAGGTTCTTCATTCCGCAGTTTTTCTGGTGTATTTTTTATTTCTGTATTCTGTTGGTGTTATTCCGACCTGGGCAGAAAAAACTTTGGAAAAATAATTGGCGGAATGAAAACCGCATTCCTCTGCAATTTCCATGATCGAATATTCCGTGCTGCTCAGCATGTCAATGGCATTTTTTATCCGCACCATCAGGATGTAATCCCGGACTGTCATGTCAAAGGTTTTGCGGAATGCCCTGCTGAAACTGCCGCGGTGCATGTGCTGACTTTCGGCAAGCATTCCCACATCGAGGTCGGGATCTCCGAAATCAGTGTCGATCCGGTTTTTTGCATCGGACATGATGTCTTTGGATTTGTTGTCTTTGCGCGGACGGAATCCGATTTCAAGCATGATTTTGAATGCGATGGACAATGCGGAAAGTTTACGTTTGGCTGAGTGTCCCAGCAGTTCGTTTCCCAAAAATGAGAACAGCTGGCGGGGGCATGGACCCGCTTTGTTCTGTCCAGGCTTGATGTCAAGAAGGTCGAAGAGTTTTCCCGCATTCTCTCCCGCAACCGTCAGCCAGCAGTAATGAAAGGGCTTCAGCGGATAATATTCATGGCATGATCCGGGCGGGTAATACCAGACCGACCCCGGCCGGAGAAGAAATGATTTTCCCCCGTCCAGGAACTGACAGTGCCCGGAAAGCGGCCAGAAAACTTCTGCAAAATCAACTGTCCTTTTCATTTCGTGGTCGGGCGGCACAAGGACGAAATCTCCGCAGCTTCGCACATAAAGTTTGCGCGTCGATTCATTCCCCCAGAAATAAAAAAGTGACCGGTCTGTTTCCATGTTACAAATTTACTTTCTCATGTTACAAATTTACTCTTGCCATTTTCTGTTCTCTGCATTATAATATATATCAAACATGCGGCAAATGCAAAACGAAAGCACGAAAGATTTAAGAATATGCGTTACATTCAGACATTAAACGGGATTTGGAACTTTTCATTTACGGGAAAAAATCGTCCGGAACAGCCGTTTAAGACCGACCATGTCATGACTGTTCCCGGATGTTTTGACCTTATTGAACCGTTTTGCGGAAAACGCGGATATGCGCTCTATACCCGGAAAGTTCATGCATCCGGTCTCCATCTGCTGGAAATCGACGGAGCCGGGATCACTGGCGAAGTTTTCTGGGACGGAGAAAAAATCGGTTTGATTCAATACGCCTATATGCCGGAATCTTTTGTTTTCAATGCCGGAGATCATGGAGAACATACATTGGCCATTGTGCTGAACAACTGTCATTCCGGGCAGTTCCAGGCAGACTGTGATTTTTTTGCCAACGGCGGCATTTACGGAGATGTAACGTTGACAGCTCTTCCTGGCGATTACATTTCCCGGGTGCGCATTTCCACGGAAGATTACAGGACTGGCAGAATCCGAATCCGGGCAGAATATTCGGGGAAGGGAATTGTCCCTGTTCAAATGAAATTCAACACCGGATTTCAGCTGAACAGCCAGTTTACAGACGGGCATCTTGACTGCGCTCTGAATTTGCCGGACCGCCGGCTCTGGTCTTTGGATTCTCCTGAACTTCATACAGTGGAGCTGTCCGCCGGAGAAGATCAGGTTCTGGCGACGTTCGGAATCCGTGAATTTTCTGCTGCCGGACGTAAACTGTATCTCAATGGAAAAGAAATCAAGCTGTACGGGGTCAACCGTCATGAAAGCCACCCGACAACCGGGGCGGCAGTTCCGCCGCAAATCATCAATACAGATGTTGCCCTGCTTAAAAATGCGGGATTCAATTTTATCCGGGGCAGTCATTATCCGCAGCGCAAGACACTGCTGGAACTTTGCGACCGCATGGGAATGCTGGTCTGGGAAGAGACACTCGGCTGGGGCGTCAAGGCTCCGGCTCTGGCAAAGCCGGACTATATGGAATCGCAGCTGGAGCAAGCCGAAAAAATGACTTGCCACAGCTTCAATCATCCTTGTGTGGTGATCCGCGGTTTTCTGAATGAAACGGACAGCCATCTGCCGGAAGTGCGTCCGGTCATAAAAGCTCTCTATGACCGGATCCGCTCCATTGATGCGCATGTGCTGATCTCTTTTGCATCCAACAAATATGAACAGGATGTCTGCACGGATCTGGTGGATATTGTTTCCATGAATCCGTATCCCGGCTGGTACGATTCCCGCGCCGATTCCATCAGTACCATTGATCAGATCTTTCCGAGGCTGACCGCCTTGTCCAAAGCTCTGCCGCAGGACAAACCATTCCTGATTTCCGAGATCGGGGCGGAGGCTCTGCTTGGATTCCGGGACCCGCTGAAAACCTATTGGAGCGAAGAGTATCAGGCGGAACTGCTGCTGAAAGTCTTTGAATATGTTTCGCAAACCGATTGCGCCGGTGTCAGCATTTGGCAGTATGCCGATACCCGTTCCTATGTTTGCGGCAGCGGCATTTTTGCACGTGCCCGCGGTTTCAACAACAAAGGTGTCGTGGACGAATACCGGCGGCCGAAACAGGCGTGGGACGTTCTGCGGAATTATTTATGCAACAACTATGGAGGCTGAAAATGATGGAACTGCTCGAAGTTTTTCTTTGTGAAGGCGGAAAACCGGGAAGCGGGAAATTGGCAGAAGATAGAGGCACACACAGGAAAAATGTCAAAAAGAATGTGAATTTCACATTAGTAGAACTCCTCGTGGTGATAGCGATCATCGCGATTCTCGCCGGAATGCTCCTGCCGGCATTGAACCAGGCAAGAGAAAAAGGGCGTTCCGCTTCCTGTCAGGGAAATTTAAAACAATTCGGCATTGCTTTTACAAATTACAGAAATGATTATGATGAATATATGCCGAACTACGGAGCGAATTATATATTGAACCAATCGCAAGTTGCAAAACAGGTTACATGGGGAACACTCCTGCTCAGTCAGAAGTATCTGCAATACCAGGTTTTTCTCTGTCCCTCATTAAGCAGTTCAAAAAAGGCCGTTGAAAATACTACAGCTTCATTCGGGTGCTACCACATCAACATGTACTGTGCCTACGGCTATTCTGCGGGAATACGGGGAGTGGGACGGGCCGGCGCGGGGCAAACTACGGAAGACGATCGGGCTTTTGCCAATATGAAACGTTCCAAATTCCCGACCGAGTTATTTGTGCTGATGGATTCCTGCAACGGCACCACTCTGGGGAGCGGCGAGATCATGGGCAGTTATGTCGTCAAAAACTGTTATTACGCCCCTCCGAACAATAAAGCAATGCCGCACAACCGCCATGGACAGGGTGTGAATATTGCCCATGCGGACGGACATGTCCAAAATTATAGGTCGTCCTTGGTGAATCCGTATTTGGAGATCGGTTCCAGAGATACGCATCCCCGGCGCTGGTTTTTTGACGCGGATTGATATTCCGAAGAGTTTTTTTAAAAAATATCTGAATGGGAGGAATGAAAAAGAGACAGAGTTTTCCTGAAACTGGGCATTTGCCGCTTTCGCGGCGGCGGGAAAGGAGAGATGCGCATCAGGATTTGAACATTTACGGATTTTTCAAAATGGTTTCGGATGCGTCAGGACGGACTTGACGCATGAAAGAACAAATCAGAAACAGAAGCAGGCCGCTTTTCATTGAAACCGGCTTCGACATGAAATATGAAAGGTTTTTGACATGAATATGAAAATGACAGCTTTTTTATCCATTCTCACCGTGATTTCCGGAACGGCTTACGGAGATTTTCATGCCGCATTCACCGAAGGGCGCAAAGCATTTTCAGAAAAACAATATGACGCCGCGATTCAAAAATATGACGAAGCCGCGAAGCAGACCGCCATTCCCGGACAGCGTTATCAGGCCCTTTTCGCAAAAGCGGAAGCCTGCCGCATGAAGGGCGACTGGGTCAATGCGGAAAAGATACTTGTCCAGATCATGGAAGACAAGGATATTCCGGCACAGAACCGCATGTCCGCCCAGATTGCCGCCGGCGACTACGCGCTGAAACAGAAAAAGTATGATGACGCAATAGCCGCCTATCAGAAAGCCGCATCCTACGGGATTCAGAACAACGAAAGCAATTATGCGCTTCTTTCCTGCGGAAATCTTTATTCGCAGCAGAAAAAATACGATGATGCGAAAAGATGCTATCAAAGTCTTCTGGACAATCCGCAGACGGATGCAAACCGCAGGAACCGCGCAATGGTCGGAATGGGAAATATTCTGTATGAGCAGGGACAATACAAGGACGCCATTGCGCAGCTGAAGCCGCTTTGCAAAGGAACAGATGTTCAGGCGGCGGTCAAGGCGGATGCATTCATAATTACAGCCAGAAGTCACTACAGACAGAAAGACTTTAAAAAAGCCTGTGACGTCAACCTCGCGATTATCGGTCTGGACAATATTCCCGCTTATTACAAGGCGGCGGCATATATGCAGGCGATTTCCATTCAATGCGATATCATGAAGCGTTATCCGCAGGCAAAAAAACTGCTGGATGATTTTGAGAAGATGCCGGGAGTAAATGCTTCCCAGAAAAAATGGATCAAGGATTATCGCGCCAAAGTCCGCAAAGGGGAACATACACTTTGACAACTGAAGGTTTCACGATGAAAAAACTGATTTGCATTTTATTTTTTGCAGGAGCATTGTCCCTTTTTTCTGCAGATTATGCAGATATCCGGGCGCAGCTCTCCACGGTCAAAGAACTTTCCAGGGAAGATTTTGAGCTTGGAGACAAACTGCTGGCACAGATGAAAAAAGACGGGATGAAGAAACCGCTGCTTTATGGAAAGCAGTTTTTCTTCACCGAGCCGGTTCTCTGGTGTACCAGCAAAATGTTCCTCACCGAGAAACGCTGGCTGGATCAGCCGCTTTTCAAGTCCCGTGAATATTATGATATTGGTCCGTCGCAGTATAAAATGCCCGGAGTGGCAAAAAACCTGGAACTTTTGAAAGAAACCGGTCTGGACGGCTTCGGGATGTTCGTGAATCTTGATATCACGAAAGCCACAGTCGACATGATCGGCAAATACTCCACAGAAAAGTATCCGCTCTACTGTCTGCCGACGCTCTGTCCGGAGGGCGCTTACGGACCGCTGGAAAATCAGCATCTTGATTTTCTGGCAAAACACCCGTCTGTACTCCGCTGGCAGGGGAAACCGGTCTTTACATCTTACGGGGGAGACACTTTTCCGCCGGAGAAAATCGGAGAATACATCTCCGGGATAAAAAAACTTGCCGGTTCGGACTGCTGTTATATTCATGTCGTAGGTTCTTTACGCATCTGCAACGATCCGTATCATTACTATATGGAAAATGATGGCAAGGTCCCCGCCTCCATCATTCTGAAATGGTATGATGAGATTACAAAATATTTGCAATATGCCGGCGGGGTCGGATTTGCAAATAGGTTGACTTATCGTGATGTCCGCTACAATACGGAATATTATGACAAAGTCATCCTTCCGCTTTTTTCCGCCGCCGTTGCGCAGGAACAATACTGCGGCAAAAAACTTCTGCAGTTTCAGATCATGACGGGATATGACGCCTATCTGGGCAATCAGACTCTTTGCCACGACGGGACAAAAACTTTCCGCAAGGCGTATGAACTTGCGGAAAAGTATCCGATTGACATTATCCTGCAGTTCGAGTGGGACGAGACCAATGAAGACACCAGCATTCAGCCGATGATCTGCCGTCCGATGGCATATCAGCGCATCATCAAATATTACACAGACACGATGAAGAAGATTCCGCTGAAACCCCGCAAAGGCGATGATCTTACGCTGCCGAATCTGATCGTGTCCCAGCTTCGGCAGTATGTTCCCGGATCCAAATTCGAAGTGGAACTGCTGAATGTTCCGGACGGTTCCGGAAAAGAGAACTACACGGTCGATCTGGAGCTGCTCGGTCATAACGGGAACGTCTTCTGGAAGACAACGGGGCTGGAGTTCGATTCCGCCAAATTGCAGGAACACAACGTTTACGTCCCTTCGGACACCATGGCGCAACAGCGTTTTGCCGTTCCCCGTCTGACGATCCGCAGCAAAGGAAAGACAAGGGTTGTCAGCGAGGGAATGCCGTTCACCGCAATCCGCGCGACGACAAAAACCGATCATCTCTATCTTTGCACTCCGGTGCGGAATCTGATGTTCCCGGTCAAACCGGATGTCGCAGTCAAACCCGTTGACAAAAAAGGAATGGTTTCCGAATATGAGATTTCCGCGGACTTGAAGTTTCCCGGACACAAACTGCAGGCTGTGGATGTCGTCAACAACAGCTATGACATTTATTCTTATGACCCGAAAAACGAATATCTTCAGGAGAATTCCGACCGCCGCACTTACCGCTTCACATACCAGTGCTTCAACAACATAGGCGGCAATTATGCGAATATCAAAATAGAACAGCATTTTGACCTGAAAGGGACTGATTCCGGTATTTTCTTCGGTCCGACCACGGAACCCGGACGCAGATACCTGACCAATTACAGTGAACTGTACCGTCAGATGCCGTGGGATTCCACCATCTCGGATCCCGGTTCCTGGGCTGGACTTGGTCACAATACATATGCTTTCTCCGTAAAAAAATCGGAGATAGACAAGGCTGTATTTACAGTTTCAGGAAAACGCCTGACCGGACCGAACAAAGGAATGCCTTTCACCTGGAGTGTCCCTTTGAAACAGCTTGGCAGGTACGGCGTCACTTCCACTGTAATGTTTGACGGTATTCAGTTCGGTCTGGATACGCTGTACCGTCCGGAACGTCAGCCGCTGCCGCTGATGACTGATTCGGCGAAATTCAAGGCGGAGATCATTTCTGACATTCCGGAAGGAGTGCTTGCATTCCGTGCGATCTCCCGTGACGGTCTGGTCTGGTGGAGCAAACCTTATGCCGTTACCGCGGATGAGAACAAGCAGCATGAAATACAGGTATACGACAGGGAAAAAGGTTTTTATTCCATAAATGTTGAGCCGGACCGTATCCTGAAAATAGTCTATCGTTTTGATCCGGAGCATACCGGAAACACGCTTGCCACGGATGCCGGACGCGAGTTTTTTGCTTCCGCGGGGGCGAACAATACAATCTCCACCGGATTCCAGGGACAGAGTCATTCCGCAGGCTCCGTTCCGCGCATCGTCTTGCGCGGGATGGATAAAAACGGATGCAGCGCAATTGCTCCGGAATGGGTAAAACTCCCGGATGGCAGATATGCTTTGCATTTCAATGGAAAACCGAATGCATTTCTGAATTTTCCGCCGGGTGTTTTCCCGCACAAAAACGGCTTCACGGTTGATTTCGAGGTTTTGCCGGAAGAAGTCAGCCGCGACCAGATCTATTTCGGCATGTACGGCGGAACGGCTCTGACCGGGTTCCGTCTGCGTACCGAACAGGGGAAATTCGCGGTTGATTTTATGAACCGCCGTCCGCATGATGAAAAATCTTCGATGGCGCAGACGGATACGAGATTTTCCAGAATTTCTCCTGTGGAAGGGGAATGGAACCATATCCGCTTCCGCTATGACGGAAAGGCTGTGTATCTTTCTCTGAATAACGGTCCGGAAGAAGCCCTTCCATTCTCCGGCATCACACGGTATACCAATGGTGCTGTTTTTGCCGGAGACGGTTCTGCGGGAACGGACGGCAGACCCCGTTATTTCCGGGGACTGCTGCGCTCCTTTTCCATTATCCATACGGCGAAACCACAAGGACAGCGAACAATGTTCCGGAAAATCCTTTACGACTGCAAAATTGACAAATCGCGCCAGTCCGCCATGTTCCGGGCATCCCGCCCGTTGCCGGCGGGGCTGCATGTCCGGAGTCATTGCCGGAAGTATGCCGCTCTGCCTGTCGCGGTCAACAGCGAAAGTGTGCCGCCGCATTTGTCCAGTCGGGCGGACGCCTCCGTCTGCGGTGTGCATAAGGTTAATCAAGTTCAAAAGAATGACGCGGTCAGCAAGGAGAAGCAGGGATGAAAAGGATAATGTTGTGTCTGGTGCTTTTGGCGGGAATGCCGATATTTGCAGCAGAGGAAACGTTTTTCGCGTTCACGGACCATTTGCCGGGGTGGAGAAAATCCGGACACTTGTCGTTCGGGAAAAATACATTCATTGACACCACGGAGAAGATTACGGAGTCTGGTTCTCTGAAGTTTTCTTCCGACGATCCGGAAATAAAAAACATTTCTGCTGTAAAATATTTCAAACTGGAACCGGGTGCAGAATATGAGGTGTCTGTCTGCATCAAGGGAAAAGACGTGACGGAAGCCAGCATTCTGATTGCGGATGATGTGAGGTTTTATACGGTTCCACAGAAGCCGCTGAGCGGCACGTTTGATTGGACGCGATGCTCCCGGACAGTCAAAGATTCTTTCTTCAGGAAAAACGAGATCTATATTGCTCCCCGCCTGAAAGGGACCGGAACCGTATGGTATGACGACCTGAAGATAGTGAAAAAAACGGCAGGAACGGACCGTTCCTTCCGAAAAGCACTTCTGCCGTCGGTGGAGCAGGTGATACTGGTTCCGGATGGCGTTTTCGGCTTCTTTGACCCCGGACAGGAGGTCTCGTTCCGCGTTTTGGTCAAAAGTTCCGCAAAGAAACTGGAATTCAAAGCGTCGGTTAAGGACGAAAACGGAAACGTTGTTTATCAGTTTTCCCGCAGACCACTGGAAAGCGGCTTCAAGATTCCCGGACAGGCTGCCGGATACTATGTGGTCGAAGCAGACGTCTATGCGGATGACCGCAAGGCGTATTATATTCAGAGCGGATTTGCGGTAAACCGTCCTTTGACCAAGTTGGATCCGTTCTTCCAATTCGGCAATGCGGTGGAGCAGAAACTGATTCCAGGCTATAAAAGGGTTGGCGCAGGCTCCATTTCGCTGAAACCCTATCTGCTGGCGCACCCGTCCATGTTGAATCGTACACCGGAATGGGAATGGCAGGCATTTCAAGAGGAAAACAATGGTTTTCTGACCGACAGGGATTTTGAACTCTGCATCACGTTCGGCAGTACCTTTTCAACGGATTTCCGTACCCCGGAGCAGATCCGTGCGGGCTGGCCGCTGCTTCCGGATCAGTATCTGGAACACCTTTTGAAGTGCGTGGGGTTCATCCATGAAAAAACGAAAGACCGCGTCCGGGAATGGGGCATCCAGTCCGAAATCCCATCCAATGCGACCAGCAAACGGAAATGCAACACGTGGACGGAGGCTATGTTCCACCAGATGCTCATCGCGCGTATGATCAGCCGCAAATTGAAATCGAATGATCCGGATATCAAATTCTGGGTCGGCGGCAACAATCAGATGGATTGCGTTGATACGGTCGAGCGGATTGTGATGAGCGATCTGGTGAACGATTTCGACGGCTATCTGATTGACGGTTATACCGGCAACTGGAACATGATTTTGGGACGGCACTCCATCCCGGAATTGAAACTGAAAGAATTCTACCGTAAGGCGTCCGCCCTTTCGCACGCACTGGGCAAAGGCAAAATCATCCGCAATGCCGAGACCGGCTATGCAATCAACTATGGAGCACCCTTTGATCAAGGGCTTGCTGTGGAGCAGGCCTGTCTCACGGCAAGGACGATTATCCTCACCAAGGCTGGTCCGGTGAGCCGTTTTGAACTGCACATGCCGTCCTATTACGGAGAGCAGTTCAAGAATCCCAGAGATGATACGGTGACCCTGACGACGATTTGGAAACCGGTGTATTTCAAAGACGCCTTTTACGACATCCCGCAGCCTGGCGGAGCGATGTTTGCAACTGCAGCGGCGGAATTGTCGTTCACAAAGTTTCTTGCGGAAGTCAGACACGGCAATATCTATTGCAACCTCTTTCAGAAACCGGACGGCTCCGTACTGATCACTCTCTGGAATATCGCCGGAGGCAGTCGGTTTGTCTGTGATTTTTCAAAGGATGCCACAGGAGTTAATATGTACGGGCGTTCCATTTCTCTGAAAAATCTGACTGTCAGTTCCGCTCCGGTTTACATCACGGTGAAAATGCCGCCGGAAAAAGCGGTTGCGATGATGCGGAAAGCGGTTGTGCAGAATGCCCCGGAATTCAGCGGATATGCCTCTCCCGACAAAGTTTACATCCGAAGTTTCATTGCAGAGGCGAAAACGTGCAGACTGCTCTTCCCGGAGCAAAAGGAACAGACCGTAAAACTATTTCCCGGCAAAGTGAATGAAATCTCAATGACCGTTAAAGACAATGGAAAACTAATCTCTCCAGGCGGACGGACTTATGATATCCCGTTGCAGAAGATGGAGACGCATACGGTGTCCCGGATCAGCAGGAAACCGGTTTTCGACGGAACCGGCAAGTGGCTGGCCGGATTGCCTGCCGGCGTGCTGAAATACCCGGAACATATCAAACCTGCGGAAGCCTTGCAGCCGGAACGCCAGTACTTCCGGACCAGCTTCAATCCGAACGGGCATAATATTTCCGCACAGTACTGGACGGCATACGATGCGGAGAATTTCTATTTTGCCGTGAAAGTGGACGATCCGGTGCATCAGCAGAGGAAAGGCGCCGACTGGATTTGGCAAGACGATTGTGTTCAGTTCGTATTTTCCCATGAAACTTTTTCCGGCTTTGGACGGAGACCGCGGTCCGAATACAATTTTGGGCTGGCGCTGACCCGCGACGGAACCGTATTGAACAAGTTCGGTGGAAAAGATCGCGGCGAGAAGAATTATCCGGCGAAAGTCACCAGAACTGACAATTTGACATTTTATGAAGTCGCGATTCCGTGGAAAGCGATCAAGGGCAAGGCGGCCCGCTTTGGATTCGTCATATTCAATAACGACTGGAAGACTGTGGACTCCGCGCCATACTGGCTGGAATTCTGCGGGGGAATCGCAGGCGGGGCGGATGATACGAAGCTGAAATTCCTGAAATACGAAGAGTAATTTGCAGCAATGCGGGAATTACGGTAAATATGAACACTCTGTCAAAACAAATTGAAAGGGAAGAAATGCCGAATAGGATATATCGCATTTTCTCTTTTTCTCCGCACCATAAAAAACAGTTCAACCTCAACAAAAGGACAGCAAGATGAAAAACAAAAAAATGATTCTTCGTATTTACAACCGTCTTATCCCTGTCTCTGGCATAAGAAATTTTACTTTGATAGAACTCCTCATAGTCATTGCGATCATCGCCATCCTGGCGGGAATGCTTCTGCCCGCGCTGAACTCTGCAAGAGAACGGGCAAAGGTTATCGTCTGCATTAATAACCTGCGTCAGATTGGAACTGGACTGCACGGTTACATCGGAGACTACAATGATTTTCTGCCTCCCGCAGCCGGAAATAAATACCTGCGGAATTACCTTTATTCCTATACCGGGACGAAATTGCATGATACCGGACAGAAGGGGCTTTGGTTCTGCCCATCCGGCAACCAGATCCATCCCAGTGTTCCGGCGAAATACATTGGTTCCTACATCAACCTGTTTGCGGAAATGAAATCTGCCGGAGAAGACTGGTTTTTAGATAATATCGACACACCGCAGAAATTCAGCAAAATGAAGTCAAATATGTTCCTAATCACTAATTCTGCCGCCAGACTGGACTCCGGAAATGTTTGCGGCACTACCACTTACGCCTACAATCTGAATAAAGTGAACAAGATGGCCGACATGCTTAAAGGACCGTTCAATCATGGGAAAAAAGGTATTTTTTTCATGTCCGGCGGGGACGTCCAGACGCGGCTGTACGGGAATTGCAGGGTAAAATACAACATGGGCTGGACTTGTGTGCTGGACGAGGCGAATGCCGGGCAAATGATGAATTAAGATGCAAGGCTGCTGCGTTCCTTTTCCATTATCCATACGGCGAAACCATAAGGACTGCGAATAATGTTCCGGGAAATACTTTACGGCTGCAAAATTGACAAATCGCGCCAGTCCGCCAT
>SAMEA104315429__coassemble_1009_pt1 | contig 15211 bp, 11 predicted proteins | sample SAMEA104315429__metabat2_high_PE_002 | metagenome-assembled genome bin SAMEA104315429 (sample SAMEA104315429) | gut metagenome | biome: Monkey gut; feature: monkey-associated habitat; material: faeces | place: China | collected 2013
CCCTTCTCATCCTGGAACAGCTCCTCGATCCTCTCCCTCATCCTGTAGTCTTCCACTTGTCTCCTTGTGTTTAATGAAGTAATTAAAATATAATTGCTTCACGAAACTTTGCAAATGAATAGCCCGATTTTTCTGCGTGTTTTTCGAGAAAATTCGGGCTATGGGGTTAAATCAGCGATTTAATGAATCATTTTGCCGATTTTTAGGTTAATAAGCCGGTGTGACATATTTATTATAATAAGCATCCACACCGTTTGGATAGGTCAGCAGAGGTGTTCCGCCTATGTAGACTTCGGAAGCGATCATGTCCTTTTCCTTCACATAATTTTTCGAAATGTTTGCAGTATGGCCGTCAAGATACAGAACGTTCAAATTTTTACCGTGTCTTCTCGGGAGAATCTGAACGAGTGCTGCAATTCCCTGGGCAGTTCCGAATCCATTCTGGGAATACAGAGTCTGGCTGACAAAACCGGAAAGCGGTGGAATATTCTTGATATACCCCATCGGAGAATCATTGACAAGATGAGTTGAGGAAGGTCTTTCCGCGCGGCTCATTTTCAGGCGGAATTCTCCATTCGAATCGGTAAAGCCGCAAAGGGGATTGTAAGCAATACTGAAGCCGCCAGCAAGTTCCTCTATGCCGTAAGATGCATCATTGGAACCGTCTTCCGAGGGACAGAGAAATAGTTTTGATCTGACAAGAATTTCCGCCTGTTCCTCATCTGATTTGCCGTTGTTCCCGACATAAGGAGCGATTTCGAGTCCCCATTTTCCCGTAATGCTGGCATTGCTTGCAATCGGATAATACTCATAGTCGTTTACATACATGAGAATGCCTATTCCGATCTGTTTGTGTTTGCTCAGACAACTTGCACTTTGTGCTTTTTTACGTGCTGAGTTCAACGCAGGCAAAAGCATTGCCGCAAGAATTGCGATGATCGCAATTACAATGAGGAGCTCTATAAGAGTAAAACTTCTGATGTTTCTAATCCGTTTCATAAAATGATTCCTTCTGATTTATATGGTTTTGTCAAACACTTCCTCTTTCTCATGGAGCGTGTTTGAGCTTGTTTTGTTGTTATTTGAACGGGAGCCGACCGATGGAATCGGTTCTCCCCCGATTGAACTGCGAATTACGCAGAGTTATCCATAGTGGCTGCTCCGGCGAGAATGGGTCGTCCAACTCGTCGAAGCCGGAGCGGGCACTGTGGATAACTCGGTGCCCGAATGAATACGCCTCTGAATATCCGTTTCAACTTGTTCGTCATCTATGACTGTCCTCCGTCATTTTTGCCGTCATATTCTTTCATGTCGAATTTGACACTGCCATTTATATTTTTCCTGAATCCGTAAGATTTTGTTGATGTATTCGGCTATGGCATGGTTCGGGAACCATTTCCAAAAAATTCGACCTCATCTACCGCCATGCCGGCCTTGTCTGAAGGCAATTCGAAAATCCGGAAGGCAATTTGCACCGTCACTGCCCCTGCCGGAACTCGCCCGGTACAGAGAACCGTCTCCCAATCTTCGCTTGGCGCAACGGAAAAATGGGGTCTGTTCGGTTCCGGAATCGGTTTATTATTTTTATCAAAGAAGAAAACGTATGCAACGCCCTCCCAGCCCTGATGACGGAAACGGAGAGAATAATCCGTATCAGGAATGACGGGAAACGGCTTGCATGCGACGAAATCATAGTTCAGTCCGTTTTTCCGCTCTTTATTCAACAGGACGGCATGTTTTCCCCCGGAAGCCTTTTCCGACGCGATAAGTACCCCGGTAAACGGCTGATTCCATGCAATGGGAGAACCGTTTTCATCCAGTTGTTCAAAAGAACCATTGAGAAGCAGATTCTCCGGAGCCATAAAATGAACGGCGGGAAAATGTTCCGGAGCGTAATTTCTGGCATCCAGGACAGGGAATACGGAAAAATATTCACCATTCTCCGGTGAACCGCCTGTTCTGCGGCGATAACACTGGAATTTCAGCGGGGGAACGGAATCAGAGCCTGTTTTCAGATCACTCCACGGAATGACGGCGGTAAACTGGAAACGGTCTTTCTCCCGCGAGACTTCAAGCTGCATGCCGCTTGTCCAGGTCCGTTCATCAGGAATGTTGACATTTTTGTTCAGTCTTGTATCATAGACATTCCCCGATGCTGTTACTATGTAAAGCAAATTGACCGAACGGTCCTCGGAAATCAGATAAATCTCAAAACAGTCATCTTTCCAGGTGTCTTCATGATCCCGCTGTGCAGTTGCCGTATGGAGATTTTTCATATCGCTTTCCATGGCAATCCCATGAAGAGCGATCCCATCCTTGTTGGCAAGGACGTAAAGCTCCGTTTTATTTTTCACATCCGCCGCCCGCCCGTCCTTGCGGGTGAATGTATATTTCCGGGCATACCGCCAGGCGGAGTTCCGGGAATCAAACTTCACGGGGATCTTCTCTTTTACGGTCGGAACGGAAAAAATCCGCGTATAGGAAAGTTCCGTCAGGAGCGGCTTCAAAAACAGATCCATTTCAGAATGGATCAGTGCAATACGATCGGAATAGGGAGTTTTCCCGCCCGCTTTCCGGGATGCCTGGTCAAGAAGTCCGTAAAGTTTCAGGATATCGTCTTTTGTATATTGGTTCAATGGGTGCGGCTCGCATTTCGCCATGTAGAGATCGCGAGCGGTTTCCCAGAACATCCGCATTTCCGCTGCAGACGGACCGTAAAACATCGCATAGTATTCCTCCAGCAGTGCTTTCAGGTTCAAATCCGGTTTCCAGAGCAGCTGCGCTCTCACATAGTTGTTGAGGTGCGTGAGGCCGGGCAAGGCAAAATCGAGTTTGTGAATATACTGGTCACCTCCGCCGCTGTAATAGCTGGCTTCGCTGAACTCTCCGCGTACCCCATGCCGCAAATTGAAAAGAATATTTTCCTGAAGAAGTTCAGGATAGAAAATCGGAAGTCCGCGAAATGGGGGGATATGATTGTAAAGCGGATACGTCCAGACATAAATCGGGACTTTTTTGGCGGCAAAACCGGCAATCACACTTTCAATCTCCTTTTTTTTCTGCGGATCGCGCATATCCTGACGATTATAACAGATCCGCACAGCGAGATTTGCCGGGAGCTCGATGTCCGGCGGCATGCGGTGCCGTTCGTATGCGAGAGTGCCGATCAACTTTCCCGGATGGCGCTTCGCAACTTCCGCCGCGACTTTCGCCGCCAGGGTAAAAACAGCATTGGAAAATTTGCCATTTTCTCCCAGGTGTGGAGAATACAGCTGTTTGCACCCCGGGCATTCGCAGATGCGGAACATTCCGTCCTGCGGTACAACCGGATAAATGATGCAGTCGGGATTCTGATCGAAAAACTGACACGCGATTCCGGCAAAAGCCTTGACGACTTCTTCATTGGAGAAACAGAGGTTTCCGAAAGGATTGGCTGTGGACAGATTGCTCAGGTCCCGTTTCCCGTCGATCAGAGCGAAGAATTCCGGGTTGGTATCCTTGTAACGGTGGAAAATCTCCTGGTAGTTATGGCTGATCTGGATATTGTCGGGGCTTCCGGAACATAATCTGCGGTACCATAACAGATTTTCCAGCTCCGCATCCCGGAAATACATCCCCCAGAAAAGGCGGTAGGAAAAAGCGGGAGCGTCAAGAAGCGTCATTTCGGGAACTTTGAAATCCGGATCCCGGGGAACAACGCAGCCAAGTTCCCCCGGCATATACCAGCGGATTCCGGCATATCGCTCCAGAAACTTGTATACACCGTTGAGGGTTCCCGTTTCCCCCAGCATATAGATATTGTATTTTTCATTTCCAATTACGAAATCATGACCATGATATTTGTCCTTAATAAGTGGGTTGTCCCGTCCGGCGATCACAATATATTCAGGCGTCACTTTCAAAAAAAATCCATCGGCTTTGATGGCTGCCGGATCTGCGCCGAGTTTCCGGGTACGCTCCGACAACCCGAGATAAAGTGGAATTGTACCGGCTTTCCATTTTTCCGAAGCGTTTACCAGCGGCACCTGCACCCCGGTCCGTTTCCGCAGATGTGCCCGAAGTTCTTCGCCTGCCATGCGTGTCACGGGATTGTCCGTGTCTTCCACGACAATCGTAACATTCGCCCTGTTGTTTTCAATCAAAGCCACCTGATTCCCGGAAAATCCGGAAAGAGATACAAGGCAAAGAAAAAATCCGCAAATTTGATTCACTGTCATTTTTGCAACTCCTTATCATTTAATGATTTATGTGTTTTTTCTGAATCCGTGAAACTTTGTTGATGTATTTTTCATTCGGATCCAAATGTTGTTTTTGCCGGATTTCCGGCGTTTTTTTGTTCTGATTTCTGATCAGGCTCCGCTGATTTTCCGCTCCTTCAAGATTTACTCAGGTTAATATTGCAATGAAATTTCATTTCCGGCATGAATTTCCGCATCGGCCCAGACAATTTTCTTTTCTGGATCATATTCTGCTTTCACAGCATTCCCATTGACGAACACCTCCGGCGGACAGGGAGACCATGCCGAGATCGGAAAGAAGCCGCTCGCTCCGGCAACAAAAGTCAGACGCCTTTTTTCCGCATGAAGTCTTAACACGGGCAGGTCGAAGGCGTTCCTGAGCTGAATTCCATCCGGCGGATTCTCCGAACGGATGATGCGGAGCTTGATCTCTCCTCCAGCCAAGAAATCTAGGGGAATCTGCAGAGAGCTGTTCAAAGGGATGTCATTGATTTCCATAACTGCATAGGGACCCTTCCCCGCAATGGAAATCTCAAAAGACATCTCACGGAAACGGAAGGAACGAATCGTGAAATTTCTGTAGTCGTCCGCAGGCGTAAATACACAACCGCCCCGATGCACCTCAAACCCGCTTAACGTGCGGATTGCCTCCGCCGCGGCGGAAGCGGAAAAGGTCTGCCAGTTCGCATTTTGAGATTCGTTGTATGCACAGCCGCAGAGGTTGAATGTTTCAACTGCGATTTTATACTGATCGTAAACGTCCAGATACGCTTCCAGCGACCGATAAGCCTCCTGCGTGTATCCTGCCAGTCGCGCCAGTTTCGCTTCATGTCCGAGCTGCTGATTCATGTGGACATTTCTCCACATTTCACATCCGACCCGGCTGTCCGGAGCGGTTGCGCAATGTCCCATGGGATGACACAGCGCAGTCGCCTGATACGCGGCGAGATCCTCCAGAATGTCTCTCATCAGATAACGTCCGTAAAGATAATCCAGCCCGATAGTGGAAGAGTTCTGGAAAACATCATTCGGAAACGGCGTCAAGTCATCTTTTACAGCCAGCCGCAGATACCCCGGATCAGAGAGGAAAAAAGTTTTTACAAAATGTTTTTCCACTTTTCCGGTCAGTTCTCGTGCCAGGGAACACATTTCATCATCCTGATATTCCATTCCCAGATTCAGCAATATCCGGAGAGCATTGTACCAAAGACCGTTGATGCAGGAGGCGCAGTAAAAGCCATGAATCCCGGCCTCTTCGGGTTTGTCATTCGCCGCATTGTCCAATGTGGCGATCAATCCGCTGGAAGCATGACAGAGGCGACCAGCGACCTTCAGGAACTTCCGGAAATACGGCATGGCAAACGGAATCAGTTCTGAATCAGGATGATACGCCAGATATTCATTGAATTGCGCGATGAGCTGAAGTGTTGTCCATGGTCTGCCGTCCAGATGCGGATACGAAATCAGATAGCGCAGCGTTTTTTCAGCGATGTCATGCTGATTCTGCCAGATGAAATCCCTGATCGGCCAGATGGAATCCCAAAAAGGAAAAGCACCGTAATTATGGCTTGAAGCCCGCGTAATTCTTCCATCGCAGATGAGCATGGCGTTCTGATAGGAAATCTCTGCCTCCATAAAATTCTGAATCAGCGGGACCTCACGGCAGCTTATCCCGGGGGCGTTCTCCTCCAGCTTTTCCAGATGTTTTATCTTGCGCTCTTTGGAAGATTCGAACGTCTTCACTCCGTTCAATACGTTTCTGATTGCGCTTTCTCTGTCTCCGGCAACGGACAGAGCACTGTAAATCCGTCCCGATGGGGGAAAAGCACCTTTGAGCTCGATCAGGGGGCCGTTTCCATTATATTCCATGACTGCGTCCGAAGCAATCGCCATATAGATATGGCGGATTCCGTAAGGAAACGTGACAGTGTTATGAAAAACAAGACATTGCCCATCCCATTCCGGATCTTTCTCCCAGCAGCATTGCGCAAGGCCGTTGGAAAGCGCGGGGAAATCATCGGGGGCGACTCCGGCCCGGCTGTAATGTTCCCTTTCCACCCGGGTTAAGCGCTGATTCTTATAAGACTGGAAAGAGCCATTGAAAAAATGTTCCGGATTGATGAAGATATCCAGCAGTTTCATTCTGGAGCTTTCACAGCGGAACAATACCGTTGAATGATCCAGAAGCATCTCAAAATTTCCCTCCGCATCGCCGCCGGAAACAAACCATGGCATGACGACCGGATCATTGGGATGAAAATAATAATAACGCTTTTTTTCCGTTATTCCCAGAAAACGGACGGCTGAACCGTACAGGGACCTCCCCATACTGTTTGAAGAATAACGCGCCAGAAGCGGCACACAGTTCTGATCCGGAAAAGGATACCCGTTCAGATCTTCCACGTCTAGCAGAGAAATGGCATCAATTCCGCCATAGCGTTCCATACACAGGGACAATTCTCCGTCACAGAATGTCCGGTACATTTCCGGAAATTTTCCTTTCAACCGAAACTCCATTGTATTCCATCCTTTCCTTCGACTCAGCATCTTCTCCTGAAACGTCAGTTTGCTAATGTTTATTTGTTCTTTTCCGATTTTAGTTTCCATTTTGCACGTCCGGCGGGGACTGAGAAAGCCCGTCCATCCGGAAGTCTTACATTCGCTCTGCATCCGGAAGGTACAATCAGCGACATGAGCTCCCCTTCGCGGGACAGCACATATCCGCGATGTTCAACCCGGTAATGATGCAGTTCTCGGACAAAATACGGTTCGACTGCAAGTTCTCTGAAGCCCGGACGGTTGAAATCATAACGGAAACCTCCGACATAACGGAAAAACCACGCACTGAGATCGCCGAACATGATGTGCGCACGGGAGTGTGTGCCGTCCCAGTGTTCCCAGAGAGCGGATGCTCCCTCTTTTACCCAGTAACCCCATCCCGGGTATTCCTCCTGTGTAAAAAGCCTGAACGCATGGTCAATGTATCCATTCTCGCTTAATGCTCGGGGAACATACTTCGCCCCGAGGATTCCAAAATCCGCCCGGAAATGATTGTCTTCGACTGTCCGGGCCAGAAGCCTGGCAACCTTCTCCCGTTCCTCCGGTTCCGGGAGATCAAAGAACAATGCTGTCCCGAGCTCCGTCATTTTCCCGTCGCCATAAAGTCCGTCCCCGTGATAATACTTCCGGTTGAAAGCTCTCCGGATTTTCTCCCGTTTCTTTTCAAATGCGAGAGCTTCTTTTCTTTTCCCCAGGAGCGCAGCAAATCTGGATACCACGGTAAGACCGGAAATGTAACTGGCTGTGGCGGAATAGGCAACGGAAGTACAACGGCGAGTGTCCCAGTGGCACCAGTCGCCGATTCCGAAATCAACCAGTCCGTCTTCCTCAAGAGAGGCGCAGAACGCCATGTGCCTCACGATCGCAGGATAATTTTCCTCGACATAACGGATTTCGCCGGTAAAGCAATAAAGGCGATAAGGAATTTCAAATATGGCGCTGTCCCAGACTGGCCCGCCGCCGGCATTATATCCCCAGCCGGGAGAAGGAACGATCCCCGGAAATTGTCCGGAAGGTCTCTGACAGTCCCGCATGGAAGTCAACCATTCGGCATAAGCTTCCGCGGAATCGAAATTGTAGAGCCCCGTATCCGATGCAAGCATTGCATCTCCGGTCCATCCGTTTTTTTCGCGATGGGGGCAATCGGTGGGAATTCCAACAAAGTTGGCATGGTAGGAACGCATGGTCAGCAGCTGAAGACGATCAAAGATCGGATTGCCGGAAACAAATCCTCCGATGCGCGTAAAGTCGGTTCCCACCTTGCAGGCAGTGATCTTCAGCAATTTCACCCCGGGATCGGATTCGACTTCGACATAACGGAAGCCATGGTAGACAAAACGAGGCTCCCATTCTTCGGGTGTCCCCGCTCCAGCCAGAATATAGCAGTCGGTCTGATATTCTCCGGTTTTGATGAAGGGCTTCTGGTTTGCCGTATCAGCATGGCCGCAGGAATCACTGCGCTCGGCATAACGGAATTTGATTTTTGCGCCGCGCGGGCCCGCGACAAGGATCCGCACATGACCAGCCAGACATTCTCCGGCGTCAAAACATTCCGTCACACCGAGACGGCGCATCGGTATCGTTTCAAGAATCCGGCAGGGAGGTGCGTGATCCTTCCGTAATTCTCCGCCTGGACCCGGAACGATACGTGCCTGTTTCCATCCAGAATCATCAAAACCGGAATCCAACCAGGCTGTTTCCTGTCTCGCATCGTAATATTCGCCGTTCCTGATTGCGTCGAAAATAATCGGGCTGTCTCCGACACGCCACGAGGAATCGCTTTTCAAAACCGTTTTCCCGCCCAGGTTCAATTCCAAAAGCAATTTAGGATAATCGCGCCATGATGCACAATGAAACTGCCAGACATCAACCGCGGAAGAATTGTAAAAGCCGTTTCCCAGAAGTACTCCCACAATATTCCGCCCTGCAACCAGATACCGCGAGACATCGAATTCGTCATACCAGACATGGCGGTCATAAACGGAGGTCCGCGGCGCGAGTCTGTGATCTGAAATATTGTGCCCGTTGAGATAACATTCGTAATATCCGAGACCGCATATTTTCAGGCAGGCACTGGAAGTTGTCCCGTCAAGAAAAAACTCCTTCCGGAAACATGGGGCAGGCAGAACAGGGGAATCGACGCCACCCATGACGGCATCGGGTCGCCCGATCCAACGGGATCTCCAATTGAAGTTTGTCATAATGCAAAATCTCCTCTGATTTTGATAGTGGGTGTATATTCGAAGCGCTGCGGAGTATACTGCTCCCGGACCAGAGCCCCAACAATATCCGCAGCCATTTGCGAAACCGGATATTCAACGGTTGAAATCTGCGGAGAGCAGTTCAGATAAAACGAGGTTCCCTTCAATGGCACGGCAATGATTTTCACATCCGCAGGCACTCCCAGATTCTCTCTGAAATTCCGATCGATAGAAAGAGTATTCTCATCAAAATGGGTAATGAGCCCGTCGAAATGCGTTTGGCGGTAATATTCCGCAATTGCCTCCCGGTCGCCGACACCGGAGAGATTCAGCAGAAGCGGAGGCAAATGCAGCGCTTCCATCATCTTGCGGCAACCACAGCCGAACGGGTTAAACGCATTGTAACAGTCAGGAAGAGCCACTGCGATTTTACTGCATCCCTGCAGGTGAAGTTTCCGGATGGCGTCTTCGCCGGTTACAGTATCGCATTCAATGAAATTGAGCCAGTTCCTCGTATATTTCTCCCAGGACTCCGGCAGAGGACAATCCCCCATGACAAAAGCCACATGCGCGCCTATCGCGCTCAGGGATTCAAAATATGGGGAAAACCAGGTGCGGTAAACCACAACACGGCTCTCTCGGTTGAAATGCATCAGATTCTCCCACCATATATCCGTATTCGAGTTCGTTTTTGAAAAAACAACCGGAGTGATTCTCCAGCCGAATCCCGCGGCACAGGCAATCAGCTCAAAGAGTAGCTTCTGAAAATGCAGATTGATCTGCTGCAGATATTCATTACAGGGCACAAGAAGGGAAATCGCCCGGTTTTCTGGAGAAGTATCGGGCAGACAGACAAAAGTGCCTTTGGACTTGATCCGCTCGATAAATCCACCATCTTCCAATAATTTCATTGCCCCGCGGATCGTATCGCGGGAAACATGGTAAATTGCCGCGTGTTCCCATTCATTCGGAAGTTTGTCGCCGACTTTCAAAACACCGGAAATAATTTCCTGCCTGATTTTTCTGAATATCTGATCTTTTTTCAACATGGAAAGAAAATCCTCATTGGTTTGTATGGTATATGTATGATACTATAATGGCAAAAAAAATTTTGTCAAGTCCCGTTTTCCACTTTTTCAGAAATTTATGTCCAACCGTCATTCCAGAATTCCAAGACCTCGCAACAGAAAGTGGGGAAGAGTGTTCTGTGACGGAGTTTTTGAATGCATTGTTGATGTTCTTTGGAAATTTTAGGGCGTTTAACGGTATGAGATTTGACTTTTCGAGATTTCGATGGTATTCTATTCATGAGATACCGTTCTTTCTGGGCTGTGGAATGGCTCAGGCGAGAACATGCGATATCTGATGGAATTGTTCTCATTCGATTTTAAACATTGCTCCCCTAACCTGATAATTCATAAACCGTTTTTTGGGCGAGTTTTCGCCCGTTATGGCCGAGCCGGCAGGTTTCCGGTGGCCGTGTGTTTGAAAAATTCAGTCCGACAGGGGACAAGCTACGGAATTTGGGCAGACTCCCCCTTACCCCCTGCTATTTTCAATGCGGCGGGGACCGCGATTCTGCAATTATGTCCGTAATTGGACCCAAAGACAGCATAGGCGTTGGTAGATGTCCTTGAACGGGAAATTCAGCAGCAAATGAAATAGTATGCATCGCGTGGAAACTTCGACCCGTGCGGCGCATTTGAGCAGTCTCATGCGAATGGTATCGAACTGCGCATGTGCCAGTTGAGCTCCATCCGGCAGTTTATCGCGCAGGGCATGCATCAGCATATAGGCGGCGGAATGCAGGAACAACCGGAACTGGTTGGCGGTCGCTTTGTGACAACTGGCACGGCCGGATTTCAGACCGTTTTTGTGGTCTTTGATGAAGAGTTCTGCATTACCCCGGTCGCAATAAACCTCCTCGTAGAGATATTTGGCCCCGGTTTGTTTGAAAGAAGTGACGATGTAGCGGGCATCAAGATTGCCGAAATCATCGACATTGATCCGGCAGATTACACGGCGGGGACGTTCCCAAGTGCTGGCGGCGTAATATCCGGTTGCATAGACACGACAGACCTTGCCCAGATTCTTATACTTGAGTTTTGCCTGTTCGAAGGGAAATTCGAATTGACGGTCAAGCGCCCGGTTGGGACCGAGTCCAATGACGAATTCGACGTTGTGTGCTTCACACCACGCATGAACCGCCGGTTTGCAGTGGTGGCTGTCGGCACGAAAAATCAAGACCGTATCGGAAAAGCGGTTGCGGATTTGCCGGACAATTCGTTTGAGCAGCGCCAGAATCTCCCCCCGTCGGGGTCTTGCCGGATCGGATCGTGGTGGTGATGAGCTTGCCGGTGAGTCCATCGTAAACATGGAACGGCATCAGGCAGTATTCGTCTTCATGGGCGTTGAAGAGCAGCAACTGCTGCGCACCATGACAATGAACCGCTGTCGGGTCCATGTCGATGACAATGGCCTTGGGATGGGTGGTAAACGACTGAAGGAAAATCTCGCCCGGCGCGTAGCCAATGCGAATCAGTTCTTTGCGGTTCAAAACCGGTTTTCCAGACGGCTCATGGTGGGCTGGGAGGCCAGCGCGGCATCGCTGCCAGGGACTTTGCCGACCGCAGTCAAAAAGGCCGGATCAAAGCGGAAATGGTCGCAGTCGTCTGCGTCTTCATAGCCTTGGCAAATCTGGAATATACGCTGGCGGATGAGTTCGGACAAGAAGTGTTCAACGTAAGACTGGTGACGTGTATCATGGATGCATTCTGCTATTTTTGAGGATATGCCGAGGTGATTCTCTAATTCACGTAGCAGGAGGACGCCGAAGTCACTGATGACTTCGGGTTCGTCAAAGCGAGCCCTAATCCGTCGCTGCTTCAGGGATTCAAATTCCAGTTGCTCGATTTTTTTGAATCAGACATAAAACACCTCGTAATGTTTTACATATAATATAACACATTATAACAGAAATACTTGCAATAAAAATATAATTTTTTTATGAATAATTCAGGCTAATAGGTCAAGATACTCGAGGAAAAACTTGTGGTTCGCTCAATATTGTTCTGTATTATTCGATAAATCAGTGGGATTTGCACCTTTGGTGTTGTCTAAGTGTTTTCATGAGAACTCAGGAGATATTTTTTCAAAAATAGAAAGTATAAACAAGTAAAAGCAGAAATTTGAGTTAAAGATAATAGTGGTCATTGCAATTCTGGCGGGAATGCTGCTCCCGGCATTGAATCAGGCAAAGCAGCAGGCGCATTCCATCAAATGCGTCAGCAATCTCAAACAATGGGGAAACGCATGGGTCATGTACCAGAACGATTACAATGATTATGTCAACGCCTGTGATTCCTCCACGGCATACAATATGGGAGGCGGCAATAAAAACACTTCCATCTGGTACGGTTTTCCGGAAAATCCCGCAACAGCTGGCCGCATAATAAAGGTGTCAATTTTCTGCTTGCCAACGGTTCCGTCATCCATCGCAAGCACACACAGCTGGCAGGCAACGGTCTGGGCGGCACCAAGGTAACGCTGCTGGATCAGCTGATGACCCGTGCAAAAGATTAAACCCCAAAGGAGATAAATCTCATGAAAAGAATAATTGTTCTCGGCTGTCTGATTTCCGCAGTTCTTTCCGGTGCGGAACTGCTGGGACTGCACAGTGAGGTAGTTTCATATCAGAATAAAGCGGAGCTTTCCCGCGCGGCAATCCGCCGGGCCATGCTGCGGGACGGTCTGTTCATGGACAATCCCGCTTCCCGGCACACTGCGATTCACAGCTGTATCTTCCCGGCATTGTGGGATATCGCGGGACCCGCAGAAAAACCGCGGATTCTTGCGCTGATGAAATCCAAAGGCATGGCGTGCAGTGTCTTCTGCGCGCAATTTCTGCTGGAATGCTGCGGAGTCAACCGCATGATGGATTACGGACTGGAACTGATGACGTCCGCCGGTCTGCGTTCGTGGAACAACAGGCTATGCTGGACAAAGGCGCAACCATCGCCATGGAAGCGTGGGATGATTCCTTCAAGCCGAATCAGGATTGGAATCACCCCTGGGGAGCCGCGCCCGGCAATATCATTGTGCGTTATCTCTGCGGAGTGAGACCGCTGGAACCGGGCTTCCGGAAATTCACAGTCGACCCGCAGCCGGCAGGTCTGAATCATTTCGAACTCCGGACGCCCACACCAAACGGTCCTGTTCTGCTGCGGATGGAATCACCGGAACGTTATGTACTGACTGTACCGGATGGAACCGCCGCGCTGTTCCGGGGAAAAAGCCTCCCGCCGGGAATACATGAACTGCTTCCGTAATACTCGCAACAGCAAAAAACAAAAAATCTTCCGTTTTTCATTTGCATTAATGAAGAACGGATTTATCTTATAGTGTCCGCATTTTTAAGAAGTGCGGATACATTAATTTGCGAAAGGCGGAAGCATAAATGAAACATAAGAACGGTGGAATATTTTCCGGTATGGACGTTTTTTCCTCATGCCGACAGCTCCGGCAGCCTTCCTTTTCCGGAGTGCTGGAAGTGCGGCACGCCATCAAAGGACGCATCCGGCTAAGCATCCCTTCCCTGAAAAGAAATCTGGTCGGAGCGGAGAATTTCAAACGGCAGCTGACCCGTCTTCAGGGAATCGAAACGGTCTCCGTCAACCTGTTTCTCGGAACAGTTCTGATTACCTACAACCCGCGGATTCTGAACCAGCTGCTGGTTATTTCCGCATCCACGCACTGCTTTGATTTTGACCGTCAGCTGGAACAGCATCAATCCGTATTCGGCTGCGAAACCAAGGCGATCCGTTTTGCTCTGGACCAGGCGCTGCTGCGCAACACCTACGGAATTCTGGATCTGCGGTCGGCTATGACCCTGATGTTCATGGTTACTCTGATCCGCGGCATCATGCGGCAGGGTTCTGTGCCGTTCAACCCGCTGCACACCATCTGGTGGCTGTTCCAGAGCGTCGACAAATAAAGCAGGAGGTGCGTTTCATGAATCCACTGATCGAAACCTATCTGAGCTGTGTCCGGAAAGTGAAAATTGTTCATTCTCTGCCCGGACGTCTGCGCGTCAGCATTTTCGGCGTCCGGCAGAATCCGGAACTGGCGGCAAAGTACGGACCGTCCTTGTGCCGCAGAATTGCCTCGCTTTCCGGAGTCAGCCAGGCGGAATTGTCCCAGCACACCGGAAATCTGCTGATTTCCTACGATCCGAAAAAGATTTCCGAAGCTGAACTGCTGATCTGGCTGAACGAAGCATGGGAAAAATTCGCCGACATTCTGAAATGGGTCGGTGTCAACAACATACAAGATGAGGACGCTATCGCCGGCGCGGTGGATAAAGCCCTGGCAAACCTGTGAATTGAGGTGTACGCTATGGAATTCTTTCATTCAAAATTACCGCTGCTCAAATGTTATTTCGCACACCGGATGCCCGGACGTGTCCGCATCATCTGCCGTGCCGCGCATTATCTGCGGCAGGAACAGTCCGACCTGGAAGACCATTTTTCCGAAATGCGCGGCGTAACCGCTTTCCGCATGAACTGTCTGGCGTCTTCCATCATTCTCAACTATGACCCGATGAAGACTACGGATGAAGAACTGCTTGATTCCGTGGAAAGCATCATCTCCATGCACTCGCTCCCGGCACTTCAGCGGGAGCGTGAAGAGCGAAGCCGTCTGACCGTTCAGGAACGCGATCTGCATGACGAACCACTTTCCACCATGCTGATCCGCAGCCTTTCCGCCGCCGGCCTGCTGGTAACTTCCTGGCTCACTCGATCCATGGTTTCGGCAACCGTCATGGGACGGATATTCAGTTTCACCGGATTCGGGGCTCTGACGCTGGCTGCGCCGCTGTTCCGCAGCGGACTTTCCGCACTGCGTCATTCCATGCTGCCCAATGCGGACACGCTCAGCGCAATGGCGGTTCTTTCCAGTGTCATTACCGGAAAATCCGCATCCGCTCTGACTGTACTGCTGCTGCATGACTTGGCGGAAGCCATGACCGTCTACACCATGGACCGCACCCGCAACGCCATCCGCGACATGCTGTCCGTGGACAATGAGAAAGTCTGGCGGCCGCTGAACAACAACCCGGATGCCGCTCTGCAGAAAATTCCGGTGTCCGAACTCAAAGTCAATGATTTGATTGTTGTGCATACCGGAGAAAAAATCTGTGCAGACGCCACCATC